>JAABUQ010006472.1_pt1 | contig 17745 bp, 25 predicted proteins | sample 5560001 | NCBI WGS metagenome assembly JAABUQ01 (sample SAMN10711888, study PRJNA513371) | rock metagenome | isolation source: Antarctica rocks | place: Antarctica: Victoria Land, Finger Mt nord | collected 2015-12-18
GCGCGCTGAACATCTTTTGACCGCAACGGCCGCTCCCAAAAAAGATTCGAGGAGACTTGCCATTATGATACGTCAACAAGCCCATCAATCCAAGCCCAAGGCGCCGACTTTTTCACAGGCCTGCTAGTTTCGATTCGGCTCAGGATAACGTACACCGTCGCGCCCTAAGAGTCCGCACGAAGCGGGAGTCGTTTAACGCGTTCACCATCTTGTCGATTATTAGAACTGGTCGAGAATGCGATCGTAGCGGTAAAACTTGGTGTCGCGAATGTATCCCATAGATTCATAGAGAGCTTGGGCTGGCAGATTATCGACCGCAGTCCGGAGGAACAATCCGAGTGCCTTCGTCTCGGACGCCCATGTTTTTGCCCGCGACATTAGCGCGCGGGCGACGCCAAGACGACGTGCTGGCGGAGCAACGAAAAGGTCGTTTAGCAACCATAGTCGGCTCAGCGCTGTCGAGGAAAAGACCGGGTAGAGTTGCGTGAAACCAACGGCCTCGCTATCGTAGTTGGCAACGAAAACAACCGACTCGTCACGCTCGATGCGTTGCTCGAGGAAGCGACGCGACGCAATTAGATCTGATTGTTGTTCATAAAACACTCGGTACGCGTCGAAGAGCGGAATGACTTGTTCAAGATGACCGAGGTCAGCGCGCACGACCGTCGTGCTGCGATTGGCATCGTGGCTATTTGAGGACACCTAAGGATCCACTTCATCTGCTTGCACAGAAGCTCGCTGGTATCGGCCTGTAGAAGACAATCGAATGATAAAAGCTTCGAGACGGTGCAGAAGCTCAGCTTAATAATAGTGGAAGCGCCTCAGTTCTACCGCGTACTTGCCCGGTCGACCACGGAATCGCGACCGTCGTCGCGCCATTGATCGGGACATTCAACGCAAGGCACGAACGCATGTAGGTAGAGCTGATCGCTGCAAAGGTCAAGGGAGCGCCAGAAGCGCTCGCGGTGGTCTTGCCTAGGACATTCTCGAGCGCACTTCGGGCAGCGGCCAGGGCCCTTCACTCAAGACGGACAGCGACTCGTTTGCGCTCGAGATCACGCTTTGACTCCGTGATGTCCCACGGGTCTTTCACGCGCAGCAACCTGGAGCAGCTCGATATCTCGCACTAGATTCCATTACGTCCGAACTCCGTACGTCCGAACTCCGTTCCGTTCCCGCTGCTCACCCCAACTCTCCTTAAGACCCGTAAAAATTGAGGTGATCGGCCCCGTCTGTCGTGGAAGAATCCGGCCTGCGCGATTAAGGAGGTTGTCTGCCGATTCGATGTTCAGAATGTTCCCGGCTAAGTGTAGCATTCGACGTAGACTCTACTGCGACAAGCTTGCCGTCGAGCCGCTTGACTTGTTCGCTTATCACGATTACATACGCTCGTTTGCGTCGGTTGTTCCACTTACCATGGTAAGCCGCGTGATCGGTCGCGTACGCACTAATCCGCGTTAAGTCTTTGGGGTTCTCCGCTCGCACCTATTTCGGCCTGAACGGGTTCCTGCCGGGATTGCTGACCGCCGGCAAGTCACCGGATCTTCTGCGGCTGGCGCTGACCGCGCTGAACCGGGTGCAGATTCCGGCCTCGCTGGTGTTGCTGGGCTTGGCGGGGCGGTTAGTGCGGCGGCCGGCGGGTTTATGGCGCGCGGGCGCGCTGCTGCTGGTAGCGGTGACGGGCTGCGTGGTAATGTCAGCCCCGCCGCGGTCGCGTGGGCCGCCCTCGCGGGCGCGGTGCTGCTGACCTTCGCCCCTGGCTCTGCCCTCGCTGCTGGGAGCGACGGCCGATGTACCAGGCCTCGCCGCCGCAATGTTTACCCTCAGCTACAGTCCGGCAGTGGGGCGGCGTGCTGGCCGGCTGGGTGTGGGACGGCAGCGGTGCCGCTGCGGCGGCGTTCCTGCCGCTCGTGCTCAGCGCTGATAGTGACGCTGTTAGGCGTCAGGCTGCCGCCACGGTCAGCGTGACGCGACGCCCCTGAGCATGTGTTAGAGGACGCAATAGGTATGAACTAGTTTTCCAGATCGGCATTCGGCCGTGCTTCCAATCACCCAGGCTGCATGGCGCCGTGAGAGCCTAACGACCGTGCATGCTGCTCGTCATGCGCGCGGGCTACAGAACGTCAGCCCATGCACGCTGCATTATTGCGCGCATCCAGCGCCAGAGCATCGACAGGACGATTGGACAATAGATTGAGACGTAGTGGCATCGATACTCTTCACTCCTTGGCTCATCGTAGACGCATGGACCAATGCGAAATCGAAGGAGGCTGACTTGCCCTACGTAAAGACGCGCGACGGTATTGAACTCTACTTCAAGCAGTGGGGTGGTTCAGGCGCCCAACCCGTTATTCTGATCCACGGCTATCCGCTCAACGCGGACAGCTTCGACCGCACCGCAATGAAGCTTGTCGAGGCCGGCTTCCGCGCGATTAGCTACGATCGGCGTGGCTTTGGCCGCTCGGACCAGCCTTGGCACGGCTATGACTGGGACACTTTTTCCGACGACCTTGCCGACGTGATGCATGCGACGGGCGCCACGTCCGACGTGACGATCATCGGCTACTCCATGGGCGGCGGCGAGGCCGCCCGCTATATGAGCCGGCACGGCGGCAAGGGAGTCATCAAGATTGGGTTATACGCATCGATCGTGCCTGGCATGCTCAAGTCCGACGACAATCCGGCGGGCCACCCGCCTTCGGATTATGATGACATCGCCACAGGAATAGAAAGGACGCCGCAGCGTTTTTCCGTCACACTTTCCTGCCGCCTTTCTACGGTAAGTTCACCACGTCAACTCCTGGCGCCACCCACACCGCCAGCAACGACGTGATCGAAGCCGCGGTGGATGATGCGCTCATGGGCAGCATGAGGGCAATGATCAGCATGGCGCATGCGTTCACCTTCGGCGACTTTACGGCAGACATTCCCGCGATTACGGTTCCAACGCTCATCGTGCATGGGACCGCGGACAAGCCCCGCGCCGATCGACGCGACCGCGAGGCGCGCCCACAAGATGATCGCCGGATCCCGGCTTATCGAGTACAAAGGTCATCCCCACGGCTTCTACGCGACTAACTCCGATCAGATGATCGCGGATACGCTGGCCTTTGTCCGGCAATAGACCTTCAGGTTCCATGTCACAGCCTCCGGGGACAATTGACGTGACGCCCAATGTTCGAGAGGCCACATACGACCTGCTGCGGCAGCTGGGCCTGACCACCATTTTTGGAAACCCCGGTTCGACCGAGGAACCGTTCCTGCAGGACTTTCCAGCCGATTTTAATTATGTGCTGGCCCTGCAGGAAGCCTCCGTGCTGGCAATGGCCGATGGGTACGCGCAAGCTACCCGTCGGCCGGCTCTCGTCAGCCTGCATACTTTCGCGGGCCTCGGCAACGCGATCGGCAACTTGATCTGCGCTTATGCGAACAAAACACCGCTCATCGTCACGGCCGGGCAGCAGACGCGGGAAATGTTATTGCTGGAACCATACCTTACGAGCGTACGGGCCGTGGAGACGCCGCGCCCCTGGGTGAAGTGGAGTTACGAGCCCGCTCGGGCCGCCGACGTGCCCGCCGCGTTCATGCGCGCCTACGCTGCGGCGGTTCAGCCCCCGGCTGGACCTGTCTTCTTATCCTTACCGATGGATGATTTTGAAAAGCCGGCCCTCGGCAGCGCCGCCGTGCGCACGCTGAGTCAGCGCGTGGGGCCGGACCCGGTCCGCTTGCAAGAGTTTGCCCGGCAAATCGACGAGGCCAAAAGCCCGGTGCTGGTGCTGGGCGCCGCGCTGGACCGCGCCGACGGCTGGGACGCTGCACAGCGACTCGCCGAAAAGTTGAACCTCCCGGTTTGGGCCCCGCCCGAGACCGAGCGGGTCGCGTTTTCGGAGGAGCATCGGCTGTTTCAGGGATACCTACCCTTCGCCATCGCGCCGCTGAGTAAGAAACTGGAAGCCCACGACTTAGTGATTGTCGTGGGCTCGCCCGTGTTCCGTTACTACCCCTACGTGCCGGGCGACTACTTACCAGCCGGGGCGCGGCTTCTTCACATTACCGACGACCCAGCCGAGGCTGCCCGCGCTCCGGTGGGCGACAGCCTACTGGCCGATACCCGCTTGGCTTTGGAAAGCCTAGTTGAACTGGTGCAGCCGGGGCGCTATCCGGCCGTGCCCCGGCGCAACCTGCAGCGGGAGCTGCCTGATCCACCTGGTGCGATTCTTACGCCGGCGGAAGTATTCTCCACGCTGGAAGCGAGCCGTCCGGCTGACGCCGTGCTGCTGCTGGAGTCAACGTCCAACGCTGAAGAGTTTCATAAATGGGTGCCCATTACCCGGCCGCTCTCGTTTTCCTTATTCGCCAGCGGAGGTCTCGGCTGGGCGCTGCCCGCAGCCGTGGGCTTCGCGCTGGCCGAACGAAGCACCGGGCGCCACCGACCCGTATTGGCCATTCTAGGCGATGGCGCAACCAATTATTCCATTCAGGCTCTCTACACGGCCGCTCAACTTGAATTGCCGGTGGTGTTCCTGGTGCTGTGCAATCAGGAATATGGCATCCTCAAGGCTTTTGCCAAGCAGCAGCAAGCGCGCGACGTACCTGGGATGGACATTCCAGGCCTTGATTTTGTCGCTTTGGCGACAGGCTATGGCTGCGCCGCCTTTCGGGTCGCTACGTCGGACGCTCTGGCCCAGGCACTGAAGGGTGCCTTGCGCCGCCCAGGGCCGACGGTGCTGGAAATACCGATTACGACTGCAGTAGCCCCATTGTTGTAGCACGCGGCAGAAAGTCAACGGAATCGACGCGGATCACTTATGAAGTCTCGTTAAGCCTAGCCATCGAGCTCAAAGCCCTTAGGAGCCTATGATGTGGCCGACCGCTGGGAAGCGTCTTCGACGCCTTTCTTGAAAACTAATCGGGGAGCACGAGTGCATGCTGAATGCGGAAATGACGATTCTCATCGAGCAAAATACGGTTGGCTGCGTTGCCACGGTCACGACCGACGGTCGCCCGGCGGTCTCGCCGAAGGGCACCTTCATCGTCGTCGACGATACGACGATCGCCTTCTCCCACATCCGCTCCCTCGGCACGGTGAAGAATATCCAGGCGGGCTCGGGCGCCGTGGAGGTCAATTTCCTTGACATACTCCGTCGCAAGGCATGTCGGGTTCGTGGTCACGCGACGTATGCATCGATGAATGCGGGAATGCCCCGGCTCGTGGAGCGCTTCACGGCGATGTGGCCAGACCTCGCGCCCTTGATGCACGGCATTGTGACGATCGACATCGATCATGCCGAATTGCTGACGTCACCGACCTACGACATCGGCGGTGACACCGATGAGCTCATGGATCACTGGATTCGGCAGTATGCCGACCTGGCTGGTTATACGGTGGTCAAGCGCCCTGAAGTGGGTGCACCGTCCACCGCATCTGAGCATTAACGATCCTGTGGTCACGCCTCCGCTGTTGCGGCATGTCGTTCGAGTCTTTCGTACCTATCGTTTCTGATTCCGGTGGTTGGGCAGATCATGTCGTCGCATGAAGGGCGTACATGAAATTTGCGCGGCAGCTTCATGACGTCCAATATCGCGTTAAGGATGTACCGACGAATACGAAGACAGGCTTTGGCTTGCGCGATGTTGGAGAACGTCCCGGGAAACGCCGGTTGATATGTCACGGTGTGAAGTTGCCCGGATCTCGTGGACCCTTTCCGCTTGGCGGAAAGGGTCCACCGACGGCCAGAAAACATGCTCGGGTTTATCCAGCGGACTTCCCCGGCATAAGCTCGTTGAGCTGGTCCGGAGCGGGCGTCGATAGATCAGCTCGCTGTCGAGTTCGAGCTTTCCCATCAAACGATCCGTAGTCTGTTAAGCAAAGCGATCTTGACGGCGGCAGGCGAAGCGACGGTTTAACAAGCGAAGAGCGTGCCGAATTCTTTCGATTGCGTAAGCAGGTCAAACAGCTCACAATCGAGCGCGAGATCTTGGGGATCGCTATAAAGACCCGAGATTGTTGTCGGCTTCGCTGCCTATAGGAGACCTTCATGTACGGCGCTCTAGGCCGACGGCAGATGACGGACAACGTGTTCGATCGCCATGTCGAGGGCGAGCTCAAGCGGTCGGCACGTACGGGTGGTCTTGGACAGAAGCAAGCCGCCTTGCAGCGCAGTCATGATCGCGGTCGCGAGATCGCGCGCGTCGGCACTTGGAGCGAGTTCGGCTCGGTCTCGCATAGCTTGCAAGCCGTCCGCAAGATACGACTCCCAGGTTTGGAAGCTGTTGGTCAATAACGCGCGGGCCTGCTCTGAGTGGTCGGCCAGCTCACTGGCTAACGATCCGACCGGGCAGCCCCCGCTGCCGCCGCTTGCCCGAGTTATCTCGACCATCGCATCCCGCCATCGCCGCAGCCCAGTCATGGAGTCGAGTTTACTCAGGAGCGGCTCTTGCCTACCCAATACTCGCTCGGTCTGCAGGATAATCACTTCCTGCATGAGCGCGGCCTTGTCGGCGAAGTAGTGATATAGCTGCGATTTGCTCGTGACGCTGGCCTCCAGGACGTCATCCAGGCTCGTACCGCCGACCCCGCCGGCGTAGACGAGGTCGGCAGCTGCCTCGATAATACGCGCCCGAGTGGCCATACCGCGCTCGGTAGGCCGTCGCGTCCGGAGTGGCTTCTTTTTCGATGCCATACGAACACGCTAGCAGAACTGGACTTTACAGTCCAGTCTTCTTAGAGCTATCATGGACCAATTAGTCCAATCATTGAAAGAGTGCTTAGTAAAATGGCTCTACTACAAAATAGGACTTTGCTGCACAACGGTGACACATTTCCGCAGTTGGAAATCGCCGCCGTCGGCGCGGCACGGTCTCACTGCCTGGAGACCTCGCTGGTTCCTTTGGTGTCGTTTTGATCTACCGAGGGGCGTGGTGCCCGTTCTGCAACGCCCAGCTTTCCTCGTTTTCCCGCGCCGCCGACAAGTTTGCCGAGTTGGGTATCAAGGTCGTCGCCCTATCCGTCGATGACGAAGCGACAAGCGCCGCCCTTGTTGAGAAGCACCACCTTCGCTTTCCGGTCGGCCACAGCGCGGACCCCGATAAGGTCGCGGCGGCGACCGGCGCGTTCACCAATGTCGATCCGCATTATTTGCAGTCGACAGGCTTCGTTCTGACCCCGAACGGATCGGTCCTGACAGCCGTCTACTCCAGCGGCGCGATCGGTCGGCTGGTGGCTGATGACGTCGCCGGACTTGTGGGTTATGTGAAAGCAAACGCCTGATCCGAGCCGTGACACCGAATTTGGCGGTCGCGGGCATTCAAATCGGCTCGGCTGCCGCGTCCGTTGCCGCATCCCGCCTGAAGACGCGCCACGCGCCGTGGGACTCTGGTTACTGCTGCTCGGCATCGCGATCCACGCGTACGCATTGATTGCGTTGTCCGTCTTGATCGCCGGCGCCGGCGGCGGCACTTCGTACCCCGCCGGCGTCGAGATCACGAACGCAATCGCTTCGCCTGAACACCGGGCTGAGATATTGTCGGCATTCGCGGTAGCTTGTTATCTGGGATTTAGCGTTCCAGTACTCGCCATCGGAATCGCGGCGGCCCAATTCGGGCTTAGCGAGGCTTTCGTCGCGCTCGGCATCTTTCTAGCGACATTGTCCGTGTTCGTCGTCATTTCGCGACCGAAGAAAATCTGCGGGAGGGCGAAGGACGTCGCTGAAGCAGGCTCGTCGTCGGACATGAAGCGCCATTACCTTTTCTGCCGAACTACGCCCCGTTCGAACTCAAAGAGCATTAAGCGTGCCGCCTTGCCGGCAGCGCTACCGCTGAGTTGGCCGCCCGCGCCGACGACTCGATGATCCGGGACAACGATTCCGATCGGATTTGCGCCGATCGCCGTACCGACGGCTCGTGCCGCTCGCGGGCTGCCGATCAGCAAAGCCGTCTCTCCATACGTGCGAAGCTCGCCGTAAGGGATCGTCGCGATGGTTTTCCAGATCTTCGTTTGGAACGCCGTACCGTTGTAGTCGATATCGAGCTCAAACGAACGGCGACGCCCGGCGAAGTATTCGCGCAATTGTCGAATGGCCTCGCGTAGCGTCGCATCATCATCCATGCGATGAATCTCGAATCCCGCCTCGCGTGTCAATTCTTTTCGTGGCCATAGTACGGCCACGACGCCGAGCGCACTCGCGACGATGCGAAGCTCTCCGAGCGGCGACTGCATCGTCGTAAACACGTAGCGACGGCGATGGTCGTGCGACGGCGCTTCTATTGCTGCTGCCGACTCAGTACCGGCCTACGCGGTCGGAATGTCCTTGATCATCTTCGTGATCACGCTCGGCCGAATTCCGCTAGAAACCGGTCCTAAATCGCCGGCAGCCACCTTGGCGAGCGAATCCTTGAGCGCGGCCATGGCATGCGTGTATGGAGCGGCACCGAGACTGATGCGCTTAACGCCCGCGGCTTGCAGTTCGGCAACAGGGACGGTACCGTCGGTCGGACCGACAACGACGTTGACGGGCCTGGGCGCGACGGCCTTAACGATCGCGCGGATAGCATCCATATCTTTTGGGAACGGCGCGTAGAGCACGTCCGCGCCCGCCTCTGCAAATGCGACGAGACGTTTTACGGCCTCATTAAGATCCGCGACACCGTTTAGGATGACGTCCGTGCGGCCGGTGAGTAGAATGCGTCCGCTTGCGGCTTTTGCCGCTTGTCGGACGCGTTCGACCGCTTCGTCGAATTCGTGGATCGGTATTTCGGGGTTCGCCGTCGTGTCTTCAATTGCGACGCCGGCAAGACCGGCCGCGATCGCACTCTCGACAGTAGCGACGGCGTCCGCTGGACTTGGGCCGAAGCCATCTTCGGTGTCGCCGTTCACCGGCAGTCCCGTTGCGCGTCCGATAAGCTGCGCATTCTTCAGGTGATCTTCACGACTGACGGCGTGCGTGCCGTCGGGGCGCGCCAATGCAAAGGCGATCGCCGCAGAGGAGGTTCCGAGCGCCTCGAAGCCCGCGTCCTTACATAGGAGCGCAGAAGCGCCGTCCCAGGGATTCGGCATGATGAAGCCGTCTTTGCGCTCGTGCAGTTCCTTGAAAATCTCGTAGAGCTCGGGTTGAGTTTTCATTGAGCCTTTCCATGTTGATGACGAACCTGGTTATAGGATGAGTTTGCCTCGCCGAACTAGGCTGTCGATTAATAGGTGGTAGTAAAGCATGCCGCGCTGTTCGCCAAGTTTCTCGACGACGCCCTCGATCGCGATGTTCGGATCGCCCGACAACGCTTTTATGTTACGGGCGGCACCGGAGTCGTTCATCGGAAAGAGATCGAGGCGACCGAATCCCCGAAGAGCGACGACGGCAGCCGTCCACGGTCCGATGCCTTTATGCATCGTTAGTGAAGCCATGAGTTGATCGGTCGATAGCGTTCAAAGCGCACTAGTCGATGTCGTATGAGAGAACGGCTTTGGCGGCGGCGCGAATGGCGACGACCTTGCTCGCGCTCAGCCCAAGGGACCGCAAAACATCGACGTCTGCCTCGAGAAGGATCTGTGCGCTCGGAAACGCGTTGAGTGCGTGCTCGCCGACTTGAATCGTTTCGCTGAACCTCTCGATGATTCGCCGCAATATCGAACCCGCAGCAAAGGTGCTGATTTGCTGACACACGATCGAATTAACGATCGTCTCCCAAACGCTAGGATACGATGGCGGCTTGACGCTATTTAGAAAGAGTACAAGCCGGGTGCCCACCTACGCTTAAAACGTGGCACAACATGGCATCTGGTTTTTTTTCCGCTCGATCTTCAAAAGGCGACCTAAAACGGTGACTAATACGCACAAAAATGGGCCCGTTTCAAGTGGGACCAATGATTCAAAGCTGCTTGAACCTCGGCTCTCAAAAACGACGTTTCCGGGATAAACGGCAGACCTCATCGCGGAAGTACATCCCTTCCCCCCGAAACCCAGTCACGAAACCGAACAGTTTTTACAAGCTTCACTCGGTAGAGCTTGAAGCGTAATAGCTTTCCTCTTAACGGATCGTGCACATGCTTTCCGCGATAGTTGTATTCTCGATAGGATCGTAACCCGCATTACAGCTGTCTGAGTTAAGTTGCTTGAATACTGCATTGCCATTGGCGCCCGTACCGTCAACTGTAAGACCGTTCGTTGAAAGATAACGAACTCGGGCTGTCCGAACTGACCAGGGCCGGCGAAAGCATAGCGCAACCACTTCCGTCCGCCACGTGACGCCTTTGCAATAACGGTTGCAGCCTCCGTGCGTTCGTCTGCCTTTAGCCGCTCAAGGAATGGTGAGGGAGTGGAAAAGAGCGGGTTGGAATCGGCGTTACCGGAGCTGGCGGCCACGTGAAGTGCGCAAACGGATGCCGGTTCGCAGTCGACGTGCATCGTACTGTGCCAACGGCAACCAACCAAAGAGCGACCACGTGAACACCTAGAGCGAGTCTGCTGGCGGCTTGTCCGCGACGAATGACGATCGAAGCGGCATTCTTCAACAAAGTGCAAGCACGCGAGAAACCTGGATTGGATTCCACGGTCGACCGCGTCTTGTCGTGTGACCCTCGCGATTCAGCGATTCAGCGATCGCGCGTAACGAACTCCCTGAGGATCGCAGCTCACGCATCTGCACGGCGACGTCTTCGTAAGCATTCGCCTTGAGCACGGCTCGCTTGACGATCGACGCGATGGCAGCGCGTTCGCGGGACTTGGGCAGAAGATTCCGCGACTGTGGACGCGTTGCCCCAAGAACTCCACCGCGCGCTTTATAGGCAGCCAGTGCGGCTTTCGTGCGGTCCGAGATCCGTCGCGCTTTGTCTTCGGCGACCGCCGCGAGGATCTGAATCGTCAACCGGTTTGCATAGGGATTGTCGCAGCAAACGAAGTCGACATTCGACTGATGCAGCAACGACGTCATCGCGACGGATCGCGTAAGCCGGTCAGGCTTCGCCACGACGAGCGTTGCCTTCGATCGGCGCGCATGAGCGAGCGCCGACGCAACTCGGGACGATTTTCGAGTGAGTCGCGACGCTTCCAGGTCTCAATCTCAACCAGCAACGTGATTGGCTAACAACAACGTCGTCACTGCGCGCTTTGCCGAACTCTCAGGGTGTGCTACGCCTTTTAGGTAAGCTTCCATTACTGCGCCATCGAGCAAGATGACGATTTGGTCGGCGAGTTCAAACCGGTTCGCGCGACATTTATCGAGAAGCTGGAGCACATGTTCGCGCAATGCGCATTTGTAAGAATGGACGAGCTCAAAGATCGGGCCGTTCGGTTCTGCGGCCTGGAGACTTGCGTGAATGAACGGGCAGCCGCGGTACTCGGCGCCATGTGCCTTGCCGTCCAAATAATCGAAGAGCGCGATAACACGTTCTTCTTCAGATCGCTCCGTCGACTCCAGCTCGCGAAGCTCTCGTAAGGTAGTGTCGGCCAGTTCCGCGTAGACGGCCGCGGTCAAAGCCTCCTTTGACGAAAAATTGTTGTATAGCGTCATCCGAGCAATGCCGGCGGCGTCGGTCACATCGTTAATGCCGACATTAGATGCGCCGCGACGCGTGAACAAGTCACGCGCCGTCGCTATGAGGCGCTCGCGACCGCCCGGCTTCTGAGATTTTTTGTCGGATCGATGCAAGCCCGTGCTCCGCTTGACTTGTTGGTTATATTCAATATGATAGACCGGTCTACCTATAATTGCAAGGAGGTCGGTTGTGAAAATCGCGATCATTGGAGCGACGGGATTCGTTGGAAGCGGAATTCTGTCCGAAAGTCTGAATCGGGGGCACGACGTTACGGCGATTGTGCCCAACCCCGACAAATTGCCCAAGCACCACAAGCTCACTCCGGTAAGGGGCGACGTCGCCGACACAGACAAGCTTGCGTCGGTAATCGCGGCACACGACGTGGTGATCAGTGCGTTCAACCCTGGGAAGGACGAGCGCGGCAACGGCGCACGATCCATTATCGAAGCGGTCAAACGCTCTGGCGTCGAGCGCCTTATGGTCGTAGGCGGCGCGGGCAGCCTGGAGGTCGCACCAGGTAAACGTCTTGTCGATCAGCCGGATTTCCCTGCGGAGTGGAAGCACGGCGCCCTCAAGACCGCGACCTTTCTAGACGACCTGCGTGGCGAGACGGAGCTGAACTGGACGTTCCTGTGCCCAGCCGCGATGCTCGCACCGGGCGAACGTACCGGCCACTACCGCGTCGGCGGAGACCGGCTCCTTACGGGTAGCGATGGCCAGAGCCGCATCTCGATCGCGGATTACGCGGTCGCGATGCTGGACGAGGTCGAAAAGCCTCGGCATCCTCGCCAGCGCTTCACCGCAGCCTACTAAATCATGTCCAGCCGGTTTGTCAGCTCGGGCGCACCCTGTAGACTCCCACCTTTTCCGGGTCGCAAAAGATGACCGACCTCGAGATGGCGAGCGAGCACCGCGCTTGGCCTGCCGGTCTCGTCCACGCGGCCTTGGCGCTCGGCGGCTTCGCGATCGGCACCACAGAGTTCGCGACGATGAGTCTGCTGCCCGCATTCAGCAAGGGAATGGGGGTCGACGCCCCCACGGGTAGCCATGTAATTAGCGCATACGCGCTGGGCGTGGTGGTCGGGGCGCCCTTGTTCGCCGTGTTCGGCGCGCGACTGAGCCGGCGTACGCTGCTAATGCTGCTTATGACCTGGTTCGCGCTCGGCAACGCGTTGAGCGCGCTCGCGCCGACGTTCGCGGCGCTGCTGGCGCTACGCTTCTTGACCGGCCTTCCGCATGGCGCCTATTTCGGCATCGCCGCGCTGGTCGCGGCCGGACTCGTCCCGCCGGCCCAAAGGACAACAGCGGTCGGCCGCGTGTTGATGGGACTGACTGTCGCGACAATCGTCGGCGTGCCGCTCGCCAACCTCGTCGGCCAGTGGCTCGGCTGGCGCTGGAGCTTCGGCGTCGTGGCCACTCTAGCATTACTGACGGTTGCACTAGTGTTCGTGCTCGTGCCGGCCGACCGACCGGACACCGGCGCATCGCCGCTGCGCGAGCTCGGCGCGCTGCGAAGCGGCCAGGTGTGGCTTACGCTCGCCATCGGTGCGGTCGGGTTCGGCGGAATGTTTGCCGTCTACACTTATTTGGCCTCGACGCTCACGTCGGTGACCCACGCGCCTGCCTTCGCCGTCCCGCTGGTGCTCGTCGTGTTCGGTATAGGCATGACCCTCGGGAACCTAGCGGCGCCGCGCTTCGCCAACCGCGCTCTCATGCCGACGGCGGGCGCGCTGTTAGCCTGGAGCGCGGTTGCGTTGGCGATCTACCCGTTCGCGACATCGCATTTGTGGTCGATCACGCTGGCGGTTGCGGCGGTGGGCGCAGGCGGCGGCCTAGGCGCCGTACTTCAGACGCGCCTGATGGATGTGGCGGGAGAAGCGCAGGGGCTCGCGGCGTCGCTTAATCATTCTGCGTTCAACACGGCCAACGCGCTAGGTCCCTGGCTCGGCGGCATCGCCATCGCCGCAGGCTGTGGCTGGAGCTCGACCGGATGGGTCGGCTTCGGCCTGGCACTTGGCGGTTTAGCAATCTGGGCGATTGCGATGCTAGCCGAGGGCCGCACGGCCGGGCACGGGCGTTGCGCCGCGACCAAAACCTAATCACTTCAAATCGGCAGGAGATGATTTGTGAGAATGCGTCGATTGGGATGGGTAAGCGATCCGCCAGATCTGCTTCCGAGATGGTCTGGAGCAGCCCCCATTTCGGCCGGACCCGTAGCGTAGCAGGCTCACTCTCGGACGAGTTGCCTACGATACCGTTCGATCTCGGATGTCTTTGGGAGCAACCATCTCTCTATGCCACAAGCTCGAAGCCCCAGGCATACGGCGGTGTACTACTCCGAGGTCAGTCTGAACTTTTGGCCAACCGTTTTCAAGATATCAGGCATACACCTATGAAAATACCTCGCACGACGGAGCAAGGCCGCTGATCCACTCTCATATCGAAGGGGACCGTCAAGCTGTCCGTCAACTCTCCAATAACGTTGGGTCGCGATTACGGCAGATCGCACACGCAGAACGGCTGTCCGAAAGCTCGATTCTCGAGATCGCTTTAAGCCAAATGTTTGGTCAGACGATGGACTTTGCAATCGGTGATTTTCTGCGCAAAAAAGGTGCCTCGCTTCGCCGTAACCCATAATTCCGCGTCTACGGATGCGATGGGGACGAGCCGCTCGGATCACTTAGCGGCGATACACTTCTTTCGCTTGATTTGTGAACGCTACGAACGCGGCTCGATCGTACTGGTGGCGAGCAGCAACATCAGCGACTTATCGGTTCTTAATCGCGCGGTAGAGCGTCGATCGGCCGACGCGCAAGATACGCCCGACGTGACTAGGGCTCTCGTTGTGAGACAGCATCTTCTTCGCCTCGCGAATTTGTGCCGACGCAAATTAGCCCCATGGTCTCATGCCATGGGCAAGTGCGAGTAACCCGTTAATGAGATCGAGCGAGGTATCTGAATCTCTACCGAGCTAAACGCGCGTTGGTGGTATTCTCAGAATCGTCTTAGGCTTAAAAAATTTAAACGTTTTCGTGGGAGCACAAGCGCAGCGCTACGCCGGAATCAGAAGTGATGGATACAAATGTACTTTAGTTTGCAGCGCAATGGAAAGCTGCCGCTTCGCTTCGACGGAAAACTCCTTGCGATCAGCGACGATAAAAGATTAAAGGGCGTGCGCTGGCGCGAGCTTGCGATTTATCGTATGAGCAGCGGTCAGTACGTCGTCCACACAATACGTCGGACGACTCGCCAAAACGAACGAGACCGATCAGCCGTTGTTGTTCGCGACAGCGCATTAGATGTGCTACGTCTGCTCGCTTGCGATGGTGGTCGCCTTACGGCCCTTGATTGGCGCACCCTCGGCAGCGCCGCGGTTAAAGATGACATGCTCGGTGGCGTCATTGCGCGAGAATTGCTCTAGCGACGGACGTTCGTAGCTACCGATTATACGGCTGGCTCGAGATATGGGAAGTCACTTAGTGCTTTTTCGGCCGGAGCCACGTTGTCGCTCGTGAGACATTCCGTTTCTGCATGATCGTCGTGAGCGAGGCCGATCTTGGGGAGGATGCTGCCGTAGATAGCGCCGAGCGACAGATCTATAACGGGACTGTTGAGATCACGTCCGCCAAATTCGCGAGCGCCGTTGCGAAGAGACGATTTAAGACCCTTCAACCCGGCATCTGGAACGATACGGACGACACCCACCGGCAAGCCGCTTAAGCCTCTGGTCTCAACGCCGAGATACGTGGCGTGGCCGTTGGCCGCAAGATTGACCTGCATTTCATCGGGATAGAGTACTTTGACGAGGGCGTTCGCTATCGCGTGCGATCGGCCGGCGCCGTTGGGCTTCGGGGCGATCATGTAACGGTAGATGTCCCGCTCCAAAACCGGATCGTTGTACGGCTCGGCCCGATTCGTCGTGTCGTGATCGGCGAATCGCTCGAGAGCTTCTTTGACCGCTGGACGGCCCCATCGCTCGACTTGATGGAAGTCGCTCGAATCGGGACTGCCGATCGACGCCGTCGCCCAGACGTTAATCCGGCCGTTATTTTGCGGGGTCGTTAGCGCCGCGCGCGGCAGTTCGACGACGAGCGACAAGACGTTGAAACGCTCCAAATAGTTGGAAGCACTGCCTTTAGGCAGGAAGCAGTCGGCGCTCGGAGGCTTGCGACCGCCCGCAGCAAGGTGTGTTTTAAAATTGCGATCTGGATCGATTTTAAAGAACTGTGCCAAGTCGAAGAAGAACGGATCGCGGCGCGGTCCCGCGAAGAACTTTACGCCACCTGGAAGCGTTATCGCCTCACCGTATACCGTCGACCCTAACGGGCTTCCGAACGCCGATGTGGTTCCAGACGTGCTCGGTACTTGCGGTCCGTAGAAGGTCACTTTCTGCGCGGCGCCAACGCCGTTCGCGCGAAACTGCATCACGAGATGCTCCCGAAAGTCGCCGACCGTATCGATCTTGAATTGATACATGACACCGGGATCGAAGTAAACGCTCGAGCCTAAACCGGCGGGAATCAGCGGATGCACGTTCAGCGCGAGAACGACATCGTTCGGATCTTTGGCCGGAAAAACATAGGCGTCGGTGATATCGCCGCCTGGCCTAGCTACGAGCTGCAACGTGTCCTGATGATCCGAAGGCCGGGCGGACTGCGCTGTGTAGAGTGCTGCAATTAGACCTACGGACGATAGGACAATGCAACGTGTGGTATTGCGGAAATGCACGCGGAGCCTCCGACGCTTAAGCAGCTGCATGACCTTTGCGAAGTCCGAGCATCTAACAAGCCATCGGCGCGGAATCGAGCAAGCCTTAGCTCGAGCAAGCCTTAGCTTTCTTTATATCCGAGCGTCTTGCGGTCGGGTCGCGTACATGCCAACGCCTTGCGATGGTCTCCTGGACAGCTTAGCAAAGAAGCTCGGGTTTCACACTACTAGCTCGTACTTTTAGAGACGTACGTGACAGATGATCCGGTACCCACATAGTCGCTCAGGGGGGCTGATGATCGATGCGGTACTTTATTACTGACGTTGAAAACAACCACGCGTCCTTGATCGCAGCGTCCTTGATCGCAGGGAAAAGACGCTTGCAATCGCGCGGAGAGCGATACGGGCGCGCAGTGTTTAGATAACATTCTCAAGAACCGCACAAAGCGCTCCTCGTAAAGATTTACTCGCGCTCGCAAACAGAGGTAGTTATGGCTAACAGTCGAGCTCGCGATGGGATCGGATCGACCCGCGACCCAGACGTCATCGGCGACGACGTAGATGCGATTAGCGCCGAGTTTAGACTATGAAGCGCATCGTCACGGTGAACGATGCTCAGCGCGATGCGTTGCGGCACAACTGTCTCTTTTGGCGCGAGCAATTACGCCTCACGCAAACAGCACTCGCAAAGCGCGCGGGCCTTGCGCAGTCGCGCATTTCAGACATCGAGCAGGGCTCCGCGCGACTCACTCTGGATGTCGTCGAGCGGCTCGCTGCTGCGCTTGAAACCGACCTGCAGAATCTTTTTACGCCGGTCCCGCGTGGAAGCTCCGATACCGGCAGCCGTAGCGGTCGCAATAATGGTGCGGGACGCTTCTGACGACGCGCGGTTTCTTGGCCGCTCTTGACGACATCCCGAAAATGGTCCGTTACGGGATCGCCGGCATGATGCGATTTTTAGAGGCACCATACGCCGGCGGACGGCCGCCAAGCATGCCGTTCCCCACACGCTGCTTCGCCTTGCGTGGTCGCCGTAATCTTGCGCAGCACCGTGTCGATACGCATCGATAGGCTCCTGCACGACTAAGCGCTTGCGCTCTTTGTCATTTTCCCGACGCGCTCTCTGCCGTCAACGAACACGTCGCCTAAGGTCTTACCGCGCGACGTTCACTCGCCGACTATCACGTTACGCGAGATCATCGATCACGCAGTCGTTACGAAGACTTCGAGATGTGCTGCGTTCGGCTTCATTCGTGCGCGCGCCCGGCATCGATTTGGGGTACGGGTTTTCCATTCTCCCTAAGACCCGAACTGAAAAGGTCCAGAGTGCTGTCCGAGACGCCTTCCGACACCCGCCACCGCGCCCTTCCGTCCATGGAGGTTGCGCCGGGCGTTGCTCGAGTTGAGGTCGTCTTCGTCAATGCGTATCTGATTGACGTTTCGGCCAAGTCGTGGGTGCTCGTCGACACCGGCCTGCCGAATTGCGCCGGATGGATTCGGCGATCGGC
>JAABUQ010006473.1_pt1 | contig 17745 bp, 12 predicted proteins | sample 5560001 | NCBI WGS metagenome assembly JAABUQ01 (sample SAMN10711888, study PRJNA513371) | rock metagenome | isolation source: Antarctica rocks | place: Antarctica: Victoria Land, Finger Mt nord | collected 2015-12-18
GCCGGACGACCGCACCGCGTAGATCCGAGATCGTGAGCGTCACGGGACCTTGCGCGCCGGCGGGCACGATGTAATCGACGTACGCGCCGTTCGGAGGATTCTCGCCGAGCACAACTTCCGGGGGCGTCGCTTCTGCTTCGTCGTTGCCCTCGCGCGTACGGACTGCATCGCGCGGCGTAAAGAGCCGCGCGGTCGCGGACGCATCGGCGGAAAGTTCGCGCAGCGGCGCGACGTCGTCGAGAATCCAAAACGCTCGCCCGTGCGTCGCGATCGCAAGATCGCCGTTTCGCACGCTGATGTCGCGCACGGAACACAGCGGCATGTTCAGGCGCAGCGACTGCCACGAGCCGCCGTCATCGAACGAGACGAAGACGCCGGTTTCCGTTCCCGCGTAGAGAAGCCCGCGCCGGACCGGATCGGCGCGCACGACGTGGACGAAGCTGCCGTCGGGGATCTCGGCGTTCGCGCTACGCCACGTTCCGCCGCCGTCGCGCGTGACGAAGATGTACGGCCGCTCGTCGTCGAGGCGATGGCGATCGACCGCCACGTACGCGGTACGCACGTCGAACGGTGAGGCCTCGATCGTGTCGATGCGGCTCCACGCGCTCACGCCCGGCGGTGTCACGCTGCGCCAGGTGCGTGCGCCGTCGACGGTCACGTGCACGAGACCGTCGTCGGTTCCGGCCCAGATAACGTTGGCATTGCGGGGCGATGGTGCGAGTGCAAAAAGGACTCCGCGCGGTTCGGACAGGTCCGCGTCGGCTGCCGTCGGCCTGTCAAGATTGGGAGGCGTTCCCGGATTACGGCGCGTCAAGTCCGGGCTGATCGCCGTCCAGCGGTTCCCTGCGTCGCGGCTGCGGAAGATCGATTGATGTGCGCCGTACAACGCATGATCGCGACCGAACGCGAGCGGCTGCGTCCATTCACTGCGCCATACGCCCGGACGGCCCGCCGTCGGTGAAACGGATTGCGTCTGATTCGAGTGCAGGTCTTCACGATCGACTTCGCCGCCGTACACGATGTTCGTATCGCGCGGATCGGGCGCAATCGAGCCGCTTTCGCCGCCCGCGGTGATCGGACGCCAATCCCGTTCCTCGATCCCACGGTGATCGCTGCGCGAAACGATCATCGCGGCGCCGCTATCCTGTTGCGCGCCGTACAGACGGTACGGAAACGCGTCGTCGGTCGCAACGTGGTAGAACTGACCCGTGGGTTGGTTGAACCATGAGCTCCACGTGCGCGCACCGTTGAGGCTGACGCTCGTACCTTGATCGCTGCCGAGCACCATCTGCGCGGGCTCGAGCGGATCGATCCACATTTGGTGGAAGTCGTCGCCGTCGGGCGACCCTTTGATCGCCGCGAAGTGCGCGCCGCCGTCGGTCGAACGGTAGACGGACGTGTCGGAGATATAGACCGTGTCGGCATTCTTGGGGTCGACCGTCACGTGGCAGAAGTACCAGCCGCGCTGCCACAAGCGCACGTCAGCGTCGATCAGCCGCCACGTCGCGCCGGCATCGTCGCTACGGTAGAGACCACCGGCTTTCGCGTCGACGATCGCGTACACGCGCTGCGGTTCGCTCGGCGCAACGGCCAAACCGATCTTGCCGACGTCTTGCGTCGGAAGTCCGCCCCCAAGCTGCGCCCACGTCACGCCGCCGTCGCTCGATTTGTAGAGTCCGCTGCCCGGGCCGGCCGACGGCGGATAGATGCTCCACGGCGGACGGCGCGTCTGCCACAGCGACGCGTACACGACGCGCATCGCGGGATCGGCCGCGAGATCGATTGCGCCCGTGTCGCTGTCGTGGAAGAGCGTGCGCGTCCAGGATGCACCGCCGTCGGTCGAGCGGTAGACACCGCGCATGTCACTCGCCGCATACGCGTGTCCCAGCGCGGCGACGAGCACGGTTTGCGGATCGCGCGGCGCAACGAGCACGCGGCCGATCTCCCGCGAATCGTCGAGCCCGATGTGCGTCCACGTCGCGCCCGCATCGCTCGAGCGGTACATGCCGTTGCCATGCTGGATGTCGGAGCGCATGTCGGCTTCGCCGCTGCCGACGTAGACGACGTTTGGATCGCTTGGCGCAACGGCCAGCGCGCCGATCGACGCCACCGGCTGCGAGTCCATGATCGGGTTCCACGTCCGCCCGGCGTCGCTCGTTTTCCAGACGCCCCCGCCGACCGCGCCCGTATAGTAGGTTCGTCCGTCGCCTGGCACGCCGGCGACGGCGATCGTGCGCCCACCGCGGAATGGCCCGATATTGCGCCAATGCAAACCGCTCAAGAGCGCCGGGTCGACTGCTCGGCTTTGGGCGTTCAGACGACCGGGCAACAAGGACGGCGAGAAAAGCGACGCAATGAACAGCGCCGCCGTCAACCGGCGAAACATACCTCGCCGTTCGCTTTTGCGGCCCTCTGCCCTCGCGTTCACGAAGCGAGGTTAGTCGAGCTTCACGCCTCGGGCCAAAGAACTTCGGCGCTAAATTCCCACGTGCCGAGCGGCGATGGTAAGCTCAGCGGGCCGCTCTCGATGTTCTCGGAGCGTCCGCTGCCGGAGCGTACCAGAATGCATCGTGTGGCTGGGTCAAGGCCGAGCGCCGTCGGCACGCCGAAATCGAGGTAGCGGTCCAGCTTGGCGCGCATGACGCCGACTTGCTCGTTTGCGTTCATCGCTTCGACCACGAGCACCGGCGAATGGCCGACGTCGCCGGCAAAAAATGCGAGCGCCGGCGTGCGCACGTTGTAGCGGTCGAAGACGAGATCAGGCCGCTCGCGCAGTGCCCCGTAGCCGAGTTTGCGGCGATGCAGCTCGAGCGACGCGGCCAAGGTCGCGATCGCCCGCAGCGCGCTGTCATCGCGCTGCGGACCGATAACGATGCATCCGTCGAGCAGCTGCACGTCGCGGGCACGTTGTCGCGTCCGGTATCGCCGCAGATCGCTGCATTCGAACGGCGCGACGTGCGGAGTTTTGGACGTCAGTCGAACCGTCCGAGCAGCGAGCGGGCGATGAGCAGCTGTTGAACTTCGCTCGTCCCCTCGTAGATCTCCGTGATCTTCGCGTCGCGATAGTAGCGTTCGACCGGAAACTCGGTCGTGTAACCGTAGCCGCCGTGAATCTGGACGGCTTCGGTGGCGTGCTTGCGCGCGGCGGTCGAGGCAAAGAGTTTAGCCTTGCTGCCCGCGAGCGCATAGGGTTCGCCGCGATCGCAGAGTGACGCCGCTCGATAAACGAGCAATCGCGCGGCATCGAGATCGGTGGCCATCTGCGCGATCTTGAACGACACGCCCTGATTGGCAGCGATCGGGCGCCCGAAGGCTTCGCGCTCCTTGGCAAACTTGACCGATGCGTCGAGACAGGCCGCCAGGATGCCGGTGGCTTGCGCCGCGATGCCGATGCGGCCGGCACCGAGCGCGCTCAGCGCCATCGTGTAGCCCGTGCCTTCGGCTCCGAGCAGCGCCTCCACGGGAACGCGCACGTCGTCGAAGGCGAGGTCGCACGTGTTGCTCGTATGAATGCCGAGTTTTTCGGTGACCTTTTCGACGACGATGCCTGGCGTATCGTTGTCGATCAGAAAGGCCGAGATGCCTTTGGGACCCGCACCGCCGGTGCGGAACATCACCATCGTGACCCCGGCATAACTACCGTTCGTGCACCACTGCTTGCGGCCGTTGAGTACGTACTCGTCGCCGTCGCGGCGCGCCGTGCTCGTCAGCGCAGCAGCATCGGAACCGGCTGACGGTTCCGTCAGCGCAAAGCCGGCGATTGCATCGCCGCCGGCGAGCCGCGGCAGATATCGCTCTTTCTGCGCGTCATCGCCGAGCCGTAGAATCGCCGCGGCGATCATCAAATGAACCGAAAGCGTGACCGCCGTTCCGGCATCGACGCGCGCGAACTCCTCGATGGCAAGCGCGTACGAAACGTAGTCGGCGCCTGCACCGCCGTACCGCTCCGGGATGATGAGCCCCATGATGCCGGCATCGCCGAGCTTTGCGTACAGCTCGCGCGGGAAGCGATGTTCGCGATCCCACGCCAGAATGTGGGGCGCGATCTCGCGTTCGGCGATCGTTCGCGAAAGCTCGCCGATCTCACGCTGATCGGCCGTGACATCGAACGACGGCAGCGCGGCGGCGTCGATCACCGCGCGCCGTTCGCGGCGCCGGCCGGCGCCGCTGCACCGGACGAAGCAGCGGCACCGTCGCTCGCGAACGCCGGAACGCCGCTCGCCGTCAGGTCGGTGCGCGGCCGCCGCTCACCACCACGCCAGTCGTAGAAGCCGAGGCCGGTCTTGCGGCCGTGCCAGCCGGCATCAACGTACTCACGCAAAAGCGTACATGGACGGTATTTCGGATCGCCGTACCCCAGGGCGAGCACTTCCATGATCGCGAGCAGCGTATCGAGACCGATGAAGTCGGCCAGTTCTAATGGTCCCATCGGATGATTCATGCCGAGCTTCATCACGGTGTCGATCGATTCGACCGTCCCGACGCCTTCCTGTAACGCGAACACCGCTTCGTTGAGCATCGGGCACAGGATGCGGTTGGAGATAAAACCCGGATAGTTGCGGGCCTCGACCGGCGTCTTACCATGCTGGACCGCGAGCGCACGAATGGTCTCGTACGTCTGCGGTGCGGTCGCAATCCCGCGAATGATCTCGACCAGTTTCATCACCGGAACGGGGTTCATGTAATGCATGCCGATGACGCGCTCGGGACGCTTGGTGACCGCCCCCAATTGCGTGATCGAAATCGACGACGTGTTGCTTGCGAGGATCGTTCGTTCGGGCGTTGAGGCGTCCAATTTACGAAAGATGTCGCGTTTGAGTTCTTCGTTCTCGGTCGCTGCTTCGATGGCAACGTCGACGTCGAACTCGCGCCACGTGACGGCGGGCGTAATGCGTTCGAGCGCCGCGTCCCGGTCTTGCGGCGTGACGCGACCCTTCTGGACGCCGCGGTCCAGATTTTTCCGCATGGTCGCGATCGCACCATCGACAAAGCGCTGCTCGCGGTCGAGCAACGTCACTTCATCACCCGAGAGGGCCGCAACGTGTGCAATTCCGCCGCCCATCTGGCCGGCGCCGACAACGAGAACGTTCACCTTAACCGTCTTTCATAGTTGCAAGGAAGGAGACTTACGTATGCAGCGTCATTGGCGGTTTCCGGCCGGTGCACCGTCCCTCCCTCGCCGTGTAATGCGTTACGGTGGACAAAAACGTCTTACAGATACGTCCAATGCTGGTATGAAATCGCAGCAAATCACCTTCAGATTGGCTGAAACCACCCGAGCCGAGCTTGATCAAGCCGCAGCCGCCCACGGCATCGGGCTCTCGACTTTGGTTGGTTCGATCGTGGATGCGTGGGTGAAGTCGGAGAAGCGCCGCCAAGTGCGTGAAGACGTCGCCCGAATTATGACGAGCCCAACGAAGGGCGAATTGACGGATGACCCCGCGGATTGGTGCCCGGCCGTCGCTGACCTTGAGGCGCGTGAGCGTGGCAGATGAATTCGCAGCCGGCGACATCCTTATCGTCGATTGGCGCGATACATTCGCAAACGAGGCGAATAAGCGCCGTCCGGCGGTCATCGTATCGCGTTCTGAACTTGCGGGGCTCGAGACGGTTCTACTGGTACCGATCGCGGGTGAGACGAGCCCAAAGGTTCGCAATGCTTTCGTCACGCTGTCGCCTACTGCAGAAAACGGTTGTACGAAGACCAGCTATGCGCTTGCCCACCTCGTCACGGCGACGGCGGTCGACCGTATTACGGAGATGCCGGGCACGCGGATTGAACCAACGCAATTAGCAGAACTCCGCCGGCAGATCGCCTTTTGCGTCGACGCGTACCAATAGCGGACCCGTCACCGCGCTCACGATGGGCGGCGTACGCGGCGACGTGATTGCGCTCGCCTTCATTTATACGACGATCATGGGGATGGGTCAGCCGCCGGCGGTGCAGTCCGACGAGCTCTTTCACATACAGTGCTTCCACGGTAATATAATATACATGGAAGTGAAGCTACGGAAGATTGGCACTTCGAAGGGCGTCATCATTCCGAAGGCATTCATTGACGAACTTGCGCTCGGAGAGGCCGTCGAGATGAACCTCATCGGTGGTGAACTTGTGCTCAAGCCGAAGCGGAAAGTTCGGGAGGGATGGGCCGAGGCCGCTGCGCGCATCGGCAGCGAGCCCCTCACCGCGGAAGAAGAGGCCTGGCTGGCGTCGTCGATCCCGAGTATCTCGAGGATTGGGTTTGGGAATAGGGCGCCCGCGCTACCAACGAGGCAGCGTATGGCGAACGGACTTCGAGCCGACAGTCGGCAGCGACATCGGCAAACAGCGACCGGCTCTTATCGTTTCACCCAACGAGATGAACGCCGCGTTATTGACCGTCATCATTGTTCCGCTGACGACGCGCGGGAAGCCGGCACCGTTTCGCGTGCCGGTTTTCTTCGGCGGGCGCGAGGGACGCGCCGCTTGCGACCACGTGCGAGCCGTCTCAATGGGACGATTGATCAGACCGCTCGGCGCTCTTGATTCGGCAGTGCTCGACACAGTGCTCGCCGCCTTGCGAGAGACGTTGACGATGTAACTCGGGCAACAGCGATTCACTCGACGTGGATCAGCACCGCGTCGCCCTGTCCGCCGCCGCTGCAAATCGCGGCGATTCCGTACCCGCCGCCGCGGCGGCGCAGTTGGTGAACGACGGCGCCGACGATGCGCGCGCCCGAGGCGCCGACCGGATGGCCGAGCGCAACGGCACCGCCCTGTAGGTTAATCGCGCGCGGGTCGATGCCGAGCAGATTCGCCGTGCTCCAGGCGACTGCCGCAAACGCTTCGTTCACTTCCCAGATGTGGACGTCGGATGCTTTGAGGTTGTGCCGATCGAGCAACTGCTGTGCGGCCATCGCCGGCGTCAAGGCGAGATAGGCTGGGTCCCACGACGCATCGGCATGGTCCACGACCGTTGCCAGCGCTTCGTAACCGTGACTGCGCGCATAATCTTCACTCGCCAGCACAACCGCGGCTGCACCGTCGTTGACCCCCGGTGCGTTGCCGGCGGTCACCGTGCCGTCCTTGTCGAGCGGCGGCAGCTTTGCCATCGCGGCGATCGATGCATCCGAGCGGATCGGCTCATCCGTATCGACGACCGTGTGCGGCACGTCGCCCGTTACGTACGAGTTGTATCGCGCAACTTGCGCCTGCATGTTTTCGGGCGGCGCGTGAAAGAGCTTATTGGCCGCGCCGTTTCCGCCGGCGTGCACCGGCACGCGCGCACGCGCCGCTGCGGGCAGCGCATCGATGACGAGTTTCCCTTTCGCCTTCGTCGCGATCTTCAGCGCGACGATTTCCTCGCCGAGACGTCCGTTCGCGGTTGCCTTCGCCGCCCGCTCGTGTGAGAGGTACGCGAATTCGTCCTGCACTTCGCGCGTGATGCCGAGGTCCGCGTTCACACGCGTTTGGGCCTGCGCCATCGTCCAGCCGGAGAATGGATCGAGCAGGGCATCGTAGTTCATCAAGTCGACGAGCACACCGTCGCCGAAGCGATAGCCGAAGCGCGCGTTCGGAAGGGCGTACGGAGCGTTTGACATCGACTCCATCCCGCCGGCGACCGCGACCTGCTTCGAATCATCGTTGATGAGGCGCGCCGCTTGCACGATGGCGACGAGCCCCGACGCGCAGACCTTATTCGTCGTTTCAAACGTCGTCGTCTTGGCCAGGCCGCCCTTGAACATCGCTTGGCGCGCCGGTGCTTGACCGTTTCCGCCCTGAATCACGTTGCCCATGATGACGTGCTCGACTTCGCTCGGATCGATCTTGGCCCGTTCGACCGCGGCGCGGATCGCTTCGCCGCCGAGCGTCGTCGCCGAAAGCGACACCAGTGCGCCGCCCAGCTTGCCGAACGGCGTACGAGCGGTACTGAGAACGACGGTTTTGGACTGCATTCGCACCTTGCTTTCTATGGCGGACGAGGGAACGTGAAGAACTTCCGGATGTCCAATAGCCTCCCTTGCGGCTTTGATCGTACGGCGGCCCGCGAGAAGGCGGTAGTCCCCGGTGTCGAATCCTGCAAAGACGCGAAGCTACTACACGGGGCGGTGACTCTCATGGCCCGATCTCAGACGTTGGCACTGGCAGTGAGCGCACTGATGTCGCTCGGATTTGGTTGCGGGGTCGCTGCGGCCGCTCCGCCCGATGAGCCCGTACCGCTCGCGACGCCCGTTCCCATCCCGACGACTTCCGGCTCGCCGCTACGCTTGATCGGCCGCGTGCACGCGAAGACCACCTTCTGCCAGGCGGTCCTCGATCACGGCGGCCTCGCGACGGCGTCGGTGCTCGAGGGTGACGACGACATCGATGATGATGTGAACTATCTCAGTAAGGTCGACCTCGATTCGTCCGAACTCGCGCGCCACCGCGCCGTCACGGACTTGACGGCGCGTTTTACGGCGCTGCAAACGCGGTCGAAGGCAGCAATCGGCGAGACGAAAGCCCTGCGCGACGGCGCCGCAGCGGCACCCACTCAAGAACAAAAAGCCGCGCTGATTGCTTACGCGAACGCGCTTGGCGGCGCACTGCGCCGTCAGTTGGAATTCGCGAACGCGTTGACCGGTTTCACGGTGTCGGCCGAAGCGCACCAAACCGTGACCGAACAGGAGAACGACCTCGATTACTCGCGCACGGTGTACAGCAGGCTCGGACCGTGGGAGCATAGCGCTGATCCTCGCGACCGAAATCCGGGAACGATGACGCAGATGGCGCGTTCAGCCGCAAGCGACCTCGTCAAGCGCCGCGGTCCCGAACGCGACGACGAAGTGCTCGCATCACAACAGGCTGACGCCGGCTTTTCGCCGTGTTTAAAGTAAAATCTCAGTAGCACGGAAAGGACGATTGATTGCAGGCCAAAATCGAAACAGCAGAGCGCGAAACCGATCTGCGGATCCTTGCGTGTGACGCCCTTACGGAAGATGATGCGCTCATGCTTTTCGGTGAGCGCATCGACATGCAGGTCGAAAGAATCGGAGGCAAACTGGTCGTGAGTCCGCCGATGGGCTTCGATGGTGGGCAACGAGAGATGCAGCTGTCGATCCTCGTCGGCACGTGGGCCCAAACGCATGGCTACGCCGCGACTAGCCCAAGTGCCAACTATCGGCTGCCGGACGGCGACGCACCTTCGCCCGATGTCGGGCTTGTGCGACAGGATCGCGTCGCTTCCATGAGCGCCAAGGAGCTTAAGAAAATCCCGTCGCTCGTGCCGGACGTCGTCGTCGAACTACTGTCCGAATCGCAACGCGCACGGAGCGCCGTATCAATCGAGCGCGGAAAATGCGAACGCTGGTTCAAAGCAGGCGCGCGCTACGTCGTCTTGGTCGACCCCTTCGCGCGAAAGACGACGACTTGGGGCCATGCACCCGCGGACTTTCCCGATCTCAGTTCGGTATTCAGCGCTCTCGGGACGTAAGCCGCGTCGTTCCATCGCCGTTGAACGCGGCGACGCGCCTTTCCACTCCCTCGTGATGTATCGCATCGTTTTCTCCGCGATACTATTGATCGCCGCCGTGTCTACGGCGGTGAAGCCGGTAGCAGCCGGCGAAGGTTTTACGGTTGCGGTTCCGGTGCTCGAGAAGCCGCCGTCGCTCACGGGGACACTCGACGACTCGTGGATGAAAGCCGTGCACGTGCCGGTATCGTTCGACTTCACGTATCAGCGTTCGGGCGAACCGACGACTGCTTATATCGCGCAGGATCCCACCGGTCTCGACGTTGCTTTCGATGTCACTCAGCGTGAAGCGCTGACGGCTTCGCAAGCAACCAACGGGGGCGGCGTCTTGAGCAACGACAACGTTACGGTCGTATTGTCGCCTCAAGGGGCGAAAGGCTTCCAATACACGTTCACCGCGAACGCGCTGGGCGCGCGCTATCAGTCGTCGAGTGAAAACAGCGCCTACGCGCCGCAATGGATCGCGGCGGCGCACCGCACGCCCGCGGGATACGTCGTGACGATTCACGTTCCGTTCGATATCATCCGCAGCGGCGGATCGACGACGTGGAGCGTTCAATTCGAGCGCACGACGATCGCCACGAACAGCACGCAGGTGTGGGAGCACACTGAAGGCCAGCGCGGGGCGGGCGATCCTGCATTCGCCGGGACGCTAACGGGCATCGCCGTGCACGGTAGCGCAAAAGCGACGCGACCCAAGCCCCGTGTGCAGCTCTACGGGCTCGGCGAACTAACGACGCCGGCGTACGGCGGCAGCACATCGCGCATCGGCGCCGATCTCTCCCTGCCAGTCGCGCTCACGTCGTCGCTCGTCGCCGCGCTGCACCCGGACTATTCGAACGTCGAGATCGACCAGCAGACGATTGCGCCGACCGCGTTCGCACGGCGCTATGGCGAGGTGCGGCCGTTCTTCACACAAGTCGGATCCAACTTCAACAATACTTTTAGCTGCAACAACTGTCCGACGACGCTCTACACACCCGCGATTCCAACGTTCCGCGACGGTTACGCGTACGAAGGGACGCAAGGGCGCACGAGTTTCGCCGCGTTCGATGCGGTCGGAACGGGCCGCAACGACAGTGCCGAGGTCGCGTCCTACGCTTACAGCGACCCGAAGCTCGTCTACGGCGCGTCGCTGCAGCGCGTCGCCGCTGATCTGCCCGGGACGCGCGACGACACGACGACGCTGTACACCGGAGTCTCAAACCAGCACACCCACCTTTTCACGTACTTCAACGGCGGCGTCGACCGCGGTACAAATGTCAGCGTACCGGGGCTGGCTAACTATTTCGAATACGGCGCGGGCTATGCGAGCCGCCTCACGACGACTCTCATCTCGTTCCAGAAAATCGGGTCACAGTTTTCACCCTATGACGGCTACGTCAATCAAGCCGACATCGCGGGCTATTTCGCGTTCTACACCCATACCTTGAATTTTGCACCGAACGCACCGTTGCATGATGTCTCGCTCAGTTCGTATTACGGGCGGTATGCGGATCACCTCGGCCGACCGGCGCAGACCGACGGCGGGGCGCAGTTCAACGTCGATCTGCGCAACCTCGTCTCGGTGCATCTTTATGAAAACTCAGAAGGCGTGGAAACGTACGACGGCGAGCTGCTCCCGTTCAACGCGAACGGCGTCTACCTTTCGTACAAAGGTCAGACTGCAACGCCCAGCTCGATCGCGTACACAAGCGGTCCCTACTCGCACGGACACTTGACGGGATGGTCCTACTCCACGACGTTGCCGGTGCGCAAGCGGCTGAATCTCTCGCTCGAAGCTGACGAGAATCTCTACGGCGGCTCGCCGTTGCGCATCGAACCGGTCGCCAAGCAGTGGCTCGAGCGCGCCAGCCTCGACTGGCAGCTCAGCCGAGACGCATCCTTCGATGTTGGCATCCGGCGGATCATCGGCCGCAATCTGCCGAACGCCTTTCAGTCGCCGGACCTACCGACGCCGCAAGCACCGCTCGGGACACTTAATGGCTCGGCACCATTCGATTACGTCTCCGCGGGAAACGTCAGCTTCGCATTCCACTTCCTCGCTGCCCACAACGAGTTCTACGTCGTCTACGGCGACCCGAACAGCCTCGCGACCACCCCCGCACTGTTCGTGAAGTTGATCCGTTATATCGGTGCGGAGAAAGGGACGTAGGCTTCAGGGGAACGTGAGCCGATGCGCCGCGAATACGTCACGTACTCGAAGCGGCTTCACGGGGGCTTGAGTCGCATGGTTAGATTTCGAACCTTGATGCAAACGGGAAGCGCGCTGCTCGCGCTCGGCTTGGGTTGCGGAGTGGCCGCGGCTGCGCCGCCTTCGGGACCATCGTCAGCCGGTGCCATCGCAAGTCCCGTAGCGTCGGGTTCACCGTTGCGCTTGATCGGCCGCGTTCATGCCAAGACGGCTTTCTGCCAGCAAGTCTATGACCACGGCGGCTTAGCGACGGCGTCAGCGCTGCAAGGTGACGCCGATATCGATGTCGACCTTCAGTGGCTCAGCACGACGGACCTCGACGAGACGGAACTCGCGCGCCAGCACGGTATCGCGGAACTGTCGAAGCGGTTTACGACGCTGCGTTCGCGCGCGCGCGCCGCGGTCGATGAAACTAAAGCTTTGCGTGACGTTGCGGCCTCAGCGCCGACTGCCGAGCAGAAAGATGCGCTGGTTGCGTATGCCAACGCGCTCGGCGGTGCCCTTCACCGTCAGATGGTACTGGCCGAAGCGATCAGCCGCTTCATGCTGTACGTCAACGCACATCCCGCCGTGTCACAGCAGCAGCGCGACGAAGATTACATTCGCGCCAGTTACACGCCGCTCGGGCCTTTCGAACACAGTGCCGATCCGCGCGATCGGGTACCGCCGACGCTGACGGAAATGGCGCGCTACGCAGCTACGGAACTCAACACGCGCCGCGCGCGCGAGCGCGATGACGAGGTGCAGGCCGCCGATCACGCCGACGCCGGTTTCACGCCGTGCTCGAAATAAGCGTCGCGCGCTATAGTCTAAAAAACGCCGCCCTTCCAAACCCCGCTCTAGGCGAAGAGGGAAGAGCGTTAGCCCCTCCCCTCTTCTGATAGGATTCGCCGACGACTTAATGCCGAAGGTGCACAGACGTTGCCGACGCCCTCTTGAGGAAGGCGAACGGCTTTACGCGGATGGCCGCACTTCCTACGGGTTGGGTGAAGAACCTGCCGGACGAGATCGTGATGTCGGCCTGTCCGGCTGCTCCGAGAAGCGCAGGCGCGGGATTACCATTACTGTTTGGATACGACGCCTGATAGGCGGGATAGTCAAACCCGATGAGTTGGGTGGTGAACTGATCGCCCACGCTTGGAGTGGTTGAACCGCTTGCCGTCGTGTTCTGCGTCGGCGTGCAGATCGAAGGCGTCGTTGTGCCGGGCGTGCCCGGCCCGTCGGTTGGCGGCAACGTAGCCGTACCCGATGAGGTCACGAGCAGCGTGTAATACACGGGCGGGGCGTTGACGCCGCCGGTGCTGTTGGGAGCGCCATCGCCTGCGCTGTTGCAGTTTCCGTTTTGCGTTCCGTCGGGGTTCTCAGGTAAACCGAAATCGGTCACCTGGACGTACGCTTCCGTAACGCCCGCTGGTAAGGTGACGGCGAACGTAGCACCGCCGGTGCCGTCTGGCGTCCCTACCGGCGGTGTCACGGCCGGAAGCAGCGCTCCTGTGCCCAGGCTCGCAGTCGTCGAGACGTTTCCGGTCGTCTGGTTTTGATACGTTGGAATGTTGACGCTCAACGTATACGAACCGACCGCAGGCGTAACGCCGGCGAACACGTCAAGCCCTTCGGACACACCCAGGATCGTCGTTGACACCGCCGTCCCGTCGCGCTCGCCCTTGCCATCCTTGTTCGGATCGAACGCGGGTGGTCCGCCCCACGGTCGGAACGCATTGGCGTCACCGTTGTCGTACGCCGGCACAATGTAGGGCTTGAATGTGGTCGGCGTTCCGACCGTGCCGCCACCGGGGTTTCCGGTAGTCGTGTAGTTGAAGGGCTCGATACCCAGTCCGGTAACGCCGCCGCTTACCCCGAACGTCGAGGCCGGAATGGTGCTCGAGCCAGGATTTTGCTGGGGCGTCGCCGTGATTCTCGCGCCCCCTATCTCACCGGCAGATGGGCCGCCTGATATGGTGGAACCGAAGGCATTCGGCGTACCGGCAGTCGTCGGAAGCGTGAACGGCCCCGACAACGTGGGCGTGTTGACGAGTGCATCCGTATCACCCGGCGTTTGCGCGCCGGACGGTTGACGGAACGTAGCGACGACGTTAAGACCGGTCAGTGCGCCGCCGCCGGCGCCAAGATCTCCGAAGATGTTCGCCGTGCCGACGGCCAACTGGAGTTTCCCTAGCAGCGGATTGACGGTCGTCACCTTTTGCGGGTTCTGACCATTTCCGCTGCAGCTCGAGAGTGCGACGGCCGCGAGCAAGCCGCCCACCGTACCGATACGTTTTTGTAGCATTCTGCTCCCTATCGTGCGCTCGCCGCTCACAGTGCGAGCTGGTAGTAGAAGGTGAACCGTGTCGGATTCGAAGGATTCAGCAAATACGCGGCGTTCGTGTACGCATTGGCATCACCCGGGACGTTGGCGAATCCACGATTATTGTAGATCCCGCCCTGGAAATCGGGAACGGCTTGCTTGACCTGACTCGTCTGCGGGCCGGAGACACCCGTCGCTACCGGCTGATAGTACGGATTGACGCCGGGCACGACGCCGTTGTAGATGTTCCCGAACAGATTCGTCGCCTGAACACCAAAGGTGTTACGCCCTGCCTTGTATTCTACGGTCATGTCGGCGGTGAGGTCGGGATGGTAAAGGATGCCGCCTGCCGCTGAGGATTCCGGCGTACCGCGCGTTGCCGCGATGTTCGGATTGAAGACGCTACCCGGGAGTGCCGGATCGACGTAGTTCGTCGCGAGAGAGCCGCCCGTAGCTCCGTTGAAACCGGGGATCGTCGTGCGTCCTGGCCCAACGTTGACCTGCGGAACGTTCTGGAAGTTCCCGAAGATTGCCGAACGCGACGCGATCGTGTTGCCGACGTTGAACGGGAAGCCCCGATCGTACTGCAAGATGGGGTTGATGCGCAGTCCGAACTTCGTCTTGTACTCGACTCCTAGCCGAGCGACGAACGGCGAGACGTAGCCGGCGCGATACACGTCACCAAGTGCCAGTGAACCCGACGAAATGATCGGCAGATTTGCCTCACCGTTGATGAGCGGCGGCGCGCTGGTTAGGACGTTCTGATACGTCGCGGAGAAGAACCCGTCAAAGCCCACCGCCCGCTCCGGGGTCGTCAGGCCGAACTCGACGCCTGAAGTCCGATTGATGCCGTTATTGTTCGCCGTGAAGACCTCGCTGAGAATTGCGCCGGTGACCGGGTCCGTCGTTTCACTCAGAAGCGCGAAAGACGGCAGGCCGGTGCTCAGTTTGTAGAACGGCGTAACGCGTACACCCACGCCGTTGGGGAATTGGTGCTGGTAGGTGATGTCGTAGTTGCTCGCTTCTTGCGCCGTCGCTCCACCAAGGTCCGGCGCGTCGAAGTTCTGGTCGTACAACCAATACAGTTGCTGCGCATAGTTCGCGCACTTGAAGAGACCAGCGGGATTGGTACCGCTTCCGCATGCGGGCGCAGCCGCCGTATCAAGGGCGGGAACGTGTTGCAGCCTTTCGGCATTATACAGTCCGGCCGGCGTTCCAGCCGTCTGGGCGTTGAGGAACGTGGTCGAGCGTCCGTACCCGAAGCGCAACGAGTCGTTACGGCCCATCTGATAGGACACGGCCGCGCGTGGATCGACCGTCCGCGGATTGATATACTTGTTGGCGAGCGCCGCCGGAGGAACGTCCGAGGGATTATTGAGATCCAGCGGATTCGTGTTGAACGGATTGGGACCGAACCGGTAGATCGCCCCGTCGTAACGCGCGCCTAGATCCAACCGCAAGCGGTCGCGAATGTTGATCTGGTTACGGATCGCAAAGGCGAACGTTTGGAACAGCGCTTGGTTATAATTGATGCCCGAGATCGGGACCTTGGGCACCTGACCAGCCGGGAAGAACTGGGAAAGGTAGCAACCGCCGGCAACCGGACAGACGCCGCCGGGGCCGGGGCTGAGGAAGTCCGCCAGTGACGGTGACGCTCCGCTGCCGGGAGTAAGGCCGCTGGGAGGCCCGGTCAAAAGCTGAGCGAGATTGAACGGATAGAAACCATCCCAAACGGGATGCTGATTTTCGCCCTCGACGCGGAACGTAAAGGTATAGTTGGGAGTGAATTGGTGGATGAAGTCGGTGATGAGACCGGAGCGCCGGCCGCCGACGCTAGCATAGTTCGGGTCTTGCGCGGCCTGCCCGATCGTAGCTGTATCCGCTTTGGCGAAGTTGAAGTTGTACAACTTTACATCGAGAAAGTTCGATCCGTTGATCTGATTGTCGTACTCGAACTTCAACGCTTGCGTCTGATCATCAATCTGGGGTTGCTCGCGCGGCGGAGGCTGATTGACGGAGGCTTGGCCATTGAGCGTCGGCAGGATCGACGCGAGCAGGCCGGCGCTGCCGTTGAGCGGATCCGTCAGGCCGAGCGGCGCGTACTGATACGGATCGGTCTGAAAGTACGCCGTCGGACTGGTGCCACCGTACGACACGCCGCCGTACGGACCAAACGCCGTCAAGCGACGGTTTTCGTAGAGCACCTGGAACGCTTGCCCGAGATTCTTGCCGAACTTCAGCACGAAGTTGTCGATGAGGTCCGTGTTGACGTCGCGGGTGTTGTTGTAGAAGTTGCCGCTTCCGTAAGGAGCAGCGCCGGTCGAAGCGAGCCCATACAGAAGGCGACGGTTAGTCTGCAGATACGAAATGTAGTTGGAAAGGTTGCCGCTCTGTGAGGCGATGCCATATTCGAGCGCGCCCTGACTGTATTGTCCAGGCGTACCGATTTCGGCGTCGAGGACGCCGAAGGGTGGAAAGGTGCCGCGCTTCGGAATTAGATTGACGACGCCGCCGCCGACGTTGCCCTGGGTCGCGTCGCCGGCTCCCTCCACGACTTGAACTTGGGACAAGCCGCTGAACCGATTGCTGCTGCCGTTGGTCGAGAAGAACGGCTCAGTAAAGGGCACGCCGTCGAGCTGGTACCCCACTTCGTTTTCGAGGCTGCCGCGAATCGTGATGTTGTTGTTCACGTCGAGCGTAGCACCCGGCACCGCTAGGAGCAGAGCGTTCTCGTTGGTGGACTCCGCTTTACCGGTCGTCTGCGTGATACGTCCGGAATTTACGGTGACGGAGTCGACGGTCTGATTAGGTTGGAAGGCAGATGCGATCGAACGCGTCGTGGTCCGTGCGATCGTTCTCAACTGCTTTGAGATTTTGAGTTGGCCGACCTGAAGGTTTTGATCGCCGATGACCGTCAAACCGCTCTGCGAGAACGCGGTGTAGCCTTGCGCTTCGACGGATAGCGTGTACGTGTCGACGACGACTCCCAGGAACGAGAAGCGTCCTTGGGAATCGGTGGTGGCCTCCTGCCTTCCGGAGGGAGCCGCGATCGTTATGCGCGCGTTCGCAATCGGCGCGCCGGTCGTCGCGTCGACGATCTGACCGTTGACGTTGCCCTTTTGGCCGCCCGCCGCGAACGACGGCAGTACCGAGACGGCGACGAAGACCAGAGTCAGCGCGAATGCGAAAAAGCTTCGGCCCCGTAGGAGGCCCGAAAGTAAGGATCGAGAGTGCATCATCGATACCTCGAAAAGCGTGAGTGAATTGGACGCCGCATGCGGGCTTCTCTCTAAGAGTCCAGCCGTTGCGGGTCTCGGTTGCCTTATTTCCGAGGGTACCTTAAATCCTCTTAATTCAGGGAACCGCCACAGAAACGGCCGCTCATCGTTCGCCGTCCGGCCGCTGCGTACAGACGATCTCTTCGCCTGGAGCGCACGTCTTGCACTCGAACTGCACGGTGACGTGACCGATCGCAAACTCGTCGTGAACGCGTTGCTCGATCTGGCGCAGGATAGCACTGGCTTCACTGATGCGGGCATCGGCGAGCAGAACGTGGGCCGACAGAACGTGCTCGCCGCTACCGATCGTCCACACGTGCAGATCATGGATTCCTTCCACGCCGGGTAAGGCGACCATCCGGGAACGGACGGTAGAGATGGCGGCGTGGGATGGGGCGCTTTCAAGCAAGACGCCGACGGCTTCACCGACGATGCGGACGACGCCGAGTAAGATGATGGCGGCGACGAACAGCGATA
>JAABUQ010006475.1_pt1 | contig 17741 bp, 21 predicted proteins | sample 5560001 | NCBI WGS metagenome assembly JAABUQ01 (sample SAMN10711888, study PRJNA513371) | rock metagenome | isolation source: Antarctica rocks | place: Antarctica: Victoria Land, Finger Mt nord | collected 2015-12-18
TGGAGGGGATGGAGGTGGAGGGGATTAGAGGTGTAAGGGAGGGGTGAGGGGGGATGAGGAAGGGGAAGGGAATCGGTCGGTTTGGTTCGGCTTGACGGAGGTGTGGTTGTAGATACTTTTGCGGCGAGGGGGAAGACTGTCTGCGGTGTCTGCTGCTAAGAAGGGATGTTAATCCCAAAGATTTGCGTTGGCTCTATCTTGCTGCCTGTGAACTGCGAGACTAAAGGAAAGCCCTATCCTACTTCAAATCTCCTACACAATCTAGGTCCGTCCCGTGTGACCAATTCAAACCACCCCGCTGCCCCTTAAGCATCGTCAACGAGCATCAGGCCCATAGTTGGGGCCGCTTTGCATGGGGGCGAGGCTAAGTTTTCCACGGATTCTGCGTCCGCGTTCTTATGTCCCTCATGCTACTCTGCATTATAGTGAAGTAACGTCTTTGAGTCAAAGATGATGAATGACATTGTCTTATTTAGATCCCAGTGTTGAAGAGGAACCCCGAAATCCACCTTCACCTGCCTCGAAACTCGCGGAACCTCAATTTCCGTAGCTGTGAACCTTTTCTATATCGTCCTTTCCATATTCACTGGAAGGCCAATCTCGCTGGAAGCGCTGCCCTTGGCTTTCCAGCTCGACAAAGGCATCAGCAGAACCGCGGAGGCCCTTCAGCGAAAGCCTCGAAGAACGGGGACTCGGACCAGCTTTTCGCACCCCATTCGACGACGATTTCCTCATTCGACTAGTCACATTCACAGTCGAGGCAATCTTCGGTCCGACATGCCGGACAAATTGCGGTACAATAGGCATACAGCCAGCGATGATACCGCTCGCGATCTCCCCCGACGACCAAAGCCCCAGCTCCTCGAGTCGAAACGTCAAGTCTTTGTCACGAACGAGCAAGACGGTGCTCACAACACGCATGATGCTACATATGCAGGCAAAGGAGCCTATGGCGAACACGGCCGAGACCGCCCACTTTCGGTGTGCCGACATTTGCAGTTTCCAGACGCAAACGATGGGTAGCACCAGGAGAGTCAAGTCGATGATGAAACTGACGGAGCTGGAAGCCAGGAGGCCGGCACTGATGCTGCCGCATGTTCCCGGCACGGCTTGATCCCAGATTTTCTGTCGAGGCCAGCACTGGAACACGGCGCACAGCATCATGACTGTAAAGAAGAATATGTTGACCCAGATGGTGACCTGGCAGATCCAGTACGTTGGCCCTCGGCGGTCCGGTGCGAATATGTTAAGGATTTGGAGAGCTACCGACAGCTTCGCGAGGAGGACGGATGGGTTGTACATGATCTCGATGTAGTTGCCAATCTGGGCGAGGTGTATTTCGGTGGCGGCCGTGACGTCCCATTGATGGGTGCCGGCCCCGACTTTTGTGGCCCACACACCCAGAGCCATAAGGCCGATTAAGCCTGCGAAAGCTAGCGCGCAGGTGTAGTCGGCGAGGACGAAGCCATGCTTGTTGAAGTTGTGTTTTGTGTAGAGTCGGATCGCTACGACTGTGGGTCTTCGGGGTCAGTAAATGTAGCTCGCCCATGGGAGTGAAGTCAGGCTTTAGGAGAGGCGTACACAACGTTGTTACGGGAGTTATAATGGCAATCGTTACATAAGTGAGATAACCATTGGAATATGGATCAACGAGATGAGACGTAGAACCTGGGGGTGGAGGCGCGGCTGGGGCTTGATTGAGAAAGTCATTGGAAGCCATGCTCTGAACTCAATGCCGAGTTGGCGCATATAGGGTCAAATTTCCAAGCCCTAGATGGTGTGGAAGTACCCCATCCCTATGCTGAATTTCATTCTAAAAACAAGGAAGGAAGGACCGCGAGAAATGCATGAGACGCGCGAATTGTGAAATAATATATGTGGAAAGAGCAGTGGATGACGGCGGTCAGCACTTGAAAATCATCGTTGGCTCGATGAGGAAATAGTCCATGCGCCTCTGTGGCACGGTACGCATCCTACGCTATGATGCATCATCGCAGCGTCGAAGATTATCCAACACCCCACCCATAGTGCTCTAAACCTTTCCTGGGCGGTCAAAGGAGTGGAGTGTTGCGGCGAGAATGGATATAGTCATTGACAATCCATAAGCACTAAACCTTTGCCGGCCATCCTATCGGCCCGCTGTGGAAGGCAGCATGAGATCTGACGCCAGAAATAAATCGACAACTCAAGCAATTTAGATAGATGGTCATGGCAGGTATATACAGTATTTACACTTCTGGTGATTACTATGCTCTCAATACTGGGAAAGTGTGCAAATAAATGTAGGTGGAGAACGCGCTCGCAACAACGAAAGGAGCCAAGAAAAAGACACGCATATGGATTTTCCATTGATGTCTGCATATGAAATCTCTCGGAATAATATACTTGCTTACAGCTGTGAAAAAGTAACATACAGAGTATACCTGGCGTCTCAAAAAGGTGTAAAGAACTTTCTGAAGTAATGAATAGAGGGTGTCAGACTGAACGCGCCTCAAGCTGTGAACGATGCAAGTTTAACCGAGGCGCTACTGCACGGTTAGTTACACTCTTTTCGGTTGCCTTCCAAGCCTTCGAATAACGCGCCGTCTGCCCTCGTGATTCTCTTCCCTCAATACCACGGGCTCTATGTATTTGGCATCAGCCAATCTGTTCCTGTCTCTTTCTGTTCATAAAGTATCTTCCATACTTGGGACGAAAAGTCACATCGGCTTGGAGTGTTGAGTCGACGCACGGATCTACTGCTACCCTGGCTCGATGTAGTTGAGGGCTGGCCACACGACGACATGTATATAGGGTCATTATTATCTGGTTTTGAGAAGTTGTCGTCTAGGAGAGGTTCGACAAGATCGTCATGTTCTCCCCAAGGCGGCAGAAGCATGAATGATCGAATTCCCTTTTTCTTTGCCTGCGCATACCTGAGTCCATTTCAATTGTCTGGCTAGACTCCCTTTATATCATGGTTATCTCTGCTTTTTATATGAAACCAAAGTCGCTTCACAGTACGGTCCAGTTGCCACAAGATACACCAATCAACCACACAGCCAACTGACGTATGTTCACTAAGGCATGAGTTACGATCCTCATCCCTCTCCCAGCGAGCCAGCCTCGGATGAGGCTCCGGAAAGATATTTGATTCTTTCCTCTTGGCCAAAACGGGGACCTTGTCAAAGCTGAACGAACTATGCTCGCACAAGGTTACTGAGCGGTAAAGTAAAAGCTCGTATCATCTGCATCGTTGGTAATAGCGTCTTTGGACCTGGATTGAGCAAGGGTGAAAACCTTCAGGGAAAGGCTTCTACTTCTACCACCAACACGACGCGGGCATTGTTTCTTTTTGCTGGCCAACATTACTCCAAGTACCTTACCTTTGCTCCATGGAGCAAGGAAACGCAGTTGTGAACCTTGCGATAGCCGAGACCGAGCGACTCGACATGAGTAATAAAGATTGTCTTGAAGAAGCCGAAGACAGTATCACCGAGACAGTCTCAGTCGATATGGGCAGCGAACAGTCCCCTGCTAAAATCGGGAACAGTATCACCAAGATTGAGTGTGTGAGCGTTCCTACTCTGACAAATCTTATCCGCTGATGCTGCTCAGTCACGATGGCTATGAAATCTCGCATTTGCCATTCCCTCCCGAAATTCGAAACATGGTCTACGGCCTCTGCCTTAACGGGGGCAAAATCTTTCCATATCGAGCACACCAACAAGCCGTTGCTCTTAAAGGGCCAGAGAATGCTCGCCATCGGCTCAGATCTCAACTTGGATTGAAACGCTCAGAGGTCAATAGCTATGAGCTTCCCGTATTTGCACTCCTCGATGTCAGCAAAACCACACGCTTCGAGGCTAGACGCATTCTCTTCAGCCAGAATATAGTTGTCCTCCCCCTCGGAGACTTCGCGATGGACTTCTTCTCAGAAGCTTTCCGCGGGCCACAAGAGATGCTTTGGTTGAAGTCCGTTGAGATCGATCTGACCGTTGAGGATTGTGGGGACCGTAATTGGAGGTTTGGAACAGAAACACAGACAAAGGACGCAATCTGTCGGGCGCACTGCACCTATGATGATCGTGATGGAATCTCATACGTCGGACTAGGACGGAGAGCCGAAGGGTTCCACAGTGGACTGAAGTATTGGCTCGGTGGGGAGGGGGGGCAGTGGGACCACAAAGTAAGGCCGCTCTTAGAACACACAAAGCTTCGGAAATTCAGGGTTCGCTTGCAAGATAGCCGCTGTCCATTGGGCTGCTGTCATATGCATTTCCAAGCTATGGCGGCCTTCCAGGCCAGATTCGATATCGAGGCTCCAGAACAGATAGAGCTGGAAGACTTCACAGACATGGAAGACGACTGTACGTCATCTGAGTACCAAGCAAACGGGAATGCGGATACAACTCCGTTTAATGATGCCAGCGATGGACACACAGGCGATGATAACTACACTTCACGCCACACAGGATACATTGTACATTCTGGTGCCGAAGACGGCTTTGAGGACTACGTTCCCGAGGGTCTAAGCACAAGATACTTTGCGGAACAGATTCAACGATGGACAAGGATGCCCTTAGAAAAGCCCTCCCGAGATCAGCCTTGGTTCATTGACGGACGCCGCGAGGAAGGTTGCTCTCCTCGAAGCGATGTGAGCTTCATCAGTTATCATTCCATGTTTGGGGGATGCTTTCTCAATGTCTGGGAAGGCATCATGCGTGGCTACATTGTGCGTTGCTAGGATGTTCCGGAACGAGCACAATGCGAGGACTCATTGACAGAGGAAGAACGACTGATGTTTAGCGCTTTCTTTCAGTTTCCACACGGACAAAAAAGCGTCCAGAAATTTCACCACCTGGGGCGGATGGGTCGATGGTTCCGCTCTCTGTGCCAACAACCTTTTTCTATTATACAACAAATCTTACCTTTCATGTCAATTCCAGAAGGCTCCGGTGTTTGAGAGGATCAGTCATTGCAAATTGTTCTTCGAAGAGGCTGGCAGGTGGCCAGCAGACCTTTCGTCTCGCATCAGATAGAATCACAACCAAAGCAATTCAATCATCAGTCTTGACCAATGCGCAAAAGACGATCCCCTCGAAGACTCCTGCAACATCTACTAGTGGAGTCTCCATCATAATTTCTCGCTCATCCTGTACTACCCGTGCTCACGCGCTTTGATTTTTTGTATCTATCGTAAAGAAATTTGGCTCTTTCAAGCCACACTATGGAATTTCATGAAAAGAAATTGGAAAATCTTTATAGCGAGCTGCTGGTTGTGGGAAGACAGTTGTCACCTGGGGACACGCTGCTCGACGCTGGAGGGACAAAAACCTATCAAACAGGCCTAGCGCATTTTCATCCCGAGCTCCTCGTCCACTTAATCCCCACATACCGTAACCTTCACTTGGATTCTTTTTCTCTCCCTTTCGTGGTTCACATACCTCTGTCTTTGGGCTCCGATTGACTCCATTTCAAGGCCTCGCATTCCGAGCACTGTCAAGATGTGTGCAGGGTTGGGACAATGGGTGATCGGGCCTGGTGAGGATGGTCGCGATCCGGTCTGCAGTCTTTATAAGCACCAAGATTGCTGAGAAAGCGATTGCTCGTAAAGCCACCCGGGTTTAGTCCCTATCACTCAAATCATAACATAGAGAAGTGTGGGTCCCTGCGATACAGAAAATGTCCATCTCATTCTGTCCATTTCAATCTGTCCATTTTGTAGCGATCATGGCTGATCTCAAAACATCCGACTCGTTGCTTGATCCAGTCGGGGCTGGATACCATCCTCCAATCCCAGCATCCGACCAGGATTTGGAAGTACGAGAGGTCGACACTCTGACTCCTGAATTTTTGAACGTACGATTGTCTCATGACACGGGTAGTCTGGAGGACTATGAGAATAGTGACGGGGACGAGAATGGGACCCAAGAGGTGCCTCAAAAATTGCGACATGTGGGCTTCTAGCACCATGATCTAGTCAATGTTCGCCTGCATGTCATAAAACTATGGGCGAGGACGGGTACGTCTTGTGTTAGAGATATGCCACGGGTCTCTGTGGTCTATTGTTAACGTTCAGAGGTCAGTCGTGATACTTTTTGTTTACATCTTGCTCGCACTTGCTCTGTTCAACGGCGTCTTCCTCCACATACCACAGAACTACTCTTCCTTGATTGTCTACGTCGTCGACTTTGATGGTCAAGCCCCCTATCAAGCCACCACTCCTTCTGGTTGGACCTCAAATCGTACAGGCTACGGAAGCTTTGGCTCGATCAAGTCAACCGCACTTGGGTTATGTTACAATGCAGCCAGCAGATTTTGGGAACAAACCGATTCAGGTACGGCAAGCGGTTTACGACTTTCAAGCTCATGCGGCTATCATCATTAACGCAAATGCTACTGCTCTACTGAGGCAGGCAGTAGAGCAAGGCAATAGCTCCTATGATCCAAACGGCGCCGCTCAGATAATCTACGTCTCTGCTCGAGACCAGAACACGATTCCCACATACGCCGTGCCCCAATTAACAGCGTATCAAATGATTTTTGTCGCCCAATTTGGTACCGCTTGGGCTCAGACTCTCATGCAAAATACGTCGATTTCTCAAGCCAATCTGGTAACAGCCCCCGAGACAATTTCACCAGCTGTCGGTTTCACAACCTACGATCTCAGACCGTTCGGTCCCGCCAACGTCACACCAGCAGTGTCGATCGGCCTCATCTATCTGATCATCATTGCTTTCTTCAGCTTCACCTTCTTTCTTCCGATCCATCTAAAATATCTTTCCTCTTATGGCCATCCACCTCTCCATTTTCACCAGCTGATCATATGGCGATGGTTTGCGACCACGGCAGCCTACTCTTTTCTGCGTCTGGCATACTCGTTCGTAGCACTGGCATTTCAGGTTCCTTTCATGAATCCACCGGCTTCACAGACCGAGCCTGCGATCAATCTAACCGCGTACGGCCATGGGTCATTTGTGGTTTATTGGATGATCAACTTCGTTGGTATGGCGGCCGTGGGGCTTTCGTGTGAAAATGTGGCCATGGCGCTTGGGCAACCATGGACGGCGATGTGGCTGATCTTTTGGGTCATCACCAATGTGTCGACTGGATTCTATAGTCTGGATCTAACGCCACATTTCTACTATTGGGGTTATGCCTGGCCACTGCACCATAGTAAATTTCAACTGTAGAGTCTGTTCTAGGAAATGAAAGCTCTGACATACTCCGCAGTCGTCGAAGCATCCCATCAAGTCCTTTCCGACCTGCACTTGCGCATCGGCCTCAACTTCGGTGTGCTTTTCGCTTGGGTTGCTATCAACACAGCACCTTTTGCTCCGGCATGCTATTTGATGCGGTGGAAGACACAGCGAGAAAAAGTGAAGGAAGAAGAGAAAAATTCGGAGTGGTTAACGGCTATGTCGAGGCAGAGGACTAGGCTGGGAATAGCGAAGCCGGCGTTCGAGACAAAACGGAATTATCTCTCTGTCTGGTCTGCAAGACATTAGGTTCCTTAAGATTTGGTAAGCGCTTGACTTTTGCAACCTGTAGAACTTAGGTAGCTGTCAATAAAGACGAATATATCCCGGACATGATCCCAATGCAAGAGGAGAAAGAAAGAGCCCTCGTGCCCCTCGAGCGGAATTACCTTAGTTTAATGTCCCTCGGTCATATACGGGTATCTCATCCGCCGTAGATTTTCCGAAATCTCCCGCACTTCAATTAGAACCTCCATGAAGATTACCAGAATTCTACACACTCTCTACAACTCTTAAGCGATTCAAAGCTCTTGGTGAACGCTCAAAGCAGCCATGGCTGCAGTCTACAAGTCCCTCTCCAAGGCCTCCATATCGAAATCCACTTCCACAAATGGCGAACCAAAAAAGAACAAGCAGCGAGTCTTGATACTTAGCTCGAGAGGTGTAACATACAGACACAGACACCTGCTCAATGATCTCTACTCTCTTCTCCCCCACAGCCGGAAAGATGCGAAGCTAGACACGAAAACGAAACTCTACCAACTCAACGAACTAGCCGAGCTCTACAATTGCAACAACGTACTGTTCTTCGAGGCAAGGAAAGGGAAAGATCTCTACATATGGATCAGCAAAGCGCCCAATGGGCCGACAGTGAAGATGCATTTGCAGAATCGTGCGTCCCATCCCCATATCCGTACCACCCACTCTTAAAGGTACTCTCCAACTAATATTATCCGCGTCAACAGTCCACACAATGTCCGAACTCCACTTCCCCGGAAACTGCCTGAAAGGCTCCCGCCCCATCCTCTCCTTCGACTCGACCTTCACCACCCAACCGCACCTTCTCCTCATAAAGGAACTCCTCACCCACATCTTCGGCGTACCTCAAGGCGCACGGAAAACAAAACCCTTCGTTGATCACGTAATGGGCTTTACAATCTCAGACGGCAAGATCTGGATCCGCTGTTTCCAGATCAACGAGACCACCATACCCAAGGGTGGCGACGGGCCAAATGATGCATCCGCGCCCACGGTGAAATCAAAAAGTGGCGACACAAAAATATCTCTCGTGGAGATCGGGCCACGCTTTGTACTCACACCTATTGTGATCCTGGAATCCAGCTTCGGGGGCCCGGTCATCTACGAGAACAAAGAATTCGTCAGTCCGAACCAGTTACGCTCGGAAGTACGGCTGAGCAAGGCGGGGCGGTACAACCGGCGCAGCGAACAGGGGATGGAGAATAGGAATAAGCGGGGTGATTTGGGATTGCGGACGGGCGTTGGGGAGAGGAAAGTGGATGAGCTGGATGAGGGGGTGTTGTTTGCTTAGGTGGGGGGAGGTGGTTTGTTCTATGCTAGTGAGGAGAAATGATACCCATGTGGCAGGATCAGAGTCCAGCTGCTGCTACGATTGCTCTGCTGGCATGACTGTTGGCCGCTCGAATATAGAAGTATCATGTGCTCACAAACATCGTCACTACTGTTGCACTTCAAGCCCAATCGGCCCTCGCCTCAACATCAGAACGCCTATGAGCAACATCGTACGCGGAAGCACCATCCATGGCCACTCTCCCTCTAAACATGATATAACCTGATCTGACTCTCCCAGCAGTACATAGCCAGAGTCCAGTCTGGCCAGAAAGCATGTCAGAAATGGCGACAGTAACTTCCCCCCCCTACTCTCCTCGTGGCTATCAGGGTTACATCCTCAAGTCACCCAGGCGTAACTCAATGCCAGGGTTTGACGAATGACAAAAACAAGTATGCAAACAACCACCTCGGCCGAACCCCCTGGGCAAAGTTGATGGTCGGTGTTTAAAGTAGTCAAACAGCGAACAAATGAGATACAAGCCTGCCAAATGCACCCAAAAACAGCTCCAATACCCTCTCTCAAATCTATCCCAGCATCCTCCGTTCCGAAACCCAGCACCGAACCTAACCCCCCACGCCCCCCACCTCAAACCCCGTCCCATGCAAAAGCTTCCACAAAGCATTCACACCCCCTCCTTCTCCCGCTCCTTTCTTTCCTCGCCCCCAATCCCAACCTCCCTCCTTCCACCCCTAAACCCAATCTCCCTCCCTCCCCTCCACTCTGCACCACGCCCTAAACCTAAATACCCCCAAGCAACCTCTCAGCCTCCCCAAGCAAAATCCCAGTCGTCAGCACATTCTCCCTCGCCACTCTCAAATCCCTCAACACCATCTCCTTCGTCGCCCGAATCTCAGCATTACAATCAAAGAAACTTGCACCCTCCTCTTCCTGTTTTGAACTAGGGTTGTGGTGCGCGGAGTGGGATTTGTGTTCCCCGGATGAAATGGTGGGATAGGGATGGCTTAGGCGGGGACGCTTGAAGGGTGGTGTGATGGGGTAGGGATCGATGTGGTTGGGGTGGGGGGATCGGTGGGATCGATCGGAGCGGTTGCGTGAGTTGAGGGGTTTGGGCGGTTTGCTTGATTCGCCGGTAGTGGAGCGGAAAGGGGAGGGGGCGGGGGTCTTGCTGGGTTGGCTGGTGGAGCGTTGGGTAAGGTTTTGGTTTGATTCGGCGGGCTCGCTTGGGGGTGGGTTCCAAGGGTCGACGTGGTCGTCGGACTTGCTGCTGCGGGAGAGGGTGGAGGGTGTAGTGGGGCCTTTGTTGTTGTTGGGATTGTCGCTATTGATGGCGGGGTCGCTGTGCTGGGTGTTGTCGTACTTGATGTCGATTTGGATCTCGATGTCGTTTTCGATGTCGTACCAGCTTTCGCTTTCTTCATCTTCGTGCTGAGCTGGGACACCAACAGGAGCCGGTTCTGTGGCATCAGTGGCTTCACGTGCGGTATCGGTGTTGTCTCCGCCTTTGCTGGTGTTCTCGTTCCTATGGTCTGCAGTTTTGCGGTTTTTTGCATTCTCGAACTGACGTTTTCTTATCTCGGCCCACACTTGTTCAGTTCTCCGTCGAGCCTTGTTCTTTTTCATCTCTTCGTAGCCCCCTAAAATCGCACACGGTACGACGCATATAAGTGCTGCGATTGGGCCATCAATCAGCAGCACAACAAGATAAGCGAGGAGGGAGATTATGAAGGTTAGATTCTGAACGATATTGAGGGTCATCTTTGCGATATTGCGAAAGAGTCCTTTCTGCGTGGGTTTCTCGGACATGGCAGCAGTGCCTGGTCTGAGTAGTTGGGACGCTAGATATGCCATCGATTCATCAGTCGGTGTTTGATTGACTGGAGACACTGATGGGCCTTCACGCTCTAGTAGTGAAAGAAGCTATGGACAGAGGATCAGCTTTGGAGAATATCGTCTGTTTTCTTGATTGTGTGGTAGGATGGTGGATAAAAGCGCCGGCCGCAAAGAAGACTAAATGATTCTGGTGAAGAGAAGAATTTGTGTCTGGAAATCGCTTGCTTGAAGTAAGGGCCGAGTGGAAAGTATACATAATTCTTGTCTATCCACAATGAGTTCCCGATGAGAAAAACCCCACTGATAAAGGTTCAGCCTTGGAAGTATACTGATAGTTGTCTCCACTGCGAAAAACCATCCGCACTTAAGAAATCTCTTGCCTGGCGTCTTGTCATGACGACACTTCCGCGTCGTCGCCCTCGAAATCATTCACTGGAAGAAGATTCAAAAACTACCAACATTGCATTAGCGCCTATGGTTCGATCTGAATAAGTCCACATATTCCAGGAAGAAAGCGGAACAATAATGCATTTGAATACAATATCGATTGCCTCCATCATCGCTGCGGTCTTCGTTCTTCAATCTTACAGCGCCAACACGTCGTAAGAATTCACCTAAATTTTGGATAGCGTTGAACACTAAAATTGTAATAGATGTCGAAAGCGCCCAGTCTGCGGCTATTGGGGCAAATTGTGCTGCGAAGCGGCCTGTATAGGAGGATCTTGCGAACAGGCCGAGGGCCAAATCTACCCAGAGCATTGGACGTGCACTTTGCAACGCAAGTGTCCTCCAATCGGGACGTGCGCGCACTGTATTCCACCAATATAGAAGTCGTCGAGAATGGCTTGCCTCGAAGACATCCTCCTGACTCGCCAAAAGATCTTCACCAGATGGTTGACGGACTTCCACGAATCATTTCTTGGCCTTGAATGAGGACGCTGGTTGGTGATGGAGTCTAGATATTTGTCGAAGAAGAGACCAGCGCAATGCGGGTGGGAGTAGGTCCCATGGACAAGAGGATCCTCATAGCATGATCTTTGGCAAGAGCCAGAGGCTGTCGATAGTCGAATAAAATGACAGAAAGTGGTCACATCAATAGTATCTGTACGAGCAGGTGGTTTCCGTGATTTTCAAAAGCGTTTCCAATTTCCAGAATGGCTTCATCTCTAATCCAGAGAAGGCATCTTGGCTGTCAATCGCAGGGCCACGGTACTGCAGAGTGAGCTCGTGGATCTCAGGCAACGATCCGAGGAAATCACAGAACAGTTCAACCTGCTCACCCACGCGTCTGGCCAAGACTTGGCAACTGCTACAATTGTACTTGATCATGCCGGTGTAGCTATCAACCTGATTCACACGGACGAAGAAATTTCGCATATACTGTCGATTGTGCGCTGGAAATTTTGCCGGAAATTCGAATACTCGATTGGTGACCAGATTTTTCGTTGGAAGAAGCGATTGATAGAACCAGTGAATACCCTCCATGCTGATATCGATGAAGAAGGTACAGCGGCCGTACATGATCTGGATGCATTCGTCATGGATTTGCTTATTGGTGGAATTGATGGCGAGGTTGCCCCGGAGCCAGACACACTCTTTTGAAGCATCTGAGAACGTACTAGGCAGCACGTATGAAAATATCTGCTGACGCAGCTCGAGCGGGACACCGAGAAGCGGGCAAGCTGTACTTCCGGCTTTTAAAATGTGTGCATCCACATCTTGGCTCATGGACTTTGGCTGTTGCTCAGGAAGCAGATTTGGTGTGAGAAGCGTTTCTGGAGTGTAACCATATACTGATATTGCGGCCATGATGGACCTGAAGAGGAAAAGATAAAGTCCGCGTAGAACAAGGGCTAGATCAGATTAATTTTATAATCCAAAGGGGAAGATCAAGGATCTCTAAGTGTTCCCGTCCAGTCGTCCAGTGGAAAGCTATTCGGCGGATGTTGAGAACAGTGACTAAAAATACATATGCACTCCTAGATCACTTATTCAATTATATAACTCAACAGCGGAAAAGGAAGAAATTAGGATGCCGTATTTGAATACAAGACGCTATTACTAGCGGTAATTTTGAAACACGCCAACGCCCCACGATCTCGCGCGATCACTCTCACTTCCACTACTTCCAACCTTCCCCACAGCAGCTCTGCCTCTGACAATTACTCATCTTCTACCACCACGTCGTCGCGTAGCTCGCACGGCTGCTTCTACCATGGATGAGAACCATGAAAAGATTGACACCTCTAAGGCGGGCAACGAAGCCAATCCTGCGCGCACCGTCCCTGAGAGCAAAGGGAAAGGGAAGGCAGTCGACATTTCACCCCACGATGTGAGCATGGGAGATGAAGACAGCTCGGATGAGGAGACCGGCGCTGAGGATGAGGAAGTACGGCCTGATTCAATTGTGCCCTCAGCTGTGCTCCACGCTAACGCTTCTTCCTAGGCGCATGAAGCACGTACGTGACATCTGTGCCCCACATCACAGTGGCGGAGAAACATGAACTAATGCGAGATCTTTGCCACAGCGGAAGAAGATGACGAGGACAACATGGAGGAAATTGACACGGACAACATCATCAGCGACGGCCGACGCACCCGCGGTAAATCCATCGACTTCGCCAAGGCAGCTGAAAACGCGGGCGATGAGCTAGAGGACGATGACGAGGATGACGATGAGGACTTCGAGGAGAAGGAAGATGATGACATGAAGGAGTGAGGCATGACATCTGGGTCTGGACGCGCTGTCCTTGGCCGCGCTGCGCTGTGAGGGCGGATTATGGGCAGGGAGTCGAGTGCAAGGCTGCTGGGAGGTACACAATGGCTTGCTTTAGATGATTCCACGAGGGCGGCAATGACAAAAGCGGGCAAGCGATGCATTTACGAGCATGGAACATGGTACATTGAAGCCTCATTTGTGGATAGACGAGGGTATTTGTGTGGAAGCGCAGCCTGGGGATACCCACATATGGCATCATCTTGATCTTTATGTCCGATTGGCCCCAGCTCAAACCCATTTCTGTTCCATCGTCCTCGCCGTCACACTGCCCATCCGTCCATGTGAGACGAGGACATAAAACCACTTTACACCGCACTCGCTGCTACTCATATACCTGACGCATCACAGAGTCAGTTCCACCAGATCTAAGCCAACCCCCCCAAACCCTCCCCATACCATTTCTACCTTCCACTCAATCTCACGCCTCTATCCACTCAGGGACAAGGAAACCTCGATCTCAACCCTGAACCCCAACCGCAGGCGGGAACGCATTCATGAGGAACCTTCTTCTGACGACCTTCTCCGATCCAAAATTCGCCCTCTCCACCGAACAACTGCTAATCTCAGTGCCCAGCCTCACGGATTGAATGAGAGTAAGATTTATCCTTCTTTCCATTTGAGACAGACTTCAAGAAAACCAATCTCCTTTTCTTTCTGCCAACCGCTCAGCATAGCGAACGAGCTACAGAAGGGGTTTGAACTTAGCACCGGGACTCGTACTCCCGAACAGGCTGATGATGGGAACGAGCTCGATATCCCAATTCAAATTGGTTCGAAGCATTGTGACTTTGATCCCTCCCTTCTTTGGCTGGAGGGGGCCTGTGTGCATCCTTGAGCAGACAGCATCTACATGCTGGTTATGTACGTCATAACCACAACATCTTTTTTAGGAAAATTCGATAGTATATTCATACGACCTATTTTCATACGAAATGGATGAAAGGCTGTGAGTATACGTCGACAGATAGCATTGAAATTCACTGTTCTCTTTGAAAGGAAATACAACATGGGACAGAAGTACTAGTGCCAAAGGTAGGTACTATGTTTCTCATCTTTACTTTGATAGCCACTTGTGTTTTTCAGTATTCGAATGCAGAGGATGGAATTAATGAAAATAATAAGATAGAAATGAGATATCTCAAGTCAAATAGTGTACCCTTGCACGCGGGCACCTCAACTGTCGCCTGGGGTGATGGTCAGGGTGTCACCAAATGGTAAATTGTAACCCAATGTCTCTGAAGTTCTGCAAACTTTTCTTCTGGCTCACTATGCCAGACCCTTACACCTTACTCTATTAAAGTCCCGAGCCGGTCTCTGATTCCAATGCGTATAACGATTCTAGATGCGAAGCTTCAGCTCTCGGCGCCAAAAGTGTCTATCATTATCATGGCAAGCCCAGCGCATTCAAAGGCATCGAGCCTCACATAATCTTACCTGATTCCGCTATATCCGGAAATAGCCAGTCAGAAAAGCCAGTTGGATCACCAGAAATCACTGTCGGAACGAATCAATCTGTATCATTCTTGAATCCGCCGTCCACAGAAAAACCTGGGGACTCGAAGCCTCCATCGAGCCTGTCCGAAAGAATCCACGATGCTAAATCAGGATCACCAAGGATGCCCCGAGCTATGGAAGACGACTGACCGCAAGGCGATGGTAGATGTTCGCGTGGTCAGACGACGATGTAGGTGCTACCGACTATAAGAACATGCCTGATTACGACCCTTGGCAGGAGGAGGATGATCATGAGAGCACGCCTGAGCCAGAGGCCACAGCGAAACCATTGGAGGACTTTTACTTCGAAAACAAGTCACGTGTCAGACGCTATATTATGCTTCACACCATAAACAACGAGCAAAACAGCCTCGCAGAAATCTCAGATTAATAACTTTCCTTCCCACCAAAATCACATGTCGTCGTCACCCTTCACAAACCAGCATCTAGCGTCCGGAAAAATTAATACACCCTTCAAGCTAACATACTCCTTTTTACTCTAGGACCTGCCCCCAAACATCTTCTCCCGCTCTTCATCCCAAGCCCTCTGAACGCCCTACCCCTATTTCGCCATTCCTTCGAGCCTCCAACCCCGAGCAAGCATACAAATTTCCTAGCTCACCCCTCACGCTACCCACACCCAACATCTCACGATAATCATATCCAGCACACTGGTTGTGTACTTGATACAGCGGATGATACTCCTGCACAGTATCTGATCGTGCAGGAACTCTCGGAATTGCGCCGGCTGCACTGGGAATCGAAGAGGAAGGAGGCGAAGCACTGGTGGCGGAAGAAGGGAAGGGAAGCGTCGGGGGTCAAGGTTGGGTCCTTTGAGCTTGCAGATGTAGAGGAAATTGGATGATATGTTTGAAATCAACGAGTGAAATAGAAAGACGATGGAGAGAGATGGAGATGGAAAGACACGCCTCTCGATATTGTCTTCATTCCTATTTGTGGTAATTGAGTCCGCTACCTAGGTACTGTCCAGTGGCAGTGCAGAGTCCTACAGAGGAGTCGAGAATGACTATGGGAGTGATGGTGGTCGTAATCTTTTGGTCATATAAGTAAGAATGGAAAGAGCCAGGATAGGCCGAGCAACGCGTGTACTCTCTTGGCGGTTAGCTCCAAGGCCCCTGAGGCGGGCTATGTACCTAAGAGAGCGCATAATATATATTACTAGGGTGTGTTGTTTGTGGGGCCGCATCACCCCTGTTCACTCAGCTCCGTCGCTAGCAAGACATCGCATTCGGAGATGGAATTCATAGATTTCCTCATCTGCTTACAACCTCACAAGCCATATCATCGACGATGGCACAACTTCCCCTATTCTATTTCCTCTCTGGCCTTCAAATCCATCATCCCTACGTGACATAAAATCCACCAATGAGTCACTGAGAACCCACTACTGTCCACATATTCCCTATTCCCCTGACCGCTCCCCGCAACCCGCAAAGGCCACCTCTCCCTCCTCCAGGCAGCCTTTTCCCATCAACCCAAAAAACCAGCCATGGCATCAAGGTATCCTGACTCCCATCTCCCTGCTCTCCCCGTACATCAACAAAATCCCTGTACCAACATGAGAATTGCAAACAGTCGCTTCGGCTCCTCAACCCTCCACCAGCGAGACCCACGCTCCGCCCTCTTCGACTCCTACACCGGCGATCGGAGAAGCAGGAATGAAAGCGCTTCGCCTGCAAGACCGATAAGTGGTTACGGATATGCTGGGTCTTCGGGGGCTAGTTCTGCTGGGATGGGGGGGAGTGGGACAGAGGGTGGGATGGGACAGGTCAATGGGGGTTTTAGGGCTGCGACGCCTAATTCGAGGTGGGTGCTCCATCTCGAGCACGATCGTGAAGGGGAGAACCGAAAGAGGCACGAGAGGGGCAGATACAATGAAGAAAAGCCCACCAACGGAAATAGAGTGGGGCTGTCCAAGAATAACGCGGCTTCGGAATTGGCAAAGGATACGAGCAAAATATGCTGACGTGCCTCTCGTGAGGAACACAGAGGTCAATACAGCGACGCGGTTCTCTCCGAACTCGAAAACCAAAACGATGAACACCTCGAAGGCATCTCCGCGAGGGTCAAAATGCTGAAAGATGTCGGTCCCATCACGCCCTCACCGCATACATCCCAAGCTTTTCCTCTTCTCTTCCCCGCATTCTTCTTCCTTCTCTCTCGCATTCTTCCGCTATTTGTTAACAACAGCAGACAAAGCTAATGCCTCTGACAGATCACAGTATCCATAGGCGACGAAATTCGCAATTCCTCCTCTCTAGCCGACACCATGAACGACTCCTTCGACAACACACGCGTCCGATTACGAGGGACTATGAATCGAATGCTGCGGATGGCGGAGCGGACGGGGGTAGGGTGGAAGGTGTGGGTAGTGTTCTTCATAGTGGTGTGGGCGATCTTTACGTATGTGTGGCTATTCTGAGTGCGCATTTTGGGGCTGGGCATACGGAAAGGTGGGCAAAGGAGAATGAGAAGGACACGAGGAGACAGAGAGGCCAAGGCTTCTTGGATGGGGTAGCGGCAGGGAACAACCACAGTGGAAGAACCTACTTTATAACACTATCCCCCAAGAACCCTGCCAATCTCACACGGAACGTCCACAATCACAAAACAAACCCTCTCCCCTTGTGCCTCCATTTCAATTCTCCCTCCCAACCCCCCTCCGTCCACTACTCCTCCTCCCACCCCTCGCACTCCCCCCACCCCCTTGAACCGGACTACGCCCAAACACCCCCCCACCAACCCCTGACACGCTCCTCCCTAGCACCCCCTGCCTACTCCCCGCCTCACCCCTCAATCCCCCCCCCACCCCCGAAAACATCTC
>JAABUQ010006477.1_pt1 | contig 17740 bp, 14 predicted proteins | sample 5560001 | NCBI WGS metagenome assembly JAABUQ01 (sample SAMN10711888, study PRJNA513371) | rock metagenome | isolation source: Antarctica rocks | place: Antarctica: Victoria Land, Finger Mt nord | collected 2015-12-18
TCGACGCCGAACACGACGGCAATCGCGCACGACGCGATCCGCACCGCCCATCAGCGACAAGGGAAGACCGGCGGGTACGCCGACCCGCTGAAGCTCTCGACGTGCCCCTGGTGCGGCACGGCGCTGTCGATCTCCGAAAACGTCCGAGCCGATAAGGTTCGTGCGCGGACGATCTTCCTCTGTCCCGATCCGACGTTCGTGTGCGCGTTCACGGATCGCAACTCGCAGGGCGAGGGACTCCCGGTCGTGACGGTCGACGAGGAAATTTATCGGCTCTTGCCCGGGTTCGTCATCGCAACCGTCGATAAGTTCGCGCAGCTTCCGCGTCAGGGGCCGCTGCATACGCTGTTCGGCCGCGTCTCCGAGCGTTGCTCGCGGCACGGCTTTCGCTCGTTCGATCTCACGCGCGTCGGCGACACTCTCGAAAGCAATTCACACGCCGCCGCGGACGGCCGGCCGGCGGCCAAGACGACGGATTGTCCGCGGCTTCGGCCGCCGGATCTCATCATCCAAGACGAGCTCCATCTAATATCCGGCCCGCTCGGGACGCTCGTCGGCCTCTACGAGACGGCGATCGACGAGCTCGCGTCCGCGACGTACGACGGCGTTCGGTCGCGTCCCAAGGTCGTCGCTTCGACGGCGACGATCCGTCGCGCCGAGTATCAGGTCCGCGGTATCTTCGATCGGCACGTGCGCGTCTTTCCGCCGCCCGGACTCGATATCGACGATAGCTTCTTTGCGCTCTCGCGAGCGCCGAGTGACGCGTCGCCGGGACGACGCTATCTCGGCATTTGCGCGCGTGGCCAGCGCATGAAAGCCGTCGAGGCGCGCGTGGCGATCACCGTACTCGCCGCCGCACAGTCGATCTTCGAGAAGTACGGCAAGGCGGCGGACCCGTACATGACGATGCTCGCGTATTTCGGCTCGTTGCGCGAGCTCGCCGGTATGAAGCGGCTCCTCGACGACGACATCCAAACGCGCCTCCCGAAGGCCGTCCAACGCGGCCTCGCGCGGCGCAGAACGCCGCTGCAGATCGACGAGCTCACGAGTCGTGTCGGCGGCGACGAGATCGTGAACATTCTCGATCGTCTCGGCTACAAGCACGATCCGAACGGGAAATACGAGCCGTTCAAACGCCCGCTCGACGTGGCGCTGGCAACGAACATGATCTCGGTCGGCGTCGACGTCCCGCGCCTGGGGCTAATGATCGTCGCCGGTCAACCAAAATCGACCGCCGAGTATATTCAGGCGACGAGCCGCGTCGGCCGCTCGAACGACGGCCCTGGCCTCGTGCTCACGCTCTACAATTGGTCGCGCCCGCGCGATGTCTCGCACTACGAGCGATTCGAGCACGATCACGCGACATTTTATAAGCAAGTCGAGCCGCTCTCGGTGACGCCGTTTGCCGAGCGGGCGCTCGACCGCGGATTGACGGCCGTCGTCGTCGCGATTGTTCGCCATCGGCTCGCCGACCGCGCACTCGGTCGCGTGCTCAATCCGGACGCCGCGGCGCAAAACGTGCCGACCGCCGATGCCGAAGTCGAGCGCGCGATAACCATCGTATCCGAGCGGGCCGGGCACGTCACAGGCGACGAGCAGACTCGGGCGCGCGTGAAACTGCTCGTCAAAGCTCGGCTCGGCGATTGGTTCGTGAAGCAGCGTCGAGCCTACAAAGATCAGGCCTCACTCTCGTTCGTCGGCCGCACGAAGCCGACCGTCGATTTACTCAACGACGGTATTTCGAGCGGCTGGGACGCATGGTCCGTCCCGAACTCATTACGCGAAGTGGAACGCGAAATCAACTTCCTGCTCGACGCCACCGACCCGAGTCGCGACGGCGCGCCCGCGTACGTGCTCGACGGTGCGCACGCTCCCGTCGCAGGTAGCGCCTTTGAGGACGACGCTGCGGACGCGGAGAAGATCATTAGCGGAGCCACGACCGAATGAACGTTCCGAAGGCTCGCCCGGGAGCAAACGGCACTGGAGCGCGACCGGCCGTCGGCGGCGCTCGACCGAGCCAAATGATGTTCGCCTACGGCGTCGGTGCGCAGGTCGACCTGCCGAGTCTCTCCGTCGTCGTCGCAGGCCTCGACGCGTGGGATAATCCGAAGGAGTCGATCGTCGAGCCGCGGCTCCTCGCCGCGGTGCAAGAGCATCTCGGCGACACGGTTCAACGTCTCGTCGCGCTGCCTTGGGTTCCGGAAACCCGCGGAAACGCTTTCGATCCGTCGCGACTGGTCGGGGTTCCGGTGCTGCCGTTCCCACGTTGGATGCGTTGCACCGCATGTAATTTACTCTCGACGTGCGACGGCGGCCACTTCGAGCTCAAACCCGATCTCTATCGGCCTCAAAAAACACGCTACGTCCATGCCGGCTGTCTCGAGGATTCGCAGAAGCTCCATCTCAAGAGCAAACGGCCGCGGACGAAAAATCCGACGGTCGTCCCGGTGCGCTTCGTGCTGGCGTGCGCGAACGGCCATCTCGACGATTTTCCGTGGCTCGAATTCGTCCACGGCTTCGGCGCCTGTCCGAAGCAAGACGTCGTCGGCGGACTGGAGATGTACGACGTTGGCAGCGGCATGCGGTCGACGGATGTGACGATTCGCTGTACGCGTTGCGACAAGCGCGCGTCGATGACGACGATTTATGCGCGCGGAGACGGCCGGCAGCGTATGCTGCCGCGTTGCCGTGGCCGGAACGTTCATCTCCGAACCTTCGATGCGAAGGGCTGCGCGCGGCAAGCCTCGCCGTTGCTCCTCGGCGCCTCGAATATGTGGTTCCCGGCAACGCTCAGTGCCCTCGCCTTACCATCGACGCAGGTCGACGTCATCGAGCGCATCGTCGACGACGCTTGGGGTCATCTTAGCGATATTCCGGAACGCTTGACCTTTGATTATGTCGTGAAAAAGATGCCGGAACTCGCCGAGCTCCGAGAGTTCCCCGGTGACGCCGTCTGGGCCGTCATCGAGCGTCGCAGAAGTGCGGCCGAGCCGGAATCGGGGCCCGTCGATCTCAAGCGCCCGGAGTGGGAGCGCTTCATCGATCCAGCCGCGACGGAGCCGTCCGAAAATTTCGACATCCGAGCGCGAAGGGTTCCGGAGACGTACGCGACGACGATTGCTTCGGTCACGGCAGCCATGCGGCTGCGATCGGTGGTCGCGCTCGTCGGCTTCGCCCGCATCGAAGCCCCCGACTCCGGCGTCGTGGATGACGCGATGTCCGCGTCCAAACGAGCGCGCCTATCGGAACGCCCGCCCGCCTGGGTTCCGGCGTCCGAGATGCGCGGCGAGGGGCTCTTCATCAGGCTTCCCGAGGCGCGGCTCGCCGAGTGGAGCCGACGCGTCGCTCGTTCCGATCGAATCGCGCGCATCATCGCAGCGCCCGGTGGCAATGCGACGCTGGCGACGCCGAGGTTTTTGCTCTTACACTCGCTCGCACATCTCATCATCAACGGCGTTGCGCTCGACTGCGGCTATAGCGCCGCGTCGATTCGCGAGCGGATCTATTCCGCCGATGAGGATCTGTACGGCGAGCCGATGGCGGCCATTCTCCTGTACACTGCCGCGCCGGACGCAGAGGGAACGCTCGGTGGCCTCGTCTCGCTCGCCGAACCTGAGCGGCTCGGGCAGATCCTGGACCAGTCGCTACAACGCGCGATGATCTGTGCCTCCGACCCCATGTGCGCCGAACATCTTCCGAGTGAGAACGATCCAAGTCGCCACGGGGCCGCATGCCACGCCTGCCTTTTCCTTCCTGAGACGAGTTGCGAGTGCGGAAACCGCTATCTCGACCGCAGCGTGTTGGAATCAACGCTCGCTGAAAGCAGCCTCGGCTATTTCGATGGCGACTGACGTCCCGGTCGCGCCCTTGGCTGCGGCCGTGGCACGACTCGTTGCGACGTGTCCGTCGTCGAGCATCGAAGAGATCGCGTCGAAGCTCCGCGGATTGGAAACAGCTGGCGGCTTCGGCGATCTATTCGCGCCGGTCGCCCAGGCGTGGAAGTCGGAACCCTCCGTGAATCGAGCGTGCCTGGCGCTCGCGTTCGAGGCCGCTCTCGAAGCCAGGCAAGCTGCGCTCCGACCGCTCGAGATCGTGTGGACCGGCCCGTCGACCGATGGTGCACGGACGCTCAACACGACCGCGACGCTCTTCGAAATCGTCGATCGGGCGAAGAGGCGGCTGCTGTTAATGAGCTTCAGCGCCTTCCCGATCGCCGGCTTCGTCGATGCACTTCTCGCAGCGAGCATGCGCGGCGTCGCCATTCGATTGGTGCTCGAGTCGGTCGTCGAGAGCGGTGGGAAGCTGAGCATCGACGCGTCGCATCCTTTCGAGCGTTTGCGCGGCGTCGCGGACTTCTATGTCTGGCCGCATGCAGTGCGCCCGCCCGGCGCATCGATGCACGCAAAGGCCGCCGTCGCCGATGGCTTGGCGGCTCTCGTCACGAGTGCGAACCTCACGCAGTTCGGGATCGACGCCAACATCGAGCTCGGGACGTATTTCGAAGATCGATCCGTCGCCTCGCAGATCGAAGTATCGATCGACGGACTCATCGCGTGCCAGATCCTGGTCCGCGTCCCATGAACGTCGTGTTCAGCGAAGGCTTCAACCGAGATCTCAAGACGCTATCGAGGGAAGACCGCCGCCGGGCGTGGGACGCGATCGAAAAGATGATCGAGCGGCCCACGATTTACGGCGGTGGTTTGCAGACGAAGAAGATGAAAGGCTTCGACGTCTATGAGATCCGAGCGTCGCTCGCATTGCGCATCCTCGCGCGCATCGTAGGTGACGACGTCTGCTGCGTTCGTGTCGGCGCGCACGATGCCACGCTGAAGGCCGGCGATAAAGGGCGGCTCGGAAGCATTCCGGATGTCGCTCGCTTACGATTGCTCGGCGCCGAGACTGATCGTGCGCTCGAGATGCCGCCCCAAACGGCGCCTGCGCCTGTTGCTTCGCGGCGGTCGGGACCCCTCGCGCATCTCAGCGATACCGAGCTCCGGGTGCGGTTCCACGTTCCAGATCACTGGCTCCCGACGATCCGTACGATGGAAACGGAGGAGCAGTTCGTCGCGCAAGAACTCGAAGCAGAGATCCCAGAAGCCGCATGGTACGAACTCGCGAAATGCTTTCCGCCGACGCCGATCGTGTCGACCGGCGCGGCACCGACGTATCGCGTTCCTAGTCTCCAGGTGGCCCGTGCGTTCGAAAACGGTTCGATCGAGGAGCTCGAGTTCAATCTCCCGGCAACCTCGTGGACGATCGTCGAGCGCGCGAAATCCGGGCCGATTTTCGTCCGCGGTGGGCCGGGCAGCGGCAAGTCGCTGCTCGGGCTCTACCGTGCACTGCATGCACTCGATCGCCCGCCCATGCTCGGCCGCGGTGCGCCGCGTGTCCTATACGCCACGTTCACGCGAACACTCGCCGACGACGCCTCGTATAAGGTCGAACTGCTCCGTGGTTCGGTGCCGGCCGGGCTCGAGATTTCGACCGTCGACAAACTCGTCGAACGATTCGCTCCGAAGTCGGCGACGACGACCTACGAGGAAAAGCTGATCGCGGAGAGCTTCGTCGCGGCAACGCAGGGGCTGGAGCAGGCGCGCTTCGAGGGTTCATTCGTGCGAACGGAAATTGAAGACGTGATCGTCGCGCGCGCTGTGCGCACGCTCGACGATTACCTCGCCGTGAGCCGCACCGGCCGCAGTCGCCGTCTCTCTCAAAACGATCGCCGAGCCGTCTGGACCACATACGAGTCGTGGCGAACGTGGCTCGCAGCGAAGAACCTCCGGACGCTCGGTCTCGCGCGTCTTGAAGCGCTCGCGACGATCGAGGCGCTCGACGACTCGTCGCGCTACGATCTCGTCGTCGTCGACGAGGTCCAAGATCTCACGACGACCGCCCTCGGCGTCGCCGTCGGTCTCGCGCGCGGTGCCGGACCGGGTCGCGACGTAACGCTGATCGGGGACGGCGGGCAATCGATTTATCGCGCCGGCTTCAAGTGGTCCGACGTCGGTCTCCGGCTGGGCGGCGACAACGTGATGACGCTCTCGACGTGCGAACGATCGACCGCCGAGATCATGGCATTTGCGTCGTCGCTTGCCGGCCGCCACGGCGAAGACCACGACGAGGACCACTCCCGTGAAGCCTCGCGCCACGGCATCCGTCCGAGAATAGTGCGAGATTTCCTCGATCGTGAGGACCAGCGAGCGTGGCTCGTCGATGATATAGCGCAACGTCTAGCGACCGTCGCAGCTCGCCGCATCGCGGTCATTGCGAGGACGCGAAATGAACTCGACAAGGTTCGCTCCGCTCTCAGTGCCGCTCACGTCTCGTGCGTCGATTACGGCGACGCCGATTTTCATCGGCGAGATGCTGTTCGTTGCGTTACCGCGCATTCGGCGAAGGGCCTCGAGTTTGGTGAGGTCTACGTCATCGGCGCCGACGATGGGTCATTTCCGCTCGCATATCATAACTGCCCTGACGAAGAACGAGCCGAGAAAATCGGCGTCGACGCCCGCCTCCTGTATGTGGCTGCATCGCGCGCTCGCGATCGCCTAACGATCCTGTGCGGCATTCGCGCGAGCCCGTTTCCCACCGATTCATTGAGTTACGCGGACGTGCATTCAGCCGATCCCGTCTAAGGCCTCAGATGCGGATGTTCGTCCGAGGCGTTTCGCCATGCTCGATCGTGAGCCGCGGAGGCTGCTTTTATCTCGGAAGCGCGTACACGTAGAGTGAGTCGCCTTGCGGTAACCCGAGCAGCGCGTTGCCGGCCGCCGCGACGTCAACGCCTTGAGGCAAACCCTGATACGCGTCGATAGTAATTTAGGACTCGTCTTTCCGAGGTCATTTGCAATGAATCAGCCTCCTACAACGCGCGCTTGTACGCAATGCGGTGCTCTCGGGGACGGAAGATACTGCTCAGCGTGCGGCGCTCCGCTCCCGATCGAGCCGTCCAGGAAGGTCGTGTCGGCCAGCCCCGCTGAGACCAGCCCTGCCCCGACGGTCGCGCCGGCGAGCGCCGAGCGGACCCGTGTCGACCGAGCAAAGCGACGGTCGACATGACGCTCACCGCAATGAAAAGCGGCAAGAGAAGCGAAAACGGCAGTCTTGGTAGCGATCGATGAGGTACAGTACCTCAGCGAAACCGAATTTTCGGCGCTCATCGTCGCAATTCATCGTATCTCGCAATTGCGCTTCCGCTGGTCATGGTCGCTATTGGGCTTCCGCAAGTACCGGGCCTTGCAGGCGCCGCTAAGGCCGAGGTACGCGAATATTCGCTAGCTTACGCGCTAAATGCTACTTCGCGATCACTTAGGCGCTACTTCGCTAGGTGTAGGGGCTCAGGAGGTCGTTCACAGGAGGGTTGACCTCGAAGAGGCTGGTGTTCGAAGCCACCAAAACGAGGCCAACCCCCTGTGGTTCTTCACCCTCAGGCTCGTACGACTCCACTCGTACGAGCAGAAATTGTTCAACGCGTCCTCGATGGCGAGGCCGTAGCCTCGGTCGCCCGAGCCTTCCGGATCAGCCGTCAGACCGTCTACAATGGGTCGGCCGCGTTCGGGCAAGTGCCGGCGTCCAAGACCGAAGCTCGCGGCCCAGGCGCAGCCCGCACGCGACTGGCGCGGCCGTCGTCGCCGCGATCGTCGAGCTGCGCCGATCGCGCAAGCTCTTCGCATGGCAGATCGCTCTCGGGCTCGACGTTCCGCGCTCGACGGTCGTCCGAATCTTACGGCGCGTTGGTTTGCATCGGCTGGCGTTGCTCGAACCGCCGCCGGTCTTTCAGCGCTACGAATTCGAACGGCCCGGTCAGCTCGTCCATATCGACATCAAGAAGCTCTCGAAGTTCGAGACGCAAGGGCATCGCGTTGATGGCGTGCGCCATAATGCCAATGCCGGCCTGGGTTTCGAGCACGTCTACGTGTGCATCGACGACGCCAGCCGACTCGCGTTTCTCGAACTCCGCGAGAGAGAAGATCGGTTCGAGGCAGCCGCATTTCTCCGATCTGCCGTGCGCTGGTTTCACGCACGAGGTATCCGGATCGAGCGCGTCATGACCGACAACGGCAAGGTCTTTCTCTCGCGGGACTTTCAAGATGGGCTCAAGCTCATCGGGGCGCGCCACCATCGAACGCCAATGTACACACCGCGAGTCAACGGCAAAGCCGAACGATTCATTCGAACGATGCTCAACGAGTGCGCCTATGGCCTCGCTTTCACGAGCTCGCGAGAACGACGGGCTGTCTTAATCGCTTGGAACCGCTTCTACAATGAGGAGAGACCCCACTCGGCGATCAACTACCGCGCGCCGGCATCTCGACTCAACCCGCTGTCAACGACCTCTTGAGCCTTAACAGCTAGGGCGTTCGACTACCTGCGACGATTACCGGCGTGCCGGTCTCTTCGCGATCGCGTTACCTTTCGGCTCCCGGTGAAATCGAGCCGTAGACACCGTCCTTCGTGACGGCGCGGACGTTGGCGAGCGTCATCGGCAGATCGGTTTTATAGTCGGTTCCGAACGAGTCGCATGAAATTTCGTAGGGATCGATGCCCTCACCCATCGTGGCCCGATACCGAACGAGCCCGAACGGGAAACTCGGCGCGTGCCAGAGATCGATGCGCTTGATCCCGGTCGCCGACGGTCCGGCGATGACGCATGCCACGTGCGTCGTCTCGACGCTGTGTCCTGCGGCGGTCAGGCGGACGCGCTCGCTCGAAACGACGCGCAGCGGGGCGTCGTCGTAAGCGATACGATTATCGAGGAGTTTGAGCATCACGTCGGCCTTCGCAGCCGGTTTCTCGTCGGTGACGTCGCCGTAGCGGAAGATGAGATTCGCCGACCGGCCGATGTTCGAGATGAGCGGATAGACCTGCACGAGCGACCCGAAGCGACGACCCTCGAGATACGATTTGCGAAGCGTATTGGGATTGCAAATCCCCACCCGGGCTCCCGACCTGTAGTTCGACGAACGAAAGCTTTGTACCATCGGCCGCCGTCTCGACACCGAGGCCGATCTGCTTCTGATATTTCACACCCTGGCCGAGGATAATCCGCGTCCACATGCGCGCCGTCGGCTTCGGTAGGGCACCGAACAGTTCCGACTGCGTCGTGACGTGCGCGACCGCGATCTCATTCGCGTGCGCGACGCCCGGAAGCGCCGCGAAGGCCGCGGACGTCGCCAAAAAATCGAGTCTCTTCACAAATGTTCTCCGACGAGATCGTCCGGGTGGTAGCCCCACCTTCGACGCGGCGCAGCGCGTTCCGTGCCCGCGCTGCGACCTCGCATCGATAAGCGACCCGAAACGCTTAAAAGATCCGCACCGCCGCCTCGGCGGGAGCGTCCAGGAGCGCCTTGAGCTCGGCGTCGAGTTTGACGAGCGTGAGCGACGCGCCGGCCATATCGAGCGACGTGCAATATTCCCCGACGTAGTTCTTGACGACGGCGATACCGCGTTTCGCGAGTTCCTCGTGCGCGTGGCCGTACATGATGTACAGCTCGCTTATCGGGGTGCCGCCGAGCCCGTTGATCATCAGCGCGACTTCGTCACCCTTCGAGAACGAGAGATCGTCGACGACCGCGTTCAGGAGCTCGTCGACGATTTCGTCGGCGCTCTTGATCTTCTCGCGACGGCGACCCGGCTCGCCGTGGATGCCGATGCCGACCTCCATCTCGTCGTCGCCGATCTCGAAGAGCGGGCTGCCCTTCGCGGGCGGAGTACACGACGTCAGCGCGATGCCCATCGTTCGCGTCACGGAATTCACGCGCTTCGCGAGCGCGACGAGCTCGTCCAACTCCGCACCTTTCTCCGCCGCGGCGCCGACCGCTTTGATGATGAAGAAGTTCCCCGCGACGCCGCGACGACCGATCGTGTAGGACGAATCCTTCACCGCGACATCGTCGTCGATGATGACCGTCTCAACTTTGATGCCCTCGGCTTCGGCGAGCTCGCGGCCCATGTCGAAGGCGAGACGATCGCCCGTGTAATTGTTGACGAGGAGGAGGACGCCTTTGGGTGATGCCAGCAGCTTCGTCGTCTCGTACACGTAATCGGCGGGCGGCGCCGCGAAGACGTTCCCCGGACACGATGCGTCGAGCATCCCCTTACCGACGATCATGACATGCGCGGGCTCATGACCCGAACCCGAGCCTTGCACGATCGAGACGCGATCCTTCGAGGGCGCATCAGCGCGCATGATGAGGTTGTACTCCGGTACGTATTTGAGCGTATCGGGATTGGCGAGCGCGATGCCTTTCAGCATCTCCGGAACGAACTGCTGCGGATCGTTGATGAATTTTTTCATTGCATTACTCCCGAACGATTGTGATAGGCTTGGGCAAGGTCTTCGAGCATGACCGCGATCGCGACGGCACCGGCGTCGACTGAACCGACGCTGCGCTCGCCCGAATACGACGCGCGGCCGCGTTTGGCGATCATCGTCCTGGTGTGGTCCGCATGCTCGCGAGCGACCGCGGCTACGCGCGCGGTCGCATCGGCGGCCGAGTCGTCGGCGCGCGTCGTCGCCTCGTCCTCGAGCGTTTTCGCCGCGGGGACGAGCGCGTCGAGTATCGTCTTATCGCCGACGTCGGACTGGCCGCGTTGTTTGATGCCTTCGGCCGCGGCAAGCATCATCGCGGCGGCGTCGGCCCGCGAGAGCGTCTCTTTCTCGCCCGCGACCGTCGCCGCGCGCAAGAAGCCGGTGCCCCAGAGCGGCCCCGACGTTCCGCCTACTTTATTGATGACGACGAGAGCGATCTTCTTCAGAAACGTCCCGCCGTTGTTACGGTCGTACGTGGCGAGATCCGCCTAGATCACTTCAGAGCCGCGCGCGAGCGAATACCCGAAATCACCATCCCCAACGACAGCATCGAGATCGCCGAAATATTTTCGCGTTCGATCGCGGTCGCGCACATCGATCGCACCACGAACTCGATCTGCGCGACCGCCGCACCCACAGTCGTTTCTTCCACGTCGTCGAACCTTTCTTAGGTCGAGAGCCGGGATGGCAGCGAAGGCGTTGCGAGGAGCCCGACGACGTCCTCGACAGAGACGTAGGAGCCGACGTCGATGCCGCTGTCGTTGGCACGGACGACGATCGGTTCGGCACCCGGCTCGCCGAGCGACGAGACGACCAGCGCGGCTCCGCGCACGTCCTCATCTTGGGTGAAGGCACTCAGTGTGACGATCGTGCGCAGACGCGCGCCGAGCGCGGCACGCAGCCCGATGTGCGAATCTTCGACGACGATCGCGTGCTCCGAATCGATGCCGAGCCGCTCGAGCGCGTACTCGTAGATGTCGGGTGCAGGCTTCTTGCGCGGGACCACGTCGCCCGCGTAGATCTCGAACGCCTTCGCGAAATCCGGTCCGACGACGGTAGCGAGGACCGCCCGAACGGAGCGCAGTGTCGACGTCGATGCGACGGCGAGTCTCCAGCCGAGACCGTGCACCCCGTGCGCGAGACGCGCGACGCCGGGACGCGGAGGCACCTTCCCGGCCTCGACGAGTTCAGTGAAGATCTCCGTCTTGCGCTCGTGCAGCCGCGCGATGAGGTCTTTCGTACTCTCTGCGTCCTCGGGCAGCTTCGCCTCGCGCATGAACTCGGGGGTGAAGACGCTCGCGAGCCGTTCCTTTCCACCACCGATCGCGAGCTTGATGCAGTACTCGGGCCGCGACCATCGCAGCGGCAAACCGAACTCGGCGAAGGCGGTATTGAACGCCGGTAGATGACCGTCACGCTCGGTATCGCCGAGGACACCGTCGCAATCGAAGAGCAGCGCGTTCATGCCGCTTTTCCGTCGCTATGGAAACTGCGGATGTGTTCGATCGCGAGCGCTTTGCACGCTTCGCGCACGTATTTGAAGAGCGACGGCGGATCGAAGTTCTTGGGATTCTCTTGCAAGAACTCGCGATTCGCTTCGAGATAGCGGACCTTGAGGGCTGTCGAGATGTTGACCTTCGCGCAACCGCGCGCGATCAGATCGTCGAACTGCGCCTGCGAGAGCCCGGTGCCGCCGTGCAGGCACATCGGGATCGGCTCGGCCCGCACGAGGTCGCTGACGCGCTGCGCGTCGAGTTTCGGTGCGGTCTTGTATGCGCCGTGCTTGTTGCCGATCGCGGGCGCGAAGCAATCGATCTTCGTCGCCCGGATGAATTCGAGGGCGACATCGAGCGGCTGCGCCGCGCTCGCGTCGTCCGAGCCCAGTCCGTCTTCGACGCCTTCGATGCCTTCGATCTCACCCTCGACCGACGCGCCGGCAGCACGCGCCTCGGCGACGACCTCGATCGTCTGACGCCTATTCTCTTCGACGGAGAGCTCGTGAGCGTCGAAGAGCACCGAGTTCCAACCGACCTCGAGACATTCGCTGATCACGGCCCGGTCGGGACAGTGATCGAGGTGCAGCGCGACCGGAACGGGCAGGTCGCGCGCCATCTCGGTAAAGATCGCATGGAGCACGCGCGCGCCATACGCCTTGACCGTCTTGACCGACGTCTGCACGATCAGCGGAGCACGCAATTCGACCGCCGCGGCGAGAACCGCCTCGAGCGTCAGGTCGTTAAGGATATTAATCGCGGCGACGCCGTAACGCTCGTCGAACGCGCGATCTAGAATCTGTTTCATCGGCACGACGGCCATGGACGGCTCCTTAGGGACGGTGGTCGATATGAGCGATGGGGACCGGTTTCGCCGCGCCGACGACCGCACGAGTCTCGAGCATACCTGGTCGCGCGCCGACCGCACTCAAGAGCGCGCGCGCCGTCGATAGATTCGTGACGAGCGTCGAGAACCAACCGCCGCGCGCGGCGGCCAGGATCGCGGGGACGCGCGCCTCGCCAGCGACGATCGCAATGCGTTCGCGCGCGGTTGTTTTGATCTTCGCGAGGTCTGCGCTGATCATTCGCTGCGCCGTGGACGACTGCACGAGCGCCCCGGACGAATCGATGAACCACTGACAGACGTCACCAACCGCACCGCGAGTGCGTAAGCCCGAGAACTCGCGTTCCGAGAGCGTCCCGAGTTCGTGGATCGTTGAACTGCCGAGCCCGCCGATGCACATCAGCGTGACGGTCGCGCGTTCGGCGAGCCCGAGCGTCGCGCGGATCCCCGGCTCGTTCATGAGCAGCGAGCGTACGCGAGCGTTCTCCACGAAAGCCGGCGCGTTCATCACGTGCGGCGCGGCGCCGATCTTTGTGGCCAGCATCGGTACGAGCCGATCCGCGTCGATCTCGGGTCGCACGACGCTCGTGCCGCCGATCAGGGCCACGCAGCGCACGCCTCGCGGACCGCTCGTGAGCGGTTCGAACGCCTCGACAGTTTTCGCGAGCGTCCGCCCCCACGCGAGCCCGAGTATGTCGCCGTCGCGCAAGATCGTCGCAAGATGCGATGCGGCTAGGCGCGCGGTCTCATCGATATCCGACGAAGCGATGAGACAGCGCTCGATACCGAGTGCCTGCGCGAGCGCGTTCTCAAGGGGCACCGGCCGGTGGGTCGGCGTTTCGACGGCGATCGTTACGACCTTGATCTCTCGTGCTCGTTTCAGCAAGCGCGAGACCCACGGCCGCGAGATGCCCAGATATGCCGCAACGTCTTCCTGCGTGAAGTCGCCGTTGTAGTAGAGGTCGGCGGCGACGCGGCAACGTTCCCGTTCCGCATCATCGACGTTCGCAGGCGCCACGGGATAATCTTTCCGTCAGCAGAGCGTGACGCCTTCACCCGTCACGAACGTTTGTGCGTCGAGCGCCGAGCACGACCGTTACCGCATGCTTACTTCCCCAGGTGCAACGAGAACGAACGTGCGCTCTCGGAAAGAAGGTTCTCTCGCCGAATGTCACACTTCGCTATGCCGTCGAGATCGGAAGCTCGGTTCGATCCGGATGCCCGCATCCGCTACGCGCGACGGTTCTGCTGATCGGAGAGAACCGTGGGCCTACTAACCGCCATCGGAATCAGCGTCGGCGCCCTCGTCGGCGTATGGGTTTATATCTCGCTCGGCATCCCATCGCTCGACCTCATTACCTGGGCCGGCGTTATCGCATGGGCGATCTTTTACGCTTCGGGCGGCGGCGGAGCCGGCTTCCGCAAGTCGATCGGCTCCGTCGTCACGGGGAATCTCTACGCCGCGATAGCGCTCTTCGCATTCGGCCACATCGGCGGCGGAACGCTCGGCATCTCGATCGCGTTCGCCATCGTAACGTTCTTCATGTGCGTGCAAGCTCGCTTCGAGCCGCTATCGTTCATCCCGGGGACGTTTCTCGGAGCCGGCACGTGGGTCGGTGCGGCCGTCGCCGGGAAATCCGGCGACGGCGGAGCATTCACGAGCGCTTCGGAAATCATGATCACGATCTCGATGCTCGCCGGCGTCGTCTTTGGAATCGTGTCGGAAGTCGGATACAAGAAGCTCCTCGAAGCGATGCCCGGCCACGTGGTGGCCCCGCCCGCCTCAGAAGTCCCTCAGCTATAACGTAACGCACGAGTTCACATCGGAGGTACAGTTGTATCGACTCTTGCTCATCGCCGCGACGCTCGCGACGGGCGCTCTCTTCGCCGGGGGAAACGCATCTGCCGCTCGTGCGACGGCCAAACCGCCGATCTCGTTCTTAGCCTCGCAAGCCGATACGGGGCGCCTGACTTACTATGCGAAATGCGCGATGTGTCATGGGGCGAATCTCGAGGGCATCTCCGCACCCGCACTCAAGGGTAAGGACGCGAACCTTCAGTCTTTGACCGTTAGCTACGTCTACAAGTACACGATCGTTCAGATGCCGGTCGGTAATGCCGGCGGGCTCTCCTCCAAAGAGTACGTGAACTTGGTCGCGTTTCTCTTACGGTCCAACGGTCGTCACGCTGGGACGACCGCGCTGACGCCCGCGACGCTTTCAAAGGACAACAGCAAGATCGGCGGCTCCGACAGCAAGCCGACCTAAGACTCATCGGCGGCCGGTCGGCCGTGCCTTCCTTGCCTCAACGGGAGTGCGCAGCCGCATGGCTTCATCGAAGCGAAGCGGCGTCGCGCCCGGAGAATAGCCGTTCTGCGCCAAGAGATAAGCCATGATCTCGACGTATTGCTCGTGCAAGAGGCGGCTCGTACCGCCACCCGGCGTATCGCGAACGATGAAATCGAAAAACGTCCCGAGCGTCATGCCGGTATCCTTACCGAGTGACGTGAAGGCCGGCCCGCGCAACGGCGCCTGCTGGCCCCCGAGATCGACGCCGTGGCAACTCGAACAATAGGCCATGTAGGCGTGGGCTCCGCGACCGACCTGGGCGTCCGTGAACGCGACCTCCGGCTGCGGACGCGCCGTCGTCTCGGCACCAAAGCATAGAGACAACGCGAAACTCGTCAACACGAACGCCATCAAAAGGGAAAACGCGGTTCTCGACACGGCGACCTCTTAATTCGAGCTATCAGATAACGACGTTGGTCGTGTTGCCTACGTATGCGTAGCATCGGTTTCTTAGCGAACCATCTCCGCGCCTATCACGCACGAGGCACATCCGTAAACAAGGCGCCTTCGGACGCATGAAGGAACCTAGATGAGCGCACGGCCCGCACGAGCGGTACTTTTTTCTTATAGGAGCGTCCATGAAGCTAAAGCGTTGGACTCCCGTTATCGCGGCGGTCGTTTTGACCGTCTCGGCGAGTGCAGCATACGAATTCCACACTGCGAAGGCGACGCACGCCGCCGTCGAGTGGCAGCCGGTCACGGACGAGCGGCTCATGGGAGCCGCGAAAGAAGACGGCTGGCTCATGTATCTGCGAAGCTACAAAGCCGACGGACACGCGCCGTTCACGCAGATCAACACGAGCAACGTCGATCGGCTCAAAGTGGCGTTCACGCATAGCGTCTCAATCCCGAACGGATTCGAAGCGCCGCCGATCGTTAACGGCCGAACGATGATCGTGACGACGCCGCTCGATCACGTCTACGCGCTTGACGCGACCAACGGAACAAAGCTCTGGGAGTACGACTACAAGGTCGATCCCAAGCAGTTGCGGACCGTGTGCTGCGACGTCGTCAATCGCGGCGTCGCAGTCTACGGCGACAACGTCTACATGGCGACGCTCGACAATCACGTCCTCGCGCTCGACGGCAAGACCGGCGCGGTCAAGTGGAACCACGAGATCTACCCGAAACCGGGCGTCGGGTTCTTCATGACGACGGCACCGATGATCGTGAAGGGTCTCGTAATCGCGGGCGACGGCGGCGGCGAATATGGTGGCCGCGGCTTCGTGTTCGCCCTCGACTCGGCGACCGGCGCCGAGAAGTGGCGCACCTACACTGTGCCTTCCCCGTCGCAGCCCGGCGGCAAGACGTGGCCAGCCGGCATGTACAAGCATGGCGGAGGCAACGCATGGATGCCGGGCTCATACGACCCCGAAACCGACACGCTACTCTACGGCGTCGGCAATCCGGGTCCGTGGCTTTCGAGCCAACGTCCGGGCAAGAACCTCTACACGGACTCGATCATCGGCATCACCCCCGAGACCGGCAAGATCAAGTGGTACTTCCAAGAGACCCCGAACGATCCGTGGGATTACGATGCGGTTAACACTCCGGCGCAGGCCGACGTGACGATCAAGGGCGTCCCGCGTAAGGTCTTCTACCAGGCCGCACGCAACGGCATCTTCTACGTCGTCGATCGCACGAACGGTAAGGAGATCTCCGCGACGCCGTTCACCAAAGTGACGTCGGTGACCGGCTACGATAAGTCGACGGAGACGTCAATCATCAACAAAGCCAACGTACCGACGATAGGTCACAAAGTCTTCACATGCCCCGCGTTCTTCGGCGGCGACAACTGGTGGTCGTACTCGTTCGATCCGCAGACGGGTTACGCATACGTTCCGACGATGCGCACCTGCATGACGATCGAAGGCTTGAAGCCTGCCGACTTCGTCGCCGGCCTCGGCTACCTCAACGAGAAGTTCGAAGTGCGGAAGGTTCCGGGCGCGTACGGCTGGGGTGCGCTGCAAGCGATCAACGTCGCGACCGGCAAGCAGGTCTGGACCAAGGAAACGAAGATGCCGTGGAACGACGGCACGCTCTCGACCGATGGCGGTCTCGTCTTCAGCGGCACGCCGGACCAGAAGTTCTACGCCTTCGATGCGAAGTCGGGGAAGATTCTCTGGACGCAGCACATGAGTTCGGGCGTCATCGGTCAGCCGATGACCTACATGGTCGACGGCGTGCAATACGTCGCCGTGCAGTCCGGCTGGGGTGGCGTCTCGCCGCTCTGGGGCGGCCCGAAGATGGCTCCGATCTTCAAGAACATCCCGCTCGGCGGCAACCTCTACGTCTTCAAGCTCCCGAGCACGACGAAGAGCTGATTCGGAACGCGAGCGGATCCGTCGCTCGACAGCCAAACGAGCCCGATCGCAGATGCGGTCGAGCTCGTTTCTGTTCAGTTCACCGATCACGCGGAGTGCGGCGTGCTCTCGTACAAGGCAATGCGCAGCCGCTCGACGATCCGGCCTCATCACCGACTGATTCATACTGCATCGCTCGGCCTTGGGAGAGTGCATTGATCGTGTCGCAGGACGTGGTGTACGAGTCGAGGCTACTTAGCGACGGCTGAGATGCGATAAAGGCCGTTATCGCTCACGACTTGGAGCGGCGGGTGAGTTCGATAGAGCTAGTGCTAGTGCTCACTTTCGTAGTTCCGCGTAGGAATGGGTTGGTTTAGCATTATGAACGGTTGCTTTGCGCCACTCAAAGGGGGCGGCGTCGACGTTGTAGATCTTGACGA
>JAABUQ010006478.1_pt1 | contig 17737 bp, 19 predicted proteins | sample 5560001 | NCBI WGS metagenome assembly JAABUQ01 (sample SAMN10711888, study PRJNA513371) | rock metagenome | isolation source: Antarctica rocks | place: Antarctica: Victoria Land, Finger Mt nord | collected 2015-12-18
CTCGGCGTCGTCGGCGCCTCTCACCGCGCGGTGGCGTGCACCTCGGCGCCGCGCGCCCGGGCCAGCGCGGCACCGACGAATTCGCGGAACAGCGGCGCCGGGCGCTCGGGGCGCGACTTGAACTCGGGATGGAACTGGGAGGCGACGAAGAACGGATGCTCCTCGAGCTCCACGATCTCGACCAGCCGCTCGTCCGGGGACGTGCCCGAGACGGTCAGCCCGGCGGCCTCGAGCCTGCGCCGCAGGATGAGGTTCACCTCGTAGCGATGGCGGTGGCGCTCGTAGATCACCGCCTCGTCGTAGAGCCCGCGCGCGCGCGTGCCGTCGTGGAGCTTTATCGGGTCGGCGCCCAAGCGCATGGTGCCGCCGAGGTCGGCCACGTCCTTCTGCTCGGGCAGCAGGTCGATCACCGCATAGGGCGTCTCGGGGTCGAACTCGGTGGAGTTCGCGCCGTCCATGCCCGCCACGTGGCGCGCGAACTCCGCGACCGCGATGTGCATGCCCAGGCAGATGCCCAGGTAGGGGATGCGCCGCTGGCGGGCCACCTGGACCGCCAGGATCTTGCCCTCGATGCCGCGGCCCCCGAAGCCTCCGGGAACGAGGATGCCGTCCGCCTCGGCGAGCTGGTCGCGAGCGGCGGCCGAGTCGAGCCGCTCGGAGTCGACCCAGTCGATCTCGATCCGGCAGCCGTGCTCGAAGCCGGCGTGGCGCAGCGCCTCGACGACGGAGAGGTAGGCGTCCTCGAGCTGCACGTACTTGCCCACGAGGGCGATCCGGACCGTGTCTGCGGCCTCGTCGGCGCGCCGGGTCAGCGTCTCCCACCCCTCCAGGTCGGGGGGCGGCGCCTCGAGCCCGAAGTGCTCGAGCACGAGATCGTCGACGCCCTCCTCGCGAAAGACAAGGGGCACCTTGTAGATGTTGTCCACGTCGCGCGCGGAGATCACCGCCTCGGTGGGCAGCGAGGCGAAGAGCGCGATCTTCTGCCGGATGTCCCCCGAGAGCGGTCCCTCCGAGCGGCACACGACCACGTCGGGCTGGATGCCGATCCGGCGCAGCTCGTTGACCGAGTGCTGCGTGGGCTTGGTCTTCAGCTCGCCCGCGTGGTGGATGTAGGGCACGAGCGTGAGGTGCACGAACATGCACCGCCGCCGTCCCACCTCGACCGGGAACTGGCGGATGGCCTCGAGGAAGGGCAGGGACTCGATGTCGCCCACGGTCCCTCCGATCTCGGTGATGACCACGTCGACGTCGGTCGACTCGGCCATGAGCCGGATCCGGCTCTTGATCTCGTCGGTGATGTGGGGGACGACCTGCACCGTGCCGCCCAGGTAGTCGCCCCGGCGCTCGCGGCGGATCACCGAGTGGTAGACCGACCCGGTCGTGACGTTCGAGGCCCGGGTCGTGTTGGAGTCGGTGAAGCGCTCGTAGTGGCCGAGGTCGAGGTCGGTCTCCGCGCCGTCCTCGGTGACGAAGACCTCGCCGTGCTGGTAGGGCGACATCGTCCCCGGATCGACGTTGATGTAGGGGTCGAACTTCTGCAGGGCGACCCGCAGCCCACGAGCAACGAGCAGGCGCCCGACCGAGGCCGCGGCGATCCCCTTCCCGAGTGAGGACACCACGCCGCCGGTGACGAAGATGAACCGGGTCTCGCCGGTGGATCGGGTGTGGCTGGGACGGTGACGAGCGCTCATGCGGCTGCGGGCGAGTCTAGATCAAGGGGCGGCGGATCCGGAGGGGTCAAGTGCGCCTTGGGGCTCACGCCGCCTTCAGCAGGTCGCGGGCGTGGCGGCGCGCCGCACCGTCGCCGTCGTCGGCGCCGAGCATCCGCACGAGCTCCCCGACCACCTCGTCGCCGTCGATGCCGCTGACCACGGTGCGCGCGGGCTCGCGGTCGAGGTCCTTGGCGATGCGGAAGTGGCGCGCGGCCTGCGAGGCGATCTGGGGCAGGTGGGTTATGCACAGCACCTGGCGCCCGGCGGCGAGCTCGCGCAGGTGCGCTCCCACCGCCCGGGCGGTCTGTCCGCCGATGCCCGCGTCGACCTCGTCGAAGACCAGCAGCCGCTCGTCGGCCTCGCCGCCCGCGGCCGCCTCGGGCCCGTGAGCGACCGAGAGCAGCGCGAGCATCACCCGCGAGGTCTCCCCGCCGGAGGCGATCTCGCGCAGGGGACCGGCGGCGACGCCCGGGTTGGGAGCGATGAGGAACTCGACGCGCTCAGCGCCCGAGGCCCCAGGCCCGTCGGGACGGGACTCGAGCGTGATCTCGAACGCGGCGCCCTCCATCGCAAGCTCGGCGAGGCGAGCGCGCACCGCCGCGGCAAGCTCCGGCGCGGCGGCCTCGCGGGCCGCGCGCAGCGCCTTCGCCTCCTCCGCGAGCGCTCGCTCCGCGGCCGCGAGCGTGGCCTCGACCTCCTCGCGCGCCTCCTCGGCGCCGTCGAGCTCCGCCTGCCGCGCCCGGCACCACTCGCCGTGCGCGAGCACTGCGGAGATCGAGCCGCCGTGCTTGCGCTCGAGCCGAGTGAGCACCCCGAGGCGTTCCTCGACCTCCTCGAGGCGTCCGGGCGGTGCCTCGATCGCCTCCTCGTAGCGACGGAGCTCCCCGGCCACGTCCTCGGCCTCGAGCCGGAGCGCCCGGTAGCGCCCGGCCAGCGCGTCGAGCTCGGGGTCGATGGCGCCGGCGCCGTCGAGGAGCCGCTCCGCCTCGGCGAGGAGGGAGGCCGCGCCCGGGCCCTCGGCATCCGGCGCGACCGCCTCGGCGCCCGCGAGCGCCGCCCCGCGCAGCGCCTCGAGGTGACGCAGGCGCTCGCGCTCGCGCGCGAGCTCGTCGGCCTCGGCCTCCGAGGGGTCGACCTGCTCGATCTCGTGGAGCTCGTAGCGCAGCAGGTCGAGCTCGCGCTCGCGCGAGCCGCCGCGCTCGCGCAGCTCGTCGAGGCGCTCGCGGGCGGCGCGCACCCCGGACCAGGCTCGCGCGCAGCGCTCCCGGCGCGCGCCCTGCTCCGCGCCGCAGAAGGCGTCGAGCACCTCGAGCTGGGCCGAGGCGAGCGTGAGGCGCCGGTGCTCGTGCTGGCCGTAAAAGGCGAGCAGCCGCTCCCCCACTTCGCGCAGGTCGGCGACCGAAGCCGCCCGGCCGCCCAGGTACGCCCGCGTGCGTCCATCGGCCCCGACCCGCCGGGCGAGGACGAGCTCCTCCGCGTCGGAGGCCAGCCGGTCCCCGCACGCGGCGCGCAGCTCCGCGGAGAGGGCGAAGACCCCCTCCACCCACGCCTCGGCGGCTCCCGGACGCACCGCGTCCGCCCGGGCGCGCCCACCGAGCAGCAGGTCGAGCGCGTGGGCGAGCATGGTCTTGCCCGCTCCCGTCTCCCCCGTGAGGACGTTCAGGCCCGGCGCGAGCCGCAGCTCGGCCCGCTCGATGAGCAGGAGGTTCTCGACGCGAAGCTCCAGGAGCACGCGCAAGGGTCTACCAGCCGCTCCCGACGGATCGCGGTCTGCGCGCGTCTTTCGGCACGGTCAGGTAGCCAGGCGTCCGAAGCGCTCGCGCAAGCGGTGATAGAAGGTGGCCCCCGGGACCTGGGCGAGCGCGGCCCGCCCGTCGGCGAAGGAGGCCGCGAGCGACTCGCCGGGCGCGAGCTCGCCGATCGGCCGACCGTCGACGGTGACGTCCGCGGGCTCCTCCCGCGAGCGGTTGTGCACGGTGAGCACGTCGCCGGGGGCGACCACCAGCGCCCGCGCCGTGAGCGAGTGGGGAGCGATGAAGGAGACCACGAAGCCCTCCACCCCCCACGCCATCACCGGTCCGCCGTTGGCCAGGTTGTAGCCCGTGGACCCGGCCGGAGTGGCGATGACCAGGCCGTCGCAGCGCACGCGGCCGACCTCGTCCTCGCCCACCCGGTAGGCGAGGTCGGCGACCCGCAGGCCGGGCTTGCGGTGCAGGGACACGTCGTTCATCGCCGTCCAGGACCCACCCTCGCCCCGGAGCTCGATCGCCGGCAGGCTGAGGACCTCGAAGTCCCCGGAGAACGCACGCTCGAGCCCCGCGTCGGTGCCGTCCGGGTCGACCGTGGCGAGGAAGCCGACCTCTCCGAAGTTCACCCCGAAGACGGCGACGCCCGTGCCCACGTAGGCGCGCAGGGCGTGGAGGATGGTGCCGTCGCCGCCCAGCACGAGGCAGAGGTCGACGTCGTGGGAGACGGGCGCGTCGAGGGCCCACGGGCGCCCGCCGGACAGACCGTGCTTGCGGGTCTCCTCGGGCGAGAGCCGCAGCGTCACCCCGGCCTGCTCGGCCCGGCGGCCGAGCGCCGCGAGCGCCTCGCGCGTCTCGTCGGGGCGGCGGTGGGTGAAGACCGTCGCCGTGCGGACCGCGCTCACGGCTCGACCTCGAGCGCGGCGCGCTCGACGTCCGGCACGCCGCCGCGGCTCCCTTCGGCGAGCCAAACGAAGCTCTCCTCGTTGCCCTTGGGCCCGGGCAGGCCCGAGGAGGCGAACCCGAGCACCGCGGCGCCCAGAGCCGCCCCCGCGCGGGCCGCGCCGACCAGCGCCTCCCGGCGGTCGCCGGAGTCGCGGACCACGCCTCCCTTGCCGACCCGGACGCGCCCCACCTCGAACTGCGGCTTGACGAGCGCCAGGCAGTCGAAGCGCTCGGCCGCGCAGGAGAGGACGGCGGGCAGCACCTTCTCGAGGGAGATGAAGGAGACGTCGATGACGATCAGCTCCGGCGCCCACGGGAGCTCGGCGGGCTCGAGCGCGCGCGCGTTGCGCCGCTCGAGCACGGTGACCCGCTCGTCGGTGCGCATCCGCCAGTGCAACTCGCCGTAGGCGACGTCCACGGCCACGACGTGCGCAGCGCCGGCCTGGAGCAGGCAGTCGGTGAAGCCCCCCGTGGAGGCGCCCACGTCGAGGCAGCGCCGGCCGGCCACCGGCGTCCCGAACGCGGCGAGCGCGGCGGCGAGCTTGCGTCCCCCGCGCGAGACGTAGGCGGGGGGCTCGGCCACGGAGAGCTCCACGTCGCAGCGTACGAGCTGGCCGGGCTTCTCGGCGCGCTGGCGCTCGACCCCGAGGCGGACCTCTCCGGCGATCACGGAGGCGGCCGCGCGGCTGCGCGAGCCGAAGAGTCCTCGCTCGGCGAGGAGGGTGTCGAGGCGCACCTTGGCCATCCGGCGAACGCTACCTGGCGGTTGAGCCGGCGGGAATGGGGAGAGACTTCGGGCCATGCCCAACCCTCTTCGACTCGCCATGCGCGGCCGCGGGACGCCGGGGCGCACCGCCCTCGGCCTCGCGCGCCAGATCGTCGAGCGCGGACACTCCGGCTGGAGCGCCCTGACTCCCGCCGAGCGGGCGGAGCTGACGCACCTGGTCCGTGCCTCGCGCGGGCGTCCGGGCGCGCTCAGCCCGCGCGACCGAGACGAGCTCCGGCGCCTGGTGACGATCGTGGGGCGCGCGAGCGCCCAACGCCGCCACCCCCGCTGAGCGGTCGGCCGGCGCACCTCTGTGCGCGAACTCACAGTCAGCGCCCCTCGGCGCGGGCACCCTCGGGACGTGACCGCGTTCCGCCTTCTCACCATCGGTGCCCACGGGGCCGTCGAGATGCTGCTCGGGCTCGTGGCCCTGGCGGCTCCCTTCGCCCTCGGCTTCGGGCTGGCCGGCGCCGTGGTGACGATCCTCCTCGGCGTGGTGCTCGTCGGTCTGGCCCTCTCGACCACCGACTCCGGGGTGCGGCTCTCCGCGCACTACGCCATGGACTACGGCCTCGCCGTGGGCGCCTCCGCCGCCGCGGTGATCATCGGCCTCGCCGGCGACCGCTCGGCTCTCCTCTTCCTCATCGGCCTCGCGCTCTCGCAGCTCGCGCTGAACGTCTCGACCCGCTACTCGGCCCGAGGCTGATCCCAACTTCACCCCCCAGAGATCACATCCCACATAGACGCATCTCTCCTCCCTGGAAGCGGCCCGCCTTGCGCGGGTCGCTTTCGTTGGAAGGCGCTCCGGCTAGGCCCGCACGAACGTCGAGCCGCGGTCGAGCACCGCGGCCTCGATCCGCTCCGCGATCCGCTCCCCGGTGAAGCCGACCTCCTCGTGGAGGAGCTTCGGGGCGCCGTGGGTGACGTAGCGGTCGGGGAGCCCGACGCGGAGGATTCGCGGGGCCATGCCGCCGTCGGAGAGCGTCTCCCACACCGCCGAGCCGAACCCGCCGGCGAGGGCGCCCTCCTCGACGGTGACGAGCAGGTCGTGCTCGGAGGCGAGCTGCGCGGCGAGCGCGGCGTCGATCGGCTTGGCGAAGCGCGCGTCGGCCACGGTGACGTCGACCCCCGACTCGGCGAGGATCGCGGCGGCCTCGAGCCCCTTCTGCACTCCGGTCCCGTAGCCGAGGATGGCCACGCGCGCCTCGCCGGCCACCCCGGCCTCGCGCAGGATCTCGCCCGCCCCGATCTCGATGGCCCGCGGCTCGGAGGGCAGGGCGACGCCCAGGCCCTCGCCGCGCGGATAGCGCAGGGCGACCGGCCCGTCGTCGTGGGCCAGGGCGGTCCGCAGCATGTGGACGAGCATCGCCTCGTCGCGCGGGGCCATGAGCACGATGTGGGGCAGGCAGCGCAGGTAGACGATGTCGAAGGCGCCGTGGTGGGTGGGTCCGTCGTCCCCCACCAGCCCGGCCCGGTCCATCGCGAAGACGACGTTCAGCTTCTGCAGGCAGACGTCGTGGACGATCTGGTCGTAGGCCCGCTGCAGGAAGGTGGAGTAGATGGCGGCCACGGGCTTGGCGCCCTGGAGCGCGAGGCCGGAGGCGAAGAGGATCGCCTGCTGCTCGGCGATCCCGACGTCGAAGTAGCGGTCGGGCAGCGCCTTCTGGAGGATGTTGAGGCCGGTGCCCGAGTTCATCGCCGCCGTGATCCCGACCACGCGCTCGTCGCGGCGGCACTCCTCGACGAGCGCGTCGCCGAACACCGCGGTGTACTGGGGTGGGGGTGACGGCGCGCCCGCAGCCGGCTTCGTGGCGGCGGCCGGCGCGCCGGCGACGATCGACTTGGGCTTGGCCGCGTGCCACTTCTCCATGCCCTCGAGGCCGCCCTCCTCGGCGGCGGCGAAGCCCTTGCCCTTGACCGTGGCCACGTGGACGACGACCGGTCGCTCGGCGGCCAGGGCCTCCCCGAGCGCCTCCCTCAGCGCTCGCACGTCGTGGCCGTCGATCACTCCGGTGTAGGCCCAGTCGAGCTCCTCCCACCACAGTCCGGGCGCCCAGAAGGCCTTGAGCGACTCCTTGAGCTGGGGGCCGAGACGCTCGAAGGCGGAGCCGAGCGGCGCGGGGAGCTTGGTCAGGTCGCGCTCGACCCCTTCGCGGGCCTTCCACAGCTTCGGGTTGAGGCGCACCCGGTTGAAGTAGCGCGACATCGCCCCGACGTTGGGCGAGATCGACATCCCGTTGTCGTTAAGCACCACGACCAGCGGCGTCTGCAGGCCACCGGCCTGATGGACGGCCTCGAAGGCCACCCCGCCGGTCATCGCTCCGTCGCCGATCACGGCGACGACCTTCCCGTTCTCCGCGTTTCCGAGGCGCATCCCCTCCTTGAGCCCGACGCCGTAGCCGATGGAGGTCGACGCGTGCCCGGCGCCCATGATGTCGTGCTCGGACTCGCCGGTCGAGCAGAAGGGCGCCAGCCCCTGGTACTTGCGGATCGTCGCCAGGCGGTCGCGCCGGCCGGTGAGGACCTTGTGCGGATAGGCCTGGTGGCCGACGTCCCAGAGGACCTTGTCGCGGGGGGAGTCGAGCAGCGAGTGCAGCGCGACGGCGAGCTCGCAGGTGCCGAGGTTGGCGCCGAAGTGGCCGCCGATCTCGCCGACGGTGTCGATGATGTGCTCGCGCACCTCCTGCGCGAGCACCTGGAGCTGCTCGTTGGAGAGCCGGCGCAGGTCCTGCGGACGGTCGACGCTGTCGAGGAGGCGGGGGTTCACGAGGTTCGGGTGAAGATGAAGTCGGTTATCTGGTCGAGCTCGGGCGCCTCGCGCCCCGGTGCGAGCCCCCGATGAAGCGCGGTGCACGCCCGTTCGTGGGACTCCGCCGCCAGCTCGCGGGCCCGGTCGAGACCGAACTCACTCACGTAGGTGCGCTTGCCGTGGCGCTCGTCCGAGCCCCGCGGCTTGCCGAGACGCTCGTCGGTGCCCGTTACGTCGAGGATGTCGTCCACGATCTGGAAGAGCACTCCGAGCTCGCTCGCAAAGCGGCTGAAGCACTCGATTGTCGCAGGTTCACGCACACCGGTGAGCAGGACTACGCAGTGCACCGACGCTCCGATCAGGCGGCCGGTCTTCAGCTCGTGGAGGCGCCGCAGCCCGTCCGCGCCAGCGGGAGCGCTCTGGGCGACGTCGAGGAACTGTCCGCCGACCATGCCGTCGACTCCCGTCGCCGCCGCGAGCTCGCGCACGGCCCCCAGCACCCGCGCGGGCTCGCCGCGCTGCTCGGAGAGCACGAGCCGGAACGCCTCGGCGTAGAGCCCGTCGCCGGCGAGAATCGCCACGTTCTCCCCATAGGCCCGGTGGCAGGTCGGCCGCCCGCGGCGCAGGTCGTCGTCGTCCATCACCGGGAGATCGTCGTGAATGAGCGAATAGGTGTGGATGAGCTCGAGGGCGGCGGCGAGCGGCATGACGTCCTCCGGGTCGCGTCCGAGTGCGCGGGCCGTGGCCAGGGCGAGCACCGGACGGATGCGCTTACCGCCGGCGAGCAGCGAGTAGCGCATAGCCTCCTCGAGCCGGCCCGTCGCCGGCTCGCGGGCGAAGCGCAGACCGGCCAGGTAGTCCTCGATCCTCCCCTGGAGCTCCGAGGGGTACGGCGGGGCGGCAGGAGCGCTCCGGTTCAGAGCAGCGACTCCTGGGCGCCCTCGGCGAGCAGCTCCTCGCCGGCGGCCGGACGCACGCGGCGCTCAAGCGCGACGGCCGCCTCGGAGGCCAGGCGCGCGCAGTCCTCCACGAGCGCCGCGGCGGCCTCGGGCTCGAGCTCGCCGTCGCGCAGCCGGCTCGCCGCGCGCTCCAGGCGCTCGGTGAGCTCCTCGAGCGGCTTGGGGCTCACGCTGGGGCCCGCATCTCGCGCCGGACTGTGCCGAGGATCCCGTTGACGAAGCCGGGCGCCTCCGCGCCGCAGTAGGCCTTGGCGGTCTCGACCGCCTCGTCGATGGCCCCTTCGGGCGGGATGGGCACCTCGCCCGGGACGGCCTCGGGGTGGAGCATCTCGAGCAGCGCGACGCGCAGGATCGAGCGCTCGAGCGGCGCGATGCGCTCGAGCGTCCAACCGACCGCGTGGCCCGCGATGAGCTCGTCGAGCTCGGCTCGGCGCTCGAGGGCGGCCTCGGCCAGCGCTCGCGTGAAGCGCGAGGCGTCGCGCGGAAGCGTGTCGCCGAGCGGACGCCCCGTGAGATCGTGCTGGTAGAGCGCGAAGACCGCGCCCCGGCGCTGCTCGGCTCTACGCACGCGAGAGGTATGCGCCCGTGCGGGTGTCCACGCGGACCCGGTCGCCGACGTTGACGAACAGGGGGACCTGGATCCTCGCGCCGGTCTCGAGCACCGCGGGCTTGTTCCCGCCCCCCGAGACGGTGTCGCCGCGCACCCCCGGGTCGGTCTCTCGCACCGCGAGATCGACTGCGCTCGGGAGCTGGACGTCGGCCGGCTGCTCGTCGATGTAGAGGACCTCGACCTCGTCGGAGTCGCGCAGCCAGCGCAGCGGCTCGGCCAGCGTCGGCTCGGGGATCGAAACCTGCTCGTAGCTCTCGGTGTCCATGAAGTGCGCGTCGGCGCCGTCCCGGTAGAGGAACTGCATCCGCCGCACCTCGGTGCGCACGGAGCGGAACTTCTCCCCCGCCCGAAACGTGCGGTCGATGACGTTTCCGTCGGCCGCGCGCCGGAGCTTCGTGCGCACGAACGCGCCACCCTTGCCCGGCTTGACGTGCTGGAAGTCGACGACCTTGAAGACGGTGCCGTCGACCTCGATGTGGTTGCCGGCGCGGAATTGATTGGTGCTTATCACGAGCTGACAGCGTAGCCGCGGGACCGAGCCAGCTGGTGATTCAGCCACCCTGATAATCTGATCCGATGCAGCGATTGAGCGCCACCGAAGCGGCGCGGCGCTTCTCGCAGGTCCTTGACGCCGTAGAGGCCCGCGGCGAGAGCTTCGTCGTGGTGCGCCGCGGACGGGCGGTGGCGACCGTCGCTCCCGCCGTCCAGGCCCCGGGCGCCCATCTCAAGGACCTCCTGCTCGGCGAGCCACCCGATGCGGCGTGGGCCGGGGACCTCCGCGACCTCCGCCGCTCGCTTCCGGCCGTCACCGATCCGTGGATCGACTGATACTCGATACGACCGCCCTGGTCGCCGCCGAGCGACGGCGTGGCCGAATCGATGAGCTGATCGGAGATGAGGATGATGTTGCGATCGCGGCGATCACCGCGGCCGAGCTGCTGGTTGGCGTGGAGTTGGCGGACGGACGCCGTCGTCAGCGTCGTGCGGCGTTCGTCACGGGCGTCCTCGACGCCGTGGTCATCGAGCCCTACGACCTTCGCTCCGCGCGCGCCCATGCTGCGTTCCTCGTGCACGTCCGCCGAGCTGGGCGCCCGCGCGGCGCTCACGATCTGGTGATCGCAGCAACCGCCGTGGCGACCGGTCGGATGGTGGTCAGCGCCGACGCGAGCGGCTTCGACGACCTCCCCCAGGTGCGCCTCCGGCTCGGCGGGTGAGGCCGGTCGACCCCGGCGGGCCGAGGACGTTGCGGGGATAGCTGTCGGGCGGCGTGGCCAGATGAGTCGCGCACGCTCGCTCCGCGACGCGCCCCGCGTCCGACCCGGTCAGTACGGCAAGCGTACGTCCGGGAACATCGGGAAGTGCCGGACGTTGCGGGTCAGCAGCCGCGAGGCGACGCGGGTCGCGGTGGCGGCGATGGCGAGGTCGGCGCCGTCGATGGTGTGATGACTTGGAAGCCACCGCCGACCCAGAGCGCCGGCTTCCTCGGCCACGTCGGCGTCGACCGGATGCCAGACGAGGGTCGCCAACAACGACCGGGTGACTTCCTCTTCTCCCGCCCGCATACCCGCGAGCACCTCCAGCCTCGTGATCTCGCTGGCGTGCAACGGCGCGGCCGCCCGCTCCCGCTCGAGAAGCTCAGCGGCACCCTCGTGCCCGCGCAGGTAGTCGATCAAGACTGAGGTATCGACCAGCGTGCTCACGGGCTTTCGCGCACCCGCGTGCCCGAGCGAACGTGCTCAACCCACGCGGCGCCATCCATGTCGCGATCTCTCCACGAGCCAAACGCCTCGCGCATGGCGGCGAGGTCGTCTTCGACGGAGCGCTCCGAGCCGTAGACGCTCTCGACTGCATCGCGAATGAGAGCGGAGATCGACCGACCAGTGCGCGCCGCCACCGCATCGAGGGCTCGTCGCTCTTCCTCGCTCAGTGAGATCTGCGTCCGTATCATGATGTAAGTTTACATCACCTCGTGCGGGGACCGAACGCCGCCGACGCCTCAGCTCACCTCGGTGAGCTCCTTCGGGAAGGAGCTCAGGATCTCGTGGCCGCTCTCGGTCACCACCACCAGGTCCTCGATCCGCACCCCGAAGCGCCCGGGCTCGTAGACCCCGGGCTCGACCGTGATGACGTTCCCGGCGGCCAGCGGGTCCTGGCCGAGCTTCGAGAGCCGCGGCCCCTCGTGCACCTCGAGACCGACCCCGTGCCCGAGGCCGTGGCCGAAGCGCTCGCCGCGACCGGCCTCCTCGATGATCCCGCGGGCGATCGCGTCGATCTCGCGGCCCGTGGGACCGGGCGCCACCGCCTCGAGCGCGGCGGCCTGCGCGTGGCGCACGAGCTCGTAGGACTCGGCCGCCTCCGGATCCTCGAGCCGCCCCGTGGCCAGCGTGCGGGTGCAGTCCGAGCAGTAGCCGTCGAGGAGGACGCCCCAGTCGAGGATCAGGAGCGTGCCGCGCTCGACCGTCACCTCGCGGGGGTCGGCGTGCGGCAGCGCGCCGTGGGCGCCGCCCGCGACGATGGAGGGGAAGCTCGGGGCGCTCGCGCCGCGCCGGCGCATGCCGTCCTCGAGCGCGAGCGCGAGCGCGCGCTCGGTCCGGCCGACGAGGCCGCCCTCGACGAGCTCTGCGAACGCCTCGTCGGCCAGGATCGCCGCCGCGCGGATGCGCTCGACCTCCGCCGGCTCCTTGACCGCGCGGGCCCGCTCGAGCATCCCGGCGGCGGGCACGAGCTCGACCCGCTCGCCGAGCAGCTCGCGCAGGCGCGCGTGCTGCTTGACCGAGACGTGCGCGTCGTCGAACCCGAGCCGCAGGGGCGCGCCGGCAGCGCCCGGCAGGTTCTCCCCCACGGCCTCGAGGAGCTCCTGCGGCGCGCGGACGCGCTCGAAGTCGGCCACCTGGGCCTCGGCCTGCTCGACGTAGCGGAAGTCGGTGGCGAAGCGCCGCAGGCCGTCGGCGCCGAGGATCGCCAGGCCGTTCGTGCCGGTGAAGCCCGTGAGCCAGCGCAGGTTGTGGAGCTCGGCGACGAGCAGCGCGTCGAGCTCGCGTTCCGGGAGCTGGGCGGCGAGCCGCTCGGCGCGGGTCGGGCTCATACGACGAGCTCCTCCCGGATCTGCTCGAGTGCCGCCCGGTAGCTCTCGATGCCCTGCCCGGCCACGCTGGCCAGGCACAGCGGCCGGATGACCGACTGGCGGCGCCACTCCTCCCGTTCGCCCACGGCGGAGAGGTGCACCTCAATCGCGGGGAGGTCGGCGATCTCGAGCGCGTCCCGGATCGCCCACGCGTAGTGCGTCCACGCCCCGGGATTGAGGATGAGCGCGTCGGCCATCCCCTCCAGGCGGTGGAGGTGCTCGACGAAGTCCCCCTCGTGGTTGGTCTGGAAGTAGCGAGTCTGCAGCCCGAGCTCACGCGCCCATTCGCTCACCTCGCGCTCGAGCTCGGGAAGGGTGAGCGTGCCGTACTTAGCGGGGTCGCGCCGCCCGAGCTGGTCGAGGTTGACCCCGTGCATCACCTCGACGCGGTTCCTGGCGATGGGCTCCCGCGCGCTCACGCGGTCAACTCTGCCACGGCGGCCCGGACCTCGTCGTCAGAGACCGCCTCGCCCGGGCGCACATCTCCGGGAGCGACGACGAGGACGAAGGGCACCGGCCCCTCCCCCGTGCGCTTCTTGTCCCGCCGCGTCGCCTCGAGCACGTCGTCGGGATCGAGCCCCGCGATGGCCGTCGGCAGCCCCTGCCCGCGCAGGAGCTCCTCGACCTCGCCGCGCAGCTCCTCCTGACCGGAGAGGCGCAGCGCGGCCAGCAGGCCGAGCGCGACCGCCTCCCCGTGGCGCAGGCGCGCGTACCCCGTGACGACCTCGATCGCGTGGCCCACGGTGTGGCCGAGGTTCAGCACCTGGCGGCGCCCGCCGTCGCGCTCGTCGCCGGCGACGATGCGGAGCTTCGCGCGCGCGCACGCGAGGACGGTCTCCTCGTCGTCCACCGCCCCGTCGCGGACGCGCGCCCACAGCGACCCGCCCGCGATGAGCGCGGTCTTCACCACCTCGGCGTAGCCCGCGGCACGCTCCTCCGCCGAGAGGCTCGCGAGCGAGGCGTGATCGAGGAGGACCGCTGCGGGCTGGTGGTAGGCGCCGACGTAGTTCTTGGCCTCGGGGAGGTCGACGCCGGTCTTGCCGCCGTAGGCCGAGTCGACCTGGGAGAGCAGCGTGGTGGGGACGTGGACGACCGGCATGCCGCGCTGGTAGGTCGCGGCGCAGAAGCCCGCGAGATCGCCGACGACGCCGCCCCCGAGGGCGACGACGTGATCCTCGCGCGTGGCGCCGCGGCGCGCGAGCTCCCTCCAGATGAGCTCGGCGTAGGCGACGGTCTTGCTCGGCTCCCCCGGCTCGACCGCGATGCCGCCGGCGAGCGGCCCGACCCGGTCGGCGTAGAGGCCGGCCACCGTCTGGTCGGTGACGAGGAAGCGGCGGGAGGAGAGCGGCCAGAACCCCGACTCGAGCAGGCCCGACGCCGCCCACACGGGGTACTCGGCCTCCCCGCCGCGCGCCCACAGGAGCCTCGCGCCCGGCGGACGCGTCTCGGCCCGGAGTGCCCGCGCCGCGCCTTCGAGGCTGTCTGCGTGGAAGATCACCGCGTCGGCCGCGGCCGCGTAGCTCGGCTCGCGCTGGGCGTGTAGCGCACGGAAGGCGGGCTCCTCGCGGGCGAGCGGCCGGCCCGAGCCCCGCACGCGCTCCCACGCCACCGCGGGCTCGAGGTCGAGCCACACCACCGGATGGCGGCGCAGCGCGGCGCGGACGTGCTCCGAGGCCAGGGCTCCTCCGCCCACCGCGACCGTGCCCTCGCCGCGGGGATCGAGCAGCGAGAGGATCTCGCGCTCTTCGCGCGCGCGGAACGCCACCTCGCCCTCGCGATCGAAGAACGCCTCGATCGACTCGCCGAGGGCCGCCTCGAGCTGCTCGTCGGAGTCGCGGGCGGCGGGATCGAGCCGGCGGGCGGCGGTGCTCTTGCCCGCGCCCATGAAGCCGATGACGACGAGGTCGGCCACTAAGCGCGCCGCCACCCGATGCGTTCGCGGTAGGCGTCGAGCGCCGCCCGCACGTCATCGATGTGGTCGCCGCCGAGCTTGGTGCGGTAGGCGTCGGCGAGCACGAGGGCGACCATCGCCTCTCCCACCACGCCGGCCGCGGGGATCGTCGCGGAGTCGGTCCGCTCGCGCAGCGCCTGGGCCGGCTCCTTCGTGGCGATGTCGACCGAGCGCAGCGGCTTGGTCAGGGTGGGCAGGGGCTTCATCGCCGCGCGGACGATGAGCGGCTCGCCCGTGGTCATGCCGCCCTCGACGCCCCCCGAGCGGTTCGTCTCGCGGAAGTAGCCGTGCTCCTCCTCGTAGAAGATCTCGTCGTGGGCCTCGGAGCCGGGCACGCCCGCGAGGTCGAACCCCTCGCCGATCCCCACGGCCTTCATCGCCTGTATCGAGAGGATCGCCTGAGCCAGGCGCCCGTCGAGGCGCTCCTCCCAGGAGACATGGGAGCCGAGGCCGGGCACGAGCCCGAAGGCTCGCACCTCGAAGACTCCGCCGAGCGACTCGTTGCGCCTGCGCAGCGCGTTGATCTCCTCGACCATCGCGCGACTCGCCTCCGGGTCGAGGCAGCGCACGGGCGAGGCGTCCACCGCGGCGAAGTCCTCGGGCCGCAGCGGCTCGCGCACGGGCGCGCGCACCGAGGTGATCTGGATGACGTGGGAGAAGACCCGCACTCCGAGGACAGCCAAGAAGGCCTTGGCCAGCGCGCCGCCGGCCACGCGCGCCGCGGTCTCGCGGGCGCTCGCGCGCTCGAGGACGTCGCGCACGTCGGTGAGGCCGTACTTCTGGGTGCCCACGAGGTCGGCGTGTCCCGGGCGCGGGAGGTGGACCTCGGCCACCTCGGCCTCGACGGGCCACGGGCTCATCCGCTCCTCCCAGTTGGCGTAGTCCCGGTTGGCCACGCGCAGCGCGATCGGGCCGCCGAGCGTGCGGCCGTGGCGCACGCCCGAGGTCACCTCGGCGCTGTCGCGCTCGATCTTCATCCGCCCGCCGCGCCCGTGGCCGAGCTGGCGCCGGGCGAGGTCGCGGTCGAGCGCCTCACGGTCGAGCTCGAGGCCCGCAGGGAGGCCCTCGACCACGCAGGTCAGTCCGGGGCCGTGCGACTCGCCGGCGGTGATGAGGCGGAGGGCCATCGCGGCCCACAGGTTAGGTGCCGCTCTACGGAGCCGGCGGCGCCGGCACGGGCACGAGCCCGGGGATCGCGCCCACCGCGGCGTCGGGGGAGAGCGGCGTCTCCCAGGCCGGCGCGGGCTGCGGGCTCGTGAGCGGAGGCTGAGGCTGGAGGGTGCCCGTCCTCGCGTCGTTACGCAGGGCGCCCAGCGCCGGCTCCTGCTTGGTCCTCGCCCGGAGGATCCGCGCTCCGTCGACCGAGGCGCTACGGGCGGCGGCGGCCGAGGTGGTCACGCGGCGATGGACCGCGAGGAGGTCGAGCTGTAACCGCCGATCGGATCCGTCGTCGGCGATCACGTCGAAGAACTGGGTGTCGCGGGCCTTGAGGAGGACGGTCCGGCAGTCGCGCGAGCTCGGCACGCAGCGCCCGTCGCCCTGCACCCGCGCCCGCGAGGAGATGAGGAACTCGGCCGTCTTGCCGTCGGTCAGCAGCCCGAGGAAGACGACGACGGGATGGGCGCGCGAGGGCAGCAGGTCGAGGCGATGGAGGGTCTGGCGCCGCGCGCTCGCGCCGGCGGCCCCGAAGCGGACGTGCACCGAGCTGACGACGTAGGTGCGGGCGCGAGGCGCCTGCGGCGGCGTGCTCGGGGTGGACGAGCCCGGAGGAGGCGACGAGCCGGAGGCGCCGCTCGCGGGGCCTGAGCGGGCGGAGCTCGGGCTGGAGGGGACGCTCGCCGCAGACGATCCGACGCCCGCTGAGCTCGGTCCCGCCGAGGAGACGGCGGGGCCAGCGGAGGTCGCGCTCGCCGCACCCGTGTTGGTCACTCCCGTCACCGACGGGGGCACGGGGACATGGCGCTGGACGAAGGGATTCAGGGCGTCCTGGTGGTCCAGGCGTCGCGTGCTCTGGGGAGCGCTCGAGAGCTGGACGCCTAGGTGGCCGACGAAGGGGGTCGTCTCGCCCGGGCCGGACGGCGGGAGCGCCGCCGACGCGGCCGGCGCGGGGCTCGAGGCCGGATTGGCCAGCACGACGGGGATGGCGATCAGGGCGAGCAGGAGGACGATCGCGACCGGCCACAGCCGGCGGTCGACGAGGTCCTCGTAGACGTCGTGAAGCGCTCTGAGGGCACGGGTTCTCATGGCATCGAGCCTCATGGCGCCGGCGGGGTCGCGGTGGTGGGAGGGGCGGCCGCGGACCCCGAGGCGCCGGCCACGCGGGCTGCTCCGGCGGCGGACCCGGGGGCGCTCGGCGTCGCGCCGGCGGTGAGGCCCTCGTCGGCCGGCAGCAGGTACGCGGTCGCGGAGACGCTCGCCTTCACGAAGGGAAAGCCGCGACGCCCCGCCCCGAGCGAGAACCCGTTGACGGTGAGCAGCCGGCCGCCCACCGACACGTGCTGGTTTCTCGCGCGGACGAAGGAGTCGAGGCGGTGCAGGAAGTCGTCCATGTGGAAGAACGATCCGTCGAAGGTGAACGAGAACGGCATGGTCGGGAAGCCGGCGGGGCCGACGCTCGCACCCGGAGGCAGGGTCGCCGTGGCGCTCTGCGTGGCCGGCGCCGAGGACTTCGCCGACGCGCTAGCCGCGCCCGACGCGGCGGGCGCTGCGGAGGACGTCGCGGCCGCCGAGCCGCTCTGGCTCAGCTTCACCGCACGGAAGTCGACGTGGGCCGCACGCGCCGCGGCATCCACCTGGTACACGAGCGAGGGAACGTTGTCGTCGGTCGGGACGGCCTCGCCGAGGCGCGCCACCGAGGCGTAGTTCTCCCCGTAGGAGCGGCGCGCGACGAGCCCGGAGGCGATCGCGCTCTGCGCCTGCTGAAGCCGCTGCGTCTGCGTGGTCAGCTTGGCGCCCAGGGCGGCCGCCTCCTGGCGCTTGGGCGCGAGCAGGAGGAACCAGTAGCCCGCCATGAGGGCGACCCCGCGATGACCATGACGACGATGCGGTCGCGGCCGGTCACTTCGACGCTCCGGCGGCAACGGGGGAGGAGGCGCCCGGGGCCGACTGACCCGGCGTGGAGGTGCTCGGGGAGCCCGGGGCGGCGGGGGGCTGCCCGTGCCCTTCGGCGCGGCGGC
>JAABUQ010006480.1_pt1 | contig 17731 bp, 15 predicted proteins | sample 5560001 | NCBI WGS metagenome assembly JAABUQ01 (sample SAMN10711888, study PRJNA513371) | rock metagenome | isolation source: Antarctica rocks | place: Antarctica: Victoria Land, Finger Mt nord | collected 2015-12-18
TCGCTACCGAAAACTAAACGGCCCTGAATCGCGGGTTTCCGGGTTGCGTTCACCGCCGCGCCTGTAGTAAGATGCGCGTGTCCGCTCAATACGACAATGCGATGAGAAAGGCGACTGTGATGGGATTGGTCACGCGCGTTAGCGCCTGGCGCTCCACCATCTCCAATAAGAACGGCTAGCCCGCTGCTTACGCTCTCAGCGTCACTGTAAGCAGCGGGACGGACGCACTCCTCCTCGATCCGAACGGGTACACGCCGTGGCGGCATATCGCCGGCGCGTCTGTTCGCGGTCGCCGCGTGGATGTACCCTCCTGCTCTATCCCCTCACCGAACAGGAGTATGTATTTATGTCCACGCCTATTATCGACGTCGCCAACCTGCGCAAGTCGTACCGCACCTATCGCAAGCCCGAAGGGCTGCGCGCCGCGTTCGGCGGTCTCTTCCGGCGCGAGGCCGCCGAGGCGCGCGCGGTCGACGACATCACCTTCAGCCTCGACGCCGGCGAGATGGTCGGCTTCATCGGACCCAACGGCGCCGGCAAGACCACCACCCTAAAGATGCTCTCAGGGTTGTTACACCCCACTTCTGGCGCGGTGCGCGTGCTCGGCCACGTCCCGTTCCACCGCGAGGCGGCCTTCCAGCGGCAGATCTCCCTTGTGATGGGCCAGAAGAATCAGCTGTGGTGGGACCTCCCGGCCATGGACAGCTTCGTGCTCAACCGTGAGATCTATGGAGTGCCCGACGCGCGCTTCCGCGCCACCCTCTCGGAGTTGGTCGACCTGCTGGAACTCGGCGACGCGCTGGACGTGCAGGTGCGCCGCCTCTCTCTCGGCCAGCGCATGAAATGTGAGTTGGTGGCCGCCCTGCTGCATCAACCACGCGTGCTTTTCCTCGACGAGCCGACCATCGGGCTCGACGTAGTGGTGCAGAAGCGCATCCGCGACTTCCTCCGCCTCTACAATCAGCGCCACGGCGCCACGGTGCTGCTCACGTCGCACTACATGGACGACGTGGAGCAACTGTGCCGGCGCGTCGTCGTGATCGACCACGGAAGGCTCATCTTCGACGGCGGCCTGAGCACCCTCGTCGAGCGCTACGCCGGCGCCAAGTACGTGACCGCCGTCTTTGGCCAGCCGGTCGAGCGCGCCGACCTGGAGGCGTACGGCCGCGTGGTGTCCTACGAGGACGGGCTTAAGGCGACCCTGGCCATGCCCCGCGAGGGCCACTCGCGGCAGGCCGCCGCGCTGCTGGGCGCCTATCGGGTCGACGACCTCGACATCCGCGACCCCGGTCTCGAAGAGGTCATCGCGCGGGTCTTCCAGGACCAGCCGTCCGACAAGGACAGGCCCGTCCCCAGCGAACAACGCGATACGCGGCCAGCGGACGCCACCACGTCGGCGAAAGGGGACTCGTAGATGGTCGCCCCCGTCACACATAGCAGACCTGGCCGCAAGTACCTGATGCTGTTCCGCACCTGCCTGGTGGAGAGCCTGACCTATCGCACTCAGAACCTGGTGTGGGTGCTCGTAGGCGCCGTGCCGCCCCTCTTCGCCATCGTGGCCTGGCTGGCCGTCTACGGCGACCGCAGGCGTGTGGGTAGCTACACGCGCGGCGACATCATCACCTACTACCTGGTGATGGGGCTGGCCTGGTACATCATCGGCGGCCGCATCAACGTCCAGATCGCCCGCGGCATCAAGGACGGCACGCTGGCGCAGCACCTGCTCAAGCCCTACGCCGCGCTCTCCTACTATATCGTCGGCGAGCAGACGTGGAAGATCGTGAGCCTAACGCTGGCGCTGCCGGTTTACCTGCTCTTGGTGGTCCTATTCCGGCACGACCTTCATCTGGCGCTCACGCCGGCGCGGGTGATCCTGACAGGGCTCGCGACCCTGTGCGCCGCGACGCTCTTCATCGTGCTCGAGGTCATCATCGGCCTGCCGGCCTTCTGGACGACCAACACGCGTAACCTGTTCGAGGTCTACGATCTGCTACTGCTGCTGGCCTCGGGCGAGCTGGTTCCACTGGCGCTCTTTCCGTCCTGGCTGCTGCCGCCGCTCACCGCGCTGCCCTTCCGCTACACCTTCTCGTTCCCGGTCGAGGTGTTCCTGGGCAAGCTCGACGGCGCGGGGCTGGCCACCGGCTTTCTGTGGCAACTCGGCTGGCTGCTCGCCCTCACCGGCGTAGCCCGCCTGCTGTGGACGCGCGGCCTGCGCCGCTATAGCGCCACGGGTATGTAAACATGATTGAAGCGTTGTATCGGAGGTCTCTTATGAAGGCTTGGCTCTTGGTCCGGCGCTACGGCCGGTTGTGGGCCTACCTAGCGCGGCGGTCGATGATCGCGCAGCTGGCCTACCGCGGCGACTTCGCGATGAGCGTGGTCCGCAACGTCGGCTACCTCGCGCTGTCGCTCATCTTTTATCAGGTCCTGTTCATGCGCACGGGCAGTATCGCCGGCTGGAGCCAGCCGGAGGTGCTGCTCTTGTTCGGTACCTTCCGCGTCGTCAAGGGTGTGCTGTATTTCTTCGTGGAAGAGAACATCGCGGCCATCCCCGGCCTCGTGCGCGACGGCCAGATGGACTTCGTGCTGCTCAAGCCGGTCGGCGCGCGCTTCCTGCTGACCTGCGCGCAGGTCAACCTGGGGTCGCTGTTCAACGCGGCCATCGGCGGCGGACTTGTCGTGTACGGCCTGGGGTCGCTGCACGCCGCGCCCGGCGCCGGCGCCTTGCTGGCCTATATCGCGCTGGTGGCCTGCGCGGTGGTCATCTTCTACAACCTGCTGTTCATGCTGATCACCGTCTCGTTCTGGGTCGTCAACGTAGACGGGCTGCAGTATCTCTTCGACGAGTTGATGAACCTGGCCGGCCTGCCGGTCTCGGTCTATCGCGGCGCGCTGGGCCTCGCCTTCTCCTACCTGCTGCCGCTGGGCGTCGCGGCGACGGTCCCGGCGGGCTTGCTCGCCGGACGCCACGACCCCATATTTTATGTCTACGCGCCCCTGTGCGCGGTTGTCACGGGTATCCTCTCGCAGCGGCTGTGGCGGCGCGCCGTCGGGAGCTATACCAGCGCCGGTGGGTAATCGGGAAAGCGCGCCGCCCGGCTTGATAGACTACACGCAGCGCCCAACGCATCACGGGCCATGTATATCACGTATATAGGGAGGACGAATGCGCGAGGACACAAGAACGGCCGCGGATCGAGGGGTTTTGCCCGACCTGTCGCGCACACAGGTGTCCGCGCGCACCGTCCTCGTTGTTCTGCTGACGGCGCTGGCTCTGCTGGGGGCCCTGTATCTGCTCTACGAGCTGCAACAGATCGTGCGCTGGGCCATCATCGCCCTGTTCCTGGCCGTGGCGCTCAACCCGCTGGTGGACAGGTTGAGCCGCCTCCATGTGCCGCGCGCCCTCGCCATCCTGGTGGTGTATCTGCTGCTGCTGGCCGCCCTGGCCGGCATAGGCGCGCTAGTCTTCCCCCCGCTGGTCTCGCAAGCGCGACAGTTCGGAGCCTACGTCGCCCACGTCGTGCGCCAGCCCGGCGGCGCCAACGCCGCGCTCCAGTCGCTGGCCGACCGCTACGGCCTCGGCGGCTACCTTAACTCGCTGCGCGGCCAGGCCAGCGCGCTCCCTGGACGGTTGAGCGTGGCGGCCGGCCCGCTCCTCTCCGTCACACAAGGCATCATCACCAGCGTCACCGCGCTTATCAGTATTCTGCTCATCGCCTTCTTTCTGCTGCTCGACGGCGACCGCTTCATCGCGGCGGGGCTCTCGCTCTTCGCCGCCGAGCGCAGGCCGCGGCTACGGCGGCTCCTGGAGCGCTCGGCGGGCGCGGTACGCGGCTACATCACGGGCAACCTGCTGATCAGCCTCATCGCCGGGGTGGCCGCCTTCGCGGGACTCAAGATCCTCGGCATCCCCTACGCCGTAGTCCTGAGCCTCGTCGTCGCGTTGTTCGACCTGATTCCGTTGGTCGGGGCCACCCTGGCCGGCATCATCCTGGTCATCGTGGCCTTCTTCGTGTCGCCGATCAAAGCGCTGATCCTGATCATCTACTTCATCGTCTACCAGCAGGTCGAGAGCAACGTCTTGCAGCCGCTCATCTACGGGCGCAGCGTGGACCTGCCCCCGCTCGTCATTTTCCTGGCCGTGCTGGCCGGCGGCGAGTTGCTGGGCATCCTGGGCGCGCTAATCGCCATCCCCATCGCCGAGATCATCCGCATCGTCGGCGCGGAGTGGCTGGTCAGCCGCCGCGCACAGACCGCCACGCCCGCCACGCCGGTGCCGCCCGACCTCCCGGCGCCTCCCGTCGTACGCGCGGGCGTCGAAGGGTAATAGTACAACGTTGTCAGATCACCTCGAGTAGGTCGGCCCGCGGTGAGGGCGGCTTGGCCGACGAGGTCTCTTTTTGATACCAGAACACCGTCGACGCGATGTCGTCCTGCAGCGGCAGGTAGCGACGGCCGGAGCGCCACCCAAGCGCCTGGATCGTCACCCGGATGTCCTGCTGAAAGCGGATCGGGTCCGCCATGTGCCAGCGGTACAGGCCGAACCGCTGTTGGCTCTGATAGAGGCCGTCCGGGCGCAGCGCCTGGCACAGCCCCACGTAGGGCGTCGTGTACGTCACGTAACCTTGTCCTGGCACATCGAAGTTCCAGGCCCCCCCGACGTAGTCCTCGGTCCCGGTCCCGCAAATCGTGGGGTACTCCGCGTCGCCGTCGAGGTAGAACTTGATCTCGCCCTCGCCCCACCAGCCGGCGTTGTTGACACCCCACGCGAGGTAGGCGCCGACGTAGTGGCCGCTACCCGCGATCCCATCGAGCAGTGTGTGGACCCCTTGGTAGGGGAGCGGGTTGCTGCGCCGCCACTGCGCGTGGAAGTAGGCGCCGGCCTCCGGCACGTCGCCGAGCGTGTAGTCAATCTGATAATAGAGCACGACCGGCTCCTCCGCCAGATTCTCGATCGTGATCCGCGCGCCGCGCCGGAAGGGCATCTCCCAGTAGCTGTTGAAGCCGCCATGTGGGTTAACCGCGATCGGCAGGGAGGCGACGGGGGCATACACACCCCAGCCGTTGCAGAAGAAGTCGCCCAGCGGCGTCTCGACCGCGGGCGTGGGGTCGTCGTCCCAATACATGCGCAGCAGGAGGCGCCGCCAGTGGCGCGCGTGCGTCGTGAGCCAGATATGCTGGATAGCGCCCATGCCGGTGATCGCCGCGAGCGTCGCGGTGGCGGCGGGATCGATGTCGATGCTGGGCGATATTTTCCAGCCCACGCCCAGGTCGCGCGCGGCGTCGGCGCCCGTCCCGGTGGTGGCCGCCCCACCGGCGCCCTTCGCGCCGGTAAGGTTCTCCGCGCTGATCGAGCGCGACTGCGCGGACGATAAGAGGGAAAGGTTGCTCAACCCGATGCTCGTGCTCGTGCCCATGCGCATCCTCCGTCACTTTTTCCTGTCCCCCGTCCAGTCCACCGCGCCGTGCGCGTGTCGCCACGACGCCAAAGCCCATCGATGTGGGGAACTCCGTGTCGCTACTGTACACCAAGCGGCACAGAAGGCGCAACGCCACGCGATGCGCGCGCGAAACCATTGGACTGTGGCCGATCGCCAAGAGGGGATGCATTACATGTGAGAACCGTAGTAGGGTCGGCGCGCCGTGTCGCTCCGGTCTTCCATCTCCCAGGCGTGGTCGAGGACGTGCCAGGCCACGCTTCGTCCCTACTTCGAGGTACACGTTCGTCAGATCGTTCGACCCGGCCTGTGTAGTCATATCACCTTCCCTTGCGCTCATCTTCCCCGCATGGAGCCGATTCGCGGCACGTCCATTAAAGCGCGTCATGGGATAATCCGACGTCTAAGTAAGAACGCGCTGGTAAGAGTGTGGCTCAACGCCCAGTCTAGACGCAATCCGCGCGATTCACCGTATCTTTCAGCGGCAGGCGGGGCCACGGCCGAGGATATAGTCCAGCGCCCCGCGCAGGTGCGCCAGGAACACCGGCTCGCGGTACGCCGCGATCGTATGGCCCATCGCCGTGTAGAGCGCGCGCCCCCCAGGTCCTCGTGACACCAGGCGATCGGGTGGTCCGCGCCCATCCTCCCGCCCCGGTAACCGCGCTCGTCGACCGTGGCCAACACATGCACGCGCCCGCGCGGATTATTCCGGACGTCGTACCATTCGTCGACGCGCCGCCAGACGGACGGGAGTGAGGCAGTGGCGGGGTTACGCCGGTCGATTACATCCACCGTGGCGGCCTGGATCGCGGGGTGGCGGCGGAAGTAGGCGCCGACGAGCCGCCCGTAGAAGGACCAGGCGTACTCGGTGTCGCTGGCGGAGTGAACGCCGAGCCAGCCGCCGCCGCGCTGGCTGAAGCGCTCCAGCGCCCCGCGCTGGTCCGCGTCGAGCACCGTACCCGTGGTGAGCAGGAAGGCGACAGCGCGGAAGCGCCGCAGCGACGTGTCGGAGAAGGCGCGGGGGTCCTCGGTGGCGCCGACGGCGAATCCGTCGCGGTGACCGATAGCGCGCAATGACGGAGATACAGCACAAGTGCAATACAAGCCACCATAGGTAGATCGTGGGAGTTGCGTAGAATGCATCGTGATCAAGCAGGCCATGAGCCATCATGTTGCGGAGATTGGATCCGTGATGCTCCACGAGCAAACCCCGAAGGTCAAAGAGCATGTCCTCGCCCGCTGCGCGCCGCTAGTCAGGCCTGCAAACCAATGAACGATAATGGGGGGTGTCTTCCATCGCCATGCGTGATATACGTCCCCCAGCTACATGTCGGGGGGCTAGCGCGCGCACCGAAACCCGCCCGCGTCGACGGCTTGTTGGAAGACCGCTTCGTCGAGCGTCAACCCGAAGCCCGGCGCATCCGCACGGCCGGTGACGCCATGGTCTGTCAAAAGTCGTTAGCGCGCAGAAGTCTCGGGGCGACCGCCGCTGGGAGCGCGCCCATGAAAAGTCGGAATAAAGGGTCAGGCCGCGTCGCCATCAATAGCCACAGGCCACGCAGCGATACGCCGCGGGCGTCAAGCGTAACAGGTCTTGCTTGACGTCGTCGATGTGTAGCAGTTCACGCGGTTGGCCGGCGCCCAGCAACACGGTGTACAGCGTCGCCCTGATGAGCGGGCCCTTGCCGGTGTTGGCGCCCGTCCCGCGGACCGTGACGTAGGCGAGGCCCACGCCGTCGTTCAGCCAGGCGTACTGCGCCAGCGCGCACCCGCGTCGCCGACTCAGGCCAAGGTCGAGGAAACGGCCGCCCGTGCCGTTGCTCGCGGCGATCCAGAAGCGCGCCTGATCGTACGTAGCGTTTTGCTCGGGGTCGGTCGCCAGGCGTCGTCCGTCCGGCGAAAAGGCAAAATGCGTGGGCTGGTTCAGAGGCGAGTCCGTCGGGTAATCCGCGCTGCGCACACCTTTGGCCGTCCCGACGAGCAGGCTGGCCACGCCGCCGGTCGCCGCGACCTGCCAGATACCCGTGATCCTGTCCGGGCCTTCACCCTCGGCGAGGGTCTCGACGACGAGGCGGCGCCCGTCGGGCGACCAGGCCAACGCGTTGTTGGCGGGAAAAGAGCCGGGCGGCGTGGGATTACCGAGCACGCCGGATGGGAAGGTGACCGTCGCCGTCGTGGCGCCGCCACCGCCGGCGCTGACCACGGCCACCCGTAGCACGCGTGGAAGGGACTGGCCCTTATAGGGTAGCGCCACCGCGATACGCCGGGAGTCCGGCGACCAGGCGATGGGACTGGCGGCCAGTGGGCCGAACATCGTGCCGTCGAACGGCCGGCCGGTGCGCAGCGCGACCGTGCGATGCCCACCCCTATCGTCGCTCACCACGACGCCGTCGCCCTCGTAGTAGGCGAGGCGCTGGCCGTCGGGCGACCAGGAGAGACCGCCGCGGTCGATTTTCGGGTTCGTGTCCGTGATCTTACGCGCGCCGGAGCCGTCGACCGACATGACCCACACGCCGTGCGTCTTCGCGTTGCCGTACTTATCCGTGAATTGTTTCGACGTCGAGAGGTAGGCGATCAAGCTCTCGTGCGGCGAGAGCGCCGGCGCGCTGTTGAGGCCGTAGTTGGTCAACTGCCGCGCGCTCCCACCGCTCACGGACACGGTGTAGATATCGCCGCGCAGGGCGACGGCGACGAGCGCCGCGACCGAAGACCGCGCCGCATGGCTTAAACGATCTACCCCCGCGTGACCGGCGCGCGCCGTGCCAACCGACGCCGCCGTGGCGCTCGCGTCCGCGCCGCCAATGGAGATAGCAACCCATAGCGACAACAAGACCGTCGACATACCGAGCGCTCGCCTACCGATGTGACGCCTTTGACGTGTCATACCCACTCTCTTTCCATTCCCATTATGTAGGATGCGGACGCTCGCAGCTTTTTTATTGTGTCATGTACGATGCGTCGCGTACATAGTTATAACGCCGTGCAGGAGCCAGGGGTTACGGGGAGAGAGCATCCGGCAGGGTCGGGTAAGATACGCGTAGAATCGGCGTACGCGGCTGGCGCGGCCCGACAGATGAGCGACCGAGAGATGAGAGGCCCATGGCGACACAAAAGAGCAAGGACGAGGGTGACACGACGATCGTGTTCCTGGGCGACAGCATCACGGAGGCCCCCGACGGCTACGTGCGCCTCGTCACCGACGTGCTGCAGGCGACGCGCCCTGAGCGATGGACGCATACGGTCAACGCGGGCCGCGGCGGCGACCGCTCGGTCGACCTGCCCCCGCGCCTGCGCCGCGACGCGCTGGTCCACCGCCCCGACATCGTGACCGTGTCTATCGGCGTCAACGACGTCTGGCGCGGGCTCGACTCGCCGGGGCTGGGTCTGGAGGTCCCGCTGCCAGCCTACCGCCGGGCCGTCGCCACGGTGCTCGACGAGATAGGCGCGGCGGGCGCCCGCGCGGTCGTGCTGACTACGAGCGTGATCGGCGAGGACCCGGAAAGCGAGGGCAACCGGCGTCTGGCGCCCTACAACGAGGCGCTGCGGGCTATCGCCGCCGAACGCGGGCTCGCCGTGGCCGAGGTACACGAGGCCTTCCAGCGCGTGCTCGCCGCGCCGCGCCCGTCGCAACTGACGACAGACGGCGTACACCTGACGCACCAGGGCGCCGTCGTGATGGCCTTGACGGTCCTACGCGCCCTCGGCGTCGACATCAACGCCTAGTCCGCTACTTCGTCTATCATGAATGGCACAACCAATGCCGTTTAGATGTATTATTGTCAGGAGTGATTTTGAAAGTTGTCGACCATGAAAACAGTCGCGGATAGTGATCTCATGGCGGCCGCGACGGCTATTGTACCGGCGGCGCGGCGCGTCATGATCGGCCTGACCGGACCCCCGGGAGCCGGTAAATCCACCTTGGCCGCGCGACTGGTCGACGAACTGTCGCGCGGCGGCTACACCGCCGCCTATGTGCCGATGGATGGCTATCATCTCGCCAACAGCCAACTAGATCGGCTCGGGCTGCGGGATCGCAAAGGAGCGCCGGAAACGTTTGACGCCGCGGGGTACGCACACATGCTTGACATCATAGCTAGCCGCCCCGCGTACACGATCTACGCGCCGGAGTTTAACCGGGCCATCGAGGAGCCTATCGCCGGCAGCATCGCGATCACCCCCGCTACGGACTTCGTCGTGACCGAAGGCAACTACCTTCTCCTGGACACGCCACCGTGGCGCGACATCCGTGCCTACCTCGATGCTGTCTGGTACATCTCTATCCCCGACGACGTGCGACGCCAGCGCCTCGTGCGCCGGCATATGCTCTTCGGCAAAGATCGGCGCGATGCCGAAACGTGGACCGATGGATCGGATGCGCGCAACGCCGGCGTGATCGCCGCCTATCGGCAGCGCGCGGACGCGCTGGTTATCGGCCGCGAGTTGGAGACATGATAAATGATGCGGTAGCCCTTTGTAGCGTTACGCATTTAGTAGCTCTGGCGCTACCGCGACTACCGGCGCCATGCTCACAGTGCCGCGGCGAGGACGCTAATACTCCCCGGCACGACGCGGCCGCGCGAACCCGGCGGCGGGAGAAACGGCAACAAGCGCCGCACGGCCCCAGGGACCCAGTCCCACCTGTCCGGCACATCAACCGTGCCGCCGCCGTTGACGACAAAGGTCTGGCCGGTCCGCTCGTCCACGACGACCCCGGTCGGGTTGACGCCGACGGCGACGGTGCGCAGGACGGCGCCCGTCCGCGCGTCCAACACTGTCATCGTCCCCACACCTAACGCCCGCCCCGCGCCATCCGTAGAGTCCTGCGCGGCCAGGAACACGCGCCCGCGCCGCGTATCCAGCGCCGGGAAACCTGGATGGAGGCCTACCGCGACTGTGTTTACGATGGCGCCGCCGCGCGTATCCAGCACCCGCACGATACCCCGCGCCGCATCGACCGCGAAAGCGCGCCCAGCGCGATCGTCCACGGCCACCTCATACCGCGGCACAGCCGGGACTGTACCCACGACGGTCCCGCGTCGTGGGTCGACGACGCTCATGCCGGCGTTGGTCGCCACAAGCACACGGCCCGCCCGCGCATCGAGAGATAGTGTCGCGTCGGTCATCCCGCGCAGCGGTATAGTGCGCACGCCGCGGCCGCTCTCGGCGTCGAGTATCAGGAGGCCATGGTTCGTGGTCACCAAGAATTGTCCACGATACGCCACGACCGACGCGTAAATGCCCGTGACGATGGTCCGCAAGACCCGGCCGGCGTCGGGGTCGAGCACGCTGACACTATGGTTACCCCTGTTGACCGTGACGAGGCGCCCGGTACGATCGTCCACGACCAGGGATACGGGCTCGTAAGACAGACCAAGGTAGAAGCCCTGTAGCGAGCGCCCGGTGCGCTCGTCGAACATCTCCACGCTGTCGCCGTTGTTGTTGGAGAGATACACGCGGTGGCGGCGCGCGTCGATCTCCATGTCCGTGCGGTCGCCGCCCGCCACCATGTCCGTCAGGTGGGCGCCCGTGCGCGCGTCCAGCGCGGCCACGCCCCCGGACATATCGTTCACAAAAGCGCGGCCGATGCCTTCGTCGACCTCTACCCCGACGTTGGGTGAGAAGGGGCCGATGACGCGCAACAGCCGCCCGCTCCGTAGGTCGAAGAGGTAGACACGCCCCACGTTGGCCGTCTCGTCGAAGGCGGAGACAAAGAGGCGGCCGGAGCGCATGTCCACGGCCGCCCCGTCGGGCACGTCAGGCGGCCTCACGATGAAAGTCCGTATCACCGGGGCGTCAGGCCTGCTGTGCGCCACCACGGCGCTCATCGCGCCGACGAGCGCGAGGGCTATCACGCCGAGCGCCAACGCCCTCCCACGCCCCATAGCCACCGCCCTTTCACCCCGCGCCATCCGTAGAGCCCTTCACCCCGTGGCGATTCGCTGTGCCCACTCCCTGTGCCGGACGACACCTCATTCCGCTCAAGGGGCCAGATAGGTCGCCAGCGCCGACCGTGCGCCTTGCGTAGACACCGCACGCAGCGCCTCCTCAAGCTCGGCCACGAACGCCTCATTCCGCCCCAGGTCGCCGAACACGCTATGTATACCCAGGAGCGGGCGCGGGTCGTCCCCGCCCTCGTTGGCCCGCGCGCGCAGTTCGCCGGCCAGGCGGTCCGCGATGGCGATCTCCCGGCCCTGCTCGTCGACCCCGCGCAGGTAGCGGAACCACCCGGCGACGGCGAGGGTGAGCAGCCGGTGGGGCCGGTTCTGCGCCAGCGCCTCGGAGAGCGACGGCAGCAACATCTTGGGCATACGGTCCGACCCGTCCGTGTCCAGGCGCGCGAGCGTATCCCCGATCTTGGGGTTGGCGAAGCGCTCCAGCAACGTGCGCTTGTAGTCGCCGAGATCGATCCCCGGAACCGGCGGCAGCAGCGCCGTCACCTCGTCGTCCATCATGCGCGCGAGAAACGCGCGGAAGTCCGCGTCGCCCATCACGTCGTGGACATAGCGATAGCCGGCGAGGTAGCCCAGGTAGCCCATGGCCTGGTGGCTCGCGTTCAGTAGGCGCAGCTTCATCGTCTCGTAGGGGTGGACGTCGGGGACGATCTGCACGCCGACCTCCTCGAGCGGGGGCCGCCCGTCGCAGAAGGCATCCTCCAGCACCCATTGGATGAAGGGCTCGGTCGTCACCGGCCAGGCGTCGGCGATGCCGAACTCCCGCGCCACCAGCGCGCGGTCCTGATCCGTCGTCTGCGGCGTGATGCGGTCGACCATACTATTGGGGAAGGCTACGTTAGCCTCGATCCACGCGCCCAGGGCCTCGTCGCGCAGGCGTCCGAACGAGACAAACGCCGTCCGCGCTATGGCGCCGTTGCCCGGCAGGTTGTCGCACGAGAGGACGGTGAACGGGGCCACACCGGCCGCGCGCCGGCGCTCCAACCCCTCGCAGATGTACCCAAAGACGGTCGCGGGCGCCGACGGATGCTCCAGGTCTTGTCGGATGGCGGGGTTGTCCGCGTCGAAGACCCCCGTGTGCTGGTCGACGTTGTAGCCCCCCTCGGTGATGGTCAGGCTGACGACGCGCGTGGCCGGGTCGGCGAGCGCGCCGAGCGTGCGCTCGGGATCGTCGGGCGCGAACAGGTAGTCGGTCATAGAGCCGACCACGCGCGCCGTATCCCCCGCGGCGTCGCGCACGACCAACGTATAGAGGCAATCCTGCGGGAGGAGGGCCTCGGCCATGCGCTTATCCGCGGGAAGTAACCCGACCCCGCGCTCACCCCACTCCGTGCTAATGCCGCGCTCGGCGAGGCTGTCCAGGTAGACGGCCTGGTGGGCGCGGTGGAAGCCGCCGACCCCGATATGCACGATCGAGCGCGCCAGCCGGCCGCGGTCGTAGGACGGCACGGCCACGCGGCCCGCGAATCCGCCCAGGGCTGATTCCGTGAGCCTCGTGGCCCCGGTTGGTGCGTCGTGCGGTCGAGCATGATCCATCGTCTACCTCCAGAACGTCTTAAGGTCTTCGTCGACCCGCCCCCAGCGGGCCGCCACGGCGTCCATCGCGGCGCGCACCTGGTCGGCGCGGGACACATCGGCCGGTAACGCCACGAGATCCATGTTCTTGCCGGCGTCCTCGACCGTCGCCGTGGCGCCCTCGAGGTCGAAGTCGACGACGGCGACGGAGGCGCCCGCGCGGGCAAACCGCGGCGCGACGGCGCGACGGCGCGCCCTATCCCGCTGCCGCCGCCGGTGACCACGGCCACCTTTCCCTGCAGACGCATCGCGCCCCTCTCGCCGCCTCGTCGCCTATTTCACCGCGCCCAGGGTCAGGCCGCGTACGAGGGAGCGCTGCGCCGTCCAGCCGACGATAAAAACGGGCAGGACGGCGACCGTGGAGGCCGCCGACATCTTGGCCCAGAACAGCCCTTCACTCGTCATGAAGCCCGAGATGTAGACGGAGAGCGGCCCCGCGTTCGGCCCCGTCAGGTTTACGGCCAGAAAGAACTCATTCCAGGCAAAGATGACGCATAGGAGGCCTGTCGCCGCCAGCCCCGGCGTGGCCAGGGGCAGCACGATCGAGCCCATCGTGCGCAGGAAGCTGGCGCCGTCGAGACCGGCGGCCTCCATGAGTTCGCGCGGCACCTCGGCGAAGAACGAGCGCATCATCCAGATCACCAGCGGCAGGTTCATCGCCGCGTAGAGCAGGACCATGCCCAGCTTGCTGTCATACAGGCCGACCGCCTTGTAGATGACGAACAGCGGCACGATGATGCCCACCAGGGGCAGCATCTTGGTCGAGAGCACCCACGAGAGCACGCGCGGCGTGCGCTTGGTAGGGAAGAGGCCCAGGCTGTAGGCGGCGGGGATGCCCAGCACGAAGGCCAACAGCGTGGACCCCGCGCTCAGGACGAACGAGTTGACGAAGTAGCCGAGGTAGTTGTTGTCCAGCAGCGCGACGCGGTAGTTGTCCAGCGTGGGCCGGAACACGAGCGAGGGTGGGAGTTGCACCGCGTTCCCCTCGGTCTTGAACCCGGTGAGCACCATCCAGAGCACCGGGAAAAAGAAGACGAAGGCGACCACGTAGGTCAGGGTCGTCAGCCCGACCCCGGCCGGGTTGACGCGCCGGCGCGTGAGCGCCACGGGCCGGACGCCGGCCCGCGTCTGTGTACCGATCATCGCGCTTCCTCCCGATTGAACGTACCCGCGATCAGGCGCAACAACAGCGCCGCGATGACCGAGGTGAAGACGACGGCCACACGTCGTTGCTCTGCGAGATCGTCTGATAGACATAGTATGGGACGGTCGTCGTGGCCGTGCCGGGACCGCCCTGCGTGGCCACGAAGATCTCGCCAAAAATCTGCAACACGTAGATCGTGCCCAGCAGCACGGCCAACTCGACGTAGCGCCCCAACTGGGGCAGGGTGATGTAGCGGAACTCGTTCAGCCTGGTGGCGCCGTCCACGCGCGCCGCCTCGATCACCTCCTCGGACTGCCCCTGCAGGCCCGCCAGCAGGATCAGCATCATGAACGGCGTCCACTCCCAGACCGCCATGGCAATGATACCCGCCTTGGGGAACGTGGCCAGCCAATCCACGCGGGGGAAGCCCAGCGAGGTCTCCAGCCAGGTGAAGAAGCCGAAGAGGGGATTGAGCAGCAGGTTCTTCCAGACTACGGCGTTGACCGTAGGCATCACGAAGAAGGGCGCGATCATCAAGGAGCGCACCAGCCCGCGCAGGGGAAACTTGCGATGCAGCAGCAGGGCGAAGGCCAACCCCAGCAGCAGCGAGATGCCCACGATGCCGGCCGTGATAATCAGCGTGTTGACGACGGCGTCGCGGAAAAGGGTGTCTTGCAGGAGGGTGTACGAGTAGTTCTCCAGGCCGACGAAACCCTGGCCCAACTCGGGCGAGGTCAGGACCCACTTATGGATGCTGTACCACAGAGTCAGTATGAACGGCGCCTGGGTCATGACCACCAGGTAGATGATGGCCGGCAGCAACAGCAACAGCGGGAACGATGGCCGGCGCAGCCGCGCCGGCCGTGCGACCCTTGCGGCCGCTCGCGCGGGGACGGCAGTCGTGCTCATCGCGCCTACCTCCGTCTAGGCGATGCTCCCGACGAAAAGGCGGGAGGGGCAGGTCGCGTGGCGCCGCGCGGCGGAGGCCGTCCGTCGCGCGGCGCTACGCGGGTAGGATGCGCCTGAGAGGCTTACTTAATGTAGCCTGCCTGGCTCATCGTGTGTGACCTGCGTCTGCGAGAGCTGCAGCGCCTGGCTGACCGTGGTGCTGCCGGTCAGCGCGGCCGAGAGGTTCCGCGTCACTTGCGTGCCGATCTGCTGGAACTCGGGGATGCCCACGAACTGCACGCCCACGTAGGGCACCTTGTGCAGCGTCGAGTTGGTCGGGTCGGCCGACTGGATCGACGAGATGACGATCGAGGCGAACGGGGCCGCCTTGCGATAGCTGGCGTTCTCATACGTCGAGGTGCGCGTGCCCGGCGGGACGGAGGCCCAGCCCTTATCCGCGGCGACGAGCTTGATATAGGCGGGGCTCGTGGCCCAGCTCAGGAATTTGAAGGCGGCGGTCTTGTTCTTGCTGGACGACTCCATGCCCAGCGACCACGCCCACAGCCAGTGCGAGCCCTTGGCCGTCACCGCCGTCGGCGCGTAGGCGTAGCCTACGTCGCTGGCGACCTTGGACTGCGCGGAGTCGCTCAGGAAGCCGGCGGCGACGGTCGCGTCGACCCACATGGCCGCGTTGCCCTGGGCGAAGGCGGTCTCGCACTCTGTGAAGCCGGCGCTCGTCGCTCCCGGCTCACCGTACTTGCGGATCAGATTGACGTAGAAGTTGACGGCGTTCACGTCGGCGGGGCTGGTCAGCTGGGGATGCCACCCCAGGTCGAACCACTCGCCGCCAAAGGCGTTGATGACGGTAGTGAGCGGCGCGCCCATCTCGCCCCAGCCCGGCAGGCCACGCAGGCAGATGCCGTACTGGTTCTTGGAGGGGTTGTTGAGCTTGGACGCGAACGTCTGGATCTGGCCCCACGTCGGATGCGTGGGCATCGTCAGGTGCGCCTTCGAGAAGAGGGCCTTGTTGTAGTAAGTCATCGAACTCTCGCCGTAGAACGGCAGGCCGTACAGGTCGCCGTTGTACGAGAGGCCCTTTTTGATCGTCGGCAGCACGTCGCCCAGGTTGTACGCCGTGGCCGCGGACGAACTCATACTCTTGAAGTAGGGAGCCAGGTCGACGAGCCACTTGTTCTTGGCCCAGTTCGGCACCTCGTACGTGCCCACCGTGGCCAGGTCGAACTGACCGCCGCCGGTGGCGACGTCCGCCGTCACCTTCTGGCGCAGTGTGTCCTCGGGCAGCGTCTGGTACTTGACGGCGATGCCGTATTGCTTGGTGAAGTTGGCGGTGAGATGCTCCATCTCGATCATGTCGGGGTTGTTGACGGTCGCGATGGTGATCGTGGCCGACGCGCGCGGCGCGACCTGCGGCCGGGCGGCGTGGGCGGGCGCGGCGACGGCGACGGTCGCCGCGACGAGGGGAAGGGCTAGAAGACTGCGACGGAAATGCGCCACGATGGGTCCTCCTCATTGAAGTGCGCGAAAATGCGCGAAAATCGTGCTCATGACGGCTGTATATGACGCGAACGATGGTCGACGATAGTTTAGCGCCCCGCCACGGCGCGCCCCTATAGGCCTGCCGGCGGGACTCTCATCCCAATAGCCTCACCCCCTCTCGCGCTTCGTTCGCGCTATCCACCCGACCTTCGTCCGCGATATGCACCAGGAGCCCACGCTCCTCGAGCGCATGGCGCGCCTCGTCCGGCAAGCCGGCGTCGGTGACGACCTCATGCACGACGTCTAGAGAGGCGACGCGCATGAGGAAGACGCGGCCCAGCTTGGTGTGGTCGGCGACCAGGATGACGCGTCGCGCCGCCTCGATGAGGGCGCGCTTCGTGTCGGTTTCATAGAGACTCACGCACGTCATGCCGTCTTCCACCGTGAAGCCGGTGGCGGCAAGGAAGAGGGTGTGCAGGCGCAGCCCGCGCAGCGTTTCTATCACGGTGGGCCCGGCGAACGCGAGCGTATGCGCCTGCAGCAGCCCTCCGAGGGCCATGACCTCGACGTTCGGACGGTTAGCCAACTCCATGATAGCGGGCAAGGAATGTGTCACGGCCGTCACCCGCCCCTGCGAACACAGGGCGCGGGCGATGGTAAGCGTGGTCGTCCCGGCGTCGAGGCCCACCACGTCCCCATCGCGCACCATACGCGCGGCGAGCCGGCCGATGGCCTCTTTCGCCGTCGTACGGATGCGCTCGCGCTGCCCGAACACGCCTTCGAGCGCGTGCCTGTCGATGAGCAAAGCGCCGCCATGCTCGAGCCGCACCATGCCCTCTTCGGCCAGGCGGCGCAGGTCGCGGCGGACGGTCATCGGCGAAACGCCGAGGGCCGCGGCGAGCTCGGCCACGCTCAGGAACGGCTTACGCTGGAACTGATCGAGTATCAGCAGGTGGCGTTCGGCGCGAGCCGGCAGGCGCGTCGCGGGGTCGTCGACTGTTCTCTCTGTCACAAAAGCACCACGCGTCCGGGCTATCGGTGGTAATTATCTACCGTGCGTGATGGCATAGTACCACAGCGTGGCGGTGGAAGGCAAGAGGTATCGACAGGCGCGGGTGCGCCTCACGATTGTGAGAGAGATGGTACCCTGCCTCCAGGCACGGGCGGAATCAACGCCCAGAGCGTGCCGGGAGGAGGGCACCATGGACAGAGGTGACCTGTCCGAGGCCATCATACAG
>JAABUQ010006481.1_pt1 | contig 17729 bp, 11 predicted proteins | sample 5560001 | NCBI WGS metagenome assembly JAABUQ01 (sample SAMN10711888, study PRJNA513371) | rock metagenome | isolation source: Antarctica rocks | place: Antarctica: Victoria Land, Finger Mt nord | collected 2015-12-18
CGCGGCTTTTGAACGCAAATCGCTGAAAGTAGCACCATGTGCGGCACGCAGGCTGCCTTCGCGGCGGCCAAAAGATTCATGTTGGCGCCGTGGTCCACCTCCCAGGCGTCCTTGGGCGCGCCGGTTCGCGAGGCGAGGCAGGAGATTACGGCGTCGAAGCGCTCGCCACAAAAGCCGTCGCGCTCCAGGGAGGCGGGATCTGTCGCCTCGCCAAAGCGAATCTCAGCCCCCGCGAGCAGTCTGACGCTGTCCTCCGGCGTCAGCGCACTGCCGGCTCCCGCGCGACGGCGCACGAAACACACAACATCATGCCCGCTTCGAAGGAGCGCGCGGACGGTGGCGCACCCGATCGTACCCGTGGCACCGAGAACGAATACCCGCCTTGGTTGGGAAGATCGATGAATCATAAGGATTTCGGGCTCATAAGGTCGCGGGCGTGCCAATCCGCGACAAAGCGGATCGCGGCACCCCCGCCAACAGCAAGGTGGATCGATAGCATGTCTGCGCGGGTCAACATTCGCGTTTCGATCACAGTATCGTACGGTGCGATACGCCAATCGGCGTGCGGCCCATCGCGGTATATCTGCGCGAAGTAGCGTCGACCGCGTTCAAGAAAGTCGAGCGGCACGACGAGGTCGTGCGCCGTCGCGCCGCCAGTCGCGCCAAGATACCAGTCGGCCGACGAGCGGTCTTTGCGCGCGATCACGGCATATTCGCCGATATCACCCATTAACGCGCGCGACTCTTGCCAGTCGACAGGTACTTGTCGGATAAATGCGAAGGCGGCGGGATATCGGGCGTAAGTTTCGGGCAAGTCGGCCGCCATCTGGATCGGGCTGTAGAGAATGACATACTGCGCGAGTTCCTTGGCGATGGTGGCGGCGATCGGCTGCCCGCCGCGTCCTTTCAAGCTAAGCACACCCGGCGTGAAATCGAATGGGCCGCCCAGCATTCGTGTGAACACAAGGTTGGCTTAATGCTCGGGCGGGTTCGGCGGACGGCCCAGGCGTTATACTCCTGCCCGCGCTGGCCCTCGCGCGAGACCCAGTTGGGATGGGTGCGTCTAAGCCCGGTGTCCTTGACCGGCTCGTGAGTATCAATCGCAATATGACGCTTCGCGGCTTCGGTGACGACGCGCAGATCGTGACGGACCATCGCTTGGCCCTCGTGCCATTCGTAGCCGATCGCTCCATCGGCTTCGCGCATTCTAATGCCACCTGCGTCGGCGACATAGCCCGTTTTAACCAGTTCAACGCCCAGGCTTCGATAGAGATCGAAGCCTGCTCCCATCTGCACCTCGTAATTGGCGACGTTGCCCGAAGTTTCGTGATGGCCGATCAGCCGCACTCCGTTCGCGCGCGCATAGGCAGCAATGCGCGGCAGATCGAAATCGGGCATGGCTCTGGTGAAACTGACGTTATCGCCCGACCAGTCGCCATCCCAGCCGACATTCCAGCCTTCGATCAATACGCCGCAAAAGCCGTTCTGGCGCGCGAAATCGATAATCCTGAGCGCGTTGGCCGTGGTCGCGCCATGCTTGGGTCCCGAGGACCAGCTTTGGACATCGAGGTGCATTCCCCACCAGATGCCGACATATTTGCAGGGCCGGACCCAACTGACGTCGCCGAGCGCATTAGGTTCGTTTAGGTTCAGCGTAAGATCGCTGGCATTGTACAGCGCGGCCGCGCCGTCGGCGACGAGTATGGTGCGCCACGGCGTTGGGAATGGTGCGTCACGGACGACCTTCGGGCCGAGCGCGGAGGGGGTGAGCATCGCCTTGAAGTTTTCGCGCTCCACATGGGCAAGGTTCATCGCCGAGTAGTCGACGAGCGCGGCTTCGTGGAATGCGAGATGGAGGCCGCTCGCGAGGCGGACGGTCATCGGCGTCTGCGCGGTGCGACTTCGCTGATGGACGTGCGATTGTAGAGATACTCCTCGCGGTTCGACTCGAAGGCTGGCGGCCACTAGGCGATGCCATGTTCGGCGATATGGAACTCGGTCAACTCTTCTTGGATTCGAACGTAGGCAGGGTTGATTGCCGCGGGAATTCGTAGCGGAAGCCGAGGCCGGTATCGAACAGCCGGAATACGACGTCGATGCTGCGCTTCTCGCCCAGGGAGCTTGGGATGGTCCGCCAAGATGAAGCCGAGCCGTGACGGGGCGATTACGGGCTTGCCATCTCGCGTGAGCGACCAGATTGCGCCGTCATCGACATCAAGGTCGAGCGCTACCCACAGCCGCCCGTCGGGCGAAGAGAGCTGGGCAGCGGGCGCGGCCACGGCCACCGCCACGGCGGGCGGCGCACGGAGCAGGCAAAGGAACACGAGCAGGCGGGCAATCGCTTCGATCCGCTTATCATCGTCGCGCCTACAGCCAGCCGCCCGTGAACCCGGCGCGCTCGAGGCCGCGTCGGATCACCAGGCTTCGGCGCATCTTGCGCCAGACCAGATCGTCGCGCGCATTGGCGATCATGGCTAGGATCGGGCCCTGATCGATGCCGAGCATATCGGCGGCGATCCAGCCGTGGACTGGATCGACCGAACCGCGCCCGCTTAGCAATGCCGAATCGCGGACCGATGGGTTGAACGAATCGACGAAGCCGTAGCGGTGGTAGATGCGCGCCCCGTGCAGGCGGTGCATCGCGTCGACGGCGGGAATGACAATCTCCGGCGCGAACGGCAGCGAGGCGATCGCTGCGGTTGGCGCTAGCGTGCCGTCGTCGAACCCGTCCGGAAAGCCCACCGGACCACGCGCCGAATAGCCGCGCAGCCGACGGGTCTGGCCGCCGGCGGTAAGGTGCCCGTTGCCCGGCCCGTCGCACGCGGTAAGGCCCCAGATGTCTTGCGAATAGCCGTCCCAACCCATCGGGTTGGCGGTGGTGTAAGCGCGCTGAGCGTAGGTGGCACGCCGACTATTCTCGAAATAATCGAGCCGCGCCTCGCGCATCGCCGTGTCGCGGATACCCCTGAAATCGACCCAGGTGTGGCTGTACTGGTGGCCGAAGTGGGGGGCGAAGGCGAGGTGGCGCGTCTCGCCCGTGCCCCGCCAGTGCGCGCCGTAGGTTTCGCACCACGCGGCCCAGGCTGCGGGTTCCACCCTATGCTCGGGCGCGGCGAGCGCGAGCAGGTATATCAGCATTCCCTCGTTGTAGCCGGTCCAGTCGCGCGCGATGAAGCCGCTCTCGGGCCGCCATCCCATAGCGATGCGCGGGCTTCGCGCCTGCATCCAGCGCCAGTCGACGCGCGCATAGATTTTGGCGGCTAGGGAGCGGATTTCGGATTCGTCGGGGTGATCGGCATCGAACCACTGGCTCGCGAACAGGATGCCGCCGAGCAGCAGCGCGGTATCGACCGACGATAGCTCGCAATGCCCGGCGCGGTGGCCGTGGCGCAAATCGAGGAAGTGGTAAAAGAAGCCCTTGTAGCCCGTAATCCCGCCACGCGCGTCGCCCTGCGGCGCGCTCCAAAACAAGCGCAGCGCGGCGATCGTCCGAGCCCGCGCCTGTTCGCGCCCCATCCAGCCGCGAACGACGCCAATCGGCCAGGCGGTGAGCGCGAAGCCGGTGGCAGCGATGCTGGCGAACGGCACCGACGGCCAGCGATCCGGCGCGAGACCGGTGCGCGGATCGGTGGTGTCCTCGAAATAGCGGAAGGTGCGGTGCTCGATGTCGGCGAGCAGGGGGGAGTAGGAATTAATTGCGGCATTTGAAACGCGTGGCCGGGCTAGGGCGGCGAGCGCGGCTCCTCCGGCGACAAGCGAGCGGCGGCTAATCATTTGTACATCCATCAATGAAGCGGGGGGCGGAGCAGTCCCGCCCCCGATCACTCTAGAAACGGTAGCCGACGCGGAACTGCACGCGGCGGGGGAGGGTGAGCGTGTTGGAGGGCGTGCCGAAGTCAGCGTTCGGATTACCTCCGACCGGGTTGATGCCGCCATTGTAATCGGTGAAATTAAGACTGTTGAAAGCGTTGAACAGATCGACACCAACCGTCAACTCGTGCCGGTCTTTAAACAATCTGACCGTCTTATCGAGCGAGACGTTAACCTCGCAAAAGCCGAACACCCCCGCAATGCAATTGTCGCGCGGGTAAACCGCACTGAACCGCCTGTCGTTGACGTTGTCGCCTCGGCTGTTGTCGGTCACTTGGAACGCCTGAGAGCTGCCGAGCGTCGTCAACGTCGAGAAACGGAAGCCGAACGGGATATCGACTGTGCCCGAGAGAACGATCTTGTGGCGCTGGTCTCCAGTGCGTGGCCGCCAGCCGTAATCGCGCGGCGTGATCTTGTCGAGGCTGAAGAGATCGTTCCCGTCCTGCTCGCCCTTGGCAAACGTGTAGGCGACGTTCAGGCCCCAGCCCGATCTTGGCGTGTAATCCTTGTCGAGCGTGAAGTAGAGCGCGCGGTAGCGCGTGTTCAGACTGTCCGTGCCGATCAGCACATTGCCATAGCCGTGCGCGCGCGGGATCGTTGTGTCACAGCACGATCCGTCGGGTTTGCGCGTGGCGAATAGGTGCGTGTAGCCGTTACGTCCCCGGATGTAGGAGCCGCTGAGCGAGGCGCGGAAGATGCCGATGCGCTGGCGTACGCCGAGGCTGAACTGATCGTTCACCGGCGGTTTGGCGTTGTTCTTGACCGCGAACAGCTCGGGCAGGCCGGTCTGCGCCGCCGCGCGCAGCGCGATAAGCGCGTCGCGGCTGGCGTATGCGGGGTTCCAGATCAACGTCGGGTTGCCCTGGCGCGGCAATCCATCGCGCGAAAAGTAGAACAGGCCCGTCTGGTATTGAAGCCGGAATCGCTCGTCGAGCGTATTGTTGAAGACGTTGCGATCATAATAGCGGCCTGCGCCGCCGAAGAACACCGTGCGCTTGTCGCCATGTAGATCGTAGGAGAAACCGACGCGCGGCTGGATGGCTTCGGCGAAGGCGGGTCGGTTGCTGCCGTCTGTTATGTAGTTCTTGGGATTAAAGTAGGATGTAGCGGGCAGCGCGTTTAACGTAGCGACCGCTGCCGCCGGTGTCCTATATTCATTGTTGAAAAGGTTGGTTTCATAATCCCAGCGGACGCCGATGTTGAGCTGAAGACGACGCATCACGTCCCAGTCGTCTTGGGCGTAGAGACCGTATTGCGTGTTGGTGGCCTTGATCTGTGGATCGCCAAGGCCGAGCCGGACTTCGGCAGGGAAACTGAAATCGAGCTTCTGGGTCGGGTCGTTGACAAATGTATATTTGGGCTGAACGAAGAACAACTTGCTAAAGTCGTAGTCCTGAATCGCAAACTTGCCGCCGAATTTAACCGAATGGTGATCAAAGGCAGTAAGCGTCATATCGTCCCTAATGACATAACTTCTTTGCTTGATACGCTGAGACGAGTCTTTCCCTCCGACTGTAATTACGCCACGATATTCTAACGAAGAATCGCTCGGAGTGAGCGAGGTCGGATTGTAAAGGTAATCCAAGTAGCTTGTCTGGAACTCGTTCAGAACGCGTCCGCCGGTGTAGGTCCACTTGAAATTGATTGTGTCGATCGTGTTATTCTTGTTCTCAGCGGCAGTCAGGGCGGTTTGCCCTCCAAAGCCCTGAATGTCGGTCTCCTCGCGACGATCGTAGCTTAGATCGAAGCGCTGGGCATCGTTGGGCGTAAATGTCAGCTTCCCGAAATACTGGTTCTCGTGGAACGGGCTGACGAAGGCACCCTCATATTTGCCGAAGGCTGCAAGGAGGCCCGGCGTGCGGCTGCCGAGGACGACATTCTTGGCGCGATCCTGCTCGTTGCGTTCGTAGGTGAAGAAGAAGAATAGCCGGTCCTTGACGATCGGGCCGCCGAGCGCCGCGCCATACTGGATGCGTTTAAAGGCCGGTTTCGGGTCGCCCCGCTTTCTGACAAAATAGTCCGTCGAGGACAGGCCCTTGTCGGTGTACTGCCCGAACGCCTCGCCGTGGAATTCGTTGGTGCCCGATTTTGTGATGGCGGTGATGATCGCTGCGCCCGCTTGTTCGTATTCGGCCTTGTAGTTCTGCGTCAACACGCGAAACTCCTGTACGCCTAATTGCGGGAACGGGTTGCCGCGACTGTCCTGCTGGCCCGCGATGCCACCGTCGAGCACCTGGTTCTTCAGGCTGACGCCGTCGATGAACACGTTAACCTGGCTGCGCGTCGAGGCGCCCGATTGGATGCCCTTGTTGGTTTCGCTATCGACATAGTTCACGCCCGGCGCGAGCTGCGCGAAGGACAGGAAGTTGCGATCGGTCTGCGGCAGGCGGTGGATCTGCTCGGCGGTGATGTTGGTGGCAATCTCGCTGGTGCGCGTCTCACGCAGCCGCCCGCCGGTGACGACGATCACGTTTGCCTCGGCTTCCTCCACCGCCTTGGACGCGCCGACCGTGATGTCGAGGCTAGCCGCCTGGCCCACCGCCACCGAAACCCGGCGCGTTTCGCTCGCGCCCGCGCCCGTTGTCGCGGTCACCTCGAACGTGCCGGGGCGCAGGCCGTTTAGCGTGTAGTTGCCGCCCGCATCCGTCAACGTGCGGAAGGTCTGGTTGCTTCCCACGTCGCGCGCGGTGACGGTTGCGCCCGCAGCGGGCGCGCCGTCCGCGCCCGCGATGTGGCCGCTCACCCGAGCGATCGTGGTCTGCGCCACCGCTGGCACGGCGAGCACCATCGTGCCGCCGAGCGCGGTCGCGCAGGCGAGCGCCACGCGGATCATCATCTTACGGTTGGTCATGACCTTACCCTTTCCCTTTGCGGTTTGCCTGTTTGATATCCACGACGGCCGCCCCGGTGCTCGCCCGCGCGATCAGCACGGGGCGCGGCGCGTCCCTCGTCCCGCCCGGGCCGCCCGAGATCGCGTCCGCCAGCCGCGCCACCGCGCGCGCGCCAAGTTCGGCGATGTCGACACGCATCGTCGTCAGCGAGGGGAACACGTAGCGCGCGGCCGGAATATCGTCGAAACCCGCGACCGCGATGCGGCGGGGCACGTCCACGCCCGCCGCCCGGAACGCCAGCAGGCAGCCAATCGCCATCATGTCGTTGGCCGCGAACACCGCGTCCACCTCCGCGCTCTCGGCCAACAGCAGGCGCGCGGCCCCGGCTCCGGCTTCCTCGTGGAAGTCCCCGTCGATCACGCGCGCGCCCAGCCCCGCCGTCGCCATCGCCTGGACAAAGCCCTCACGCCGGGCGTCCGCGTCGATATTCCCGCGCGGGCCCGCGATGTGGACGATGGCGCGGCGGCCGGTGTCGATCAGGTGGCGCATCATTGTCGCCACCGCCGCACGGTTTTCCACGCGCAGCGCTGGATGGCCCCCAATGTCGGGGGTGTTGATCAGCACCACCGGCAACGCGCGCGGCAGGCTAGCGGCGAGCAGGTCGGCCGCGATGCCCGGCGCCATGATCGCCAGCCCATCGACCCGCCCGCGCATCGTGCCGAGCGCGGCGGCCGCCTGCGCCGGATCGGCGTGCATGTTGGAGAGCAGGAGATGGAAGCCGCGCGCATACGCCTCGCGGTCCATGCCGCGCACGAACTCGGAAAAGAACTCGCCGTGCAAATCGGGCAGCACCACGCCGATCGCGTGCGCGCGCGCCATGCTTAGGCTGCGCGCGCCCGCGTGGGGGACGTAATCGAGGCTGCGCGCGGCTTCCTGGATGCGCGCGCGGGTAGCGGGAAGCACTGCGGCGTGGCCGGAAAGCGCGCGCGAGGCGGACGCGACCGAGACCGAGGCGGCGCGCGCGACGTCCCTGATCGTGGCATTGGCCAACCCGCACTCTCCCCAATCACGGGCGTCTCCCGCCCGGCCCGGAGCAGCGCGAGTTTCTCGCGTCTGCATCCGATATGACTGGTGTAACCGGTTCCACGTTGCGCTACCAGAGCCAAAATCGAACCGGCGGCGACCGGCTTGCGCTGTGTCGAATACGCCACACGAGGGGACAGAGACGGCATGACCCAATTCACGATGACGCGCCGGGGCGCGCTGCTCGCGGCCTCGACGCTGCTTGCCTGGACGCGCCACCCCGCGCGCGCGCTGCTGGCGGCGGGCGATGGCGAGCCCACGCACCGGGCCGCGATCGATACGCTAATCCAGCGGATGAGTTTGGACGAGAAGGCGGGGCAGTTGACACTGATGCCCGCCGCCTGGGGAGGATCGGCGGCGAGCGCGCTTAACCCGGCGAACGCGGGCGGCAGCTTCGACGCGCAGCTGGCCGAAGTTCGGGCGGGTCGGTTAACGGGCGTGTTCAACGGCAACGGCGCGAAGATGGCACGGCGGATGCAGACGGTGGCGGTGCGCGAGGCGCGGCTTGGCGTGCCGCTGCTGTTTGCCGCCGACGTGGTTCATGGCCACCGCACCGTGTTTCCGGTGCCATTGGCCGAAGCGGCGAGCTTCGATCTAGCGCTGGCCGAGCGCACCGCTCGCACGGCCGCGACCGAGGCCGCCGCTTCGGGCATCGATTGGACCTTTGCGCCGATGGTCGACATCGCGCGCGACCAGCGCTGGGGACGCGGGGTGGAGGGCGCCGGCGAGGACGTGTATCTCGGCTGCCTGTTCGCGGCCGCGCGCGTGCGCGGGTTCCAGGGGCGATCGCTCGCGGACAACGACGCGGTGATGGCCTGTGCCAAGCATTTCGTCGCTTACGGCGCGGCCGAGGGCGGGCTCGATTACAATAGCGTCGACGTGTCCGAGCGGACGTTGCGCGATGTTTACTTTCCTCCCTTCCAGGCAGCACTCGGCGCGGGCGCGGGGTCGGTCATGGCGTCATTCAACGAGGTGTCGGGCGTACCCTCGACCGGCAACCGGTGGCTGATGACGCATGTGCTGCGCGACGAGTGGCGCTTCGACGGGCTTACCGTCTCAGACTACACCGGCGACGAGGAGATGATCGCGCACGGCTTCGCCGCCGACGCGCGCGACGCCGCGCGGATCGCGTTCCTCGCGGGGGTGGACATGAGCATGGCGAGCGGCCTGTACCGCGATCATCTGCCCGCGCTGGTCGGGGCGGGGGCGGTGCCGATGGCGCGGCTCGACCAGGCAGTGCGGCGCGTGCTCGCGGCTAAGGCGCGGCTTGGGCTGTTCGATGACCCGTTCCGGCGCATTGACCTAGCGCGCGAGCGCGCCCGCTCGCAGACGCCCGCCGCGCTGGCGCTAGCGCGCGAGGCGGCGCGGCGATCGGTTGTGATGCTTAGGAACGAGGGCGATTTGCTGCCGCTTCGCGCGGCGGGCCGGCGGATCGCGCTCATCGGGCCGTTCGCGCAAGGGGCGCACGACCTGATCGGGCCGTGGAACGTTTACGGCGACGATGCGCAGGCGATCGACCTCGCGACGGGCTTGCGGACGGCGATGGCCGATCCTTCCGCGCTGAGCGTCACGCCGGGATCGGACGTCCTCGCTCCGATCGCGGGGGGCATCGATGCGGCGGTCGCGGCGGCGCGCGCGGCGGACGTAGTGCTGCTCGCGATTGGCGAGGCACAGTCCATGTCGGGCGAAGCACAGTCGCGCACGACGATTACGCTGCCCGCTCCGCAGCAGGCGCTGGCCGAGGCGGTGGCCGCCACGGGCAAGCCGATCGTCATCGTGCTCAAGAACGGCCGCGCGCTGGCGCTCGAAGGCGCGGTACTAAGCGCGCCCGCGATCCTGGTGAGCTGGTTCCTGGGCAGCGAGACGGGCAACGCACTCGCCGATCTGCTGTTCGGCAAGGCCAGCCCGTCCGGCCGTCTGCCGATCAGCTTCCCGCAGGACAGCGGGCAGGAGCCCTTCTACTATTCGCACAAGACCACCGGCCGCCCTGCCCCGCCCGGACCGCGCGTGGCGTACAAGGCGCAATACCAGACGGCCAGCAACGAGGCGCGCTTCCCCTTCGGCCACGGTCTCACCTACGGCCGGTTCGACTATTCGGGGCTGGGCAACGGCGGCGGTCGCCTGCCCTGGGACGGACAGCTCGAGGTGGGCGCGACGATCACCAATAACGGCGTGCGCAGGGCGGACGAGGTCGTGCAGCTCTACATCCATGACCGCGCGGCGAGCATCACCCGGCCCGTGCGCCAGCTGATCGGCTTCCAGATGCTCCGCCTCGTGACGGGCCAGTCCGCGCCAGTGCGCTTCACGATCCGCCGCGAGGACCTGCTGTTTGTCGGGCCGGAACTGCGCCGCACCGTCGAGCCCGGCCTTTTTGATTTCTGGATTGCGCCCTCGTCCACCACCGGGCTCGCGGGCCGCTTCGCGCTGCTACCGGCCTAGCTGGGTATCCGCGCGAGCAACTCCGCGACGATCAGCGCGTGCGTACCGCGCCGCAACGGATTGGCTGCGATGCAAGCGGCCGAGGCAATCAGCGCTGCGGCGGGCAGGCCGAGCATGATACCGCGCATTCCCGCGAGCGTTGCGGGGAGTTGAGCCGCGTTGGCACGGTAGCCCACCCACCCCATGGCCAGGCCAAACACACCCGTCACTGTCCCCAGCGCGAGCTTCTGCGAGAGCGCGGCCAGCCCGAAGCTGGTCGCTTCCATGCGCAAGCCCGTCGCGCGCTCGCCATATTCGATCGTGTCCGGCAGCATCGACCAGAAGGCGAAGTTGATTCCAACGAATGCGAACTGGACCGCGCCCAAGAAGATCTGCGCCGCGAGCGCGCCATGCCCGCCGATCGCTGCATAGGCGGCGATCGCCGCGAGCCCGAGCGCGGCCGCCGCCAGCCACACGCGCCGTCGGTCCAGCTTGCGCCCGAACGCCATCCACACCGGCACCGCGACCCCGCCGACGATGCCCAGCCAGCCGAGCGCATAGGTCCCGGCAGCGGCATCCCCCACCACATATTTGAAGTAGTATAAGGTCATTTTGGTGAGCACGGTCATCGCGGCAATCGCACCCGCCATCGCGGCGCCGAGCCAGAGCAGGGCAGCGTTGCCCGTAACGCTGCGCCAGACATCGACCCCAAACATTTGCGGCGAAGTCGCCGCTGGGGGTAGCGACCGATCCTCGCTTACCGCGAGCGCAACGGGCAGCAATACCGCCGTCGCTCCCAAGCCGAGCACGACCGCCACCGCGAGGAACCCCGCTGCGCTATCCGTCTGGCCCCCCGCTAACCGCGCGACGGGCGCGGTGCCGAACGCAACCAGCGCGGCGGCGAGCGTGCCGAACACCATGCGCAAGCCCACGATCGAGGCGCGCTCTCCGCTCGCCTGCGTGATGCGCGTGGTCAGCGCGGCGTAGGACACATTGGTAGCCGCGTAAACCGTGCGGAAGGCGAGCTGGACCATAAGCAGCACAGCCGCGGATCGGCCTGCTCCTGCCACCGGCACTGCATAAACCGCGACGAACGCCAGCCCGAGCGGGACCGCGCCGACCGCGATCACGCGCCGATACGCGCCGCGTGCGCCGCCGAGGCGATCGAGGAGCAGCCCGACGGCCAGGTCGGCGATCCCGTCCCACATCGATCCCACCATGAAGATCAGCGCTGCCGTTTCAACAGCGAGGCCGAGCACGTCGGTGTAGTAATAGACAAGGTAGATGGAGACGCTCTGCCAGAGCAGGTTGAATGCGAAATCCCCCGCTGCGAAGCGCACGCGCGCCCAGCCGCTCAGCACCGCGCCCGCCTAGCGACCGGCCCGCTCCGGCGTGATCCGCGCCGCATACCCGCCGGCACGGTCCAAGGGAATCGTGAGCGCGTTACCCGGTGCGGCGCTCGCCATCGTAGCGCGGATGCCCTCACGGGCGTCGGCCGCGTCTTCGAACGCCGCGATTCGGTACCGCCCCGGTGCCAGCGCGGGCAGCCGCACGCGCACCGTACGCGCATGCGCGTACGGTGATCGCGCCCAGCCACCACTCTGCACCCTTGCGGCGCGCGATTACGACGCCGTGGCCCACCTCGCCCCACAGCACGCGCGTCTCGTCCCACGCGGTCGGCACGGTGCGGACGAAGTCCCAGCCCTTGGCTCCAAGGTAGTTCACCGGCGAATCCGCCACCTTTGGCAGCGGATTCTCCTGCACCACATACTGAGCTAGCGCCCGCGCGCGCGTGCCCATCACCCGGGGCGCGGTATACCGATTGCGGAACCGCTCGGGCGGCACCGTGTCGAAGCCGCCCTGATGCACATCCAACGCGCCCGCGAGCATGCGTGTGAATGGTAACGTGGCTTCGTGGCCGGGCGGGCTGCCGGGATTGTCTGGAAATTTGTCGTACTCGGTGCCGCGCACCGCCTCGCGGCCAAGATCATTGGGCCAGGTGCGGTTGTTGCCCGTCGGCTTGAACGCGCCGTGGTAAGTGATCGTCATGCGACGCACGGCGGTCTTGGCTGCGAGTTCGTCGTAGAACGCGACCATCTGTTGATCGTCGCGGTTCATGAAGTTCGCCATCACGCCGCTGATACCCCAGGTGGCCCAGGCATCGAGGGCGCGTTCCAATTGTTCGCTGAGCGGATTCCAATGTGTCCACACGCGGATATTGACCCCGCGCGCGCGGGCGTGCGCCATGAGAATGGTGATGTCGGTCTCGGCGCGCGCGTGGGTGAGGTCCTGCGACGTGCCATCGGGAACGATCGGATCACCATACAATGCCTGGCCCTAATAGCCGTCCCAACGTAACATATTCGATCCCGTTATCAGTGGCGAAAACAATTTAAGCGAGGTAGGTCGCGGTGTTCAGCCCCGGCTTGAACGGCGCTCCCGGCCAGTAATAATCGTTCCACCAAGGAAACACGGTCTTGCCCGGCTTTACCCAAGACCAGTCCTTCACCGTGGGCGGTGGATTCAGCACTGTGACCAGATTGGATTCGACCAATCGCCCCGGCGCATCTCCCACGATCACCAAGCGCCATCGCGAGAGATGGACGCCGGCATGGCCGCGAACAATCATGCCTGGATCGTCGAGGCGCGGCGACAGACGGGAGGACATACCGGGCGCGCCACCGCGACGAGTGAGATAAAGGCCCGCCCAATCGTGCAGCGCCGCCTCGGTGATCGCGGCCCATACGGGGCCCCTGTGGAAGAGCAGCGGCAAGGCGATCAGCTGACCGTGCGGAAGCGTGCGTGCGAGCGGACCGCTGCGGTAATATTCCTCGTAACTGCTGTCGAAGCCCTTGACCGGCATTGCCCATGCCTGCGCCGTATCGGGCATGCCGAAGTCTGCGCGCTCGACCATCAGCCTGAACGGACGCTGCGAGCGGACCGCCCAGCGATAGGCGGCACCATCGTCATAAGCGCGCACGATGAAATCGAGCGCGGGGCGGCCAGATGCGGCGGCAAAGCGGATTGTTGCCTCGCGATATTGGTCGCGCGCGGTGCTGGTTTTGCCAATTAGCCCGGTCACGCGCAAATCCCGTGTTGTGCGGGTGATCGAACCGACAGCGAGCGGCGCGGAGGGGTTGTCGGCGAACACGAGGCCGATTGGGGCGGGATCGATCACCGGAGCGCCACGAAAGCGCACCGACCAAAGCACTGCGCCGCCGCTGACCGTCACCACCGCCGTTGCGCCACCACCCGGCGACCGCACGAGAACGGACGCGGCCGCAGGGCCGATTAGCAAAAGCCAAAGACAAACATATTTTATCATCTCAGGTCTGAATTTAGAGTGGCATGACAGTCTCACCGGTCCCCTCGGCTCGAGGGTGAGCGTCCGGCGCTCATCTGACACCCTGGAGGGCGGCCGCGTCAGCGAATAGGAGGGGCGTCATCCAGCGGGAGCTGTCTGAACGACTGTATTTGGGGTCAAGCGGTTTGTGGCTGCCAAGGTGTGTTGCTCCAGGCGATGACGTTAAGGACCCGTCCAGCGCGCACCAGATCGACCATCTGGCGATGACACTCAGGCGTATACGGGGGATGGGTCTTGGGCATCGAAGGCACCTCTGGCGAAAACTTCAGGGTGTCCACCAAAGCGGGCTATCCCACCCGCAGAAGCGGACCTCCTAAACCGTTGAGCGGGCAGCTTTCGCGCTCACCTTGGTAGTTTTAGCCGCTTGCTCAACATCTAACCGCAGCTGTTCGTCCCGAACTGGCACCGCTTGCGATTTGCGCCAGCTCGTCGGGCAGACGCACGCCGCCGCGTTGACACAGGACGTAATAAGCCGACATCTTTCATCGACGACACGGGACGATCCCGAACGATTAACGCACGAGGGGACCATGCGTCTTTTTCTAACATTCGCAGGAGTTCTGCTAATCGCCTCGCACGTCTCGGCGCAGCCGCTCGTCAACGCGCCGATCGCGGCGCAGCGACCGCACGTCATATCGGCGCCATTCGGAGCGACGCGGACCGATCTTTATTATTGGTTGCGTGACGATACGCGCAAGAGCCCTGAGATGTTGAAGTATCTCACCGCGGAGAACGCGTACGCGGACAGGGTTCTCGCGCCCACAAAGCCGCTTCAAGCGACGGTCCTCGCCGAGATCGTCGGTCGCATCAAGCAGGATGATGCGTCGGTGCCTTATCGCAAACGGGGTTACTTCTATTACGAACGCTATGCGCCCGGCGGCGACTATCCCATCCTGGCGCGCCGGAAGGGGAGTGTCACCGCACCCGAGCAGATCATGCTCGACGAGCCCGGAATGGCGGCGGGGCACGGATATTTCAACATCCGCGGTACCGAGGTTAGCCCGGATGATCGTCTGTTCGCCTATGCCGAGGATGTCATCGGGAGGCGTCAGTATGTTGTCAGGATCAAGGAGCTCGCATCGGGCAATCCATTGCCCGACAGCATCGCCAATGCCGAACCCAATCTAATCTGGGCCGATGACAACCGGACGATCTTCTACATCGAGAAAGACCCGGTCACGCTGCTCAGCAAGCGCGTCAAGGCGCACGTGCTCGGCACGCCGATGTCCGCCGACCGGCTTGTCTACGAGGAGAAGGACGACAGTTTCTATCTGTCGCTCAAGCGGACGGCGGACGATCGTTATCTGTGCATCACGCTCGTGAGCACCATCAGCACCGAAGCGCGGTGCGCCCCCGCCGCCACGCCCGTGACGTTCGCGCCGCTCGCGGCGCGTGAACGCGATTGCGCTACGATGTCGACCATGTCGGCGATCATTGGGTGATCCACACCAATCTCGGCGCGCCCAATTACAAGCTGATGACGGTGCGCGACGCCGAGGTCGCCGCAGGCAAGATCTCGTGGCGCGATCTCGTTCCCACCGATCCCGCCGTGTTCATCCAAGACTTTCACCCGTTCGATGGTTTTATCGCGATCGAAGAGCGGGCGGAGGGGAACAAGCGGCTGCGCCTCCTGACCGACGCGGGCGCGAGCCGGATCGTCGCCGCGGCCGATCCCGCGTATTCGATGACGCTCGACGCCAATCCCGAGACGGGCACGCAGTGGGTGCGCTACACCTATACGACGCTGAAGACGCCCGAAACCGTGATCGAAATCAACGCGCTTACTAATCAGCGTCGCGTGCTGAAGGTGCAGCCCGTGCCAGGCTACGACGCTTCGAAGTATGTGACCGAGCGTGTTTGGGTGACCGCGCGCGACGGGGCACGCGTTCCGGTCTCGCTTGTCCACTCGCGGACGTTCAAGCGCGACGGAAGCGCGCCATTGTTCCAATATGGCTATGGCAGCTACGGCCTTTCCAGCGATCCGGAATTCGAGCTCGCAGTGCCGAGCCTGGTCGACAGAGGGTTCGTCTATGCGGTCGCGCACGTACGCGGCGGGCAGGAAATGGGACGCCAATGGTACGATGATGGCCATCTCATGCACAAGAAGAACAGCTTCACCGATTTTGTCGACGTCACGCGCGCGCTCGTGGCGCAGCGTTACGCCGCGCCCGGCAAGGTCGTCGCCGAGGGTGGCAGCGCAGGTGGGTTGCTGATGGGCGCTGTCGCGAATATGGCACCCAAAGACTATGCCGCGATCATTGCGCTGGTGCCTTTCGTCGATGTCGTGACGACGATGCTCGATGCAAGTATACCTTTGACAACTAACGAGTATAATGAATGGGGGAACCCTACCCAGCGGCCCGCCTACGATTACATGCTCAGTTATTCGCCTTACGACAATGTCTCCGCCAAAGCATATCCCGCGCTGTATGTGGGCACGGGACTGTGGGACAGCCAAGTGCAGTATTATGAGCCAACCAAATGGGTGGCCAAGCTGCGTGCGACCAAAACCGATTCTAGTCCGCTCGTCTTTCGCGTCAACATGGAAGCGGGACACGGCGGAAAATCTGGCCGCTTGCGTCGCTACGATCAGCAGGCCGAGGCGACCGCGTTTGTCATGAACCAGGTGGGGATAACGCGCTGAACTTTTCGCGCTGTAATCGAAAAGCCACAATCCGCATCCTAAGCTGCGCTACAACGTATCCCCACTTGCTTTACCTAAAAATTAAGGCAGGCTGAACCGCATGGGCTGTGGCCCAAGTTGTTCGAGGTGGCGGGCCATGATTGTAACTCGCAAGGTCTGGTTGCCTACCACTGCGTCGCTGTTGGCGCTCGCGTTCAACGCGGAGGTCGCGACCGCGCAGACGAGCGCGCAACCGCCAGCTTCGGTGATACAGACCCCCACCTCGCCCGACGACCAGATCGTCATTACCGGAACGCGCATCGCGCGACCCGAGATCGAATTCGCCAATCCGGTAACGTCGTTTTCGGCGCAGACCTTGGCGCGCCGGGGAACGACCGATGTTACCCAGCTGCTCACACAGTCGCCCGCGCTGGTCGGCTCGCTGGTCAACGGCGCCAACGCCGGATCGAACTCGCAATATTACCCTGCCAACTCACCGGCTGGAGCTGGCAATGTCGGTACGAGTGTGCTGGATTTACGTAATCTAGGACCCCAGCGTACGCTCGTGCTGATCGATGGCCGCCGCCACGTGAACGCCTATTCGGGCGAAAACTCGGTCGACATCAACACGATCCCGATCGATCTGATCGAAGGCATCGATATTTTGACCGGTGGCGTCTCGGCGATCTATGGTGCCGATGGTGTGACGGGTGTCGTCAACTTCCGGCTAAAACGCAACTTCGAGGGTCTGCTCGCGCATTTCCAAAGCGGAATTTCCGAGCGCGGCGATGCGGGCAACCGGTTCGGATCGGTCGTTTTCGGCCAGAACTTCAATGAGGGCCGCGGCAATGTCACGATCGCCTACGAGTATAATGCTTCGGACCGGCTCAACCAGCGCGACCGCGACTACCTCGGTGATCGTTTCGCCAATCTCCAGTTGCTGCGCAACATCGACAATCCAACGCTGCCCGACGGCACCAACAACCTCAAACTGCCCTACGACAAGATCTACTCGAACGTAAGCTGGTCGGACAGCGCGCCCAACGGTGCCGTCGATATCGGCAAGTTCGATCCCGTAACGGGGACGACATCGTTCCAGGGCGTGCCCAATTTCGATGGCAACGGCAGACCTTACGACCGGGGCATCCCCATCCCTGGAAGCGGCGGCCGCGCCTACAACAGCACCTCGAACACTCAAACTGCCGGCTACTTCGGCGATATCGAACCGCAACTCGAGCGCCGCAACGTCAACCTGCTCACGCACTACGAATTCAGCCCCGCCTTCAAGGTCTTTGCGGAAGGCAAATTCGTTCACATCAACGCATTCACACTTGTGCAGCCTTCGTTCGACTTCGGGACATTTCTGGCGCCGGACAACTACTACCTGCAGCAGCGCTTCGGCGCGGCCGCTCCGATCGGCGCGCTCGTCAGCCGTGACAACTTCGATTTCGGGGTCAACACCCAGACCGCCAAGCGTGAAACCTATCGCGGCGTGATCGGCGCAAGCGGGACTCTGACCGAGGGTGAACGTAGCGGCAAT
>JAABUQ010006482.1_pt1 | contig 17726 bp, 20 predicted proteins | sample 5560001 | NCBI WGS metagenome assembly JAABUQ01 (sample SAMN10711888, study PRJNA513371) | rock metagenome | isolation source: Antarctica rocks | place: Antarctica: Victoria Land, Finger Mt nord | collected 2015-12-18
TCCTGTTCCCGCTGGCGGAGCGCGGCAGCAACACGCCCGACCTGGCGCAGTACGGCGTGGCGGAGAACCTGTACGCGACGCCCGTCTTCTGGCTGGTCTGCGCGCTGACCGCGCTCGTCAGCTTCGGCCACCGCTACATCGAGCGCGGCGCCGTCTGGCTCTTCCGGCCGCAGGCGCGGCCGCCGCCGCGCCCGGGAGGGGACTGAAGCCTAGATGCGGACGCCCCGACCTGCTCACAAGCCCCGTCCCTGTGTCCCTCGTGTGCGGTAGCGTGCAGGCCCGGGCACGGCAACCATCCCCAGACTTGCGACAGGGAACACCTGTTTTCCGCGCTGCGCGCCTCCCGCACATCCTGCACATCTCCTGTGCCGTGCGTGGGGCGTCCCGCGTGGAGGACGCGCGTGTGGCCCACCCCGGCGCGCGCGCGTGCGCAGGACACCATGCTGATGCGCGAGATGGAGGTGGTCGCCGAGCGCGTGGGCGAGGACGACATCGGCTGGCAGACCGCGCGCCGCCTCAACGCGCTGTCCATGTACGCCAAGCGCGCGCCGTCGCTGCCCGCGCCCAAGCCCTCCGAGGGCGCGCCCGGCGACAAAAAGGCGGGCGAGGAGCGCGAGGCGAAGGGCGCGCCGTCGGGCGGCCCCGGCGAGCGCGCTGCGGCCATCTGCGTCGGGCCCGGCGGGGAGGTGTCCACCGCCGGGGCGGCGCCTGAGGGCGCAGCCGCCGGACGCGGGAGTGGAAGCGGGCGGGGCGACGGCAGGACTCTTGGGGATGGTCAGGGTCGGAACGGCCCCGGGCGTGGGGGTGCAGCAGGTGCGCCAGTGAGCGAGCCAGGCAGTCATGCACAAGGAGGGATGGGGGGCCAGGGGGGCCCCGCGGCGAACTGGCCGGGTTCCTCAGAGATCGAGCTGGCGCCCAGCGGCGGCCCGCAGCGAGGCAATGCTACGCCGCCTGTGTAGGGTCTGCTAGGCTGTGAGCGTGGTGGGTGGTGAAGTGAACTGAAGTGACAAACGCATTTGGCCGTGAAAGGCGGGGTGGCTGCAGCGCTTTGTACGCAGGGAGGCGGCTTCCAGAACAGGTCACGAGACGCCGGTCATGTGTTAGGATGGCCTCCGCGCTCGGTTGTTTGCATGCAGACTGTTAGAGCAGCTGGAGGACAGGTGCGCTGCATATTGCGGCGGGGGGCGGCTGGAGGATGGGCAGTTCCGGTTCCCGAGACTGTCGGTGGGTGCCCGCAGGCGAGGGCCCGCACTGCGGGCTCCGCAGTCCCCGCGTGCGCTCTGAAGGCCGACGCTGTCCCCGCGTGCGCTCTGAAGGCCGACGCTGGCTGTGAACACCCAACTGTTGTTATAAGTACTGGTGGGCGCAGTGAAGCAGGCCCTCACGTGTGAGGGCCGACACTGCGCGCTCGTGTGTGTTGAGGCAGTGTCACAGCGTCTCCAAGCTCTGTAGACCAGGAAGGCTTCACAGCTCCTCCCAAGCTCTTCGCCCCAGGTGCAGTGCGAGGCGAGCTCCTCATGCTTCTGGCGCTCGTGGCTAGCTTGCAGATGTTCTTGCACAGCAAATGCAACAAATGCAAAGTGCTTCTGATCACTCAGCAAACGATCAGTTCTGGATGGACCCTGCTTCCAAACAGCCACCAGTTCACTGTTGCACGGCCGGAGTGTGCACACCCACATGGCTGCACCGGAGCTGCACCGCACGGAGCTGCAGCCAGGCCCCGGTCCATGCCTAAGCAGCGGGGGCGGACAATGACACGCGCATTCTGCCCAGCATTGCATGCGCGCCTGTACGCCGCGACAGCGGTGGCAACAGGCGCACAACGCCTCCAGCACCAGGCACACTGCGCAGCAGCATGATGCACCGCCTGGAGCCGCACCACTTCAGCATGCGCAGTGCCCTCACGGCAGGCCTCTGCCTAGCCAGTCCCAAAAGGCGAAGCGGGCCTAATGCACCCAAGCGCATATACCACTGGACCTCAATGGGGGCAGTAGCAAACCTACTGCCCTTGCAGTTGACCAGGATACAGCAGCTCACACGCGCTCGAACCGAGCCCCAGGCTCACAAACGCCCACTCCACACTGCAGGCACATGCAGGCCACTCCTTGCACTCCATCCGCCACACGCCAACGCGCGCACGCGCGCGCGAGCAGCTGGCGGGGCGCCTCCAGCAAAGCAGAGGTGCTGGCACCCCGCACGCCGCCCGCGCATGCGTTGGGCCCCGCGCAGCAGTGCGGCGCGCGCGGCTGGCGCCAGGTCAGGCATAGTAGTTAAGGCTCGCCTTCTTCTTACTCTGCACCTGAATAATGCCCTCGTTGAAGTCCTCATGGTTTACCTGCGCCGGCCGCGCACGCAGGGGACGTCATAAAGAGGCAACTGGACCCTGCGAACGCGCTTCGCCTAGGCTGCTTGGGCTTGCACACTTGCGAACAAGGCATTGGTTGCGACGCCATGCAGCACGAGGATGCTAGCACCCGGCGACATATGCCCACTCAGGGCGCGCTGCCTGAGGCTGTCGCTGTAGCTAGGACTTGCACAGGGCTTGGGTCAACCATGTTGAGCAGCTCCGGCCGCGAGCGCGCCTCCCCCGCGCCATGGCGCAGCGCAAGCACGCCGGCCCCCATGCACAGAGGATGAAGCGCAGGCAGGGTGCCCGGCGCCCGAGAGCACCGCGCGGCCAGTGATATGGTACCACCCTACCCTGCCCTAAGCAGGCGCACGCCTCGGTCGCGTCGCGGCGCAGCGCGAGCATGCCGGCCTCCACGCACACCGCCTTGAGCTGCGCGGCGTTGAAGTCGTCGGTGGAGCGCGCGAGCTCCTCGAAGTTGACGTCGGGCGAGACGTTCATCTTGCGCGAGTGGATCTGCAGGATCTTCGCGCGCGCGTCCTCGGTCGGGTGCGGGAACTCGATCTTGCGGTCCAGGCGCCCGCTGCGCATGAGCGCCGGGTCCAGGATGTCCGCGCGGTTGGTGGCCGCAATGACCTGCGCGCCGCCGCGGCAGGTCGCAGCCGCCCCGCCATGCATCCCAGCCGCCGCGCAGCACCAGCGCCGGATCCAGGGTGTCCGCGCGGCTGGCGGCTGCGACAATTTACCCATGGCTGCGACAACCGACCCATGGCCGCGACAGGCCGCGACGTCCTCCCTGTGTTCCATGTCACAGCCTCACAATACCCTATTCCAAAGCTGACTCCCGACTTTCGCTGACAGGTGCGCCGCCCTGCCGCACCCTTCGGCACCCCTGTGCTGCCTAGCAGCTCTGTCGTCACACGCGCACTGCATGCCATTTGGCATGGGCCCTGTCAAAGGCCCTGCTGCGCTAAAGTCAACGGCCCTGTTGTGACAGTCACAGCGCTCACAGAGTTTCCCGCACCATATCCAGGTGCTGTCAGATATCACGGCCATACTTTCGAAGCTGCTTTTGCACGCCGCACAGCGCACACCTCGAAACCCTGTTTACCTGAGAAATACGCGCAGCACGCGGGGCGCGCGCAGGGCGGCACCTTGATGTTCTCGTCCGAGGAGAAGCCGTCCAGCTGGTTGAGCAGCTCCAGCATGGTGCGCTGCACCTCGCGGTCGCCGCTGAGCTCCGAGTCGAAGCGCTTGGTGCCGATCGCGTCGATCTCGTCGATGAAAATGATGCACGGCGACTTCTCCTTGGCCAGCGCAAACGCGTCGCGCACGAGCTTGGCGCCGTCGCCGATGAACATCTGCGCGCACGGTCGGGCGCCCGCGGTCGCGCGCTGGGCTGGCGAGCTTGTCAGAGCGCGCCGCGTGTACAGGAGGCCTGCTCACTGCACATCGTCTTTGCCATAAGAATTCTGCCGTGGCAAACACCTGCAAAGGCTTGGAGCATCGGCAAGCACAGCTCAGTGGGCGGCACCCTGTGCGACCTTGCCTCGCAGAGTGCTTACAGGCTTGCACCCATGCCAGACATGACTTCCTTCCCACTATGATGGCCAAAAGCGCAGCGTGCGCGCGCCTGCACAAGCTGCGGCCCCGCCAGCTTGAGAAACGTGGCGTTGGTCTGCGCGGCGCATGCGCGCGCGAGCAGCGTCTTGCCCGTGCCGGGCGGCCCGTACAGCAGCACGCCCTTGGGCGGCCTGATGCCCAGCGACTTGAAGCGCTCCTGCGCGCATGCAGGAACCCCCATCCAGACTCAGGGACATGCAGCGGTGCGCCGCCAGGAGCGCAGCCCGTGCGCAGGCACGCCATGCAGGTGATTACGCGCCCAGCAGACTGTCGCGCTCCTATGCATGTGCACTCTGAGCTCCTCTTCGAAGAGGGCATGTTACCGGCAGCTCTGACTGCAGCCAGTAGGAGACGGAAAGGTTTACTGTAACCTGATATGTTGTGCCACGGGGCGGCCCTAGCAGCTGGGCCGCAGGCGCGGCGCAGCGCGCCTTGTGCGTGACGGGCAGCACGATGGCCTCCACCAGCTCCTGGATCTGCTTGTCCAGGCCGCCGATGTCGGAGTAGTCCTCGCTCGGCTTCTCGTCCACCTCCATGGCCTTCACGCGCGAGTCGTACTCCGCCGGCAGCGTGTCCAGGATCAGGTACGAGTCCTGTGCGCGCGGGTAGGGTTTAGGGTAGGGCGCCGCACATATTGGAAGCCGCAACAGCGCTCTCCGCCGCCCGCGTCGTCTGGCTGCACAGCTTGCCGCAGCTGAGCAGTCACTCGTTGGGCCGCGAATGCCTGCCAAGGCCTCGCGCAACTGCTTGCGAGCGGCGCGAGCTGCGCTCGATATAGATGTGTTCGGCGTGCAGGTCCTGCGCTCTCTTGCTGCTTCTCTCGCAGCGCCTGCCTTCTCCAAGCGGCAGTCCGGCTCCCGTGCCAAGCAGAGGGCGAAGCTGACATGCCAGCAGAGCCTTTGCGCTGGGTGGAGAGTGACACTGGCAGGCCAGGTGGAACACAGCAAGAGCGCCTGTCCATAACAAGGGGTCTGGGGAGCGTTGTCTCAACAACACCGCTGCCCAAGCGTAACGCTCTTGACACGTGCACAGGCATAACACCCTTCTGCGGCGCCGTGCAGGCAGCTGCAGACACCGACTCATGACTGGCATGGGGCGGCGGATACAGCTTGTTCAGCCTGCAGAGGGCTGACCGACATAGGCGCGGCACAGGCCTCGGCAGGGCCGCGCCTTGTTGACGCCGACGAGGTCGCCTGGCCGCAGCTTCTCGGCGTCCACCAGGCCGACGACCGGCAGGAAAATCGTCTGGCGCGTGGACGTCTTGAGCACGACGCACTTGCCGCGCCGCTGCGCGTCCAGGTCCACCGCCGCGCCGTCCTCCTCCTCGTCGTCCTCCGGCTGCACGTCCAGCACCTCCACCACGTTGCCGACCAGGTACGGCAGCTGGTTGTTCAGCTTAATCTTCTCCTTGTTCTCCTTGATCTGCGCGCGCCCCGCGCCGGCGGCCTCGGCGCCTGCACGGGCTGCAGCCGCTAGGGCGAGACACAGGACGAGACACCATTGCAGTGCTTGTCCAACTGCAGGCAGCACCTCAGGCTACCGTATCCAGCTCTGCACACTCCTGCGTGTGCACGCGCGCCTTGTCCTTCAGGCCGCTCTGCTCCAGGCCCAGGCGCGTGGACTCGTCCTTGAGAACGCGGATCTCATTATCCAGCAGCCGCGACCGTCGCACCACGTCCTCCGCTGACATGTGCGCAAACTCTGGTGGCAGCGCGGACGCCTGGTCGGCATCATCAAAGATTTCCTTCTCAAGATCCATCTCTGTTGCTGCCGTGCAGGTCCTGCTGTTGCGGGCTACCCCATAAGCACTCTTGAATCGACCATGCGTTCCACCGGGCAGCTTGATGCAAAGCGGGGTGCTACGAGCCAAGCCGGTGCGTTTCTAGACAAGCGGCAGGCAGTGCTGCCTTCAACCAGACGCGTCACTAATCTTGCTTGCCGGAAGCTGGAGTTTGCTTGATTGATCAACGCACTTGCCTGCTTTGATAGGTGTTCATACCGGGAGAGGACCCTGTTGCCGAGATGTTGTCGAGGGTTGGCAATGCATTGGGTGCAACATAGTACATGGGTGCTAAAACCGGCACTGAATGCACGCATGCCTGGCACCCTGGCACTGCCTGGCACCCTGGCACTCAATGCACGCATGCCGACACCCTGTGGAACTATCGGCGGCTGCGCCTGCGCTTTCCGGCCTTCCCTTTTGCCCGATTCTCAGGCCCGGCCGGCGCCCTGGGCGAGGCCGCCTTGGCCGCCGCGTCTGCCGCCTGTGCCTCTGCCGCAGAGTCTGCGGCAGCAGCCGGGGCAGCGTTCAAGTCCTGCACAACCCACAGTCACAGTCACCCTCAAATAACGCATGCATTGACCAAACCACATGCAGCAGGACTCCTGCTGCACGTGTAGGGTTCGGCCGGTCACATGAGCTTGCCTGATCCAGTGACGCATGGCATGTCGCATGGGTTTGCCTGCTCAACGTGCGAGCTGCATCGCAAGCGCAGGCATCTGGTGTGACAGGCGTGACGGGTCTGCATGCAGCAGCCCTGGCAGAGGTGGGGCTGGAGTGGTCGGGGCTGGAGTGGCTCAGTGCGCGCGCCTGCGCCTGCAGGCAGGACGGCGCGCGGAAGCCGGCCAGGCTGGGCTGCGCGCGGCGCAGCAGCCGCAGCGCGAACGGGTCGCCCGGCGCCGCGCCGCGCAGCAGCGCCACGTTGCCGTCGTTGGCGAGCTGCAGCAGCGCCGAGAACAGGCGCGACACCTGAAACGCATGCGCCTCCACTTGCCTACACTATCCTGCAATACCTTGCCATTTGGTGCACATCGTTAGCGCTTGTTTGTACAAACAATGGTAGGTATGTACAGTACCTTGCGCAGTGCCAGACGACTGATCCTATTTACCCTGCATGCCACCTGGCTTCCAAGCAGGCTGGACGCGCGACACGAGCGACCCAGCAGAAGCGCTGCTCACTGGCCTGCTCTGCGCACAGCCGCTGCACACATGCATGTCAGGTCTTACAAGGCACGTCAACACAGGGCAGCAGCAGCGTGCCGCGCCTGCCACTTGTGCGAGCGAGCGGCGACCGCTGCAAAGGGCACCGCGGGCGCAGCGACAGGGTCGGGCTCGCCAGCGTCAGGGTCGGCCACGCTCAGGCGCGCCAGGTTGCCCAGGATGTCCCCGCCATACCTTCACCCAGCACACACGCGTTACCAAAGCGGTGCAGCTGCTGCTGTGGACATGTCGGGTCTCAGGCGCTGTCATGTCCCGTCTCGCCCCTGAGCATGCGCCTCACCACCTCGAACCTGCACCCAAAAAGGATGTGCTGATCATGCTGTTGGCGCGCCATGGCCATAGAGGAAAAGCCAAGAGCGCATCCCTTCTCATTGCCACGGCAGGCATGCGCAGCTACCCCCTGCAAACATCAGCACAGGACCCCGCAGCATGCAGCCAGGCGTGGCGGCGCACGCGTGGATGTCGAATTCGCCGCGCGCATCCTGCGCGGCCAGCAGCGGGCCGATGCGGCCGCGCCAGCCGGCCACGCGCACGGCGAGCGCGCTCTGCACCTCCGCCGCGGCGGCCTCCGCGATGAACGCGTCGGTGTGCGCGCGGCACAGGTCCTCGTAGCTGGTGCCGGCGGCTGCAAAGCCGTCGCTGCGCCCGTCCTCCGCAGCCAGTCCGCCTGCCAGTTCAAGCGCGGCGCTGTCACGGCGGCCCGGCCAGCCCGGAGCGCTGCGACCGCTCTGGCGGCGCTGCTCAAAATGAGCGGTGTCAGCAGGCACTGCCTCGCGGCGCATGCCCCGACGGCCTCGGCTGCACTGCAGATGGGTGGCGCAGCGCGCTCGGCGGCAGCCAGCGCAATCGCGCTTGCAGCACACGGAGGCCTGAACGCGCCCTGCGGAGTGACGGCACTGCCTCGGTGCGTCACAAGCAGCCCGCGCACCTGCAGCGGCAGCCCAGGCCGGCGGCGCTGCGCCCGCCGCGGCGAGCGCGGCCAGGTCTGGCTCGGCCAGGTCGCCGGCGGCTGCGCCGGCGCAGCCGCCGTCGCCGGCGTAGGGCGGCGCGTCATCGCCGTCTGAAGGCGGGCCGCCGCCGTCGCCATCAAAGCCGCCTGCAGGGCAGCGCGGCCCTGTCAGGCTTGCTGTTCCGTGTTTGCCAGCAGGCGCATGCCCACCCATTGCCAGCAGATTCTGATGGGGGGTGAGCACGGGTATGCCCGCGGCAATCTGTGACCACGCCTGTGGGCACGGTCATGCCAGCCTGTCCGGCAGCTGCGCAATGCGTGAACCAAGCATTGACCCTGTTTCAGAGTACGTTGGCAGCCCCCTATTGCTGCCATCAGATATGGCTGGCCTCTACCCAAACTGTCTGCGCACCGCCATAGTCATCATCGAGGTCGCCACAGCCGCCGTCCATGCCGGGCTCGAACGCCGCGCCCATCACGCCATTGGCCCCCCCGTCGCCGGCGTAGCAGGTTCCCGCCCCGAGCGCGGCGCCCACCTCGGCCTCGAGAGGCTCGCCGGCCCGCCGCGCGCCGCCCGCGCGCCGCCGCTGCGCCTGCTGCTCGCCGCGCGCCGCCGCCGCGCGCGCGCGCAGCACATACCTGCAAACGCACATGAGCGAACTCAGGCTCCTGCATCCACAGCGATATACTGAGCGCCGCGGCCGCGCATGCGCTCTGCACGTACCTGAAGTGCCCATGAAGACACTGAGCGCGTCGGGGAACACCTGAGGTGCGTGGTAAGGCGGTTGCGCCATCGCCTAGCAGTGCCTGACTCCGCAGCGGCGAAGGATTGTGGAGAGGCGGGCCTGCCGTCATGCGCCTGGCACCGCAGTGTTGCGGGCTGTGGGGCGCACTCGAACTCCGGGAACGCCAGCGCATCGGTCGCGGGCGGCAGCGCGCCGCCGGCCGCGTCCCTGGCGGGGGCCGCCCGGGGCGCGCGCGGCCGCGGCGGGCGGCCCTTGCGGAGGGGCCGCAGCGGCAGGCCGCCGGCCGCGTGCGGGTCCAGCGGCGCGTACGGGTCGTGGAAGGCGGGCTCGGGCGCGGGGGGCGGTCCGGGGCCCGTTACGGGGGCGCTCTGGCCCGCGCCCCCGCTGGCGTCCAGCCCTGGATTATAAGCGTGCGGAGCGTCCCCTGCGCGCGCCTTAGGTGGGTCGGCGAGAGGGAGAAGGCCTCTGGACTGCAATTTGCGAGGCAGATGGTGCGACACGCAGCGAAGGGCGCTGCATGTGCGGCACGGGTCGGCAACGCCGGGTCGTGGGGCGACGAGCCTGCGCCCCTGGCGACCCCGCGACTGCAGCGCTCCTGAAGAGGTGCAGTGACGCCGGGTGATGCAGACAGCCAGCAGACATGGGACGCGCGCGTGGCGCGCCGTCCGCCGCCGGGGCGGATGCGCGCACCGCCGCCGTCGTCCCAGCCGCCGTCGTCCCCTCCAAAGCCGCCGTCGTCGCCGCCGCCATCATCCCAGGCGCAGGCGGCTGCTGCGGTCCCGTCCTCGCGCGCGCTGCCGCACGCCTGGGCGCCGTCGGCCGCGCCACCGACGCCCGCGTCGGCCCCGCCTGTTGCCAGAGGGTGTGAGCAGGCTGCTGTGCCCTGGCATATGCCCTGGCACAGCAGAGAGCGGCATTTCTGCAAATGCAATGGCCACTGACCCGACAGAAAGGCGGCGGTGGTAACACGCGTCACAGCAAAGCCTACCGTGTGCCCTGGGTGCGCAGCTGCCGCGCCAGCAGGGGTGCCAGCGGCAGGTGTTCCCCTACCAGAGCATCCACGCAGACCCACTGGGTACGGCAGCCCACCTGGCACATGCGGGGCGCCCGCGGCGGGGGCGGCGTCGCAGTGCTGCAGCCGCTCGTCAAGTGCGTCGCCGTCGTGCGGCTCCAACAGCAGCGCGCCCGAGCGGTGCACGGCGCATGCGGCGACCTGGCCGAGCACTGGACCATGGGAGGCATGCATCAGGAGCCTCAGGGCCTGGCGTGGGAAGCTGGTAAACATCGCGCGCAGCTTGCTGACGGCGTGGCGGTACTCGAGGGGCGCGAGGCAGCTGCGGCCAGCGCGGCCGGCGCAGGCAACAGGCAACAGACACCGAAAGGATGTATGCATGCTTTGACTTTCCACAGGCCATTTTGAGTCAGGCTCATCTCATGCCAGTCCGCCCCGGAGCAGCCGGCGCTGCGCAGGCGCCAGTGGCGCCGCTGGCGCGCGCATGGCCGCTCCCCCAGTGAGGGGGCCGGCCAGGCGCGCCGGCGCACCCGAGGGTTGCCGCCCTCGCTGTCAGGCCGCGCGCCGCCTGCACAGCGCACACACCACAGCATTCGCACATGCAGCGGTCGTGTGCCATGAGCGGCAGGCCGTGGCGGAGCGCCACATGCAGGCTTGCCCCGCAGCAGCATGATGCAAACACGTTTGGGCCGCCCTCGACGAGCGCTGTCCTGGCACTGACAAGGGCATGGCTGTGCATGATGTGGCAGGGTGCAGAGCGGAGCAGCCACGCTTCTGTCTTCAGGGGCGCGGAGCGGGCGCCGGCAGGGCTCCTGCAGAGCTGACACCCGACCGCAATGCGCTGCTGGGCGCCCGAGCTGAGTCGCCCACCTCTGCCTTCCAGGGCGAGGAGCGCGGCAGGTGCCTGCAGCGGCGGCGCGGGCGCCTCCGCAGCGCCCTCGTCCAGGTCGATGCCCGCGCCCTCTGCGCGCAGTGCGGAGCAGGGCGCTCAGCGGCGCACATGGGACGGGTCATGGTGCTTATAGTGCCTCTCCAACACCAGGCCCTGGACGTAAGCGAGACACAGGGAAGGCGATAGGATTGCTAACAAGCATGCGGATGATGTTGCTCAACTGCTTCAGACGGGCCGCGCAAGCAGGGCACAGGCTGCTGGTTGTTGAGCGTCGTTGGCGATGTCGTGGAAACGTAGCGGCCTGAGGATCAAATTGAGGCCAACCCCTGGGCAGCACCGAGCGCTGCCGCAAGCGAACTTACGCTGGGAAGCGCCTCTTGATCGGACTCGCCGCTTGCGACTCTGTGACGACTGGCATGAGCGGTCAAGGCCCGGAGCCTGCCGCCCTGCAGCCAGCCTGCAGCAGAGCTGCAGGCGTGGAGCTAGCAGCTCTTGGTTTATTTATTACCCTACCCTAACCCTATGGTCGGCAGCTCGCAGGGCAGTCACCTTCCAGCACGTCATCCAGGTTGAGGAAGGCCTCCTCGCCGCCGAACTCGTCGTCGGGGTCCTCCGCAGTGGCGGCGCCCCGCGCGCCCGCCTCGCGCTTCCTGCCGCAGCCCGCCCATGGCCACTCGCTGCCACCCTGGGCGCTACCGCAGGCCCTCTGCGTGGCGCGCCGCATGGCAGCACGGCTGGCTGACGCCCGCGGCTCAAGCGGTGAGAGCATGCGAGGAGCAGACTCGCTCCTCCCCGCGAGAGCAGACTACCGAATGCCAGCCTGCGCCTGCTCGTGCCGGCGCGCGCTCGGCGCGCTGCGGCGCCGCGTCCGCACGCTCCAGCGCGGCACGCGGGCTCTGCTGACGGCAGGGCAGCAGCAGCGCTGAGCGCGCCGCCCTAACAGGCCGGCGCCGCTCCTGCGGGCTCGCTCCAGCGGAGGCGGCTGCGCTGCGCGAAGAGCGCGAGCGACACAAGCCGGCTTCCTTAGCCGTCCTCACAGCACAGTCGTGGAGTGAAGCCCCAAAGGCTTGCGTGCCAGCGGCCCCCCCAGGGCTAGGCGGCGAGCGCCTCCGCCCGCGCACCGCTTGTCGGCGACGTGCGCCAGCGCCTGGTGCACCAGCGTGTGCAGGTACTCCACCTTGCGGCTGTACACGCAGGCGGAGCCCTGGATGACCAGCGCGGCTGCCGGCGGCGCCCGCAGCACTCAGGGCCTCCTCTGCCCGCGCCACTTGGTACACCCGGTGTGGCATTCCATGCACAGTCTCACTCGCAGCAACCTGACCAGAGGCGCAGAGGCACGCCGCCGCGACTGCACAGCTCCTGACAGGCAGCAAATAAAACGGCATCGCACTCTGCTGGGTCGGTGCATGCCGCGCACTGCGCATGCTTGCCGCACACAATGCTACCGGTGAGGCAGTGCAGTGAGACACACCTCGCGCACCCCTAGTGCACACTGGAAAGGCCGCGCAAGCGCTGCAAGGCAGGGCCGGGCGGAGCGGCGGTGCAGCACGCGCCGCGCGCAACGCCGTCGCCCGGCCGGGCGCACCCTCGGCAAAGTTCAGCGTGGCGCCGCCCTCGAAGCTGAACGTTATGTGCTCCAGCTCGTCCTGTGCGCGCGCGCCTCAGCCCAGGAGACCTGCCTGTCCTCTGCGCGGCACGGCAACGCGTGCCCAGGCGCAGGGGTGGCCGCGGGCGCGGCGCACCAGGTACTCCTCCAGCTCGCTGGCGATGTTGATATCCCAGTTGGCCGCCATGTCTTTTATCGGCTGCAGCAGGTGCGCGAACTTGCACTCCTCCGCGAGGAGCGCCGACGCCATGGCGCGCCCCGCGTCCGGCGCCGTGCTCCCGCGGCGCTGTGGCGGTGAGGTACGGACGGCACTGTGTGTATACGACAAGCTGGTGGTGGTTGGGCTGTGCGAAAGTATTTCAAACGGGAACAGGGCTGCTAACCTTGCCTGCTCCCGCAGCAGCTGCGATCGCAGGACAGCTTTGCGGCCCTGCTCGCCTGATTGTCGAGACTGTGCTTGTTTTATAAGACAGAGCGGCAGCGCAGCGCCGCACACAGGCTTTCTGGGAGCTGCGGAGTGCGCCGCGCGAGTAGCGCAAGCGTCCGTGCCACGAGCAGGCCTCCGGCGGAGAGCCTGAGGCGCGGGCGCGCGGGCATGGCGTGAGCCCGTGCCTGCGGCGGGCCGGGCAGGCGCCTTTGCTGGCTGGCAGGGCGCTGGCCGAGATGGAAATGGAGCACCACACCCGAGGAAGCCTGGTCTGGGTGAACGACGCACAGGCGGGATGGGTCAAGGGCGAGGTGCTGGGCCTCGAGGGCAGCAAGCTGCGGGTCCGGACGGAGACGGGCGTCACCCGGCTGTGCAGCCCGGCAGACTGCCCCTTGCAGAATCCATCGTCCAGGATGGGCGTCGAGGTGAGGCTCAGCAGCATGCCCGCACTTGCAGGCGTTGCGCTCGGCTTGTGCGGTTGGCCGCGCGGCCTGCACCTCGCACGGCGCGGGCTGGGCTGTGCGCGCACCCGCGCGTTGCGTGCTCCGCAACATCTGGCCGCTGCCGTGAAAATGTCTCGAGCACGTCGGCCACCGGCACGGCCGGCTGTGCGGCTTGCGCGCGTATGCGACGGCGATTGGCGCCGCGCGGCCGCGCAGGACATGACAACGCTGTCGTACCTGAATGAGCCGGGCGTGCTGTGGAACCTGCGGTGCCGCTACGTGCTGGACGCCATTTACACATACACCGGCTCCATCCTGATCGCCGTCAACCCGTTTGCGCGGCTGCCGCACCTGTACGGCGCGCACATGATGGAGCAATACCGCGGGCGCGACCTGGGCGAGCTGTCGCCGCACGTGTACGCGATCGCGGACGCGGCCTACCGCCAGATGCGCAAGGAGATGCGCAGCCAGTCAATCCTGGTGCGCGGCTCGGCGCGGCGCCGGCGGGCATGTGAACCGCGTGCGCTGGTGGCTGCCAGGCACCCGCCGGCGAGACGCGCCGTCGGCAGCCCGCTGCGTGTCGCGCTGCGGCCTCGGGCGACGGCAGGCGCGGCCAACGGGGCGGCGCGCCGCAGGTGAGCGGCGAGAGCGGCGCCGGGAAGACGGAGACGGCAAAGCTGATCATGCAGTACCTGGCCTGGATGGGCAACGCGGGCGTGCTCGAGGAGGGGCCCAGCGTGGAGCAGCAGGCGCGTCCGCCCGTGCCTTGCTTCTTTGCGCACAATGTGGGCCTGCGGAGCGCCCGCAGGCTGCCGGACCAGGCGCTGCGCTGGCGCCAGCCAGCTGGCGCCAGCATAGTGACTTAAAATGGTGCGAGCGCGGGGCGCTCGGCGCGCCGCCGAGGCGAGCGGCGGCCGGCGCGGGCGATGTGCAGCGCAGCGCAGGGCGCGCAGCAGGGCGGGGCTGCTCGGGGTCAGCCGGGGAGAGGGCTGGCGAGGCGGCCGCGCAGGGGAGCAGGCAGGGCAGAGGCGCGGAGGGGTTGGCGCGGCGCGGGAGACTGCTGGGCTGCGGCAGGCCTGCGCGCAGGGGTAGAGCTGGGGGCGCCTGGGCGGTGCACCGCTGCTGGGATGCTGGCAGCGCGCTTGCCTGGCAGCAGGCAGCGCCGCGACTCGAGCAGAGACGGCACCCGGCCAGCTGAGGCGGAATGGATGGCAGCAGGCGGCATGTGCGCGTGACGGAGCGCCAGGGCAGCGAGTGCTGCGCGGCGAGAGAGGCTGGCGGCGCACGGCGGCAGCGCGCCTGGGTGCACGCAGTAAGGGCTGCCTGGCTGCAAGGTGGAGGTCGCGTGTGTGCTGGAGGCGGGGGTCGCGCGGAGGAGCGGAGTGTGTTTTGCTGTGGCTGCGGCGCGTCATTTTTCCGGCAGCAGGACTATCTGGGAAGTCGCTGCGGGTGGCGTGTGGCAGGTCACTCGTCCAGGCCTCGGCTCAGCAGCGGTGGCCGCTGCTCGGCGGTCGCCGCCCGACGGCGGCACGCGGGCCCGCCTGGCGCTGGAGGCGTCTGGCAGCAGGGCTGCGGCTCGGAGGCGCCGCCAGCGCTGCTGCGGCAGGACGCGCCGCCGGCCCGGCAGCCGGCGGGGCGCAGCGGTGCCGCAACCAGGCTGACGTGCGGCAGCGGCTGCCTGGCGGCCGCGGCCGGCGCGGGAGGCGGCCGTCAGCGGGCGCATACTCGGCGCTGCGAAGAGCGCAGCCGCCGCGCGCTTGCCCGCGTGGCGCAGCCGCGTAGGCTGGCAGCTGGTGCTGCTCCGGGGCGGGACACGCGCTTCAGACGGTTGTGGCGCGAGCGGGAGGAGGCAGTGGCAACTAGCATATGGGCGCCAGCGACGCTCAGCCGTCCGCAGCCCCGCCACGCAGCATCGCAGGCTGTCAGGGGTGGCCGGTGCCAGCTGCGGGCAGCACGCAAGCAAGCACCAGCCCCAGCTTGGCTGCACACGCCCGGGCCGTCGCGGGCAGCGACGGCGCTTCCCACAGCGCCGACTGCGCCCGCCCTGCCAGGAGCATCGGCGGTGAAGTTTTGCGTTGACTCGGCCGGGGTATAACAATTACAGGCTATGCCAGGTATAGGGTTTCAGGCCCTGCCGGCGCGCGCAGGTGCTGGAGTCCAACCCGCTGCTGGAGGCGTTTGGCAACGCGAAGACCGTGCGCAACGACAACTCGTCGCGCTTCGGCAAGTTCGTGGAGATCCAGTTCAGCGCCAAGGGCCGCATCAGCGGCGCGGCCGTGCGCACGTACCTGCTGGAGCGCTCGCGCGTGGTGCAGCTGACCGACCCCGAGCGCAACTACCACATCTTCTACCAGGCGCGCTCATGGCGTTGCCCATGGCGAGGGTTACTGTAGGGCAGGGTAGGGCGCACAAGGACTCGTCCTTGTTGGGCTGCTGCAGCTCCACGGTGCACGCCGATTAAGGCAGCTCCCTGATGGTCCGCACGCCTCAGGCCGCGGCTGCATGTTGCCTGACGGACTGGCGCCCAGCGCACCCGGCGTGCTGCCCCCAGTTGTCACGCTGGTGCACAGGCCTTGCTTCACGCCGCACCGTGCAGGAGGCGCGACTGCCGCAGGATGCTGCTCCCTGTGCCTGGCGTGCCAGCTGCGCAGCACGGCGGCAGGCCCTGCAGCGAGCAGCGCAAGCAGGAGCGACAACCACGGCCTGACCCTCGGGCCTGATCCTCGGGCCGTGGGCGCGCGCGCAGCTGTGTGCGGGCGCCGCGCCGGAGGAGCGTGCGGCGTGGCAGCTGGGCGCCGCCGCGGACTACCACTACCTGAACCAGTCGACCTGCTTCGACCTGGCCGGCGTGGACAACGCGGCCGAGTACAAGGCGCGCGCAGGCTCTGACCGTACTCTAACCCTGCTAGGGCTAGGGGGCCTGCGGCAGGCCCGCTTGGCTAGCCCCTTAGTCTCGCTGGCGCATCGACGATGCGGCTGAGCGGCGGCGCGTGCAGCGCCCGGTGCACCCTGGCTCCGGCCCGCGCGCGGGGGCGCGCGGCCTGCCGCCCATTGCCGGGCCCGCGCGCCGGGCGTGCCTGCACACGGCTGCAGCCTGCGCGCGCGGCTGCTCACCCTCTACGGGCGGGTCCAACGCTTGCGGCTGTGCGCATGTGCGCGGGCTCACACGGGGACGTCGCCCGGCACCGGACGCGGGCGCTTGCCGGGACGTCAGACATATCGAATGTCACGCAAATCACCCGGCGTGTGCGCGCGCGCGCAGCGGACGCGGCGCGCGATGACGCTGGTCGGCATCCCGGAGGCAGAGCAGGCGGCCGTGTGCGCGCTGGTGGCCGCCGTGCTGCACCTAGGCAACGTCGCGTTCGCGGACGCGCGCGGCGGCGAGGCGTCGGCGGTCGCGCCCGGCGCGCCGGCGCGCCACCTGGGCGCCGCCGCTGCGCTGCTGGGCGTGGACGCCGCCGGCCTGGGCCGCGCGCTGACCACGCGCACGCGGCACACCGTCGACGGCGTGCCCCCGGCCCGCACGCCGCGCGGGGCCCGCGCGGCGACAGAGCCAGTCGGGCGGCGTGGACGGAGCTTTGCTCGGCAGCACACCTGCGAAAAGGCCCTGCGCAGCAGCGGCGCTGCGCTGCGTCGCGCGCCCGCCGCGCCCTGCCGCCCGCCGGGCCTGTCGGGCGGCACGCAACGCGAGCGAGCGAGTGCATGCGCACGCGGGCGCAGACATGCCGCTCACCGCCCGCGCAGGCCCGATCGTGAGCCCGATCGACGTGCGCGCGGCGACCGACAACCGCGACTCGCTGGCCAAGACGCTGTACCAGCGCCTGTTCGACTGGCTGGTCGCCACGGTCAACACGTCCATCGGGCAGGACGCCAGCGCGCCCACGCTGGTCGGCGTGCTGGACATTTACGGCGCGCGCCCTCTGCGCACCGCTCAGGGGGGTAGGGTAGGGTTAGGTAGAGCCGGCGCGCGAGCCCGGGCGCAGGAGCAGGCCGGCGCGGCGGGGCAACAGCAATGCGATCGCCCAAACAGTGCGCATGCGCGCGACTCACTCGGTCTGCGCCGAGCGGGCTGCAGGGGGGCGGCTGATGGGCTGACCAGACGCTTGAGGCGGGGGGCGTTTATCGTGCAGAGCCCGAGCCGCGCCCCTGCCGCGCGCAGGCTTCGAGTGCTTCAAGGAGAACGACTTCGAGCAGTTCTGCATCAACCTGGCGAACGAGAAGCTGCAGCAGCACTTCAACCAGCACGTGTTCAAGATGGAGCAGGCGCGCTGCCGCGCCGCGCCCGCCGCGCCCGCCCGCGCCTGTCGCACAGCCCAGCCGCTGGGATAGCGCGCCGCGCCTGCGCTCGCGCGGCCAGGGCAGGCGTGCAAGGGCGGGAGCGCCGCTGACTGCGCCGCTCGCGCCCGCCCGAGCGCCGCCGACACCCGGCAAACGTGTGTCACATGTTATGTGTCACCGGCGCCCTGTGTCAGGCTAGGGTGCACACTGCCCTACCCCGCCACGCGTGAATGCGCGTCATAAAACCCTACCTTAACCATGCGCAGGCGGAGTATGAGCGCGAGGCCATCGACTGGTCCTACATCCAGTTCGTGGACAACCAGGACGTGCTGGACCTCATCGAGCGCCGCCCGCTCGGCATCCTGGACGTCCTGGACGAGCAGTGCCGCTTCCCGAGGGCGC
>JAABUQ010006484.1_pt1 | contig 17718 bp, 16 predicted proteins | sample 5560001 | NCBI WGS metagenome assembly JAABUQ01 (sample SAMN10711888, study PRJNA513371) | rock metagenome | isolation source: Antarctica rocks | place: Antarctica: Victoria Land, Finger Mt nord | collected 2015-12-18
CTCCAGGATCTCGATCGCGGTCGTCTTGCCCGCCCCGTTGGGACCGAGGAGGCCGAAGACCTCTCCGCTACGCACCTCGAGATCGATCCCGCGCAGCGCCTCGAGCGCGCCGTAGCTCTTGCGCAGGGCCCGGACGCTGATGGCCACACCGTCCATGGCGCGAGTCTACGGCCGACCCGCCGCTACCGCCGCACGCCCGCTGCGAGATCAAGGCCCCCCGCGGGATCGGTTCAGACCGCCGCAGCGAGACCGGGCGTTCTCGTCCGGCCCCGCGTCTACGGCCCGGCGTTCGGGTCGCCGGCTCCGCCTCCGCTGAGATCCCGTGTCCCACCGCTGATGTAGCTCTGGGCACGGTCCCAGGCCTGCCCGCCGACCTTGCGACCCATCACTCGGCCATCGAGGTCGCCCTGCTCGAAGTGGATGCCGCCGTAGCGCCGCGAGATGCCGGCCTCGTTTGCGGGCGTGGGTGAACGTTTGCCAGGACAGGGTCAGGTCGCTGGCCGGCGTGGTCAGCGGCTCGACGCGCGAGCTCTTCGCCGGCTGGGTGTAGGTAGCGCCGAAGCGGTCTGAGCCGGTGAAGCGCTTGAGGATCTCGGCCCCGGCAGCGCTGAACGTGCTGTGGCCCGAGAGGTACTCGGGGAAGGGCGGAGTGACAACCGTGGGGGCCTGGTAGGGCGTCCAGTCGCGGCCCTTGATCCGCTGCGTGCCCTGGTAGGGCCCCGCCCAGGCACGAACGTACTTGTCGGCGGACAGATAGTGGATCGCCGTGACCGGACGGACCGAGTCATAGACGCGCTTGGCGCCCCACGCGGCGATGCTCGCATCGAAGATGGCGTTGGTCAGCGCGAAGAACATCTTCACGTCGGCGTCGAGGCCGTGGTTGTCGCGCTGGGAGACGTATTGGGCAAACAGGCACCAGTGTCCGAGCGGGAGCTCGGAGCGCGGCCCGTCGGCCCAGTACTCGGCGATGACCTTCTGCTCATCGTTCAGGCGGGCCGAGTAGTGCAGGATCTGACGCGCCTGCTGCTCGTAGAGCGAGTCGTCCACCGTGGCCGGGCTGTCGGTCAGGAACTGGTTGCTCGAGGTCAGGGCGAAGGGGGTGACGCCGCCCCAGTGGGGACCGATGTACTTCTGGACCACCGAGCCGCCGTGTCCGTCGGGGACCCGCAGCGGCTGCCACCGGTTGGGATCGTTGATGTGGACCGGGTCGTTGACGGGGAGCCGTCACCCGGTGGGCAGGCTGCTTTGGTCGAGCACCCGCCGGACGGCCGCTGCGCCACCCGGCTAGGGTCTCGCGCGTGAAGGTTGCCTACGTCTTTTCCACGTCCGGACACACCGCCAGCTACAAGCTGGGCCGCATGATCCTGCCCCAGCTCGAACGCGGCACCCATGGCGTCGAGGTCGTCGGGATGTTCTTCTTCGACGACAACACCTATGTGCTGCGCGCGGGCGACCCCACGGGCGAGCGCCTTGGGCGCGTGGCCGCCGAGCAGGGCATGCTGCTCATGCTCTGTGACCACTGCGCGCTGGAGCGCGGTCTCGCCGAGGGCGAGATCGGGTCGTCGGCCGTCAAGGGGACCGTCGACGGCGTCCGGGTCGGGTGTTTTCCGGACCTTTACGCAGCGCTCGTCGACAACCCGCCGGATCACGTCGTCACCCTGTAATCCCCGACCTAGCTCTACAACTGAAGGGGACCAAACTGGTCCCCGGTGGGCTCCGCTCAGCAGAACCAGGGCTCGGTCAACCGGGGGCGTCCCTCCGTCGAGCCCGTGCCGATCGCTTCGCCCCACGGCTCCTGGTCCCCGGTGGCCTCGCGCACGACCGCCCTGATGCGTCTGAACACCGCGTCTGAGGGTTCGTCGGCGGCGGTGCTCTGCTCGACCAGCGCACTGAGGCGGGCATGGAGGTCATCCGCAGCGGAGTCGGCGGCTCGCCACCGATAGCTCAGCCGCTCGGAGTCGTAGGCAGCCAGATGGCGGCGCAGGTCGCTGCGCTCGAGCAGCAGCGAGCCCTCGGGCACGAGCAGCCGGATCGTGTACTGGATCGGGTCGACGTTGTGAACGAGGTCGTGTGCCGCCACGAAATCGAGGAGGTCGGAGACCTGGCGCGGCGTCGTCCAGGGTGTGAAGGGCATGAACGAAGGGCGCGTCTCAACGCCGTGCTCACGGAGCAACGCAATCGCCCGCACCGCCTGGGCGGTCGTGTGGCCCTTGTCCAGGCGGGCGAGGGTCGCGTCGTCGACGCTCTCCAGAGCGCACACCACGAACAGGCAGCCGGCCTGGGCCATCCCCGGCCACACGTCAGCGTGTTCGAGTACGTGCTCGACCTTGGTCGTGCAGTCGAAGGTCAGCTGCGGGAAACGATCGTGCAGGGCGCGCACGACCGCCAGCGAGTGGCGACGGCCGTTGAGAAAGTCCGGGTCGCCGAACGTGATGTGGCGCGCGCCGAGCGCCACCAGCTGCTCGATGTCGCGCAGGACCGGCTCGGCTGCGACCACGCGGATGCGCCCGTCGTACACCACGGGCACCGGACAGTGGCGGCAGCGGTGCACGCAGCCGTGGCTCGCCTCCACGTAGCCAACGAGGCGCTCCTCGCCGCCCACGGCCAAGCGTGCGTAGCGCTCAAGTGGTGGCAGCAGATCGCGTGCGGGCACGGCGAACGTGCCGCGCCCCAGATGGATCGCGGTTGCCGGTGCGACATCGCGTTGGGTCTCCCCCCCGGCCCACGCCACCAGGGCGGGCTCATACTCGCCGGCGATCGCTTTGGCACCGAGCTCGGTCACCACCAGCTCCGGGCTGATGGTCGCGTACAGGCCGTAGAAGCACAGCGGCAAGTGCGGGTGTTCGCGGCGCACACGCCGAGCCGCGTGGAGGGCAAGCCGCATCGCGGTGTGCATCGGCACCGAAAGCGCGATCGCCTGCGACCACGCGATGAGCTCGGGCTCCCAAGGCTGCACGCTGAGGTCCAGGCAGCGCACCTCATGGCCGCCGTTGCGCAGTGCAGCGGCGGGCGAGGCGACGTGCAGGGGCTGGTGGCCGAGCTCGTACGTGGAGATGAGGAGAACGCGCATGGGCCCTGGACGCTAGCGCTCGCTGTCGATGTCCACCTCGAGGAGGCGGTGAGCCTCGCGCAGGGATCGCTCGACCGCGTTCGCGGTCGGCCCGGCGGGGATCGTGATCTCCACCCCAGCGATGCCCGCGACCGCCCGCGCGGCGATCTGTCCTCTCACCTCGACGAGCGTCCCCGCCTGCGGGATGGGAATCATCATCACTCCTGCTGCGTACCGCTCGCGCTGAAGGTCGTCGAGGGCCAGCCCCAGCGCGTGGCGAAGAATCACCTGCTCCAGGCTGAGGCTCGCGCCGAAGCGCAGGGCCCGCGAGCACAGGCCGCCGATCGAGCGGGCGGCGAGCTCGAGAACGCACGCGCGCTCTCCGTCGACGCGCAACTCGGCGTGCACCGGTCCCTCACACAGACCGAGGGCGCGCGCCGCATCGGCCGCGACGCGCTCGACCTCGGCCAAGAGCGACGCGGACAGCCGTGACGGCGTGACGTACATCGTCTCCTCGAAGTAGGGGCCCTCGAGGGGATCGGGCTTGTCGAACACCGCGAGGGTCTCCAGGCGCCCGGCGCGGAGCAATCCCTCGAGCGCGACCTCTCTGCCCGGCACGTAGCTCTCGACGAGAAGTGGCGCGCCGGCATCCTCGCCCGCGTTGCGCAGGATCCTCCGGATGCGCTGCGCTGCCGCCCGCACGCCCGCAGCGTCGTCGGCACGGATCACCCCGCGGCTGGCGGAGAGCGACAGCGGCTTGAGCACGCACGGCAGTCCGACCTGGTCAAGCACCCCCCCCACATCGACGCCCACAGGCAGGAGGCCGAATCGCGGCTGGGGGACCGAGCTCTCCGCCAGAGCCCTGCGCATGGCCGCCTTGTCGCGCGTACGCGCCACGGCGACCGCCGGATTATGGGCCAGTCCCAGGCGCTCGGCGGCCAGCGCCGCCGCCATGACACCCTGATCGTCGACGCCCACCACGGCCGCAAACGGGGTCTGCTCAGCGCGCGCCGCGATCGTCTCCGCGGCGTCGTGGGGGTCGTCCAGGCGCAGCGTCAGCGCGCGTTCGCCCATGGCCACCGACATGGCGGAGCGTCGGTCAGAGGCCACCGTGACGGCGACCCCGAGCTCGCGGGCGGCCGCCATGAAGTCGGTGGCCCGGTAGGTGGCCGAAGGGACAATGAGGAGCAGCCGCCGCACATCACTAGGCTAGGGGCGTGTCCACCACCGCCCTGCTGTCCATCACGGAGACCGCCCTGGCACAGGTTCGCGCGTTTCGCGACGCGTCGCCCGACCCGGCCAGCCGCGTGCTGTCGGTGCGGGTGACCGGGTCAGCGGACGGCGAGTACACGCACGCGCTGACCCTGGACGGAGCTAACGTGATCCGCAGCGACGGCGCCGTTCAGCGCGAGGAGGACGTCACCATCGTCGTGCCCGGTGACAGCATCGCGAAGCTGCGGGGCGCGACGCTCGACTGGCTTGACAGTCCGCCCCCCGGCGGCTTCACGGTCCTCAACCCCAACCGACCGGCCCCCCCTCTGCTCAAGCTGCCCAGCCTGCCGCTCGCGCCGGGGGCCGGGCCCGCAGCTCCCGCTGGACCCGCACCGCTGCCCCCGTCGGCGCGCAACCTCGACACCACCGTCGCGCGCCAGGTACGGGACGTGCTCGACGAGGCGATCAACCCGAGTATCGCCAGTCACGGCGGCCACGCGGAGCTCGCGGGCATCGAGGGTCGGGTCGCCTACCTGCGCCTCGGTGGCGGCTGTCAGGGCTGCGGCATGGCTTCGGTGACGCTCAGCCAGGGGATCGAGGTGGCGATTACCGATGCGGTGCCCGAGATAATCGAGGTCGTCGACGTCACCGATCACGCCTCCGGCAGCAACCCCTACTTCGAGGCCGCCAAGAAGTAAGCCGTGCCCGCAAGGAAGCCGGCGACCGTGCTCCGACAACGGTTCGCCCGTCAACCCTAACCACACCCAAGGGGTGTGGTCGGAGTTGGCCGGGGGTATGAGTTGTCCGTTGGCGACCGCTGCATACGGGGAAGCATGGCCCTCCTCACGCCCCACCCGTGCCAATTCAGCGCCGCCGTGAAACCGTCACCGCTCCACACCAGCCCTCTCACACCTCTCCGAGTGCTTGCGCGACCGCACCGATACCGGCCCGCATTTGACGTCCCCGCCGCGAGGCTGAGCCCGGTGACGTGCGCGGGTGGCTACAGCCGCCCGCAATGATGCATTCCTCTCCCCCGCCCCGGATCGCCCCCGTGCTACCGAGCCCCGTTGGGCTTGTTTCGAGGGGGCTGTGCGAGATGCTTGCGGGAGAAGCGGCAGATCTTGAGGTCAACGACCTGTCCGCCGTTTGGGAGGCGTCGGAAGGTGCGCTGTTCGATGACGACCTTCAGTTGTCGCTCTACATCCTCTACGAGCTCCATTACAGGGGCTTCGCCGGGGTCGACGACGCATGGGAGTGGCAGCCACAGATCCTGAACGTCAGAGGCAAGCTCGAGCGCCATTTTCTCGCCGGCCTGTACCGGAGGGTGGGACCACCGGAGGCGGCGGACGGCCAGGACATGGACCTGCAGCTTCGGGCCGTGCTCGAAGCGGACAGCTCTCCGTCGCTGTCGCGCTTCCTGGAGAGCCGAGCGTCACTTGCGCAGTTTCAGGAGTTCGTCATTCATCGCTCGGCCTATCAGCTCAAGGAGGCCGACCCCCATTCGTGGGCGATCCCGAGACTGGATGGACGCCCCAAGGCGGCTCTGCTCGAGGTGCAGTTCGACGAGTACGGGGAGGCCGACCCGGAGCGCATGCACTCGCAGCTCTTCGCCCAGACAATGTCGGCGCTGGATCTGGACTCGCGCTATGGCGCCTATCTCGACGTGCTGCCCGCGGTCACCCTCGCCACCGTGAACCTGATGTCGCTGTTCGGGTTGCACCGCCGCTGGCGTGGCGCGATCGTCGGTCACCTGGCCGGCTTTGAGATGTCTTCCTCCCTGCCGAACCGGCGGTACAGCAACGGATTGCTCAGGCTCGGCGCCGATGCTCGCGCCCGACGGTTCTATGACGTCCACGTCCTCGCGGACGCGGTGCACGAGAACGTCGCTGCCGTGGATCTGGCCGGAGGCTTGGTGGATCAGGACCCCACGCTGGCCGGCGACGTGATCTTCGGCGCCCGCTGTCTGGTGGCCCTCGACGCGGCTTTCGCGGAACATCTGCTCAGCTGCTGGCACGACGGACGTAGCGCGCTGCGCCAACCGGCACTCGCCGTCTGACCGCTGACTGGCGCGGGCGTCAATCCTGCGGGCCGGACTGCGGGCCGGACGAAGCCTCGCAGGCACTGGCCGCCCGGAAGCCCACGGCCTTGTGGGTGCCGTCGCAGAAGGGTCGCTGAGAGGATCGTCCGCAGCGACAGAGGGCGACGGTGCGCCCATGGACCGGCAGCTCCCTGCCGTCCTGATCAAGGATGCGAACCGCACCGCGGACGACGTACGGGCCGTCCCGATAGACGGTGATCGTCGGCTCCCGATCAGAATCGCTCATCGCCGACCGGCGTTCGTAGCACCAGAGGGTCGGGACCCACCGCACACCAGGTTTACGGCCACCGCCGCAGGTTAGCGGGGGCGCTGACGCGGGCCCTAACGTTCGCCTGCGCGGGCGGCCTGGCCCGGTGGCGCGTCAGCGGCTGAGCACGAAGAACTTTACGTGCGCGAGGTTTGAGCGTTGTCCGGCCGCATTGGTGGCCTGGACGAAGAGTACGTAGGTCCCCGGGGGCAGCGCCCGACTCCGGGCGATCCGCGCCAGGCTGATGCGGTGGTGGCCCGACGCGACCTCGGCGCGACGCGAGCGCACGGTGCGAACCCGGACAGAGCGGCGATGAATGGACGCGGTGGTGCCCAGGGACGTCGAGTTCTGCCCCTGCTGTCCGCCCCCCGTGAGGGCGGCGATGTCTTTGAACACCTCGTGGGCGACGCCCGCGGCAGCCGAGCAGCGGCGCTTGCCACGGCTGCGAGCGAACTGGCCGGGGCGGAGCACGCCGGGCGGGGGCCAGACCCCTTGGCGCGAGCAGTGTGCAGCTGAACGGGGCGTCGGGATGAGAACCTACGGCCGTGGCGTCACTGACTCAGTCCGCTTGCTGGTCGGCCACCTGGCAGGGCGGTGTGACGGCACACCACCGTGTCCTACGCCGGTGGCGGTGCGACCGCTCGCCGTGTCCCGGAAGTGCGCACGCGTGGGCCTGAGGGCCGGGACCCGGGATCGGACGTCCCGCCGCCATCACGCTGACGTGCTTGTCGCGCCGCGAGGATGGGTGCTCGGCCTCCTGGCCTTGGGCGCGGCGAGCTTTGCGGCCGTTTCGTCGGCCACACCCCGGAGCCCCGCGCGCACGGCCAGACAAGCCATCGCCGTGTGTCCGATCTCGGGACCGCGCGTGGTCTTCCCTCAGAGCAGTCCGTTCCGGCGCTCGGGTCCGGGTGCGGTGGTGTGGGGTGGTGCGACAGACGGGCACGGATGCGGGCCAACCCACCCGCCGACGCTGGCGCCGATTACGAGCAACGACCTACTCGGGTCACCACGAGCACTGTCCGAAGCCGCCGCGAGCGTTGCCACGGCAGCCGCCACCACACGGGGCCAGGTGGTTGTTGCCCTGGACGAGCGCCCCGGCAAGAGCGGCAAGCGGACGCTCGCGCTGACTGAGGCCCGAGCCGACCGCGCCTTCCCGACTGCCCGTCCCCTGGCCGGCGCATCGAGTCCCCCACCGGCGACCGCTACGGGCTATCTGGGCGATTTCGCTCTGGCCAGGGTCACCGCATCGCGGGCAGGCACGTCCCACTCCCACGCGATGAGCATCACCCTTGATGTGCAGCGCCACTTCGAGGCCAATCCATTCCTGCGGGGGGTGTATGCCGTGGGCTCGACTCCCGTGAGCGCTCTTGGCGTCGCGCTCGACTATCGGGCCGACGCATTGCTCACCTGGGTGCAGGCAGGGCGCCTCCTGGTCCGCTTCGTGTCCGCGTCCGGCCCGGCGCGTACGACTCAAAGCCTGGGATCGGCGGTCGCCTCGGCCCCCCCTGCCGCGCTGATCAGCGACGACGGACGCGCAATCGTCGCGTGGGTCAGCCAGAGAGCGCGCACCAACGGGTCTCGCCGTGACACCGACGTTTACCTCTCGATCTCGGGACCCGGCGCCCGGTTCGCTGCGCCGCGCCTGGTCGAGCATTTCTCCGAGCCCTCGGCAAGCACGCTGCCCCGGCCGCGCGCCGACCTCGTACGCCTGTCCAACGAGAGCGTGACGATGGCCTGGACCGGTCTCTACAGGTCCGAGCACTATGTCGTGCGCAGCGCCGCCGTGGGCCTGAACGCCATGGGTCACATCACCACGCTTTCGGATCCCCGCGCCGATGCCCTGCTGGGCCCACTGGTTGCGGGCCCGCGCGCCGACGCGCTTGCCCTGTGGAGCTCGCCCAACCACGCATCCCCGGGAACGAACCTGGATGGTCGTCTGTTCGTCTCCTCCTTCAAACACGTTCGACTGGGCCCACTGGTACACCTGGCCGGACCGGGACGCTACGCAGACCCTGCCGCAGCCTTCGATCCAGCCAGCGATCGGGCACTGGTGGCCTGGCGTGCCGACGACTCACCCGCCGGTCCTCAATATGCGCGACTGGCGCCGCTGGTTGCCGCCCACCAAGGAGGGTGAACCGCGGGCGTCAACGTCCCCGCGGCGGCTGATGCGGATGCCTGACGCACGCGCCCGTCAGTCGGCTCGATGATGGGCGAGGGCATGGCTGACCTTGGCCTCAGGCGGTCTGAGATCCGCAGCGGGTAACTTCTGCGGGTCGCCCTGGAAGGCGTGCAGGCAGTGCGCTGAGCAGAAGGAGAACGTTTCCGCACGCATCGCCAGCCAAACCCAGGCGCGTCGTTTCTCCGCAACGCCACGAACTTCCCCGCCACCTACGTCGGGCGTCGGCGTCGCGCGCTGAGCACTGCGTCGTGGATGCGGATGGTGCGCCCTTGCGGGTCGGTCGTCATCCGGGGCCTGGCGTCGGCAACCACGACGTCCCACTGCGCGGGGTCGAGAGAGGCCGCCACCTCCGAGGCGGTGAAGAACAGCTCGGGCAGCGGTGGGCGTCCGACGGTGGTCTGCAGGTCTGACGCGTCGTGGCCGACGATCAGCAGGGTGCCGCCTGGCGCCACGGACGCGGCGAGGAGGCGGAACAGGGCATCGCGCGGCTCCTTGGGCAGGTGCACGAACTGAGCGGAAACCAGGTCATAGGAGGCTGCCTCGAGACCCGTCCAGGTCAGGAGATCCTCGTGTAGCCAGTCGATCCGCTGTGCCACGTCGGCGCCGATCTCGGCGGCGCGCTTTGCCCCTCGGCCCAAAGCGACGGGGGATACATCCAGCGCCGTGACGTGCCAGCCTCGTTCGGCCAGCCAGATCGCGTCGGCGCCCTCGCCGCAGCCGACATCGAGCGCCGTGCCAGGACCGAGCTCCGACGCGTGGGCGACGAGCTGTGGGTTGGGTTGACCGCTCCACAGCTCGCTTCGTGAGCGATACCGCGTGTCCCAGAACTCCCGACTGAACATCTCGCTCACGATCGCTCGCCTTCAGGTGAGATCACGTCGTCGTCGGCACTCGAGATACCCCTTACACCGATCCAGGCGTACCTGCGCAACCGCGCCCTTGGTCAAAGCGTCGCGGGTGCCGCGGCTGTGCTGCGGGGGTTGATGAGAATCTTGGCGTGGACGTCCGGACTGCTGAGCGCGGTGAACGCGGCATCGACGCCGTCGAGTCCCACCGTCCCGGTGATCAGCGGGCCGGGGTTGACGTCGCCTTCAGCGAGCATGTGAAGGGTGTCCCGGAACTCGAGCGGCGTGTAGCCGACCACGAAGCGCAGGTCGATTTCCTTGTTGATGGCCATCGCGGGTGTGATCTGGTCGACGCCGACGCAAACGCCGATCACGACGACGCGGGAGAACAGCGGCGCGCCGGCGATGACGCTCTCGATCACACCGGGCATCCCGACGCACTCGAAGATGACCGGGTGTTTCGGCGCAGCGCCGAGCGCCTCGCCTAGGCGCCATGCGTGCCACCACCCGAAGGGGAGACGTTCTAGCTTCTCGCGCGTGCCGACGGCCAGCTCGAGCGCGGACGGAATGTCCTCCACGTGCCCGCTCCCCTGGACCGCAGTGAACGGGGATCCGTGCGCAGCGTCGAGGACGACGTCCGCGCCACAGGCGGTGGCCAGCGCGCGGCGCGCGGGCGAGTAGTCGCTGGCCACCACCGTGCGCACGCCCTTGGCCTTCAGGAGCAGGATGACCGCCAGCCCGATCGGTCCGCATCCGATGACGATCGACACGGTGCGCTTGCCCACCTCGCCGCGGCGCACGGCGTGCCAGCCCACCGCCATCGGTTCCGTCAGCGCTGCGACGTCAGAACCCAGGCCGTTGGGCACCGCCATGGTCAGCGTCTCCTCGACGAGCACCTGCTCGGCGTACGCACCTGGAGCGTGCACCGACAGGCCGACGGTGTCCACGCCGTGATTGCCGCGCAGGAGCGGCAGCGCGACGACGCGCGTCCCGGGCGGTGAGCCTTTACGACACCCGGGGCCATACTCGGCGACCGCGCCGCAGAACTCATGACCGAAAACGATCGGCTGGTCAGACCGAGCGAACCGGTCATAGCCCGCTCGCGCGGCCAGGTCAGCCCACGCGTCGCACCCGTGGCGGGCGTGCAGATCGGACCCGCAGATGCCGCAGCGCAGAACCTCGAGGCGCACCTGCCCGCGCCCTGGTACGGGCTCCGGACGCTCGAGCACCTCGAGTTGCGCGTCACGGCAGACGACGGCCCTCATTGCACGCGCCGGAGACGACAGAGGCCGATCACATCAACACTTTTGCACCACTCGCGGCAAACGCGGTCTCGCGCGGCCTTTCGCGATCTCGGTCGGCGGGCAGAGCTGGGCGCCCTTACCGTCACTGCTCGCTCGCCGACTCAAAGGCCGCGCCCACCACGGCCTGGGCAGTGGCGCCGTAAGGCGGTGCGAACGCCTCGATGAGGTCGCCTTCACCGCGCACGAAGACCCCGCGCAGGTTGGAGAACTCGCGGAAGCCCTCGATGCCGTGATGGCGGCCCGACCCGCTCTGTCCGATCCCACCGAAGGGCAACGACGGCAGAGCGCCATGCACCGCGGCCGCGTTCACACACGCGCCCCCGGACGTGGTGCGCCGCAGCACGTCGTCCGCGACCTGCTCGTCCTTCGAGAAGACGTACAGGGCGAGTGGCCGCTCACCCGCGTTCACGTACCCGATGGCTTCGTCGAGTGCGTCGTACGCCTTCACTGGGAGTATCGGACCGAAGATCTCCTCCTGCATGAGGGCGCTGTCGTCGGGCGGGTCCAGCACGATCGACATCGGCAGCTGGCGCGTGGCCGGGTCGATCTCACCGCTCTCCTCGAGCGCTCGCACGTCACACCCGCGCGCGCGGGCGTCCTCGATCAGGTTCTGGATCCGTTCGAGGTGGCGGCCGGTGATGATGCCCGTGTTGCTCTCCGACGAGGCGAAGCCGGGCATGTTCTCACGCACGTGCTCCGCGGCGAGGCGGGCGAAGTCGTCCATCCGTTCGCGTGGCACCAGGCAGTAGTCCACCGAGATGCACATCTGCCCGTTCTTGAGCGCTTTGGTGCCGAGCACCTGTTTCACCGACTCGGCGTCAATCGAGTCGTCAGCGAGGATGGCCGGGCACTTGCCGCCCAACTCGAGCGTCACGGGCACGAGCTGCTCGGCAGCCGTCATGGCAATCTGGCGGCCGACCTCGGGACTGCCCGTATAGAGCAGGTGATCCCAGCGCACGCGGGTGAACGCCTTGGCCAGCTCGAGCCCCCCGACCGCCACGTCCACGCGGTCGCGGTCGAACGTGGCCCGGATCATGTCGCGCAGCACCTCCGAGCACGCCGGCGTGTGCTCCGACGGCTTCAGCACCACGCGGTTTCCCGCAGCCAGCATCTCGACGAGCGGACCCACCGACAGGTCGAACGGGAAGTTCCTCGGGCTGATGTTGCCCACCACGCCCTTCGGCTGAGGCAGCACGAACGCGCGACCGCTGCCGTACAGCCCGGGGTCGGAATAGCGAGGCTCGGGAGCCATCCATGTTTCGAGCTGCTCGGCGACGTAGGCGGCACGTCCGGCCACGCCCAGCACCTCGACCAGGTCGGTGGCGAGCGTCGGGTGCACGCCGAAGTCGGCGCTCATGGCCTCTTCGATCTGTGTGCGACAGCTCATCACCATTCCCGCGAGGGCGACGAGCAGCGCCTGCCGTTCCTCCAGCGACGGAAACGGATCGGCCAGGAACGCAGCGCGCTGGCGAGCGACCATCTCGTGCAATTCTTCGATGGCGGCATCGTCGGTGCCCGTGGTGGTGCCGTGCTCGATGGTCGACATGCGCTTGCTCCTCTGATCGATGGCGTACGGCGAAGATACGCCGCGTGGCAGGGGCCGCGCAGGTCAGTCGCCGTGGCGACGCGGTGTGCGCCAGGGCGCTCTCGGTCAGGCGCCGCCGATCCCCCACGCAACTACCTGGCGACTTCGCCGGACTGCAGTCAAAGCTCGAGACAGAGCAACTCCGCGAAGCAGTAATGGCGCACCGCGCGCCGGGCTGGCATGCTTGGCTTGTGAGCCTGCGCGAGAAGGACCAGCGCAGCCGCTGGCCATGGATCTCGCTGGTTCCGATCGGATTGGGAGCGTGGGCGCCGATCTATGCCGGGTTGCGCGCGAATTGCACGCCATGGATCGCCTGGGGGTCGCTATGGACCACGATCTCGCTAGCCGGGTGGATCATCGCCGCCACGCAGAAGGGCACGAGCGACATCGCAGGCCTATTTCTGATCCTCGGCTGGGCGGGGGGCGCTGCCACGGCGTTCACGATCCGGGGCGAATACGAGCGGCGCATGGCTTCGCCGCTGCTGCAGGCCACCGCGCAGGGACGCCAGCGGATCGCGGACCGCCAGCGTGCCCTTGAGCTGGCGCGACGGAACCCCGCTCTGGCGCGCGAGATCGGCGTCGGGCGACCGGACGAGCGGGGGGCCGTTGATGCCGGCCTTGTGGACGTCAACAACGCGTCTGTGACCGCGCTCCTGAAGCTGCCCGGCATCGACGGGGACATGGCCACGCAGATCGTCGAGACGCGTGAGAAACTTGTCGGCTTCTCCTCGCTTGAGGATCTCGGAGAGACACTCGACCTCGACGCCAACGTCGTCGACGGCCTGCGCGGCGAGGTCGTCTTCCTGCCGCGCCGCTAGATCCGAGGCTTCGAGGCTCCGTCGGGTCGCTCAGAGCGCGACGGTCTGACCGGTCACAAACCGTCGCTGCGGACGATCTCCTCGACGGCCTCGCGCGGAACCGGCTAGGAGCAAGGCTGGGTCGGCGCCGGCCAGCGGCGTGCGGCATCGACCACCCATGATGGCGCGCCCGCCACAGATGTCGATGCGGCGGGGTCTTGCGTCGGACCGAGCCGTTCAGGGGTGTCCGCTAGGGGCGGGTGGTGGTCGTCAGCGCAGCAGAGGGGAGTGCGACCTGGCTCAACCCCCCGTCAAGCGCACCGCCGCGATACCAAGGGCCCGCCGAGCGGCGACGTCACCGATGCACGACCGAGAGCCCCCGCTCTCACACCTCTCTCTGAGTCGGGGAGACAGGATTTGAACCTGCGACCGCCCGGCCCCCAGCCGGACTCAACTAGACACGCTCAGCGTATGTTGGCTGGTATTAGCTGGTTTTAGCTTCTGTCAGTTGCTATAAGATGTGCTCAGAATGGTACACGAACGGTACACGAGCACCGTTTCCCGGTTTCCGTGCCCGCCGATCCGGGTGGTGGTCGCATGAGCCCGGCGCCGAGCAAGCGCCGACGCGAGTACGGGACGGGGACGCTGCGCGTCGTCGGTCCGTCGTGGCTGGCGTCATGGTACGGCGATGACGGTCGCCGAATCCAGCGCAAGATCGGGCGGGTCCGCTCCCCAGGCGAGCGCGACGGGCTGACGAAGGCGCAAGCCGAGCAGGAGTTCCGCCGCATCCGCAACGCGACGCGCTCGCTGCCCGTGGGGGTCAAGCGCGTGAACGTCGAGGAGGCTGGCGCCGAGCTCTCGCATCGCCTTGAGCTGCGCGGCCGCAAGAAGTCCCACCGGCTGACGGTCGCCTCGGACCTGCGCAACCACATCGCGCCGTTCTTCGGCGAGTCGCCACTCGACCGGATCGCGCCGGAGGACATCGAGCGCTACATCGCTGCCAAGCGCGGCACGCTCGCGATCAAGACGATCCGCAACCACCTCGGGACGCTGCACTCGGTGTTCGAGCTCGGCCAACGGCGCGGCTGGTGCGATCGCAATCCGGTCAAGCTCGCCGATCGACCGGTGCTGAGGACGACAGAGACGCGGCTGCGCTTCCTCGAGCCGGCGGAGCTCGACGCGCTGCTCGCCGCTCTTTACCCGGACGACGCGTTCGGGCAGATCGAGCCGGTCCTCTACCTCACCGCGGCGATGACGGGGCTGCGCCAGGGCGAGCTGCTCGGACTTCGCTGGCGCGACGTCGACTTTGCTGCCCGCAAAGTCCGAGTCGTCTCCCCCTTCGTCCGCGGCGAGTTCGGCGATCCAAAGTCCGAGGGATCCGGCCGCTCGGTCCCGATGGCCGAGCGTGTCGCCACCGCGCTCGCCGAGCTGCGCGAGCGCTCCCCCTACTCCCACGAGAGCGATCTCGTGTTCTGTCACCCGGAGACCGGCCGCCCGCTCGACCGATCGAAGCTCGTGCGGCGGTTCAAGGACGCGCTCGTGCGTGCGGGCATCCATCGAATCACGTTCCACGAGCTGCGGCACACATTCGGGACTCGCATGGCCGCAGCGGGCACGCCGCTGCGAACGCTGCAGCACTGGATGGGACACGCGGACGCGAAGACCACACAGGTCTATGCGCACTACCAGCCAGCGGCGCAGGAGGCGGATGCAGTCGATCGGGCGTTCGCGTGAGCGCGTGACCGCACCGGAACCCGTTGACCAATCGGACTCGCCAATCTGTCTAATGATGTCGTACAATGTCCAGAAATGTCCGGTTATGGCTGTAGATATCGAGGAGATGTCTCGAAGGAGGTCCGCTCGATGGCACTGACTGCAGCACCACCACAGCTTCTAACCGTTGCCCAGGCGGCAGCGCTGCTCCAGGTCAGCGATCGCACGATCAGACGCTGGATCGACGCGGAGAAGATCCCGTTCCTCGAGCTTCCCCGAGGCGGCTATCGGATCCCGCAGGGTGCCCTGCTCGCCTCGCTGCGTGGCAACTACGATCTCGCCGGCGAGCTGCGCGGGCTCGACGAGCGCTACCAGAACGTGACCGACGATCAGGTGCGACAGGCGCTCGGCGACTCCGCGACCGACTGAGCCGCGCCGCCGAGCAGCTGATGCCGTTCGTCATGGTCGACACGAGCGTGTCGTTGCCCGCGACGCTCGGCGGCGGCATGCCGCGCAAGTTCTGGGTGATCCTCGCGCTCGGCGCGCTCACCTACGAGTGCAATCAGCGACGGCTCGAACTCGAGGAGCTCGAGCGCGAAGCCGAGGCGACCGGCAGCCGCGTTGGTGGCAGCGAGCGCGCGCGAGCCCTGATCGAGGCCGCCGAGTTCCGTCGCTCGGCGCTGGCCGAGCTGCTCCCGTACGAAACGCCCGACGATTGGGTCGCCATCGGCTCGGCGTATCTGTTCGACGAGTACGAGCGCAAGCTGCGAGAGATCGGCCGCCGCCTCGACCCGACGCTCGAAGAAGAGGACATCCCTCGCCTGCGTCGCCAGGTGCAGGCGATCTGCGCCGCCGGTGCGCCCCCGATCGACCCGCGCGAGGAGATTCCGATGCTGACGAGCGATCCCCAGGACGACCCGATCGTGTTCGCCGCGCTGCGCGCAGACGTGGATCTCCTGATCAGCGACGACAGGCGGCATATCGTCCCCGATGGGCGGTCGCATACATACGAGCATGGCGACCTGCATGTCCTCGCGGTCACGTTCGACGCGTTGGTCGCGGACCACCTCGATGTTGCGTGGCCGGAAGTCGACGGGAGTTGGCTCGCCGTCGCGTACGAGCGGCTCGAGGCGTTAAGCGGCGAATAGCGAGCCTGATCCGTGGCGCGGCCCCGCGTTCGGCACCGCCCAGATGCATAGACCCCCAACCGGCTCTTTTCTCGCTAATTGGCCAGGCCGATCCAGGGAGTTCTGGCCGGATCACGCGTCTGTCCGCCGCCAGAGCAAGGATCCAGCTGGTGCCCGGTAGCCTGAAGAGAGGATGGGCGGCAACTCTGGGCTGGCTGTCGGCGAGCGCGCGCCCGAAGGACATGCCCGGCTGGGTCTTCGTCCTAGCAGTGCTCTGGGCGGTCGGGCTACTTGTTGTGTTCCTGACGTACATGCACGGCTCCGATCGACTCGGCCTCCCGCACTCCTTCGGCCGAATCCCGGTTGAGGCGCCCTGGGTCGGGCCGGTTGGCGGGCTCCTCGCATCCCTAGGCGGGATCGTCGCCCATTGCCGTAGTGACTGGGACGCCCGCTTCGACTACTGGCATCCGATAAAGCCGCTCATGGGTGCCGCCAGCGGCGCGGTCGCGTGCTTGCTCGTGATCGTCGTTGCCCGGACTGCGACGGGTTCGACGAGCACCGCGATCGACAGCTCCGCTCTCGACGCCGCCGCCTTCATCTTCGGGTACGCCGAAGCGTCGTTCCGCCAGCTCATCACCGCCGCGACTGACGTGTTCCTGAGGCCGGGCAAGGCCACGGACCAGCCGCAGCACGGCGTCGGAGGGATGCCTGGCGCGCCCGGCGTGGGCGGGTCGGCTACCGGATCCACCTGCAAACCGATCGGCCGATGCCGGTGCCGAGTAGCTCGGACACGACGATCTCGAGCGTTCGGGGACGACCGCCTGCGCCATGGTGATTGCTGACGATGTCGGCGTCGGAGTCGGTACTCGGCACTCGCGGTCGCCACCTTAATCCTGGCCTTGATCGCCTCACGTCAACTCAGGGAGTGAGAGGCCATGGCGCTAGCGCCCCGAGCGCCCCTCCTCGCTCAGGAGTCGGCCCTGGCCGATTCCTGGTTGCCCTTTCAGCGGAGCGGAGCCGGGCAGTCACCGAGCGAAGCGAGGGCAACCCCGCGCAGCGGGGTTGACGGACCGGCGGAGCGGAGCTACGGCGTGCAGTGGCGCTCCAGGGCCAGGCGGACCGCTCACGCGAGCGGGACGAGCCCGGCGCCCAGACACGGCGACACCGCCCCGGAGCACGGCGCTCTCCGTGAGCCTGCACAGCCAGTGCGTATAGTCTGCACGCTTTGGCGGTTGGTAGCTCACGGGCATGGAGGAACTGAGCGCACCGTCGAGCACTTGGCGTTCGCCGACGGTCTGCACGCTTTGACGGTTGGTAGCTCACGGGCATGGATTCTGGCCAAGCGTCGACGTCGGCAAGCCGCTTGTCTTCCTCACGCTGGCCATCGCGCGCGAGATCCCTTGACCGCCACCTAGAATCCGCCACCGACGAACACATCGCATTGACGGGGAGCCCAAGCGTCGGTGACATGCCTCGACGCCCGGGTTCATAACCGGTAGCCACCCGCGCACCAAGCTGACCTCCAGGCTCCTCGAGCCCACACCGCGCCGGACGCCGCTGAC
>JAABUQ010006485.1_pt1 | contig 17709 bp, 23 predicted proteins | sample 5560001 | NCBI WGS metagenome assembly JAABUQ01 (sample SAMN10711888, study PRJNA513371) | rock metagenome | isolation source: Antarctica rocks | place: Antarctica: Victoria Land, Finger Mt nord | collected 2015-12-18
CTCCACTAAATGCCTCATTATCTATAGGGCCTAGATTGATCAGCCGAGTATATAGATGAGCCTGTATTCCTAGGTAGATAGAGCAATTGAAATCTCCTATAGCCAACAATAAATGAAACTTAGGGCTAAGGCTAAGTAAGTACCCTAGAGCAAAGGCCCGGTTTAAAAAATTATTTAGTATCTTACAGGGCCGCTTCCAGGGACTAGTCCTTAAAAATTAATACTTATAGAATATTTTAAGCCAGAAATCTCTAGGCTTTCCGGGTACTTTCGTTTAGGCAACTACTCCGGGGGCCAGGATAAACCTAAGATCAACTCGTACTAACGCAAACCAAAATTACTGGTGTTATCCTCCGTACTACTGTAGGCAATTGGGCTGTCAACTAAGTAATTGGCTAACTACCTGCATTAATACGTTGGATAGCTAATCGTCAGTTAGATTGCCAATCCAACGTACGTTGATTAGCCAATCAACTAGATTGGTGCGTCAACTGCCACAGTGCTAATCCCACATACATTGAGTGGCCAATCAACTGGCTTGGTGCGTCAACAGCCGTCCAGCCCCTGGGAGCACACCTGAACTCTACGAGCGGTGTGGCATCACTGTTGCCGGATTTTCCTAAGATGACACGCGTGCTCACCGATGGAATAAGGCACAGGTTATTTGTATTTTCGTACTCTGTACACCCCATTCCATGAAGGGTGAGCAGCGAAGGAGCACTTGAGGCGCAGCAACAGAGCAAAGGATCTGGCTGAGGTTGTTAGTGGAATTTCTATCTTCAGATTCTACTTGACTCCCATCTGAAGAGAATCACCACTGTTTATCAACTTACTATTAATGTGTCTATATTGTTTTGCATTTGCGATCAACTTTGCGCCCTGATTTAGTAAACTCCGATCGCTGTTAAAGTCAAGGAAAAACTGGTCAATACTCTCTTCCTTTATCTCTTTCTCTCCTGTTTGAGGGACGGTCCTCTGTTTCTTGAGGGACGACCGGCGTGAGCCCATGACAGACGCGGGAGGTTGGTGCATAGAGGCCTGTCACTAGGGGTATGAATCCTTCTTCTGCTGAGCCAGAAAGGGGAAGTAAAGGCTCGGTGTCGGAGGATAAGGGCACTTAGGGGAGGCGCTATGTGGTGCGTTTGCGGACCATGGTCTGAGAAATAGGTGTGAAGGTAAGACCGCAGCCGATGTTCTTCCAATCTTCGTTTCTGCGCTCGAGAGCCTCTTCCACAGGTGCGAGACATAGGGACACAAATGTCAGGTCGAGCGTCGAGTCACCAATCAACCAGCCTATCCGTACTGGAACCGCGTCTTTGTTGCCCATCTCATATACGCCTACGCCTACTGCTGCTGTCTCTAGCCATAGGATCTGACTCGTCTGATCTCGTGGAACGAATATCGTTATGGCTGTTATGCCCACGTTGCGTGCGGTCATATCAATACAATCCGCATTGTCCAAGGCAGTACCAGCCAGGGCGACAGTATCGTGAAGGGATGAGAGATGTGGGATAAGGGATAAGGGAGGACCCTCGCAAGAAAGAGTCGGCTATTGGGGCAAACTCTTGAAGGCAAAGGACTATGATGTCAGGTGGTGGAGTTCGAAGGTGCAGGGCAGCGAAGGGGTGGGTAGATAGCGGCGCGGAATGCATGGGTATGCAGCCACTATTAAGATGGGTGAAGTTACAAAAAGCTAGCGCTAAAAAGACAGGCCAGACAAAGTTGCCAAATCTCGCGACCTGCGAATAGCGTTGCAAGGACAGCTTCTGCAAGTATAGCGGACTCGGTCCTTTCATTCATTTCATGACCGCAGCAGGAATCCTTCATACCGGGCCAAGTAGTACTCCAACGTTATCATCCTGAGGTATAACGACCTAGAGACGTCTGCTATACGAGTGAACACTTATAGAGATATTAGCTTCATTCCCAATAATTGTGCACCCAACTAGGGACAGATAACAATTAAATTTGCCATGTTTCCGCATCAGAATCAATTTCCGCTAAGCCACCTTCACTGCTGGATCTTCTGTCAGAAATCCCATATTTTGAAACATGCAGGATTGTAGACTAGTGAACTCGCAACGACGTCCAAGATTAGAGGCATATGTCATATTATCTTTCATATGCAAAATGCAGGTAAAACAGCCGAGCATCACGGAGTTGCACATGACACGAAATTAACCCTCCGAGGGTTGGTGACGATTAAGATGGCCACATCAAATTTTGAGTTACAAAATTCTTCAAGTGCGTTTATACTTTCCTTCTAGGTTTTTTCCAAACTTCGATTACCACGTTGAAATCATAAGCAAAAAGCAAGTATAAGATTCAGATGTATAAACAATCGTATAGATCTCTTTGAAAGATAGGTCTTTTCGTGGTTCTAGTAAGACTCCGCCGATATGGCTTGGCCACGGTCATCGTCACCAACCCTCGTTCCTTGCGGCGCTGTACACTGGGCTCAGGTTGCCGAGAGACATCTAACCTGATGGCTCATTGGGCACTGTAAGCCCACGTAGTCGACAACCTCTCTATAGAGGATGACCGTATGTCTCAGCTCGTTCCAAGGCCATTTGCAACTTGAGGATTTTGTTGCTCAGCCTGCTCCGAGAGGCTTTGCAACATGAACATCTCGAGGAAGATTCAAGGCCTTTGCAACTTGAGGGTCTTGTTGCTCAGCCTGCTCCGAGAGGCTTTGCAACATGAACATCTCGAGGAAGATTCAAGGCCTTTGCAACTTGTGGGTCTTGTTGCTCAGCCTGCTCCGAGAGGCTTTACAACAGGAACGTCTCGAGGAAGACAGGTCGACAATCTCTTTATAGAGGATGACCGTATGTCTTAGTTCGTTTCAAGGCTTTTGTAACTTGGGGACCTCGTTACTCAGCCTACCTCGAGAGGCTTTGCAATATGAACATCTGGAGGAAGACAGAATGAGGATCTGTGAATATTTAAGAGGTTGGTCTCCCATGTGATATCGTCTTGTATATCCTTCAGTAACTCGACCACATTCTTTCTTCAGCATGTATTTCTTGACCCTCTCCCCCAAGCAAGCTGGGATCTTGTTCCCATTCGTCCTGTCTCTATCGACCAACGCCTTATCAATCGATAACCAACGACGAGCCTTCGGATGTGACGGCGACGATGAGGGTAGTGAATTACCCACTCTAGATGGTTCGACCAGTGATAAGTCGCCCGGAATGGGCGTTGAATTTGAAGCTGGGGGCGTGTATGTCTCGTCAACAATCAAGGGTGGTTGTAGTAAGGAAGATACGGATGCATCGAAAGGAAAGCTGCTGGGCAATCGCAAAGGAAAGAATTGGAACCTCACTGGAGACACTACCGGTGACGCTGATTTACTCAACGCGGAGTACATCTTGGACGGCACTCAGATTAAGATTGGTGCTGGCACAGCGAAAGAAGCGGCGGCAGCTGTTGCGAAAGATTGGGTAAGTCCAACTCGGAGACGCTTGGGGCACGCAATAATTTAGGTCTGCAGACTGAATGGAATCCGTCTGCTGATATGAAGGATCCTATGTTAAACGTTGATCAAAGCAAATGCAATCCTTGGAAAATCATCGAGCCCAGCAATAATAAAAAAAATGCCGATATCAGGTGGGCTCCACAAGTCACAGCACCATTACCTTTGGAGGCGATTAGTGATCTCTTCTCAAAAGTTGCGACTGGATCCAGCTCCAACGATCAGGCCGCTTCGCTGCTACCGAGCAACCGTAACGACCGCGTGGTATACGTCACCAAGGATTTTTTCCAAAGCAAACCGAATGGGATCTCGTCGGACAGTGTTAAGGCCGACGTACTGGGATTTTTCTCGCTAGTCATCTCGTACGCCAAATCGGCTAGAGCAGAACAGGAAGACAAAAGTCCCAAAGATCTGACATCAATTATGCCTCGAACTTATTTCACGACTATTTTCCAACAAGTGAAGCCGGCAGTCCCGGGCACGCTGTACGACATTGTGAAAATTCTCGCCTGCTACAAGAATAATGGTAAAAACGTTGAGTAAGTCATCTATGACTCTAGAAAGAATGCTGTATTGATCGATTGTGCAGACTGGACAAGAACTTTTGTGACGGCACTCTCCAGGCTCCAAAGCCGAATGCAAAGATGGACGGGCAGAAATTTTCAGTCGACTCCAATGGCAAGACCGATAGCACCACGGTAAAGGATTGGATACAAAGTATTCAAGATAGAGATGGCAAATCGCCGGACCGCTTATCCGAAATTGATAAAATCGTTGATGGTTCCATTGGTGGCCTCGAAGATGCCTTGGAATATGTCCTCAACACCAACCGCGGAGTCCCCTTGTTCGAGTTCCGAAAATTGCCAGGCGCCACGGCGGGGGAGATGGCGGATCGCGTCGACAAGTCCGAGCAAGCGATCATAGCCTACCACAAAGCAAACACCAAGCCTCCGGCACGCTTCATGAGGAACCGACGAGACGCGGAATTCTCGAAGATGAAGCGACAGGATTCTCCAGCGTGTGCTCCGAAGCCTGCCCCTCCACCGCCGCCTCCACCGCCGCCTCCACCACCACCTCCACCAGCTACTGACAGCTGCGACGTCTCATACCAAGTCGTCGACGACTTTTTCGAGATCAGGGGCAAAAACTTCGATCCCTCGAAGCTCGGCACTAATGGCGACAACCTGAAAGGCCACATTAAGCATTGCGGTGCTTTGACTGCTTGGAAATTCGTTCCGACACCGCATGATACCACATATGAGTGGTACGCGAGCGGCAAGCTGCCCATTGGGACCAGATCGTGTGTGGGCTCGGCTACGGAGACCTCAGGAGGGGGCTCTCTTGGGAACTGCCATGGTGTAGGCAAGCATTAGTGGTGACTTGCTTGGGACTGAACTGCTGTAGTGCAAGGCGGGGAGTGGTGGCGGACAATACTGCATACTGGTATACGATATATCTGGGACTTGGTCAGCATGGGTTCTTGTGTTTTTCTCATTTGTGGGAGGTGGACAGACTGTGTACTGATGTACAAGACATCTGGGGCATGTGGAGCAGGCGTTCTTCCATGTTTTCGTTTGAGGGAGAGACTCACCCGCATGTATTTTTACCAACGCTCGTTAACATGTTTTCCATCCGCCTCGCTGTTGTGCAGCGCCATCTCTCTCTCTTCCTTTCTGCGGCTGTAGAATTCAGGCCATTCGGCCTCTTACCCCTTAGGCTGGATCTTCTACTGAAGTGGTCGATCCTAATGGTATTCCTCTAAAGTATATGTGAGTGAGCTGTAAACGGAGGTGCAGCGGCGCTAGTAAATATCTTTAGAAAAGCAATCGTGTCGCCTAGGGAGTCGTGTAACTCTGCATATAAGATGAAAGCTGCAAAATATTCCGTCCACTCCCGTGGACTCTAACAAAAAGCTTAACGTGAGAATCCGACCTTTGGGCTTGACTTACCGACATCGGCCCACGCTAGTAGGGAGGAGAAGTAGCCGCCATTTTTCTGAATACTCCTGTGTAGTAACAAGGCAGGTTTGAATCATGAAAATTCAATACAAGAAGACGAAGTCCCACAGCAGCATGAAAGCAGCACTGGGGAGGTAGCAAACAACGATTGGCATTGACGGTCAACATTGGCGTCCATCATTCAAATGACCAGCAAAAGCAACCGCGATACCAGCAACACTTGACATGTCAACACCTCTCCTACCATCGTCTGAAGCTTATATGCGGCCGCCGCTCCACGTAGAACGGTGACCGCCTCGAGTTCATCAAGCCAGACTGTCCTCGTCAGAGCTATCGTCCCACACCCCAGGCCCATCGAATGATCTTGCACAACCTGGATCTTCGAACGGTCGACGACATACGAGAGCCTCGAAAGGCTTTTGCCAATGATCCCACATGACGACAAAAAATAAATAGCCATCCTCCTTCGCGTGCACCCACGGGTCATCAAATTTTTTGTTGTGAATACGTCTATACGTGTGCTCCATATGCTCTCCAACTTTTCGATTTAGCTCTCTCCGTTTATCAGATCGATGAAAGCGAGCGGGATGTTGCGACTCGGGGTCTTGATGCCCCTCGCCCGGTCCGATACTCTGTGTAAGTTTGGACAGCTCGTATAGGAGGATTAGCTGCTTTAACGACGCAGCCTCGAGTCTCGAACGCCATTCAGCAGTATCCAGTTCCATCATACTCCAAACCTGATAGTACGATCGAATAAAGCGTGGGCGTTCAGTTGACGTCAGGCACGGCGGATGCCGTTGCGCCCCTGCGCCGTAGGACTTCTCCGCATCCCATGATCCCGCTGTTGAGATATTAGAATAACATCGCCTATCAAAGGCTTTCAGATACAACATACGTCTCACCTTGCAGACGATTTTCCTTTCGAACTCAGAAATGGATTTTTCTACCACCCAAGAATTTCGTACTAGGCGGCCTACATCTTCCGCAGAAAGCAGGGAAGATTCTTTTGCCGGTCCACCTTGGTCGTCGAGGAAAATACGCGCATACGGTTCGCACGGAATACATCGCGGCGCAACTTGGCGATAGATAACGTTTGTGGATGTCGTCCATACATTTCTGAGCCGATGGCACGTTGCTGCCAAGGCGAAGACATCCGACAATCGAGGTAGGAGGCTGAAGATCTCCTCTAGCAGCTCTGTTGGGGTGCGCGAGAGCGGATCAAGGCCATGGCCGACAGTCCGTGATGAGAGCGATGTCATACTAGCTCACAGCGAAGTCGCTTCAACTTTACCACAGGACTTGCGGTACGACGGGTCTGTTTGGATGCTATTTCTGTAGAAGCTGGACTGTGTGATTCTTGGTCAAAGATACGGCAATAGCATCAGTAGGACAGTGCTATTGTTCTTCTTAGCAGAAGTTGGCGAAAGCTAAATCTAGGCAGCAGAGTAGCTGCGGTGATCAACGGGATCTAGGAGATTCGACGCGTCGATTTGTAATCTACAGATTAATCAGCAGGTCTGCCGAGAGTAGAGCGAGCCAAGAAGGACGATCCCACAACGAGATGACATAGGGTATGAACAATGGATTGATGTTGAAAAGCCAATCATTCATACACGTGGGCTTTCGCAAGCCAAGCTCAAGGTTGCCGGGAGCTAGCACAAGTCCGTGGTAGACTACCCGTCTTTCGGGTACGCTAGAGGAATGCACAGGGGAACAGTGCAATTGGCGAATAGGTCGTTCACCCATCCTGAGCTTTGAATAACGATACTTGGGACCCTTTCTTAACGATCCTCGGCCGGATTGGACAAATGTCTGCTGGATCAGCGTGGATGGCTTGACTTGGGATGTGATCAAGCTCTTGGGCAATCACAAACACCTGCACAGATTAGCAATTGAAGGTCTGATGAATGCGAAGAATGGGACCAAAGCAGTTTGGTACTCAGATTACACATTTACGGTGCTTCAACTGCGGAAACTCATCCAAATTCAAACGGATTCAGAAGACTGTGATTCAAACTGTGATGATTGGGATGATAAAATGTTGCCTGATCATGCCCCCAAGAAGCCGCACCGAAAGAGGCAGAAAAAGCGCTTTTGGCCTTTCAAGACGCCGAGACCCCTAATTCAGCGCAAAGACGGACACACTGCGTCCGAGGTCCACAAACCTATCGCTAATGAATCTGCTACTAGTATTGGGCGACAAATATTCAGAAGTGGTAACAGCAAAGCCCAAACAATTCAGCGATATCTCGGTGAGCCAAATGAAGAGCGCATACTTTACATGGAACGGCATTCCGCTCTGGCATCTAAAGGTCTTGCAGTCGCTGTAGAGCAAGTAGCCATCTTCCTGAAAGTCATCTTATCTGTGTCGTCATCCTTGTATTGTCAACAGGCCCATCCTCTATCTAAATGAAAGGCTTTCAATCCTCGATTTTGGACGTCTGCGGACCAAACGACCCTCAAGACATATTCGAAGACCCATCCTGACCCCGAAAGACTGACGCTGACTTGGTAACACATGTAAACGTCTGACAATACGGTGATGTCATTCTTTGAAACTTCAGCGGAAGACATCGAGCCACCTACACTCAACAGACTTTGTACTCCAGAGACCATCTTAAGAAGAGCTTCCGATGCTAGCATGGTTATTCTGGTCCTCTAGTCGCTTCTGACCTTCTAAGCGTTGGTTGACTTCTCACAGGCAGTCATCTACGCCGTCGTAGATCTAATCATCCCCGTCGCCGAGGCATACCACTGGCAAAACATTCTTGTGAATGGCTGTATTCTTCTCGCATTCGATTGCGACCTGCATCGAAGTCTTCGTCGCACATTGGTGCCAGCGTCAACCCGTCACAAAGCTCAATGAAATTGCCAGCAACAAGAACAGGGCAAGCAAAGTTTTGGCACGTCTTTCGACGCAAATTTCTGAGACGTGTTATTCTGACGTTAGGCCTCACCTGCTTGACCTTACAACTTTAATTCGCTGTAGGTAATCAAGGCATGAATGACATGTGAATTTAGAAGGCGACGTTCCTATTTCGGAACTTTGCATATCTGTGGCGGAATGATACCATTCGGTCTCATCTTCGAAATTCCGTTTCCCACACATCTCTATGGAAAGCGGTAGTTTGGTCTTGAATCGACTTGCGTCAATTAGGCCTGACCACGCCAGCGCTTTTCTCTACCAACTTCGTCGGCATAATGAGTGAGGGAGTCCATCTACTCGCGTAAATGCTACCGAGCCGGACGAAAGAAGAATATGGAGCTTTCATGGCACCAGACCATTGACATGCTTTCGGCGTCTCCGATGTTCTGGGTGATGTAAGTGCAATCTCAGTCCGTGTTAAGTGGCTGATGTACACAGCTCCTGCTAATTAGTGGGTGGTGATACTTAGACGCGCACCTGATGCGTCTTTGTCTACATTGATCTTTGGTCTCAATTTTACCAAACGTCTTTTCACTGAAGAAGGCGATTCGAACAAGCCTGACTCAGCATGAAATCATTGCACCACGGTGCCGTAAAAGGCCAACTCCAGACTGTGCAATAGACTTATTCAACGTGTACCATTTGAAATTTTGAGGTCTTGCATCCACGTCATGAAAAACGTGGTTGCTGTCCCCTTTTTCTGCAAAAGTTTGCTCACCTTTCAAGCCAATACCGTCTTCTAGCATACCCCGCACCTTTCTAGGGGTGTTTTGGTGAAGGGCTTCATGTTTGCTTGTGTGCACTCCGGGCTTGCAGTCGAGACAAAGATTGGGGAGCATTCGTTTGCACCAAAGGGTACGCACTATCACTTACCCTCGAAGCTTTTTCGACCTTCCGTTCGCAAGCCTCTCCATACGGTCCCGTCCCACCTGCAACCAGCAGCCGGAGCTGAGATAGTACCGCACATCACGTTCGATGGCCAAATCTGGCCTCTTTCTCTACGAAGCTCGAATTTATAACGCGCATGTTCCCCACAACTCCTCTCAATCTTTCCGTCCAACCCTTCTCGTTTTGCACTGCCCCATTGCATTCACAGCTAGAATCCTCAGCCGAGGTCACTTACGCACCTTGGAGACGACGTATAGAGCTATTACTCACGCCCTCTTCACTCGCCCCGCATCGAGATCGATCTGGATTCCACAATCTGCATGTAAAAGCGGGCAACGGTATTGTTTACGACTGGCAGAAGAGAACTGTGTGGTCGTTCGCATTCTGCGCCTTACATATCTATGGAATCTTGGTGGAATAGAAAATCAGCCCAATTTCCCTCTTCTCAGGACATCATAATTCGCTCTTTCAATCAACACCACTCCTTCACTCAACGACTCCAAGACCGGCATTCCTTCCATTCACCAACTTTCTATCCACAACACCATTCCACTCAAGCTCAAACTTCAGCCACTACACTTCCCACATCATGAAGTCGACCATGCCCCTCCCACTCCTCCTTACAGCCCTTCCGCATTCTGGGCCTCCCCTACACCAGTCTCGCTGGAAGCCTGCAGCCAAACAACCTGCTCCCAACTCAAAGCGGTATCCGCCGCAGGCCGGAACGTTCAAGTCAACGCCAGGGGCACCAACCCCTACCAAAACCAACGATGCTACCCCTCAAGCGTGCAGAATGGCGAAATGGACTGGTCCTGCATCTTCTCATGGCCTGCTGGAATGAATTAGATCAAAAGCTACGCCAATGCTCAGAGCAGGGGACCCACTCCGTGCAAGCCCCATTCATCTTACGAGAATCTCCATTCTGTTTGGCACTGGACGTGAGTAGCTTTTCCCTCAGACGGTGTCAATCACGGTGCGTGTGGGTTTAGATTGACGAGAATGTTAGCATGACTGGGTAACACAATGTCGAAGGCGACGTCTCCTACGACATGTTCATCAGCGACGCCGCAAGACGCTGTCCTCTGTCCGGTGATAGCAGCGCACACAACCACGAGGTCAGTATCCTTTCGCTCCCTATCAGACTCATTTTCATGTCTTCTGCGTCTCGAGACCTTTTTCTGGCCTAGAACCCACTTCTAGCATGTCCCAATGCGCTCGAAACAGCTCACAAAAGCACCACAGACCCAGGAGTTTTTGTAGGTGATGGGTTGACTCCGGCGGGCAGCGTCCCGTTGGGTATCCCACCGTCATCGACACCATCACAGTCAGCGGCGACCATGACAAGCTCTGCAGCGGCCCTAACAGGCGCGCCATCGTCTTCAATTTCGACGCAGGTAAAGAGATCAACCATTTCGATGCAGATTTGGGGGACTTCTCGGATCGTTTGGTCAGGAAGCATAGGGGTTCTTAAGGGTTTTGATATGAGTAGTGTGCAGAGATTAGTCCGGCCCACGGACAGAAGGTTGATTTCCCTTCGATGTATAAGATCTAGGATCCTGCGCTCTGTGGGCTCGGGGGAGAAGAATTCGAGGGGTCAAATTTCAGGTGGGAGAGCAGTTCGCTTTGGTTTGGCGGGGTGCAAGTGCAGCAGAAAAGGGTAGTGGTCGGTGTATCATTGAATTCTCGACTCTCATATTGTGTTCTTGCTTTGCAATCGACTTGAAACGCGGAAGAGGTTAGTAAGAGCATCGCAGGTAAATACAACAAATATGATGTAGACCGGTGCCAATGATACAATTTTACGGTGGTTACAAGCACCGCAAAGTCGGTACCAAACCAAGTATCTTCCCATCTTCGACAAAAGTAGTAACGGTTTCCACTGAAGTGACGATTAGATTCAGCAGCAGACAAAAAAGGGTTTTTGCGACGGGACGAATTTCAAATCTTCTCTCGCGCCTTTGGCACTAGATGTTGCTGGTAGGTTGCAAGGCAATTGAGGTTCAGCACGTAAAGAACAAGCCCCGAAGAAAAAGTCAACTCCAACAAAGTCAGTATGATGAGAATCTATCGAGTAAGAAGGTGTGACTGGCCCGAAGCCGAGCGGTCTCGATCTTTTGTAGACTGGCTATTTGTTCGACTACTCAAGGTATGTTTGACTTGGTTTGACTGGATGACTTCAGCTGTTACGAGCAGTGCGCAGTCAGCAAGTTGTGCGCAGTCAGCGGCGCACAAGGGGCAAGCACTGGTCCAAACACACAGAGACTCATTACTCGATGGATGGATTCTATTCGGTGGGCAGATGGCCCTATTACCCCATATTTACCTAATAGTAAGCACCGTTACCACGACTCCATCCGTACGGCGAATAGAGATGCAGGGACCCGTCGGGAATGGTTCGGAAATGGCTCGGAAACTTCTCGGAACAGCATCGGGAGCATAACCGCGCCACCTGACCCCTCAAACTCACACCAAGCAAGAAAAAAGAATCAAAAAACCAATCGATGATCTAATATCATTCCATGGAAATTTGATGCCTTTGCCCCTCAATTATTCACGCCCTCACCACGTGTGTGAATTTATTGACAAATTCAATCCCACGCTGACTACAAATATTGACTGTTCCTCGCTCACTATACCTCTCCCCCTTCCCCAAGCTCCCCGCCATCCACTTGCCCCTTCCCGCTACCAGCAACCATGCCTCAAACTCAACCCCTGGTCACAAGGGGCGGTGTCTTGAACAACCCTTTCCGACGTGCTCAATCCTCCACCAAGCAAAGCAAAAGCAAGACGATCACCGCGCCCGAGAAGGACCACAGGAGCTTCAGCATCGACCACTCCGACCGAAGACCCTCCACCATGGATATCTTCACCTCCAAGGAAAAGCGCAAAAGCCTAGGGATGGCTCTCCCAGGCCGCTCCAACTCTCCTGCCCGTGGCAGCCCAAAAGGCAGTCCCAAAATCACCCCCGCTAAACCTGCGAAACTCATTGTGGATATGGAATCCCCTCCCCTAGTCTTCTACGGCAACCCTTCCCAATCCAGCGGCGCCCTCCTCTCCGGGCAACTTCTCCTCACAGTAACGGATCCCGAAGTAAGACTCCAATCCTTCGAGATGGACCTCCTCGCCCGCATCACCACCAAGAAACCAGTTCACAAAGACTGCCCCGAATGCTCCTCACACACCACCACCCTCTTCCACTGGAAATTCCTCACCGAACCAAACCGCTTCAAACGCGGCACCCACACCTTCCCCTTCTCCTACCTCCTCCCTGGCCACCTCCCCGGAACCTCCCACAACGCCCTCGGCATGATCGACTACGCCCTCTCCTCCACAGCCAGCACCTCCGAGTCCGACACCATCTCCGTCACCCGCACCCTCACCATCCAAAGGGCCCTCATGCCCACAATCGACAAAAACCACATCCGCATCTTCCCCCCCACAAACCTCACCGCCGCCGTCGTGCTCCCCTCCCAAATCTACCCCATCGGCGAATTCCCCGTCCAAATGCGCCTGTCGGGCATCATCGACACCTCCCTCAAAGATATCCAACGCCGCTGGCGGATCCGCCGCGTGAACTGGCGCATCGACGAACATAGCAAAATCATCTCGGCCGCCTGCCACAAACACGCGCACAAAGTCGGCGGCGAGGGCAAAGGGATCCTTCATGAAGAAACCCGCGCGATCGGCTCCGACGACCTCAAGAGCGGGTGGAAAACTGACTTCGACACCCCAGGCGGCCAGATCGAATTTGAGTTCAACGCGGCCATCAAACCCAACCTCAAGCCCGTCTGCGACGTTGAGTCCCCCACCGGGCTAGCCTCCTCGCACCATCTCGTCCTCGAGGTGATTGTGGCGGAGGAACAGACGGCGGCTAAGTCGGCGAAATACGCGACCCCGACCGGCGCGGCGAGGATATTGAGGATGCAATTCAAATTGCTGGTGACGGAGCGGAGCGGGATGGGGGTTAGTTGGGACGAGGAGATGCCGCCCATGTACGAGGATGTGCCGAATAGTCCGCCGGGGTATCATCGGATGGAGGATTGGGAGGGGGATTTGGGGCCGGATGAAGAATTGGAGGGGATGAGGAACGCGTGAGGGATTGCCTTTTCAGGAGGAAGAGTGTAGAGAGCATCATACCGCTTGCTCTCGCACGTGAGGGAGGCAGCGTCGGCGACACGCGTCCCCGCAGTAGCATCATTCCACGCATTGCTATCGGCGCCCCAGTCTGCTCTCTCATCACCGTCACCGTCACCGTCACCAGCAGCGGCGTTCTACATCATCCCCCCTTCCTCCATCGCTAGCTTCTCTATCCCATAATCTACATACCCAGCCTTCAAACAGAATCCATTGCTACCCCCCTCAACCACCCCCCACTCCATCCCCTCCCTCCCAACTTCGGGTGGTCCGGCTGTGTCCCGCTCTGTGTCGGGTGATAGGCATGTGGAGTACCCTAAGCATTGGGGCCTCTCCCGATTGGGGGGTTTTGAAGGCCATTGGCATAGTGTCCTTGATATTATTACTGCTGCTGCTGTTGTCGTTGTCGTGGGGCGAATTGTTGAGCTGAACTCGGAATTGAGGTTCATGAGGAGGGTTCTGAAGACCTGCATTGGGATTACGTAAAGCGTTGGGAATTGTCGGGTCGGTCTTGTGAAGCCTTTCTCCCTCGTATCAAAGAAGAAAAGCAAAAGCAAGCCAGATTTTGAGAATTCACGAACTCGGCATTCCGTGATCAGAAAAAGTTCGAAAGGTTAACTCAAAAACCTCGTTTATTCTATCGACGCTAATTGTGGATTGGTACCAAACTTGAAGAATGTGCCGAGGTTAATTTTCGAAGTTGAAATAGCTTCATTTCCAGCGAATATGTCACAAATGAGGATGCTTCAGGGAGCATATCCGGATGCTCACCAGGACTGGTCGGATGCAGCCAGCGCCCGCATGCCAGCTTCGGAAAGAGATAAATACGAAACATCCTGCAGCGAATCGAGGAATGGCGTGAAGACATCACCCAGGAAGTTCCTCATAATATAGAAGACGAATCATTCAGCCGGAATTGCTGTACGTCAATGCTTCAGACCCTTGACACCATGACCTTTTCCCTCTCGCGGATAAGCCATGAACGGCTCTCGTGTCTGCAAGATTCACTGCTTATAATTAGCCACAAAAACAAGAGTTTTTGTAAAAGTGCTCACATGATAGAACTCACGATTACGGTACACTTCTCCCCCGACTTTCTCGACGATCCCTTTCTTATTGCACCTTACACAATCAATCTGCCCGGAATCGACACAGGTTTGAGAACTTCCCCCCACGTAATCTCCAATGCTACGGTCAAGATCTCTCTGTGCGTTGGAGCCACTGCCGCCGCAAAGATCACAGTTGGCGTCCACCATTTTGGCCTGTTCAACGAGTTCACCTTGTAAATTTCAAGCAAGGCCGAGTGTGGTAGAATCACTGGGGTTAAAATGGGGGGACTCTTTGTGGTACTAACTATCCCGTTCTGGTGTCAAAGAGTAGGACCCGACCAACACTTTCGATCGAGGTGTAGCACGCCGTCTCTGAAGGAGTATGTACCAGAACCTATGAAGCGAGCAGTCGCCCCTGGGGATACAACAACTCGACCCAGCAACACTTCCAGCTTGCCGCACATTCTCAACTAAGGTTATGTCCAGCTGAATAGAGGGCATCCTGCAATCCAGAAACCTTCACCCGCGAATCGCTAAACCCATCTTCGACCATACTACACCGGAATCGCAAGCTTCGCGCCACCACAGAATGTACAGCTGGAACAGACCTAGTCCGTGTGCAAAAGCGGGCTCAAAACTAAAGTACTTATAAGAAAGAAGCAGATGGATCACCCGCACGCATCTGTCAACATGCGTCCCAATACGGGGAAAGCAATACAAGCCATCGCTGGAAAGGCTTAACATAACCTGTTGAGCTGAAAGCGGACCTGGCCCGCACGCCGTGTTGAGCTGGCAGTGATTTGCTGGTACTGTAACCCCCACCTTTACTCGGATTACCAGAGACATATTTTGTCTCTGATGACATCAGATGTGCCTTGAATGTGCACGATGAATGGAAAGCTTCTACCTACCGATTTCCCAGACAACGACCTCCTGCTAAAGAATCCACAGCTCCGATTCGGCTTTCAATGTGAGCGCCGTCAATTGAAACTAGTACCAATGTACCCTCACTTCTTGGAGGGGGTTCACACTGTTCAAGCTGAACACAGAATAAGATACATTCATCGCCTCTACTTAGGCTGGTTTAGACTTTGAAGAGCATACCATGAAACAATGTCATCGCCATTTGTATACAAGATTCTGATATTATAAAGGGCTCCTGGTAATCTCGTCCCCTACCGCTCGTGGTGTGCAGTTGACATTCGGCGTGCTTTGAAACACGGTTTCTTACCCCTTTGAGGGTACGATGCGTGAAGCGGTTGAATTGAGAAACGTCACCTAATGTATGAGCACGAGGGGCATGGATGCGAAAGACCTGGATCCGGCAGTGTGGGGTTTTTCTGCAGCGACGCTGTCGAGTACTGCACGGACTGCGATATTCCAGGTCGCACGAGATCAATTCGTGCCAATGGCATTATGTCAGATGCGCTCAGGGCTAGAATCGTCTGATTGATGAATGATGGAGCACAGCTCCCTAATAGACATGGGTATTGATCTCTAGATGGTGGCCAAATCAATAGAACTAGCTCTGTTTCATACCATTGAAGTGGAGGAAATGTGGTGTGACGGTGGTGTGATAAGGGTCCAAATGATCCTAGAGAAAGCAAATTGGAAAACAGGGGGAATGGCCGGGCCGATGACAGTTGACAACATCGCTTCGATATACTCGTCAATACCAAGCCAATCCACCCGACTCTCGCAACTTCATCGTAGCAGAACCCGTACAACCAACATGGTCTCCCTCGAAACCATAGACATTTCCAACGACCGCATCAGGTCTACCTTGCCAGCCGGTCTCGTCGCAGTCTTCGTCGGAGGCACCAACGGCGCCGGCGAAACAACAACGAGGCAGTTCGCGAAACATGCGGCGCGGCCGCGAGTCTACATAGTCGGGCGGTCTCAAGAGGCCGGCGACCGTGTCGCGGCCGAGTGCAGAGCACTCAACCCTGGAGGCAGGTTTGTCTTCCTCCAGCGCGACACCAGCCTCATGCGCAACGTGGATGCGATCTGCAATGAGCTCGCCGGGAAGGAGGACGTGGTCAACCTCCTCTTCTTGACCGTCGGCACCCTACAAGCCGGCATCAGTGAGTCGGCGCAAGCTCATCGACTCGCATTCTGTAGCTGAACCCGCGCAGAGACCGAGGAGGGGTTGCATTACCCAGCAGCGCTGACTATACACGCACGCAGCCGCTTCATCTCGAACCTGCTGCCGCTGATGCGCCGGGGGAAAGGCTTGCGGCGCTTCGTCAGCGTCTTCGGGGCCACGTACGAGGGTCCGATCAGTATGGCCGACTTCCAGGGCTGGCATCTCGGCCGCATGGAGAATCAAGGCCATACGGCCTCCATTGTGACTCTGGCCCTGGATGCGCACCACGGGGCGGCGCCCGAAGTTTCCTTCGTGCACAATTTTCCTGGCGCGGTCAAGTCGGGTATCGCGCGGGGGGACATCGGGGCGCTGATGCGAGTGCTGAAGACCGTGTTTACGGTGCTTGGGCCGCTGGTGCATGTACCGCTCGTGGAAGCGGGCAACCGCCATGTGTTCCTCTGCACCAGTGCGCGATTCCCTGCGGGGCCTGAAGACGGGACGGCGGGGGTCCCGTTGGTTGATGGATTGGCTGTGGCGAGGGGTAGTGATGGACTGATTGGCAGCGGCATGTATTTGTTGGCTATAGGAGATTTCAATTGCTCTATCTACCTAGGAATACAGGTTCATCTATATACTCGGCTGATCAATCTAGGCCCTATAGATAATAGGGCATTTAATAGAGCTGGTATACCCTGAGTATAGCCCTTATTATTCGGTATATAGCCTAGCTAATAATAATCCTAGGATTGCGATATATTAAACCTAATTTAACTTAATATTGCTAGAAAGACTGCCCTAGTTATTCTTTATTATTTTTATTTTATTTTATAATAATTTCTAAAATATTATTAGTAAATAGTCTATTAAACTTTATATTTCCTTTTTTACCTTTTTAAACTAGTTTTAATAATTAAAATATATATCTTAAACTTATTATTATTATTAATTTTATTAGAAAATTTATTATTATTTTTTGAATAAGAATTTAATATATAATTATATTTTTATTTTATATTAACTTTTTTATTTTATAATATTAAAGTTATATATATTTTATTTTAAAGTATATTATAAGGCTTTTAATTAAATTAATTATTAATTTATTATTTAAATTTATTTTTATAATTTTTATTTTTTTTTATTATATTTAAATTCTTAAAGTAAATTCTTAAAATATATAGTTTCTTTATATA
>JAABUQ010006486.1_pt1 | contig 17708 bp, 12 predicted proteins | sample 5560001 | NCBI WGS metagenome assembly JAABUQ01 (sample SAMN10711888, study PRJNA513371) | rock metagenome | isolation source: Antarctica rocks | place: Antarctica: Victoria Land, Finger Mt nord | collected 2015-12-18
CTTGATCGTCAACGGCCGGACCGCCGCCTGGCGACACGTCCGCGAGCTGCGGGGCGGGTTCGTGTTCCGTCCCGGCGCGATCGCGCTGGGCCTGGCGGCGCTGGCCATCGGGCTCACGGAGGGGGAGCGGAGGCTGACGGCCGTGCACGCGTGGAGCGCGGCGCTGGACCGGATCTTCCCGCCCGAGCCCGAGGCGGCGCATGTCGTGCTCGGGACGATCGCCGGGTCGATGATGACGGTCGTCTCGGTCGTGTACTCGATCCTGCTGGTGGCCCTGACGTTCGCCTCGGCGCAGTTCTCGCCCCGGGTCCTGGTGACGTTCGTCGAGGACCGGGTCAGCCAGACGACGCTCGGCGTCTTCATCGGCACCTTCACCTTCTGCCTGCTCACCCTGCCGGCGGTCCGGGGCGGGAACTCGCCGTTCGTCCCGTCGATCGCGGTCGTCGTGGCGATGGGCCTGGCGGTCGCCTGCCTCGCCTGTCTGCTCTATTTCATCCACCACATCGCGCTGTCGATCCAGGCCGGGCACATCGTCGACCGGATCGCCCGCGAGACCGAGCGGACCCTCGACCAGGTCTTCCCCCGTCCGCTCGACCTCGCGGGCGCCCCGGCGGCGACGGCTCCGGCCGAGGGGGGGCGGCCCCTGGTCGCGGAGGCGTCCGGGTACATCCGATCGATCGACGAGGCGGGGCTGCTGGCCGCGGCCGTCGCGCACGATGCGACGCTGCACGTCGACCGGTACATCGGCCAGTTCATCGCGGCGGGCACCTCGATCCTCCGGGTCGTCGCGCCCGGCCCGACCCCGGATGCCCTCGGCGACGCCTGCCTGCGGGCCTTCGAGGTCGGCGCGACGCGGACGATGGAGCAGGACGTCGAGTTCGGATTCCTCCAGATCGTCGACATCGCGCTGAAGGCGATCTCCCCGGCGGTCAACGACCCGACGACCTGCATCGACCAGCTCGGCCGGGTCCTCGTCCGGGCCTCCGCCCTCGAGCCGTCCCCCTCGGCGCTCTGCGCCGCCTCGGGGCGGGCGCGGGTGATGCTCCTGCGGACGTCGTTCCCGAGGCTGCTCGACGTCGCGTTCAGCCAAATCCGCCACTACGGCAAGGCCGACGTGGCCACCCCGCTCCGCCTGATGCGGGTCCTGGGCGAGCTGGCCGGGGTGGCGCGCGACCCGACGCACGCCGCGGCCGTGGTCGACCAGGCGAGGCGGCTGGCGACAGCCTGCGGCGCCGGCTTCCCCGACGACGACCGGGGCGAGCTCGTCGCCCGGCTCGCGGCGGTCGAGCGGACGGCGGGGGCCCTCGCCGCGGGACGGGCCGCGGCGGACGGGGCCGGGCCGGCCGACGGGGACGGCTAACCCTCCGGGGCCGGGTCGCGTCGGCGCGGCTTGTCCGGGGGCGGCGATCCGTTAAGATCAAAGGCAGGCCGGACGCTCGCGCCGAGGACGATCGGGCGGGACGGGCCCGGCCCCTCCTCGGGGACTCGTCGCCATGCTGCGTTACGTCCGACTCGCCCGCCGGGCCCCGGCCCGGCTCCTGACCCTCGCGGCGTGCCTGGCCCTCCTGTCGGCCCCGGCCGTCGCGGTCGCCGTCGCCGCCGGGCCGGAGCCGGCCACGAAGGACAGCCGGGCGGGGGTCAAGCCCAAGGAGGCGACCCTCGCCGCGAGCATCACCCCGGCCGAGGCGAGGCCGGGCGAGACCGTGACCCTCGCCGTCACCGCGAAGCTCAGTCACGGCTGGCACATCTACGGATACAACAAGGCCCAGCCCGACGACGGTCCCAGGGTCACCCAGTTCGACGTCTTCGACCCGGCGGGCCTGACCCCCAAGGGGGACTGGACCCCCTCGAAGCCGCCGACCCGGAAGAAGGAGACGGCCTACCCCGATCTCCCGTTCGTCGAGTTCCACGAGGACGAGGTGACGTGGAACCTGCCGATGGTCGTGCCGGCCGACGCCAGGCCCGGCAAGCGGTCGGTCCGCGTCCAGGCCGCGTATCAGGTCTGCTCCGACCAGTCGTGCAGCTTCCCCGGCCGGTGGACCCTGCCCGACGTCGAGCTGACGATCGTCGCGGCCGGCGGCCCGAAGCTCGACCAGGCCGTGGCGCGAGCCGGCACCGAGGCCGCCCCCGCACCCGCGGTCAGTCCGGCCTCCGAGCCGAAGAAGCCCCTCTCGGTCGTGGCCTGGCTGACGTTCGTCCTCACGCCCGCACCCAGCCCGGCCTCCGAGCCGAAGAAGCCCGCCAGGAAGGACACCCGGCCCGAGGCGAAGCCGAAAGGGGTCGTGCTGACCCCGGGCGTCTCGCCGAGCGAGGCCAGGCCCGGCGACACCGTGACCTACACCGTCGCGGCGAAGGTCAACGGCAAGAATCACATCTACAAGTATTCCAAGACCGAGGCCGAGTCGGGCCCGACCCTGACCTCGTTCGACTTCTTCGACCCGGCCGGCCTGATCCCCCAGGGGGACTGGACGCCCTCGAAGGAGCCGATCAAGCGGCACGAGCCCAGGTTGAAGGACATCCCGTTCCTCGAATTCTACGAGGACGAGGTCACCTGGAGCCTCCCGCTGGTCGTCCCCCCCGGGGCCGAGCCGGGCAAGCGGACGCTACGGTGCCAGGCCGGGTACATGGTCTGCGACGACAAAAATTGCAGCATCCCGGGCCAGTGGACCCTCCCCGACGTCGAGCTGACGATCCTCCCGGCGGGCGCGGCCCTGGCGGCGGCGACACCGAATCCCGCCGGGGCCGCCCCGGCCCCCGTGGTCGCGGCGGCCCCTGTCGTCCCCGAGGCCGCCCCCGCCCCGAAGCCGGCCGAGGTCGCGACCGCCACTCCGACCCCGGCACCCGAGCCGGCCCGGGGCGATAAGGCCGCTGTGAGCGACATCGAGCGGCAGGCGGAGTCGGGCCTGATCCCGTTCCTCCTGACGTGTGCCGGGGGCGGGCTCCTGGCGTTGATGATGCCCTGCGTCTGGCCGATGATCCCGATCACGGTCAACTTCTTCGTCAAGCAGGGCCAGAAGAAGAAGGGGGCGACGACGGGGCTGGCCGTCGCCTATTGCCTGGCCATCATCGGGGTGTTCACGGCGGTGGGCGTGCTGTTCGCGGTCTTCTTCGGCGCGGCGTCGCTGTCGAAGCTGGCGAACAACCCGTGGGTGAACTTCGCCGTCGCGGGGCTGTTCCTCGCCTTCGGGCTGAGCCTGCTCGGCCTGTTCGAGATCCGCCTGCCGAACTTCCTCCTGAACGCCTCGGCGCAGGGCGAGGGGAAGGGGGGGATGGTCGGCGTGATGTTCATGGCGCTGACGCTGACGATCACGTCGTTCACCTGCACGTTCCCGGTCGTCGGCGGCCTGCTCGGGATCGCGGCGCGGGGGACTTACGTCTACCCGGTGATCGGCATGATGACGTTCGCGGGCGTGATCGCCCTGCCGTTCTTCGTGCTGGCGCTGTCACCGGGCCTGATGGCGAAGGTCCCCAAGAGCGGCGACTGGATGAACGCGGTGAAGGTCGTCGGCGGGCTCGTCGAGATCGGCGCGGCGTTCAAGTTCATCAACACGGCCGAGACCGCCTTCGTCCTCGCGAACGAGGCGTACTTCAACGCCTATGCCGTCCTGACCATCTGGATCGTCCTGGCCCTCGTCTGCGGCGTCTACCTGCTCGGCCTGTTCCGGACCGATCACGACCAGGAGGCCGTGAAGGTCGGGCCGGGACGGATCGTCCTGGGCTGCTTCTTCCTGTTCGTCGCCCTCTTCCTCACCCCGGCCCTCTTCGGCCGACCGCCGCAGAGCCGATTCTGGTACACGGTGGTGGGACTTCTCCCGGCCGACGCGGGGGACCTGAAGGCCCCGACCGGCAGCGGAGGCCCCGGCACCGGCCCGGCCCGGATGCTCGCCACGTCGACCGACCCGAAGAAGGCCGAGCGCGAGCAGACCGATGTCCACGGGGTCGTCTGGGGGATGAGCTACGAGGCGGCGCTCGAGGAGGCGAAGGCCAAGGGGAAGCCGATCCTGATCGACTTCACCGGGGTCAATTGCGCCAATTGCCGGCTGATGGAGCAGGAGGTCTTGCCTCGGGCCGAGGTCGTCGCGGCGCTCGGCCAGTTCGTCACGATCCAACTCTATACGGACTTCGCGCAGATCAACGGGCTCACCGCGGAACAAAAGACGGCCATCGCCGAGGCTAACCTCGACCGCGAGCTGAAGCTGACCGGCGAGGCGACCAACCCGCTCTACGTCGTGCTCGGCCCGGACGAGAGGGTCCTCGGCGTGAAGGGGGGCAAGATGACGCCCGGGGAGTTCCTCGGGCACCTGAACGCCTCGCTGGACAAGCACCGGGGCGGCCAGAAGGTCGCACGGCCAGCCGGCCCGGGGGAGGCGGCCCCGTCGCCTCGCGACCGGGCCGCCCGCTAGGCCGGTCGGGCCGGGCCGCCGCGAGTCGGGCCGAAGTTCGGGTTGATTCTCGGGCGGCCAGGCCGCACAATGGGCCCTTTCGTGTCGCGGACGACCGTACGTTATCGGGCCTCCCATGAAGACCAAGACCAAGCATCGCAAGAGCTACAAGTGGCGCAAGCGGGCCGACAGCTCCCCGATCGCCAAGGGCCGCCGGCCCAAGCGCAAGGGCCGCAACCCCAGGAAGCACAAGCACCTCGGCGGCGCCGGGCTCTGAGACCCGGGCCGGCCCGGGTGATCGGATCGCCGACGCCCCGACCCGGGGCTGAGGCGGGCCGCCCGGGGCCCATGCGCCGGGTGAGGCCGGACCGGGAGGCCCTCCGATCTCGATCGAGCTGTACGCGCAACTGGCCGCCGCCACGCCGGCCGAGCGGCTGGCGCTGCTCCGTCGATGGATCGCCGACCGTCCGGGGGGCCGGATCGAGCTGCCCGCGATCGACGGGGTCTCCGCGATCCTCGACGAGGTCGACCTGACCGGCGTCGAGGACGGCCTGCCGGCGATCGACGCCCACGGCGCCGACCTCCGCGGGGTCCGGCTCCGGCGGGCGAAGCTCGCGGGGGTCGACCTCCGGGGCGCGGACCTCCGGGGGGCCGGGCTCGGCAAGGCGGACCTCCGGCGGGCGAGGCTCGACGAGGCCGACCTCCGCGACGCCGACCTCGAAGGGGCCGACCTCCGGCTCGCCGGGCTCGCCTCGGCCGACCTCCGCGGCGCGATGCTCGAGGACGCCAACCTCTGCGGGGCCAAGCTCCGGTTCGCCCGGCTGGAGGGGGCGGTCCTCGAGGCGTGCCTGCTCCGACGCGCCGACCTCTGGGGGGCCTTCCTCGCCGGCGCGATCGCCCACGGGGCCGACCTCCGGGGCGCGACCCTCCGCGAGGCCGACCTGAAGGGGGCCGACCTCTCCGAGGCGAACCTCCGCCGGGCGATGCTCAGCCAGGCCAGGCTCCAGGGGACGAAGCTCCGGGGTGCCGACCTCCGCCGCGCCTCGATCGCCGGCGCCGACCTCGGCGGGGCTGACCTCCGCGACGCTCGGCTCGACGGCCTGGACTTCTCCCGGTCGCTGATCCCCCACGTCTCCCTCGGCGGGGCCCGGCTCGCCCGGACCCGTTTCGAGCGCGACCAGCTCGGCGGGGCCGTCGGCGAGGAGCTCGCCGCCGAGCACGACGAGGCCCGCAAGGCCTACCTCGCCCTCGAACGCCTCTTCCAGGAGTCGGGCGACCCCGACGGCGCGAGCTGGGCCTACCGTCGCAAGCGGCGGATGGAGAAGCTCGACGCCCTCGACAAGGCCCGCGACGCCCGCGACGCCGGCGACCGGAGGGCGATGATCGCCTGCTCCGTCGACTTCGCCAGCAATCAGGTCGTCGAGTGGGTCTGCGACTACGGCGAGAGCGCCGGGCGGATCCTCAAGTTCATGGGGGTGATCCTGCTGGCGTTCGCGATGATCTACGGCCTGACCGGCGGGGTCGTCCGGACGACGGCGACCGTCGCGGGCGAGGTCAAGGTCACCACCCGCAGGCCGATCGACCTCTTCCTCTTCAGCCTGTTCGCCATGGCCAGCCCCAGCAACCCGCCCGTCGGCCTCCTCCCGCGCGACGAGGTGACCCAGCTCCTGAGCGGCGTCCAGGCGCTGATCGGGATCGCGCTGACCGGCTTGCTGGGGTTCGTGATGGGGAACCTGGTGAGGAGGTAGGGGGAAGGTTCGATCAGGCAGAGCACGGAGCACGGATGGCATTGTCTGAACGTACATCGAGCATGTGTTGGCGTCCGGGCTGGAGTCCACTGGAGTACAACCGACTCGACGCGCAACCGTTCGAGTGGACCTGGACCAAACAAAGGATGAGGGCGTGAATTGCGAAGCACGCCTTGAATTCGGGCGTTACTTACGTGCAGCGACACCAAGCCGATCCCCTGACCCGCCACGAGCGTGGCGGGGGCGCCCCGGCAAAATGTTCGACGATCCATTCTGATTACGGCTTGGCCGCCTTCATCACTTCCAGGAGCGTGTCTACCGCCTCATCCAAGAGCCTGCCTTGGATGTTCTTGTAGCGGATCACGCCGTCGCGATCGATGACGTATACGGCCGGGAACGAGGACACGTTCCACTTCGAGCAGATCGGGCCCTCGATCCCCCCTTCCCACCAGCAACGCCAGGTGATCTCGCCGGCCCCGATGGACTTCCTGAGCGTGCCCTTGTCCTCATCGGTGTTGACGCTCAGCACGGCGAACGGCCTGTCCTTCAGACGCGCGACGAGTCCGCGTTCGTGGGGGTACATCGCCCGGCAGGGGCCGCACCAGTTGCCCGAAAAGGTAAGCACGACGACCTTGCCACGATTGTCACTCAACTTGAACCGTACGCCATCGACATCCTCGCCTTCGATCTCCAGGGCCACCTTGCCAACCGTCACGTTGCGGAGTTCGAAAAGGTCGGTCCTCGCGGCCTCGCCCAGCTTGCCGATGTCCTCGTACTCCTTGATCACCCGCTCGTAGAGCGACGCTGCTTCGTCTATCAGCTTCTCAAGCTCCGGACCCTTCAGCTTCGGCTCGGGCACGAAGGGGACATGCTCCCCCTTGAGGAACAGCGAATGCTGTTGGAGGTCGCGTTCGGACTTCTCCTTGACGCTCACCAAGTAGCGGGCCAGGGCGAGGCAGGCCCAGCCCCGGATCTCGCGGTGAGGGCTGTCCCGCAGTGCGGCCCGGAAGAGTCTCTCCATCGGCCCGAACGGATCGCCGTAGAGCTTGTCGATCTCGCGGAGGATCGGGCCGAGCCGCTCGCTCTTGACGTGATCTCGCGCAAGGAGACCCATCGCCTGCTCGGCCTCGGAATCGAACAGGCTGTGGGACGCGACCCAGGCGAGGGCGTCGAGGGCGGCCGGGTCCTCGGGATGCTCGCGGGCGAGCTTGAGGAACTCCGCCGATGCGAGCTTGGACCTGGGGCTGTTGACGTAGCTCTTCGTCGATGCGCCGTACCGCTCCAGCAACTCTTCGAACTTCTGCTTGGGCGTCGGCAGGTCGGGGGGCAACGGCACGCAGAGCAGTAGGCCGATCACGGCGAGTCTCATCGGTTTGGCTCCTCGAGTGCTAGGACTACCGGATTACGAATCAGCGGGCGGAACCCGGGGGGCCTCCGGGGAGGACGTGGCGGGGGCCGCAGGTGCCAGGCGGGCCTCGATCTGGGCGAGCAGGGTGGTCAGCTCGACGGGCTTGGTGTGGTGGTCGTCGCAGCCGACCTCGAGCGACCGGGCCTTGTCGGCGGGCATCCCGTGGGCCGTCAGGGCGATGATCGGGGTCGTGGCCGTCTCGGGCCGCGCGCGGATCTGCCGGGTCGCCTCCCAGCCGTCGAGCGCCGGGAGGTTCATGTCCATCAGGATCAGGTCGGGGGACTCGGAGAGGGCCATCTCGACCGCCTTCAGGCCGTCGATCGCGATGGCGACGTCGTACCCGCGGCGCCCGAGCCGGCGCGCGAGCATGTCCCAGTTCTCCGGGTTGTCCTCGACGATCAGGATCTTGGGCATCGGGCTCGCTCGGGTCGGATCGATCGATTCAGGCGGAGGCGGCGGGCCGGGCCCGGAGCTGGAGCAGGGCCTCGATCTTGCCGACCAACCGGTCGAACTCGACGGGCTTGCTGTCGTAGTCGTCGCAGCCGGCCTCGATCGCCCGCTCGCGGTCGCCGGGCATGGCGTGCGCGGTCAGGGCGATGATCGGGATCGTCGCGCCGCGCGGGTCGGCGCGGATCTGCCGGGTCGCCTCCCAGCCGTCGAGCTCCGGGAGGCTCATGTCCATCAGGATCAGGTCGTGGCCGCCCTCGAGGGCCTTGGCCAGCCCGGCCCGGCCGTCGACGGCGAAGTCGACCTCGTAGCCCTTCCGCCCCAATCGGCGGGCGAGCATGTCGCGGTTCAGCTCGTTGTCCTCGATCAGCAGGATTTTCGGCATCGTCCTCGGTTCCTTCCGGGAGGGCGGGGGTCTCTCTTCCCCGTGCCCGAGTCCCGCCGATCGCGGCGGATCAAGTCTGCGGCATCCCCGGCGCGGGGGCGGCCGCCTTGCGGCGGAGGTGGCCCTGGATCTCGCCCCGGATCTCGCTCAGGAGGGCCTCGCGGGTGTAGATGCCCTTCTGGAGGACGCCGAGCACCTGGCCGTTGAGCCGGGCCCGGTCCTCGGCCGAGAGGTCCATCGCCGTGACGACCAGGATCGGCACCTCGGCCCACTCGGGATGGCGCTTCAGCTCGGCCGCGAGCGCGAAGCCGTCCATCTCGGGCATCATCAGGTCGAGCAGGATCAGGTCGGGGATCGAGTCTCCCAGCCGGTCGAGGGCGACCCGGCCGTTCTCGGCCTCGATCACCCCCCAGCCGCCGTCCCGGAGCATCTTGTGTACCATCTCCCGGATGTCGCGGTCGTCCTCGACCAGGAGGATCGTCCCGTCGGTCGTCGGCCGGCGGTATTTCTCGAGGATGGTCGACAGGCGGGACCGGTCGATCGGCTTGGTCAGGTACTCGGCGGCGCCGAGGGAGTAGCCGATCCCCTTCTCGTCGAGCATGGTCACCATCAGGACGGGGATGTCGGCGAGCTCGGGCTCGGACTTCAGGGCCGCGAGGACGGCCCACCCGTCCATCCCGGGCATCATGACGTCGAGGGTGATGGCGTCGGGCTTGAGGCGGCGGGCGGTGGCCAGGCCCTCGACGCCCGAGTTCGCCCAGGCGACCGCGTAGCCGTCCTTCTCCAGGGTCCGGCGGATCAGGTCGCAGACCGTCGGGTCGTCGTCGATGACGAGGATCAGGCCGACGGACGACCCCTGGGCCGCCTCGCGGGGGACGGACGCCTCGGGGGTGAGGAAGACCTCGGCCGGGCGGTCGCCGATCTCGGCGGGCAGGCGGATCGTGAAGGTCGAGCCGCGGCCCGAGTCGCTGGCGACCGTGACGTCGCCGCCGAGCATCTGGCAGAACCGGCGGGTGATCGTCAGCCCCAGCCCGGTCCCGCCGTACTTCCGGGTCGTCGAGGCGTCGGCCTGGGTGAACGGCTGGAAGAGCCGGGCGACCTGCTCGGCCGTCATCCCGATCCCGCTGTCGGTCACGCGGAAGGCGATCCAGTCGATCCCGTCGGCCCGGTCGCGGGTGACGGCCAGGGCGATCTTGCCGTGGTCGGTGAACTTGCTGGCGTTGGACAGGAGGTTGAACAGGGCCTGGCGGGTCTTGGTGAGGTCGCTCCGCATCGTGCCGAGGTCGCCCGCCAGGTCGACCTCCAGGGTGTTGCCGTTCTTCTCGATCAGCGGCGTGATCGTCTCGCCGACGCCTTGGATCATCTCGTCGAGGGAGAACGACTCGAGGTAGAGGTCCATCTTGCCGGCCTCGATCTTGGAGAGGTCGAGGATGTCGTTGATCAGGCCCAGGAGGTGCTTGCCGGCGCCGTGGATCTTGCGGAGGTCGGCGACGAAGCCGTCGAGGCCGGAGTCCTCGGCCTCCTCCTGGAGCATCTCGCCGTAGCCGATGATGGCGTTGAGCGGGGTCCGCAGCTCGTGGCTCATGTTGGCGAGGAAGGTGCTCTTGGACCGGCTGGCGGCCTCGGCCGTCTCCTTGGCGAGCCGGAGCTCCTCCTCGGCCTGGCGTCGCTCGGTGACGTCGGTCATCACGCCGACGAAGTGCGAGACCCGGCCGGTCAGGTCCTCGACCGGCGATAGCGCCAGCGAGGCCCAGAAGCTCGTGCCGTCCTTGCGGTAGGCGAGGACCTCGACCGAGCCCTCCTTGCCGTCGCGGAAGGCCTCCTGGATGACCTCGATGGCGGCGGGGTCGGTCTCGGGGCCGCGGAGGAAGCGGATGTCGCGCCCCTCGGCCTCGCCCGCGGCGTAGCCGGTCAGCCGCTCGAACGCGGCGTTGGCGTAGATGATCGGCTCCTCGAGCCGGCCCGGGTCGGTGATGAAGATCCCCTGCGCGATGGCGCGGAGGGCCCGGTCGCGGAACCGCATCGCCTGCTCGGAGCCCTTGCGGTTGCTGGCGTCGACGAAGGTGACGACCGCGCCGATCGGCCGGCCGCCGCGGACGATCGGGTGCGTCCAGTAGTCGACCGGCAGGGTCGACCCGTCGGCCCTGCGGAAGACGCCGTCGTCGTCGTGGTCCTCGCGACCCTGGCGGATCGCCGCGTCGAGCCGCCGGTAGGCCGGGGAGGTCGGCGCATCGGGGGAGGTCGGCGCGTCGACCAGCTCGCGGAGCGGGCGGCCCAGCAGGTCGGCGTCCCCGGCCCGGCCGAGCAGGCGGCGCGAGGCCGGGTTCGAGAACGTGCAACGGCCGTCGAGGTCGACGCCGAAGAGCCCCTCGCCCGTCGATTCGAGGATCAGCCGGACCTGCTCCTCCCCCGCGCGGAGGCCCGCCTCCGACCTCATCCGGTCGGCCAGGTACCGCCGCGAGAGGACGTAGCCGGTGCCGAGCAGCCCCAGCGCCAGCATCGTCGCGATCGAGAACGTGGCCGTCGACCGGACGGCGCTGACGCGGGTCGCGGCCATCCGCCGGGCGAGCAGCGCGTCCTCCTCGCCGGCCATCTCGCGGGCGATGGCGACGGCCTCCCCCATCGACCGGGCCACGGCGTCGCCCGGGGTCCGGGCGGGGCCCCCCGCCGCGGCGCGGCCCGCGATCGCGCGCGACAGGTCCCCGAGGTCCGTGGGCACGATCGCCTTGAGCCGGGCGATCCGCGCCTGCTGCGAGGCGCTGTCGGCCGTCAGGCCCCGGATCGACTCGACCTTCGCCGCGATCTTCGCCATGGCGCGGGTGGTCTCGCCCCGGGCCTCGTCCGACCCGGTGAGCAGGTAGCCGCGGAGGCCCAGCTCGGCGTCGCGGAGCGTCGAGGTCAGCTCCGCCAGGTCGGCCAGGACCTCGTGGGTGTGGACCACCCACCGGTTCCGCTCGGAGAGGTCCCAGAGGTTCCAGTACGAGACAACGGCGTTGGCCAGCAGGACCAGCCCCGCGACCGCGAACCCCCTGCTCAGCTTGCGCTCGGTCGAGTCGCTCATCGTGCGGTCGCCTTTCGGCTGCGGTCGTGGAGGGAGGCCGGCCGGGCCGTCTCAGCCGTCGGCCGGGGACGGCGCGGGCGTGGCGAGGCGTTCGACCGCCAGGATCGACACGTCGTCGCGCAGGCCGGTCGAGCCCGACCACCGCTCGACCTCCGCGCGGAGGGCGGCGACGCCGGACTCCAGGGGCTCGCCCCGGGTCCGGTCGATCGCCGCCAGGAGCCGGTCGTTGCCGTAGAGCGCGCGGGACGGGTCCATCGCCTCGGGGACGCCGTCGGAGTAGAGGTAGAGCCGGTCGCCAACCCCGAGGGTCAGGCGATGCTCGGCGAAGGGCTCGTCGCTCAGGCCGATCGGGAACCCCCGGCCGTCGAGCAGGGCGGGGGGGCCGTCGGCCGGGAGGTGGACCGGGCCGGGGTGGCCGGCCGAGACGTAGCGGAACTCGCCCGAGGCCGCGTCGATCACGCCGTAGGCCAGGGTGAAGTACTGCTCGGTCGTCGTGTCGAACGGGTAGAGCCGCGAGAGCCGGTCGGCGACCTCGGCGGGGCCCGCCTCGGCGGGGCGGCCGCCCGGGCCGGCGGTCCCGGCCGCCTCGGGCCGGCGGGCGAGGACCGACGACGGGTCGCCCGGCGGCGAGAGGACGCGGGCGATGCTCACCGAGAGCAGGGCCGAGGCCACCCCGTGGCCGCTGACGTCGAGCACGTACAGCCCGACTCGGGTCGGGCCGAGTTCGACGATCCCGAGCATGTCCCCGGCCAGCTCGTCGCACGGCCGGAACGCCCAGGCGAAGCCCAGGCCCGGCACCCCCGGAGCGGCCCGGGGCAGCAGCGCCTCCTGGACCCGCGCCGCGGTCCGCAGGTCGCGCGACATCCGGTCGTTGACCTCCTCGAGCTGGCGGTTCCGCTCGGCCATGTGCCGCTCCATCAGGCGGTTCTGCTCGACGGCCCGCCGCATCGTGATCTGCGTCCCGACCCGGGCGAGGACCACGGGGAAGTCCAGCGGCTTGGTCACGTAGTCGTTCGCGCCCATCCGGAGCGCCTCGACCACGTCCTCGCTCCGGTCCTTGGCCGTCGCCATGATCACCGGCAGCTCCGTGGCGGCCCGGCCGCGGCGGAGGATCGCCAGCACCTCCAGGCCGTTCAGGCCGGGCATCATCACGTCGAGCAGGACGAGGTCGAACGTCGACTCCTCGATCATCGCCAGCGCCCGGTGGCCGTCCTCGGCCACGGCCACCCGATAGCCGTTGCGCTCGAGCCTCCGCGACAGCATGTCGCGATTCAGCTCGTCGTCGTCGACGACGAGGATCGATCCCGGGGTCGTCGTCATGATCGGCAGGTTCCGTCCCGGCGGTGGGGATGCGATCGGTGGACAGCGAGGTACTCAGTCGACATGCAATTCCCGTGACAACCGTCAGCGGCCCGAGGATTTTGTCCCCGGCCCGGTCCCCGGGCGGCTCGTTCCCGGGGGGGCCTCGAACGGATAAACTGGGACGGGCGAGGCCCGAGGCCCGGGCCACCGTCGCCGAGGGACCGGCGGCCGCCGATCCCCGAACCGGTTCGAACCGTCCCGCCCGCGAGGCCCTCCGCCATGACCGAGAACCTGGCGACGCCCTATCGTTCCTACCGAGGCCTGCCGACGCTCGCGGGCCTCGCCACCGTCGAGGAGGCCGCGCGGCCCGGCCTCGGGATCGAGGCGTGCGTCGCCCGGCTCAAGCGGCTCCACTACGCCTCCCGCAGGCTCCACGAGATCTTCACGGCGCGGATCACGGCCGAGCCGATCTACGAGCTGAAGGCCGGCTTCGCCCACCACGCCTACCTTTGCGCCGAGGCGGTCCAGTCGCTCCGCGACCGGGTCGGCGAGATGCGCGAGCCCCCGCTCGGCCTCGAGGCCGTCCCCGACCCGGCCCTGGCCCTCCTCTTCGACGAGATCCTGGCGGCGCCGACCACCGCCGAGCTGATCGTCGGGGCCTACGGGGTGGCCGTCCCGGCCCTCGACCGGGCGCTCGCCCGCCTGGCCGACGAGACGAACCCGCTGGCCGACGCCCCGACGGCCCGGCTCTGCCGGCACGCCCGGCTCGACCTGGCCGGGGTGATCGACTTCGGCGGCAAGGCCCTTGTCTGCCTGGTCGACGCCGGGGCCCGCAAGGCGATCGGGCCGTGGCTCGCCCTCCTGGAGGCCGCCCTCGCGGCGGCCGGGGGCCTCGACGGGGCCGACGAGCCCTCGGGGACCCTCCCCCACCCGATCCACTCGGCCACCCCCTACGTCTACGACCGCATCCCGCGCCGGGACGAGCGGTTCGTCGACCTGTTCAACCAGGGGGTGAACGCCGAGGCGTTCCTCTACCGGCCCGACTTCCCGGCGTCGGCCAAGGCCCTGATGATGCTGTTCAAGCGGCTCCGCGAGATCGACGTCCCCGAGATGATGGCCGGGATCATCGTCGAGACCAAGGGGAAGCCCTGGGGCTACTATCGCGACATGACCCGGCAGCTCTGGGACGAGGCCCGGCACGCGATGATGGGCGAGGTCGGCTTCGTCGCCGCCGGGGTCGACTGGACCCAGGCCCGGGTGACGCACAACTGGTCGCTCCGGCTCAACACCGAATGCACGCCGATCGAGCGGCACGCGGTCCTCTACTACATCGAGCAGGGCCTGATGGCCAAGACGGGCAAGCGGTACGAGTGGGAGGTCGGCGTCGCGTCGGGCGACCCCCTGATGGCGACGATCCAGGATTATGACTGGGCCGACGAGGTCCTCCACGCCGCGATCGGCCGCCAGTGGTACATCCCCGAGGTCGGCAACTGGAAGGACGCGCTCGACTACGGCGACCGCTGCTGGACGAAGATCGTGAGCAACTGGGCCGAGGTCCGCGACGAGGGCCTGACCCGGCACGAGAACTGGTGGCCGTCGATCTATCGCCAGGCCTGCGCCCGCCGCGGCGTCGAGCCCGACCCGGCGGTCCTCGGCTTCGACGAGAGCTACGAGGGCCGGCGGGCCGACCTCAAGGCCGTCTCCGGCAGCGCCTGAAATCGGTCCGTGGGGACCCCTCGGCCTCCGGATCCATGCCGACGACGATGGGCCGGACCGCGATCACGGACGTATCTGAAAGGAATCCGCCGCGGCCGCCCTGGGCTTTTGCCCCCGGCGCGGGCGGCCGATCGACGGGAGGATGCCATGACGGCCTCGATCATCGCGACGGGCCCCCTCGGGCTCATCGTCGCCGCGTTCGCGGCGAATCCCGAGGGGAGCGGGCCCCTTCCGGGCGACGGGACGCCCGGCCGGACCCCGAGACGGGCCCCGATGGCCGGGCTCTTCGCCCTGGCCATCCTCGCCGGGGGGCTGGCCCTCGCGACCGGCTCCCTCAACCGCAGACCCTCCCGGGCGGCCTCGCCCGGGGCCATGGAGCGACCTGCCATGAACGACCCAACCGCGGCCGACCTGCCGAAGACCGACGCCGAGTGGCGCGCCAGGCTGACGCCCGAGCAGTACCAGGTCCTCCGCCAGAAGGGGACTGAGCGCGCCTTCACGGGGCCGCTGCACGACATGAAGGCCCCCGGCGCCTACCGATGCGTCGGGTGCGGGGAGACGCTGTTCGACTCGTCGACCAAGTTCGACTCGGGCAGCGGCTGGCCGAGCTTCTACGCCCCGGCCGAGGGGTCGAAGGTCGAGGAGCACCGCGACGTGAGCCACGGGATGGTCCGCACCGAGGTGACCTGCCGGACGTGCGGCGGCCACCTCGGCCACGTCTTCGAGGACGGCCCGAAGCCGACCGGGCTCCGCTACTGCATCAACTCGGCCTCGATCGAGCACGTCCCCGCCTCGGACGCCGCGAAGCGCTGATCGTGGCCGTCGCCGACCGTCCCCCCGGGCCCGGCGGGACGGCCGGGGCGGGGTCCTCGGGCCCGAGGGGGGCCGGGATGCGGCCGGGGCCGGACTCGGCGTTGAATCGTCGCCGACGCGCGGCGATAATCGATCCTTCACAATGATCGACCGGTCGAGCCGCCCCCCTCGGCGCCGCAGCCCGTCCCGTGAGGAGACGCCATCGATGCCCGATTCCCCCCTGGTGCAGCTCCGGCCGGACCTCGTCGACGGGGTGGCCGTCGTCGAGCTCCTGCCCCGCGAGATCACCGAGCCCGACCAGGCGACCCTCCTCGGCGAGGCGCTCCGCTCGGTCCTGGAGGCGCTGCCGACGAAGCGGCTCCTGATCGACGCGGCGCGGACGAAGTACATGTCGAGCACCGCCTTCGCCGTGCTCCTGCGGTTCGGGCTGCGGGTGAAGGAGGTCGGCGGGACGCTGGCCATCTGCGCGATGGACCCGTTCGTCCGCGCCGGGGCCGACATCGTGAAGCTCGGGCGGATCGTCCCCCTCTTCGACGACGAACCCTCCGCCCTGGCGGCCCTGACCGCCTGACGATCCGAGGTCGCCTCGGGCCCCCATACCCCGATGTACCCGGTGGTCGCGGGGGTGTCGATCGCGTCGGGCGCCGGGGTCGGCGTGAGAATCGGGAGGCGGAAGCACGGAGCGCAGCACAGGGGATTATCCAGGAAGTTCCATGCGCTAAGCCCGTGAATTATGTGCTCTTTTGTTTGTGCTTTGTGCTCTTCTTCTCTCCCGTCCCCGCATCTTCCCCTCACCAACCCCCGGCTCCACGCGCCTCTCCCGACCAGTCCCCCGCCGGCTTGCGGGCGTGCCAGAGCCTGACCGCCCCCTCGTGGCTGCCCGAGGCCAGGACGCTGCCCGTCGGGTCGAAGGCGACGGCGTTGACCTTGGCCCGATGGCCCGGCAAGGTCAGGAATTCCTGGCCGGTGATCGCGTCCCAGAGCCGGACGGTGTCGTCGTCGCCGCCGGACGCGAGGGTCTTGCCGTCGGGCGAGTAGGCCACGGCCCGGGCGGCGAACTTGTGGCCGCGGAGGACGACCCGGGTCTCCCGCGAGGCGAGGTCCCAGACCTCGACGTCGCCGGCCTCGTCGGCGGCGGCGACCTCGGCCCCGTCGGGGGAGAAGACGACCGCGGGATAGGAAGAGAGCCCGGCGAATCGGCCCCGCTCGAGGCCCGTCGCCACGTCCCAGAGCCGGATCGTCCGGTCGTTGGACGCCGAGGCGAGCCGCCCGACCGGGCCGCCGGGGGCCGTCGCCCGCCCGAGCGGGAGCCAGGTCGCGCGGTCGAGGACGACGGCCTCGCCCGCCCCGCCGACCCAGGCGACCCGCCGACCGTCGGGGGCGAGCGCCACGGGCCCGGGCCCCGCGACGGTCTCGGACAGGCCCCCGTCGCCGTCGGGCTCGACCAGCGCCGTCCAGGGCCGGCCGTCCGGCTGGGCCCGGCCGCCGATCGCCCGCGCGAGCGACCGACCCGCCACATACTCGAGGACCAGGTAGGGCAGCCCGTCCTCCTCGCCGTATTCGTCGACCCGGACGATGTTCGGGTGCCTCAGGTCGGCGCAGGCCAGGGCCGCGGTGCGGAGCTGGTCGCGCTGCCGCGCCCCGGCGTGGACCCCCTCCAGGATGAGCTTCAGCGCGACGGTCCGCCCCGACTCGCGCTCGACGGCCCGGTACACGATCCCCTCGCCGCCCCGGCCGACGACCTCCTGGAGGTCGTACCGCCCGAACCGTCGGGTCGTCCCCTCGGCCAGCCGGGGAGGGACCAGGTCGGGCGACTTCCCCCGACCGGAGTCGAAGTCCTCGAAGATCTCGTGGAGGTCGAGCAGCCGGCCGATCCGCTCGCGCCAGGCGGGGAACCGCGCGAGCCAGGCGCCGGGGCTCGGGCGCTGGCCCATCTCGGCGCGGATCGTGAACTCGCCGTAGATCAGGTCGATCGCCGAGTCCTCGTGCCGGGCGAGCTCCGGGTAGCGCGCGAGGATCGACTCGGCCGAGACCTCCTCGCCGGCGCGGAGGCCACGCCTCATCAAGGCTATCGCCTCGCGGAGCCGACGCTCCAGCTCGGAGGGCTTTCCCGAGAGCTTCATGACATCCACCCGATCACCCCGATGACTCGCGGCACAAGGCCGATTTCCGGCGATCGGATTAGCATAGGACACAGGTCCCGGGCCGGCAAGCGGTGCCGCCGCGTCCGATCCCGGGACCCCGCGCCGTCTCGAAGCGATCGCGACGGGAAATTTTCGGTTGAGAGGTCCCTTGCCCGGCGTCGAAGGGATCTCTTATCTCGACTGATGCGGATTCCGAGGGGCCGCCTCGGCGGTAGCATGGGGAGTTGCACACGCACCCCTGGCCACCGACCGAGGACGGCCCTCGATGATTCTACCTGCCGAAGCCCGGCCATTGCTCCAAG
>JAABUQ010006487.1_pt1 | contig 17706 bp, 15 predicted proteins | sample 5560001 | NCBI WGS metagenome assembly JAABUQ01 (sample SAMN10711888, study PRJNA513371) | rock metagenome | isolation source: Antarctica rocks | place: Antarctica: Victoria Land, Finger Mt nord | collected 2015-12-18
TGGTGGCGAGCACGGCGTCGCTGCCGGCGAGGTCCAGGTTCCCGGACTCGTACCACCGGTAGCCGATGTACCACCAGTAGGCGTCTGCGTCCGCGCCGCTGACCGGGGGCGGCTGCCAGGCGTGTTGTATGAAGGTGGGCGTCGCTGGGTGCTGGTAGTCGAATTGGAGGTAGCTGTCGGTCTGGCCTTGGGAGTAGGAGACGGTCCACTGCCCGGCCCGCGCCGGGAGGGGCAGGAGTGCGGACGCGCAGAGGAAGAGGCCGCACACCTTTACCAAGTAAAGGCACAGGTGGGGGTGGGCAGTGGCGGGCTGGGACATGGCAGGGCTTCTCCTTGCGTGTCGCAGGTGCCGTGACTGCTGGCGTCTGTGGCTTTCGGCCATTATAGGGCATCCGGGCCGCCTTGTCAAGCCCCGGATGCAAAGAACACAAAGTATTTTTGCGGGGATGGGGAAGCAGGCTACAGGCTCGCCGCCGGGGAGGGTTCCTAACGCCGGATCACAGCCCCCTGTTGTGCCACCTTCCCGATCTCCTCCGAGGCCACCGTCCGCACGGCGGTGTCCGGGTCTTTTGCCGCTATGTCTGCCAGCGTCGCCTTCGCCGTCAGGCATTCCAGCGGCCTCTTCCAGCCAACGCCGGACCGCCGCAGTGTCAGCCCGATCTCCCTGATTGCCCGTTGACGGGAGGACGCGGGCTTGTGAAGGTCTCCCGCCAGGCGTGATGCCCGCAGGAGCGCGTCCGGGTCCGTCTCCGGGCCACCCATCCTCTCCGGCCGGCGGGCAAGCGCCTCCTCGCGCGGCCTATCAAAGCCGTAGTATTTGAGGACGTAGAACGTCGGCGCGAGGAACAGGAGCATCGTGGCGGCGGTGGTGGCGCGCAGGAGCCACTTCCAGAACGGCTTCAAGACGGGCTTAGGAGGGGGATTGGGAGCAGACCGAGAGGATGGGGCGGGGGTGGACATAGCGGGTGGTGTTCTGTCGCCCGGCACTTCCACTGCCGGGTGTTCTCTGCCGGAGCCTCAGAACCGCAGCAAGACTTGGAGTGTGAGGCGGTGGCGCACCTGGCCGCCTGCGTCGCGCGGGACGTCGCGCAGGTACTGGTACAAGCCGCGGAAAGTCAGGTTCGCGCTGGAAGCGTAGGTCAGGCCTAGCGACTCGCGCGTGGCGCTGCTGTTACCCAGCGGATACACGAACAGCGAGCGCGAGATCGCGGCACTGGTACGGCCCGTGAACCGGTAGTCCCCCTCGGCGTAGTAGCCCAACACACGCTGGGGGCCGTCGGCCCCGATGACCGCCTCGCCCCGCGCCGTGGTCCGCTTGAAGCCGTAGGAGCCGTCACCGGCGATGCGGCTCTTCGAGACGAAGCCGCCCCGGTCGGGTCGGACGCGGCCCGAAGGGGGCAGCTCGACGGCGAACGGGTCCGCGACCGAGAGGTCCGTGATCGGCAGCCGCCCTTGCAGCAGCGAGCCGCCGACGTTGACGACGCCGTTGCGGGTGGTGAAGGTGCGGCCCAGCCGGAACGAGTACACGCGGGTGGGGCTGATGTCTATGTGGCCCGGCCCCGTCCCTGTAGTCAGCGAAAGGTCGTAGTTCAGGACACCGTACAGCCGGCCCGAAAGGGCAGCCCCGAAGTCGGTGCGGAGGCCCAGCGACTGCGCGTACAGCGGCTGTAAGATCAGCAGGTGCGGGTCATAGACGGCGAGCAGGCCGAAGGGAAGCTGGAACTGGCCCACTTTCAGGTAGGCCGTTGATCCGAAGTCCGCCTCGACGGGCAGGCGGTAGACGAAGTACGCCTCGCCGACCTGCACGTCCCTCCCGCGCGCGAGGTCGGGCGGGTCTTCGGCCAGGAGCTGCAAGAACAGGTTGCCGCGCGCCGTCCTCTTGCTCGTGATCGGGTGCTGGATGTCAAGCTCGACGGTGTTCACCCAGAATCCGCCGCTCCGGCCTGTCGTTGCCGTGCGCGTTCGGACGTCGAGCGCGCCGCTGACGAGGAAGCCGCGCCCCAGAGGGATCGGGCTGGGCAGGGGCACTTCGGGGGGCGGCTGGTCAGTGGGCGGCGGGAGCTGTGTCTCCAGGGGCGGCACGTCGTCCGGGGTACGCAAGTGCGCCGGGGCGGCGGGCGGTGTCGGGACGTCGGCGGGCGTTTGTGCGGCGGCGATTCCCGGCAGCAGCCCGAGGCCGAGCGCAAGGCCGAACGCGGGGACGAACGGACGGAAGCGGGCGGCGGGGTGCAGGTGAGGGCGGAAGATCATAGAAGGCGCTTGCGTGTTCCCGGCGGGTCTCCGCCGTCCATCCCTTGACAGACACCCTCGATTATGACACAATGAGGCCGATCACGCAAGCGGCCCCTTCCGGGGACGGCTCCGCGCGCGATCCAGCCCATTCGACAGGACAGGCGCTCGCCCTTCTATGGACTCCGCACCCCCCGTGGACGCAGCCCCCGACGTGGGTTTGGGCGATGCAGACTTGGGCCAGGCCGCCCCCCCCGGTGCTCCCCCGCCCGGACCGTCTCCGCTTGTCTCCGTTGCGCCTGACTCTTCTCTGCCCGACTCTCCCCAGCTTGACTCCCATCTCATCGCCCTGCACGAGTTGGTGGGAGCCATCGCCAGGCAGTCGGATGCGCGCGCCACCCTTGCGCTCATCGCAGAGAAGGCCTGCATTCTCACCGGCGCGGCGTCCGCCGCCGTCAGCCTGCTGGACCCGGCCCGCGCCCTGTTGGACTTCGCCGCCGTGGCCGGGGACGACGCCGCCGACATCGTCGGCCAGACGGTGCGGGCCGAGGACGCCCTGGCGGGCCGGACCGCCCTGACCGGGGAGCTGACCCTGCTCCACCGGCCCCACCCGCTGCCGTCCGAGACCGACCCGGCTGATCCGAGCGTCGCCGTCGGCGTCCGCTCGGCCCTGGTCGTGCCGGTGTTCCGGGACGGCCGCCCGTCGGGCGCGCTGACCGTGCTGAACCGGCAGGGCGACGCTGCTTTCAGTGGGGCCGACCTGCTGCGGCTCCAGACACTGGCGGACCTCGCCGCCCAGGCGCTGCGGACCGACGACCTGCGCCGCCAGGCCGCCCGCAAGCAGCAGGAGCGCGACATCCTGTTCCGGGCCGCGCAGACGACCTCCTCCTCACTGAACGTCCAGGAAGTGCTCTCGAGTGTCGTGGCGACGATGGCCGGGAGCATGGAGATGACGGCGGGGGCGGTTTTTTTGTTGAGCGACGAGCGGACGCGGCTCTACATCGGGGCGGACCGGGGGCTGGCCGAGGGCGACCAGGACCGGCAATTGTTGGCCGACGGGCCGGGGATGGCCGCCCGCGCCCTTCAATCGGGCCAGCCGCTGCGCGTCAACGACATCGAGGACGATGCCGCCGAGGACCTGCCGCTGCCCGGCATGCGCTCGCTCCTGCTCGCGCCGATGGTGGCCCGAACCGTCCCCGAGGGCCTGCTGGTCGTCGGCTCGCGCCAGGCGGGCGCCTACAGCCCCTCGGACGCCTCGCTGCTGTCCGCCGTCGCCAGCCAGGCCGCCGTCGCCCTGGAAAACGCCTGGCTCTACGAGGACGCCACGCGACGCGCCCAGGAGGCCGCCGCGCTCTACGAGCTGTCCCAGGCCGTCGGGGCGACCCTGAGCCTCAACCGCGTCATCCACTTCGTCGCCGACAGCGTCCTGGCCCTGCTCCACGTGGACAAGTTCGCCCTGTTCCTGTACGACCCCGGCGCGGGGCGCTTGGAGATCAAGGCCTCGCGCAACATCCGCCGCGAGACAGCCCAGACCATGAACCCGCGCATGGGCGAGGGCATCGCCGGCTGGGTCTTGGAGTTCGAGACGCCCACCGCCGTTCAGGACGTCTCGGCGGACCACCGCAACCGCTCCTGCCCCATCGACGGCGAGGGCGTGACGTCCCTGGTCAGCGTCCCGCTCCAGGCGGGCGACCAGGTCATCGGCGTCCTGCACGCCATGAGCAGCCGCCGCCGCCTGTTCACGGTCGGCGAGATGGAGCTGCTCTACACCATCGCCAACCAGGTCGGCGCGGCCATCGCGAACGCCCAGATGTACGAAGAGGCGCGGCAGCAGGCCGAAGAGATCCGCAAGGGCGTCCGGCGCATCGCCCGCGCCCTCGGGTCCTCGCTGGACGGGCGGCAGACCGCCCAGACCATCGCCGACCTCGCCCTTGAAATGACCGGGGCCGACCGCGCCGCTTTGTTCGTGCTGGACAGTGGGGGCGGGCTGACCGCGCGGGCGGCGGCGGGCTTCAAGACGCCTCTGTCCGCCCTCCTGCCCCTCGCGCCGGGTGACGGCGGGCGCAGCCCCGAGACGGCGACGGGCTTCGTCGCCCGGCGCGGGCGGTCCTTGACCATCGAGGACTTCGCCAAAGACCTGCGCTTCGTCCTGCCCGCCTTCGCCGCCCGCGAGCGCGTCGTCGGCTACCTCGGCGTCCCGCTGAAGCTGGGCCGCGACGTCTTGGGGGTGCTGGAGGTCTACACACGCGGGCCGCGCCGCTTCACGCCCGATGAGATGCGGCTGATGATCACCTTCGCCAGCCAGGCCAGCGTCGGCCTCCAGAACGCACTGCTGGTGGAGCAGGCCGGACACAGATTAGACGACTTGCAGGCCCTGGGCGCGCTCTCGGAGATGCTGGCTGCCTCCCGTCCCGACGCGGAACTCTTTTCCTCCGTCCTTCGTCTGGTGGCGGAGGCAACCCGCGCCGAGGCGGGCGTCCTGCGTTTCTACGCCGCCTCTTCCGGCGATGTGCCGCCGGCCGCCGTCTTCCGCCGGGCGGGAGGGGACGGCGACGCCGACATAGACGTCCTGCTGCGCGACCTGGCCGCGCAGGTCGAGTCGTCGGGGGACGCAGGCTTGGTGCCGCAGGACCATGCCGCGCCGACGCTGGTCGCACCGATTCCCGGCGCGGGGGGCGGCCCGCCCCGCGGGGTTCTGATGCTCGTCCGCGCGCCCCGGCGGCCTGCTTTCGACGGCCAGGAGCGGCACCTGGTCGCCACCGCCGCTAATCTGTTGTCGCTGCGGCGCGACTGAGGCCGCAGGCTCCAATCCCTGTGCTTTTACAAGGCACACGCCGATACTCAAGTGTCTTCGGGCTGAGAGAGAAAAGAAGTACCCGCTATGACAGAACACACCCTCGTCAACCATGGTCTCATCGAGCACAGCCATTTGACGGGCCGCGACTGCCTAGAGATCGACCTCCCCGCCGTCCCGGAGCAGGTGGGGTCCGCCCGCAGGGCAGTCGCGGATTTCCTGCGCTGTCGGGCTTGGGACGACGACGACGCGGATGCCCTGCTGCTGGCCGTCGGGGAGGCCTGCAACAATGCGGTCAACTACGGCGGGGGGCAGCCCGACTCGCGCTTCTGTGTCCATTGCCGGACGCTGGCCTGCGGCTGCTTACAGATCGACGTCCGCAACCAGGGCAGCGGCTTTTACCCCGATCTGTACGACTACGGGCAGCTCCCCGAGGACAAGTTCGCCACCCACGGCCGCGGCTTCGGCCTGATGCTGGCCCTCGCGGACAGCGTCCAGGTGCTCGCCGAGGAGGGCGACACCGTCGTCCGGCTGACGAAATCCCGGACCGTTTAGCCGCACCGATACCGGGTATAATGGCCCTCGCAGCACGTGAACCCGTGCCGCGAGGCATCATGGCTGATCAACCCACTCCCGAACCGTCACTCAACCTCAACGCGCCGCGCCCGGACCTCAACGCGCCGCGCCCGGACCTCAACGCGCCGCGCCCGGACCTCAACGCGCCGCGCCCGGACCTCAACGCGCCGCGCCCGACCGGGCGACCCGTCTACGAGTCCACCCTCCTGCCCGAGCGCAGGCACCGCCGCCTGCCGCCCTGGCTCGTCATCCCGGTCCTGCTCCTCGCCCTGCTCGTTCTCCTCTATTTCCTGATTTTCGCCCCTAAGCCGCGCCGCTTCGTGGACACGGAGGGCCGACTCGTGTATGCGTCCGATGAAGGCTCGCCCGGCGTGACGCACCTCTGGACGATGGGCACGGACGGGTCCGAGGCGCGGCGGATCACCGCGCGGCCCGCCGCGTCCCCGGCCTTCACCGCCGACGGCTCCCAGGTCGCCTTCTCCAGCCAGGTGGGCGGCCAGAACCAGATCTTCATCGCGGACGCCGACGGCCGGAACCCGCTCCCGGTGACGCGCACGGCGGGGGCGAAGCTGCTGCCGGCCTTCGCGCCCGGCAGCAACACCCTGCTCGGGTTCCTGTCCGGCGCGTCGCTGGCCGTGATGGAGGCCGGCAAGGGGGATGCCGCGCTGCTCTTGCCCTCGGCGGGCGGCGCGGGTGCCCGCCCCGACGCGGCCGGCGGGGGCCAGGCGCGGGAGGCCGCCGCCGTGACATCGTTCGCATGGCGGCCCGGCCAGATCGCCGACAAGCCCGGCCTCGCCGCCGTGCTCGACTCGGGCGGCACCCAGACGCTGGCCGTCCTGCCGTCCCTGGACGCCGCGCCCCGCCTGACGCAAAACGATCAGCCGGACGGCCTGCCGCTGGCCGACGCCGACGCCCTTTCCCTGGCCTGGTCCCCTGACGGCGCGCGGATAGCGGTCGCCCTGCTGCATGCGCCCGCGCCGGGGGGGAAGACGGTATCGGGTCTGGCCCTGTTCGACGCAGCGGGCGGCTTCGTGCGCCGGCTTTTTCTCCTGCCGCCCGGCTCGACGGCCGGCCCGCAGAACCCCGTCTTCTCCCCGGACGGCGCGCAGATCGCCGTGGAAGTGTGGCACCAGCCCGACCTCGCCCGCCGGTCGGAGATCGGCCTGTTCCTGGTTCCCCTGCAAGGCCCAGACGCCGGGAGTGGCCCGCCGCGCCTGCTGGCGCGCGGCGAATGCGGCGCGGCGCGATTCTCCGCCGACGGCGGGCAGGTCTTTTTCCTGGCCCGGCGGGCAGACGGCGGTCACGACCTGATTCGGATCAACGCGAGCGGGGCCGGCGCGCGGCGCATCTCCGACGGGCATATGGACGTCTCCGCGTTCGCCCTCTCGCCGCAGGCCGCCCGCCCCTGATTTCTTGCAATGGCATCTGACGTGTGGTATACTGGGAAACGTTTACCGAGAAGCATTTGCAGGCCGTGACGCCGCGTGGGCCGCGCCCGGCCCGGCGGGGGCAGCGATGAACCCGTTCGTGGAACACCTGCCCTGGCGCGTGGCTGCCCTGGCCGGCTTGGTCGTCGGCGGCGTCAGTTTCGCCGCTGACGTGGATGTCTGGACCTGCCTGCTGCGGGTAGGGGCCGCGTTCGTGCTCTTCGGCCTGGGTGGATTGGCCCTGCGGTCAGCCCTGCGCCAGCCCGCCTCGCCCCCCGGCGAAGGCCGGGGCCGGCACTTCGACCAGACGACGTCCGCCGCCCCGGACGAAGCCGCGGCCCCGCTCCCGCCCAAAGACGCGCCCTGAGCGTGAAGTAGGATCGCCCGATAAAGACCGCCCATGACAAGCGCCCCCAACATCCCTGAGCTGTGGAACCGATTCAAGAATCGCAAGGATCAGAAGGCCCGCGATCAGATCATCAACCATTTTGCCTATCTGGTCAAAATCACGGCGGGCCGTGTCGTCACCTCTCTCCCGCCTAACCTGGAGCGCGACGACCTGGTCAGCGCGGGCGTGATGGGCTTGATCAAGGCCGTGGACCAGTTCGATGTCTCGCGCCAGGTCAAGTTCGAGACCTACGCCATCGCCCTCATCCGCGGCGCGATCCTGGAAATGCTGCGCGAGGAAGACTGGGTGCCCCGCTCGGTCCGCGACAACGTCAAGACCCTGGAGCGCACCTACCACAAGCTCGAAACCCAGACGGGCCGCCCCGCCACCGAGGCCGAGGTCGCCGAGGAGATGGGCATCTCCGAGGAAGACCTGCTCAAGCTGCTGGTCAACACCAGCCGCTCCAACGTCCTTTCGCTCGATGACCTGCTGCTCGGCGGCGGCAGCGGCGACGGCGAGACGCTGCGCCTTGCCGACGTCCTCCAGGACGAGAACGCCAACGTCGTCGCCGACGTCGAGATGTCCGCCCGGAAGGGTGCTCTTTCGGTGGGCATCGACCGGCTGCCCGACCGCGAGCGCCTGGTCATCTCCCTCTACTACTTCGAGGGCCTGACCTTTAAAGAAATCGGCAAGGTCCTGTCCGTCTCCGAGTCGCGCGTCTACCAGCTTCACACCCAGGCCGTTCTCCGCCTGCGCGGCTACCTTCAGCGTGACAGCCCCCTCTTCCAGAAGAACTAGCCTGCCCCTGCCGAGACGGAGACGACGCGCAGCACCTCCTCCACCGTCGTCTGCCCGTCCACGGCCTTGCGGATGCCGTCAGCCAGCAGCGTCCGCATGCCGCCCGCGATGGCCAGGGCCGTCAATTCCTCGACGGGCGCGCGGCGCAGCAGAGCTTCCGCCAGCGGGCCGGAAATCGTCAGCACCTCGTACAGCGCGATCCGGCCCGCGTAGCCCCCGCCCCGGCACCGCTTACAGCCCCGGCCCCGGTAAAAGACGGCGGAGGGCGGGGCATCATAGCCGCCCTCTCGCGCGAGTCGGATGACGTGGCTCAGAGTCGGCTCGTCCGAGATGTCGGCGGGCGCTTTGCAGTGGTCGCAGAGGCGGCGACACAGGCGCATGGCGACGACGCCGACGACCGTGGACGTCACCAGGTGCGGGGGCAGGCCCAGGTCCATCAGTCGCAGCAGGGCAGACGGCGCATCGCCGACCTGGAGGGCGGACAGGACAAGATGGCCCGTCAGCGCCGCCTCGGCGGCGAGGGCAGCGGTCTCGCCGTCGGACAGAGTGCCGACCAGGATCACGTCCGGGTCCTGTTGTAAAAGCGCGCGCAGGCCGGCGGCAAACGTCAGCCCGCCCTTTTTGTTCACCTGCACCTGGGTCACATGGGGCAGGATTTGCTCGATTGGGTCTTCAATCGTCACCTCCTTCTTTTCGCCGCCGGCGATGTCTTGCAGACACGAATACAGCAGGCTCATTTTGCCGCTCCCGGTCGGCCCGGCAGCCAAAATCAGGCCGTAGGGCCGGCGCAAAAGATCGCGCACCTGCGTCAGGTCGTTGGGAGTCAGGGCGAGCGAGTCCAGGGCCACCAGGAGGTCCTGTTTCGCCGAGACCTGCATGGCGATGGACTCGCCGTAGATCGAAGGGACGCTGGCGACCCGGACGGTGAAGTCTTTGTCCTCGTACCGGAGGGGGATGCGCCCGTCCTGGGGCAGCCGCTTCTCGTTGACGTCCATCTCGGCCATCGTCTTGAACTGGGCCGTCAGCGACTCGCGGACGCTGATCGGCAGCCGCCGCGTCTCCTGCAAGACGCCGTCCACGCGCAGGCGCAGCCCGAAGTCCTCCCGTGTCGGTTCCAGATGGATGTCGCTGGCCTTCGCGCTGATAGCGAGCTGCATGATCTTGTGCGCGAGTCGGATGGTCTTGGTCTCGGGGCTGGCTGTGCCGTCCGCCTCCGGCTCAGACAACTGCTGGGCAAAAAACGCGAGTTCCATGTCTAAATCCTCCTTCGGCGCAGCGGCGACTGCGACTGGGCTTCGCTCCATGTAGGCGACCAAGTCAGCGCGGCGGAACCGCCACTGACGACCGACTTTGAGGCCCTTGATCTCGTCCTGACCCAGCAATCGGTACAGCGTGGGCTTGCTGGTGCCCAGGAATTTGACGGCTTCATCCAGGCTCAGAAGCTCTTCAGACGCCGTTTTGGCTTCCATCTCCGTCTGAAACTTCCGTACCTCTTCCCGCGTTGCATCCAGAGTCATGCCGAGTTCCGTCAGGACCCGCGCGGCCAGCCCTCCCTTTTCGGCAATCAATCCCAGCAGAAGATGTTCGCCGCCGATGTAGCTGTTTTTCAGATTTTTCGCCTCGGCATAAGCGAAGTCAATCACCTGCTTGGCGCGTGGGGTAAGCATCATGTCCTGCCCCATTTGGCCGTCGCCCCGAGTTACGTGCCGCAGGATCTCTGATCGGATGAGGTCCCGGCTGATGCTGAGGCGGGCGAGGATGCGGGTAGCCACATTATCGTCCTCGCGGATCAGGCCGAGCAACAGATGTTCCGTCGAGACGTAGTCTTCGCCGAGGCGTCCGGCTTCTTCTTGGGCATAGAACACTGCCTTGCGGGCGCGCTCGGTGAATCGCTGCCACATTTGCGTCTTCTCCTATATTATCAAATCGTTACGTTAGTGATAATAACACAAATTGATAAAAGAGTCAATAACCTTTTCATCGCACATCAACGGCAGGGAGGAATTAGGCAGGGGATGATGAAAAGAGCCACACCCATGGACACCGACACAAAACCGACCACGGAGACCGACTCGTCCCCGGACGCCCGCTTGGCCCGCGCCGCCCTGTCCCTCGAAGGCTTGTCCGTTGGCGATGCCTTCGGCGAGCAGTTCTTTGTTGACCCGCGTAAAGTAGACGGTCTGATCGAGGCGCGGACGCCGCCTGCACCTGAGTGGTACTTCACCGACGACACTCAGATGGCTCTGTCCGTCGTGTCCATCCTGCGTCAGTACCGCCGGGTCAACCAGGACATACTCGCCATGAGCTTCGGGGCGCGCTATGATGCCCGGCGCGGCTACGGCGGGGCGATGCACTGGCTGCTGCCCAAGCTCTGGCAGGGCGGCAAGTGGCCTGACTTGGCCCCCCTGCTGTTCGAGGGGCAAGGCTCTTACGGCAACGGAGGGGCCATGCGCGTCGCGCCCATCGGGGCCTACTTCGCCGATGACCTGGCCCTGGTCGTCGAGAACGCGGCCCGGTCGAGCGACGTCACCCACGCCCACCCGGAGGCCGCCGCCGGGGCCGTTGCCGGCGCGGTCGGCGCGGCCCTGGCGGCGCGAGTCGCCGGCGGCCCGTATCCCAGCCGCCGGGAGTTTCTAGACGCGGTTCTGCCCCACGTCCCGGACAGCGTCGTCCGCGAGAAAATCCGCCACGCCCGCGACTTGGATCCATCCGCCTCGGTCACGCTGGCGGTGTCCGCCCTGGGCAGCGGCCACGACATCTCCGCCCAGGATACGTGTCCCTTCGCCCTGTGGTGCGCCGGCGGACACCTGGACAACTACGAGGAAGCCCTGTGGCTCACCGTCAGCGGCCTGGGCGACCGGGACACGACCTGCGCGATGGTCGGCGGTATCGTCGCCCTTTCGGCGGGCGCGGCCTCCATTCCCGACGCCTGGATCGCCGCCCGCGAGCCGCTGCCCCGCTGGCCGTTCCAGGAGACGAGTGAGATTTGAACAGCGGTAGTCCATTGCACGAGAGCCGCCGGATGGGAGCAGTGGTGCCTTCTCACATCCCCGCGGTCAATGCGCTGGTGCGGGCGCACGCGGGCACGATCTCGCTGGGGCAGGGGGTGGTGCATTACGCGCCGCCGCCCCAGGTCCGGGAATGGGTCGGGCGCTTCTTCGCTGATCCCGAGAACCACAAGTACAAGTCCGAGGTCGGCATCCCGCCGCTGCTGGACGCGCTGACGGCCAAGCTGGGCGCGGACAACGGGCTGAGGGTGGGTGACGACAGCCGCGTGGTCGTGACGGCGGGCAGCAACATGGGCTTTTTGCACGCCCTGCTGGCGATCACCGATCCGGGCGACGAGGTCATCCTGCCGGTTCCATACTACTTCAATCACGAGATGGCCGTGACGGCGGCCTCCTGCCGGGCCGTGCTGGTGCCGACGGACGCGCGGTATCAGCCGCGCCTGGAAGCCTTGGAGGCGGCGATCACGCCGCGCACGAAGGCCATCCTCACGGTCTCGCCGAACAACCCGACCGGCGCGGTCTACCCCGAGGCGACGCTGCGGGCGGTCAACGCCCTGTGCCGGGCGCGCGGGCTGTACCACATCAGCGACGAGGCGTATGAATACTTCGTCTACGGCGGCGCGCGTCACTTCTCGCCCGGCAGCATCGTGGGCGCGGAAGGGCACACGCTGTCGCTGTTCACGCTGTCCAAGACCTACGGCTTTGCGAGCTGGCGGATCGGGTACATGGTCGCCCCCACGCATCTGTATGAGGCCATCAAGAAGATTCAGGAGACCAACGTCATCTGCCCGCCCGTCGTCTCGCAGTTCGCCGCCCTGGGCGCGCTGGAGGCGGGCGGGGCGTTCCGCGCGCCGCGCCTGGCGGATATGGCCGAGACGCGGCGTATTGTCTTGGGCGAACTGGAGGCCCTCGGCGGCCTGGCCGACGTGTCGCCGTCCGAGGGGGCCATTTACGTCTTCCTGCGGCTGCACACGGACCGAGAGCCGATGACCCTGGTGGAGCGCCTCGTGCGCGAACACGGCGTCGCCGTCATGCCGGGCACGGACTTCGGCGCGGCGGGCTGCTCCCTGCGCCTCTCCTACGGCGCGCTGTCGCAGCAGGCGGCGTCGGAGGGCGTGGGGCGGTTGGTGCGCGGGCTGAAGGCGATTCTGGGGACGTGTGAGGGGGGCAGGAGCGAATGGTGAGCGTCTTGGGGGTGCAGTGGGACACGGCATGGGAAGACAAAGCGGCCAACCACGCCAATCTTGCCGCGCGGCTCGCCGCCGATCCGCCCGCCCCGGACAGCCTCGTCGTCCTCCCCGAGATGTGGGCGACCGGGTTCAGCATGGACGTGGCGGCGATCACAGAAACGCCCGCGCGCGAGACCGAGTCGTTCATGGCCGCCCTGGCCGAGAAGCACAAGGTTTTTCTGCTCGGTGGGGTGGTGACGACGGGGCCAGGCGGGCTGGGGCGCAACGAGGCCGTCGTCTTCGGCCCGGATGGGCGTGAGGCCGTGCGCTACGCGAAGATGCACCCGTTCTCCTTCGGGGGCGAGACGCGCCACTACGGGCGCGGTTCTTCCCCAACGCTGTGGGAGTGGTCGGGGATAAAAGTCGCCCCGTTCATCTGCTACGACCTGCGCTTCCCCGAGGTCTTCCGCGCTGCGGCTCGGCGAGGGGCCGAATTGTTCTGCGTCCTCGCCAACTGGCCCTCGGCGCGCGCCGAGCACTGGACCACGCTGCTGAAAGCGCGGGCCATCGAGAACCAGGCCTTCGTGCTGGGCGTCAACCGCTGCGGCGCGGACCCGAAGCTGTCCTACATGGGCCGTAGCCTGCTGCTGGGTCCGCGCGGGGAGACGCTGGCCGACGGGGGCGCTGCGGAAGGGGTGATTTCGGGGAGTTTAGACTTGCCGGCCCTGCGGGCGTACCGGCGCGAGTTCCCGGCCCTCGGCGACGTCCACCCCGACTACAGATAGCCCCGGCACACGCCGTCGTGTCAGCCGTTGCCCGGCTTGCCGGGGCGCATGGTCTTCAGCTTCTGACGCTGCGCGGGGGTGAGGATCGCCAGCATCTGCCGGCGGGTGCTGTGGCGCAGGCTCTTCATCTTGGCCTGACGCGCGCCGGGCGTCAGCGTCGTGTCGGCCTGGATTGCCTTCGTCTGCTGCCGGGCGCTTTGGAGGATCGGGCGGAGCTGCGCCTTCTGCGCGTCGCTCAGGCCCAGGGACTCGGCCAGCTTTTGCAGCCTCCCGCCGCCGTGCCGGCGGCCCTGTCCGGGCGGAGTCGGCGTCTGTGCGAAGGTCGGGGCCGCGACGGCGGCGGCCAGACCGAGGGCGGCGACGGCCAGGGTGGATGTCTTCATCGGTTTTCTCCTTTGGTGAGAGAAGCGGGTTCGGGCCTCCGTCGGGGAGAAAGACGCGGGCGGGCGGGGAAAGTTCAAAACTCCTTCAGCACCAGGCCGCCGTGGGAGCGGAGGGTCTGGGGCGGGCGGAACTGGGGGAGCGCAGCCTTGGGGGCGGGCGGCGCGGCGGCGGGCGCGGAAAGCGTCTCGTGCAGGGCCGAAACCAGCAGGGAGTCGTGCGTCACGACGCCTGATCGACGTCCCAGGGTTGAGGCTTCAGCGCCGTCGCCTTCGGGCGCGGGGGCGACCTCGCGGACTCCGACCCCGGAGCCGTCAAGCTGGCGCGTCCAGCCCGCCGTCAGGGCGGACAGGGCGTGGGCGGCGGCGGCGTAGACGGCCTCGGCGGCGACGAAGCCGGCCGTCTCGCGCGGGGTCGGGTTGTAGATGACGATGCCGCCCGCGCCCGCCCGGCGCAGGGTCGGTGCGACGGCCTGGACGCCGTACAGGGCGCTCTTGACGTTGACCTGCATGGTCAGGTCGAACTCGTGGTCGCTGACCTCCAACGCGGTCAGGTGCAGGGCGCGGTTGACCGCGTGGATGAACCCGTCCAGCCGCCCGAACTGCTCCTCGACCTGCCGGACTACCTCTTCGGCCTGCGCCCGGTCGGCCATGTCGGTGGTCAGCGGGAACAGGCGGTCTTCCCCGGTCTGTTCCCGCACCTGGGCCGCCAGCGCCTCGATGCGGAACACGCGGCGGCGCGCGACGGCGACCACGCGCGCCCCTTCGACCTGGGCCAGCCGCCTGGCCGTGCCGTAGCCGATCCCGCTGGACGCCCCGGTGACCAGGATCAGCCGCCCCGCCAGCGCCCCCTGCCCGCGCGCGTCGTTTCGACCGAATGACTTCATAATCTTGCCCCCATGATCACACCGTCTTTGCCCCTATTGTCGGAAGACCGTGTGCCGGCCTGAAGGGCCGGATGTGCTACAATCTCCTTATGGCACTCGGCATGGATTCTTATCCCCGCTACCCCGGCCCGATCTCCCAAAGTCTCATCGCCGAGATGCAGCGCTACGTCATTTATCACCCCTGGCCGTTCGTCCTGGACCTGGCCGGCGGCGAGGGGATGACCCTAGCAACCGTGGACGGCCAGCGCATCCTGGACTGGGCCGGCTACTACGGCTCCAAGCTGATCGGCCACAACCACCCGCGCCTGCAAGAGCCTGAGTATCTGCGAAATCTCGCCCTGGCCGCCAACAGCAAGGTCGCCAACCCCGACTTCCTGACCGTCCCGTGCCTCGACTACTACCGCCTCCTGCACCGGCTCTCGCCCCGGTCCATGCTGGGCTTGGAGACGCGCGAGGTCTACGCGGTCAACTCGGGGGCCGAGGCCGTCGAGAATATGCTCAAGTACCTGCTCTCCTGGCACAACAACAAGCGCCGGCACAAGGGCCGGCGCGGCGGCTCGGCCAACCGCCGGTTTCTGTACTTCGATCAGGCCTTTCACGGGCGCACGGTTTACGCGCTCCAGGTCACGCAGACCGCCGACCCGGTCGCCACCCAGGATTTTCATGGCCTGGCCGCCTCGGGCAACATCAAGGTGCCGTTCCCCGCCATCGACAACGACGCGCCGCCTGCCGAGAACGACGCCCGGACGCGCCAGAGCTTGGAGCTGATCGAGGGCATCCTCTCGCAGATGGGCGAGGACATCGTGGGCATCATCGTGGAGCCGATCCAGGGCGCGGGCGGCCAGCGGTGCGCCCAGCCCGCCTGGTTCCGAGGCCTGTCCGAACTCGCGCACTGTTATAAAGTCGGTCTGGGCGTGGACGAAGTCCAGACGTCGGCGGGTCCGACCGGGACACTGTTCGCCATCGACCAGTTCGACCTGCCGTACCCGCCGCAGGCGGTCGCCGTGGGCAAGAAGTTCGCCCTGGGCGCGCTGTTCATGCGCGAGCCGCTGCCCGACATCGGCGTCCTGGACAGCACCTGGGGCGGCGGCCTGGTGGACATGGTCCGCTTCTGCCAGGAGTGGCAGGTCGTCGAGGACGAAGGCCTGGTCGCCGGGGCCGCGACCGGCGGCGAGCAGTTGGCCGTCGGCCTGCGCGCCTTGCAGAGCCGCTTCCCGCACCTGGTCAGCAACGTCCGCGGCATGGGCCTGTATCAGGGATTCACCTTGCCCGACGCGGCCGCGCGCGCCCGTCTGACCGAGGTCGCCCTGCAAGAACACGATCTGCTGTTGCTCGGGGCCGGGACGGCCAGCATCCGCACCCGCCCCAACCTCAGCGTCACGCCCGCCGACATCGCCCGGTTCCTGGACCTACTCGGCGTATGCTTGAACAAAGTATAGGGGCTTGGGGCGATGATGCTGCACGATAAGTGGGTGAACCGTGAAGAAAATAGCAATCGGCTGTTCCATAGCTTTCGCGGTGGTGGCTGGGCTGATTGTTATTGGGCTGGCCCTGCTAGGTAATCTGACCGATGGCTTGTGCGGAAATGAGGTCGTACAGATCGCCACTTCGCCGGATGGCCGTATCAAAGCTTTTGTTTTCGAGCGGGACTGCGGAGCCACAACCGGGTTCAGCACACAAATCTCCGTTGTCGGCAGTGGAAAAGAGCTGCCGAATGATTCGGGCAACGTCTTTATCGCAGATGGAGACGACGGGCAATTAGGCCCAAAAGGAACCTTGCCGGCTTATATCACCTGGGTAGGAGCACGGCATCTGCATATCCAGTATCCTGAGCGGGCAGTGATACATCAGCAGAGCGGCCACATCCTGATAGGTACAGGCTTCTTGCACACCGCGCTGGTGAGTGTGAGCTACACCAAGGCTGCCGGGAGGTAGTAGAACTGCTGATGATAGGGTGGGGTGCGGAGATGTGGAAATGACAATGGAGAACGGGGCCGAGGACATGGCGCAGGCGGCCCTGGATGGGCTGGCAGCGCAGATCGCCATCCTGGACGGGGACGGGCGCGTCGTCGCGGTCAACGCCGCGTGGCTCGCGCGGGACAACGCGGCGGGCAGTATCGAGATCAGCGAGGGTGCGGACTACCTGGGCGTCTGTGACGCCGGGGCGGGTGAGGGCGCGCGTGGGGCGGGCGAGGCGGCGGGCATACGAACTGTGCTTGCGGGCGAGGCGGAGACGTTCTCGCTGGAGTACCCCCGCCCCTCGCCCGACGGGGAGCACTGGTTCGACCTGCGCGTGACGCGCCTCCCCGGCGACGGCCCGGTGCGGGTCGTGGTCTCGCACGAGGACGTCACGCGGCGGCGGCTGTCCGAGGAGACCTTGCGGGGGCAGGTAGAGGAACTCGCCGAGGCCGCCCGCGTGTTGGAGCGTAAGAACGCCGAGCTGGACCAGTTCGCCTACATCACGTCGCACGACCTGAAAGCCCCGCTGCGCGGCATCACCAACCTTTCGGGTTGGATCGAGGAAGACTTGGAGGGCAGCATCACGCCCGCGGTCGCCGGGCAGCTCGCCCTGCTGCGCGGGCGCGTCACCCGCATGGAGGCGATGATCGAGGGCATCCTGCAATTCTCGCGCATCGGGCGGACCGAGGTCGTCTCCGAGGCCGTGGACGTCAAGGCGCTGCTGACCGACGTGATCGACCTGCTGGACCCGCCGCTGCACGTCGCCGTGACGATGGACCCCGCCCTGCCGACGCTTTGGGGGCCGCGCGTCCGTCTCCAGCAGGTCTTCCAGAACCTGATCGGCAACGCCCTCAAGTACCACGACAAGCCCCAGGGTCACGTCCACGTCGGGGCCGCACTCCGGGGCGGCTTTTGGGAGTTCGCGGTCTCGGACGACGGGCCGGGCATCGCGCCCCGGTTCCACGACAAGGTCTGGGTCATCTTCCAGACCTTGCAGGCGCGCGACCGCGTGGAAAGCACCGGCCTGGGGCTGGCCCTGGTCAGGAAGATCGTGGAGGGGCAGGGCGGGACCGTCGCCCTGGAGTCGAACGAGGGGGCCGGTGCCACGTTCCGCTTCACCTGGCCGGCTTCACTGCGCGGCACCGGATAGAGAGACAAAGACTGTGGCACTCAAAGAGATCAACATCCTGCTGGTGGAAGACGACGACCTGGACGTGATGAACGTCCAGCGGGCGTTCAAGAAAAACGGCATTCCTCACCCGCTCTTCGTCGCTCCGGACGGGCTGGCGGCCCTGGAGATGCTGCG
>JAABUQ010006488.1_pt1 | contig 17704 bp, 21 predicted proteins | sample 5560001 | NCBI WGS metagenome assembly JAABUQ01 (sample SAMN10711888, study PRJNA513371) | rock metagenome | isolation source: Antarctica rocks | place: Antarctica: Victoria Land, Finger Mt nord | collected 2015-12-18
CGCATTCTCGCGCACATCACGGTACCTCTAACGGCGGCGGAGAAGAGTACATTACTCGGTCTTTTTTCTAACAGTAGCAAGCAGAAAGACCTCGGTCAGTTGCTTGGTTTGCTCGATGTCTTCTCAGGTGGGTCGTTGCAGACGTTCTCCATTGTCGCTTTTGGAGTATACCCATATATTACTGCAACCATTGTGATGCAGTTGCTGCAACCAATTATTCCCGCTTTGCAGAACCTATCAATGCAAGGTGAGGCTGGGCGTCTACGTTTCAGCCAGATCACACGTATTATTACAGTACCACTGGCTATCTTGCAAGCCTTAGGGCAGTGCGCGATCTTCCAAAAGGCGGGCGTCCTGGCGAATTTCAACCTTGTTGATCCCAGATATTCGTTAGAGACCTTCTCCATTTTGATTGCCTTGACTACTGGCACAATGATTCTGGTATGGATTGGTGAATTGATTACCGAGAATGGGATTGGCAATGGTATCTCGATTATCATCTTTGCAGGCATTGTAAGTCGTTTACCCAGCTTTGTGCAGCAAGGCTACCTTGCAGCCACGTCGAGTGGTGGCACAAGCGGCGGTGTGATCAGCATCGTTGTTTTCTTGCTTATCGGCTTGATTACGATTCTTGGTGTTGTGTACATCTACCAGGGACAGCGACGTATTCCTGTGCAATATCCGACTAAGCGTCAGGTAGGACGTGGCATGTTGGTTGGCTCGGCCCAAACAACATACATTCCTATGCAAGTGAATAGCGCAGGTATGATCCCGCTCATTTTCGCGCAGTCGATGCTCATCTTTCCTGCTGTGCTTTCGCAGTATCTTACGGCAAGCACAACACCCTGGTTGAGTCAGGTTGCCTCGTTTATCAGTACATACGTTGTAAATACAACTACATGGTGGTACTGGCTTATCTACTTTGTTTTGGTAGTGGCCTTTACGTACTTCTATGCCTATGTGGTCTGGCAACAGCAGAACATACCGGAGAGCTTGCAGAAGCAGGGCGCGTTCATCCCAGGTTACCGTCCTGGCGAGCCGACCAGCAAATATCTGTATGCTATCCTTAATCGCATTACGCTTGCAGGAGCATTGTTCCTGGGACTCGTCGCGGTTCTGCCGTTTCTCTCGCGTATAGGCGCGAACCAATTGCTCGGTAGTGCTTCGATACTCATCGCTGTTGGTGTGGTATTGGACACGATTCGGCAGCTTGAAGCTCAGATGGTTATGCGTAATTATTCGGGCTTCTTGTCATAATGAGGGAGGGGCGCGATATCTCGCGCCTCGTGCTCATACCGTCCTAGCGGGAGTTTCTTCATTGTGTCAACCTTGCAAGGATCGCTCTGAGTGCAATGATGCGCTCCCACGATATTCCACCGGAGAAAAAACGTGAACATTATCCTATTCGGTGCGCAAGGGTCAGGGAAGGGAACACAGGCTGATAGACTTGCGGACGCCCTGGCTATTCCCCATGTTGCTAGTGGGGACCTGTTCCGTGATGCGATGAAAGCAGAGTCCGAGTTAGGACGCAAAGCGAAGGAGTACATAGATCAAGGGAGACTGGTTCCCGACGATCTTACCGTCAAAATGGTACTCGACCGCATCAAAGAGCAAGATTGTGCGCAAGGGGTGTTACTCGATGGCTTCCCTCGTACAATAGCACAGGCTCATGCACTAGATGAAGGATTAGAGGCGAACGGCAGACATATTGATGTCGCTGTCTACCTGAATGTGCCGCGCGATATCCTGTTGAGCAGACTTTCAGGAAGATACATTTGCCGAGCGCACCAACACGTTTATAACATAAACACGAACCCGCCTAAAGTAGCGGGGAAGTGTGACAAAGATGGTAGTGATCTGTATCAACGCGCCGATGATAGTGGTGACGCGGTACAAAAACGCCTGGACATCTTTTTCAATGAAACAATTCGTCTGCTTGACTACTATCGACCACAGCATAAGTTGTCGGAGGTCGATGGGAACCAGGGAATCGAGCAGGTACAGCAAGACCTCGTGAATGCTGTACGCAACCATGACGAGAAATAACGAGAGAATATTCCAATGGCTGTAATCATAAAATCAAAAGAAGAGCGTGAGAAAATTCGGACAACGGGTCGTATTGTTGCGGAGATGCTAGCGGAACTACGCAACGCTGTTCGTCCCGGTGTAACAACGCAAGAACTCGATACGCTCGGAGCCGCGTTGTTGAAGCGATACGGAGCCAAGTCTAGCGCATTGGGCTATCATGGTTATCCTGCATCGTTTTGTACGTCAGTAAATGAAGAAGTTGTGCATGGCATTCCAGGGAAACGCGTGTTGCATGAAGGTGACGTGATAACGCTGGATTTTGCAGCCAATTACAATGGTTGGCATGCGGACTCCGCGGTTACTGTTCCCGTCGGTGAAGTGTCTTCTGATGTGCAACGTCTCCTCAAGGTGACAGAAGATGCATTGTACCAGGGTATCGCGGCAGCTCGTGCGGGAAACCGTTTGCACGATATAGGGCGAGCGGTGCAGCAATTTGTGGAGGCAGCAGGTTTCTCTGTTGTCCGTAATTATGGTGGACATGGCGTAGGCCGTAGTATGCACGAAGACCCACAGGTTCTGAACTATGTCGAAGTAGGCTATCCCAACTCTGTCCTAAAGCCAGGGATAGTGATTGCTATCGAACCGATGGTTATCATGGGTGAGAAGAAGACACAAGTCCTTGCCGACGAGTGGACCGTTATCGCGGCTGATAAAACCTATGCAGCACACTTCGAGCATACAGTCGCAATTACCGAGGGTGATGCCGATATCTTGACACGTTAAAGCGGGGATGCAAGGGGTAGCCGTATAAGCGCGGACGTAAGGGCCGAATGGACATCATTGCTTAGGTTTAGCGTGTTAAAGCAGGGATGCAAGGGGCAGTCGCCCCTTGACTGGGATCTGGGGTTGCGCCCCAGTTTCCTTTTCCTCTTGTCGCCGAAGGCGGCGAGTCTTTACTTGCAGGAAAACAGATGACTAGATAAGCGAAAAGGGAAGATACACATGCATAAATTTTCCCTCTTCACTTTTCTGAAAAAGTATGCTATAATTCATAGTTGGCAGCAGCAGTTGACACTGCTGCCCTTTTGTACTTTCTGGAAACCCCGTTATTAGGGAAAGGATGCTAATGGCAAAGAAGGATGAGATCGAGGTAGAGGGTAAAGTGATTGAAGCCCTCCCCAATGCTATGTTTAAAGTTCAAATTGACGAGGAACATGAAGTTCTGGCGATCCTCTCAGGAAAAATGCGCATGAACTTTATTCGTATCGTACCAGGTGACAAGGTGCGGGTTGTGCTATCCCCCTATGACCTGACGCGAGGACGTATCACCTATCGCCCGCGATCTTAGTGTCCATGCGGATCGCGAGATAGAGAATAGAACATCCTTTTCTCCTGTATAAGCATCCATTGACTGAAAATAGACCGCGTGAAGAAGGAAGGCCGTTAGCAACCACGTTCTTTGGCTTTCGTTCATCTTGATATGTAATTTGTTTTGTCTCATTGATCGCAATAATTCTTTTAAAACGATCTGCGTGACCTGTAGAACTATGCAAGAGGAGGGCAACCATGAAAGTGCGAGCCTCAGTAAAACCGCGTTGTGATGGCTGCAAGGTGATCCGCCGCAACCGTGTTGTGATGGTGATCTGTAGCAAGGATCCGAAGCATAAGCAGAAACAAGGGTAAGACGTTTTCTTATCGTCTTATATGACTGAAAGCTGGAGGAAAAATGGCTAGAATCGCTGGCGTTGACATTCCACGAGAGAAGCGCGTGGAGATTTCGCTATGCTACATTTTCGGGATTGGGCTGACCACGAGCCGTAAAATCCTGGAACGAACACGTATTAACCCGGATACCAGGGTAAAGAATCTATCTGAGGAAGAGGTCAACCGCCTTCGTGAGGTCATTGACCGCGAACACAAGGTTGAAGGCGACCTGCGCCGTGAAGTCGCTCAGAATATTCAGCGACTCATTGAAATTGGCTGTTATCGTGGCATGCGTCACCGCCGTAACCTGCCATTGCGTGGACAACGTACCCGTACAAATGCACGTACACGTCGTGGACCAAAACGAACGGTTGCTGGCAAGAAAAAGGCCGCAGCGAAGAAGTAACGTAACGTTGGAGAGGATTTGTAAGCATGGCAGACAAGAAGAAGCCAACAGGTGCGGGCAAAGTAAGGCGGCGTGAACGTAAGTCCGTTCCGCGTGGACATGCCCACATTCAAGCAACATTTAACAATACTATCGTGACCCTCACCGATCCCAACGGAAACGTGCTTTCCTGGGGCAGTGCTGGCGGTCAAGGATTCAAAGGTTCGCGTAAAAGCACTCCTTATGCAGCGCAGGTCACGGCAGAAGTGGCGGCGCGTAAGGCAATGGAGCATGGCCTACGCCAGGTAGACGTGTATGTCAAAGGCCCTGGTTCTGGTCGTGAGGCAGCGATACGCTCTTTGCAGACCTCTGGCCTCGCTGTCACCTCAATTACTGATGTCACACCTATTCCACACAATGGATGTCGCCCACCTAAGAGACGGCGCGTATAACCCGTTAGGGGACAGTCATTGTGTCACACGCACAGCGTGTGAGGAGGATTCAACTAGATGGCGCGTTATACCGGCCCCGTGTGCAAATTATGCAGACGTGAGGGGGTTAAACTTTTTCTAAAGGGCGACAAGTGCTTGACAAAATGTACACTTGAACGTCGCAATACCAAGCCTGGACAGCATGGCGCAAGCCGTGCCCGTAAAGAGTCAGGCTATGCAAAGCAGCTGCGTGAGAAGCAACGTGTACGTCGTACATATGGTGTGTTGGAGCGTCAGTTCCGCAAACACTTTGGTGCCGCCGCACGTCGTCCTGGCAAGACCAGTGAGAACCTGCTGCAAATCCTTGAGATGCGCCTGGATAATCTGGTGTATCGTATGGGCTTCGCTGACTCACGTGCTCAGGCTCGTCAGATTGTCAATCATGGACACTTCGCGGTCAACGGTCGCAAAACAGACATTCCATCCTTTATCGCAAAGCCTAACGATGTGATCACACTCCGTGACCGCAGCAAAGGCCTGGAATACTTTAAGACTCGTGCATTGCTGTTGGCACAAAAGGGCGTACCTACCTGGTTGAGCCTGGACATCAACACGATGAGTGGTCGTGTTATTACCATACCCTCGCGCACAGATCTCGAACTGCCCTTTGATGAGCAGATGGTGGTTGAATTCTACCAGCGTTAATCTTGCTGGAAGTAGGCGAAGACTCTTGGACTACCGACATGGGTGTGATACATCAGACCCGTACAGAGATGCAATGAGAAAGCGGTAGAAAAAGAAAGGCGGGTTAGAACCTTGCTAGATATTGCTCTGCCTCGCATTAAAAACACAAAAACACAGGGAAATTATGCGAGCTATGATATTGAGCCGTTAGAGGGCGGATACGGAATGACATTGGGCAACTCATTACGACGTGTGTTGCTTTCGTCACTTCCTGGTGCCGCCGTAACCTCTATTCGGATCGAGGGTGTACAGCACGAGTTTCAAGACATTCCCAACGTTGTGGAGGATGTGACTGATATCGTGTTGAACGTGAAGAATCTGCGTCTCCGTTGTTTTTCAGACCATCCCGTGTCGATGCGCCTGGAAGTAACCGGGGAGCGCGAGGTAACTGCCGCGGACATCATTGCGCCAAGCACGGTGGAGATCGTTAATCCCGAACTCCATATTGCTACGTTGGACAACGAGAATGCACGGCTTGAAATGGAACTGGTGGTTGAGACTGGTAGAGGCTATGTCCCTGCCGACTCAAAAGACGACCAGCCCATCGGAGTTATTCCGGTTGATGCTATCTATACACCTGTGCAGAAGGCTAATTATACGGTCGAGCACACACGTGTGGGGCAGATGACCAACTTTGATAAGATCGTGATGGATGTCACAACCGACGGTACCATCACACCAGATGAGGCGTTACGTCAAAGCGCGGATATCCTGGTGCGGCACTTCACGTTGCTCGCCAATTATCGCGCTACGGTGCAAGAGATAGAGAAACCACCTCTGAGCAGCTTGCCCATTCCGCCAAAGATTTACGAAACACCTATTGAGGAACTTGACCTTTCGGTTCGTGCATACAACTGTCTCAAACGCAGTAATATCACAAAGGTTGGTCAGGTGCTTTCAATGAACGAGGAGGACCTCCTTGGGGTGCGCAACTTTGGTGAGAAGAGTCTGCAAGAGCTACAGGAGCGGTTACTCCAGCGAAACTTCTTGCCCAGTCCAGGGAAAAGTCCTGTCGGAGCTGCTGTAGACGGCGACGGCGAATTGGAGGAATAAGTTGAGGCATAGAATTGCTGGTAATCGTTTAAGTATGCCAGAGCCACGCCGTCGTTCCGCGCGTCGTAACTTGATGGCTGGCCTTATCCGTCATGACCGTATCGAGACAACCGAAGCTCGTGCCCGCGCCATTCGCGCGGAGGTCGAGAAGTTGATCGATACCGCCGTGAAGGGCCATATCGCGGCCCAGGCACACTTGAAGTCCATCGTTAATGATGATGACAAGGCTGAGAAAATTCTGGCGTTCGCCCGTCGTGGTCGCTTCTCCCTCAAGGTGAAGGTTGCCACAAACGAAGAGCGCTTAGAGCAGTTGAAGGCACCACTCACCGATACGGGACGTAAGTTCCTTGAAGATAAGAATAAAGCACGTCGTGATGAGTTGCTACGCATTATCTCCAACGAGGATGACGCGGAGAAGGCGTTACAGGCTGCTTATCGCGCAATGGTGATTGAGTTACATGCTCGTCGTACCATCCTGAGCGCACTGCCAGACGAACTGGTTGTGAAGAAGATGTTTGACGAACTCGCACCACGCTATATCAATCGTCCAGGTGGCTATACCCGCATCACGAAGTTGGGCAAGCGCAAAGGCGATGCCGCCGATATCGCTCAGATCGCGCTTGTGTAGGGAACGAACAGGGCGTGATATATCAGACCGGTACAAGAGATGGATTGCTGAACAGGGCGTGATACAGAGGGCCTCATATGAATATTGCGTGTGGTATTGAGTATGATGGTACCGAGTATCACGGCTTTCAACGCCAACCTGATACACATGGACTGACTGTGCAGGGGGTGTTGGAGACGGCAATTCTCCAGATTTCTGGTGAGAGGTCGGTGCTACATGGAGCGGGTCGTACCGATGCTGGTGTGCATGCGAGTGGACAAGTGGTAAACTTTCGTACCCACTCGCACTTGACACCAGAGGTGTGGCAAAGAGCACTCAACGCCGTGTTACCGAAATCGGTGGCGGTGCGTTGGATAAAAGAGGCCGAAGAGCGTTTCCATGCACGTTTTAGTGCGAAGAGTCGGTCTTATCGCTATACCGTTTGGAATGATATCGCGCCATCGCCATTACGAGTGCGGCAGAGTTATCACCGTCCACTTCAGTTGGACGTAGCACGGATGCAGGAAGCATGTCAGGTCTTATTAGGGCGCAAAGACTTTGGAGCGTTTGGGCGTAGTCCCGATGAAACAAATCCGATGCGACCAGGACCACACTCCTGCGTTCGTACCATGATAGAGGCACGTTGCACTCGACAAGAAGAAAACGCACGTCTTATCTATTATGATTTTACTGCGGACGCTTTCCTGACAGGTATGGTCCGCAGGATGGTTGGAACATTATTATTGGTAGGGCAGGGTCGTCTTTGCCTTGATGAATTTGAGACTATTGTGCAACGTGCGCAAAAAACGCACCCTGGGCCAGTAGCCCCACCACACGGGCTATGTCTGGTACGAGTTGAGTATCCTGAAGAGTTTGGAGAGACAAACACATGAAGACATATACTGCAAGAGCAGGTGATATGAACCCTCAGTGGTATATCATCGACGCTGAAGGGCAGATTCTTGGTCGTGTCGCTTCGCAGATCGCACAGATTCTGCGCGGTAAGCACAAGCCGACATTCACACCTAATCTTCCTACAGGAGATTTTGTGATTGTTATCAATGCCGACAAGATTGCTGTCACAGGCAATCGTATGGAGCAGAAGATTTACTATCGCCATAGCCAATACCCTGGTGGCTTGAAAAAGACAACACTTCGCCAGACCATCGAGGGCAAGTTCCCAGAGCGTGCTGTCACTCATGCCGTGCGCGGTATGGTGATGCACAATCGTTTGGGCGCGGACATCATGAAACGCTTGAAGGTCTATGCTGGTACCGAACATCCTCATGCGGCTCAGAAGCCAGTGCTGTGGACAGGGCCAGAGGCATTGTTGAAGAAGCCATCGGTTGAGACCACCGAGGCGAAATAATAAAGAGGAGAAACTCTGTTGGCCGATACCGTTAAAGGTGAATACTACTATGGGATGGGACGACGCAAAACGGCGGTTGCTCGTGTGCGCCTCTTCCCAAATGGCGATGGCAGCATCGAAGTCAATGGCAAAACTGCGGGTGCGTATTTTGGGCAACGTGATGCGCTTCTGGCCGTCATCGCAGCACCAATGCGTGCCGTTGACATCGACAACACCTACAACATGACAATTCGTGTTCTCGGTGGTGGCACGGCTGGACAGGCCGGAGCTATTCGTCACGCACTCGCTCGTGCTCTGCTGCGCATGAACCCTGAGTTTAAGCTTGCTCTGCGTAGGGCTGGCTACCTCACGCGTGACCCGCGTATGAAGGAACGTAAAAAGCCAGGTTTGAAGCGTGCGCGTAAGGCTCCACAATACACAAAACGCTAAAATCTTTGTACTCAATCGCAGCAATAGTTAATGGCACGACAGCTTTGCTGTCGTGCCATTAACTATTGCTGCGATTGAACAATAGACGAATGGATTTATTTGCTTTATACTGAGGTAGAATAAACGAAAGCTTTATGCTGTGCTATTACAGAAAGCGAGGGTATCAGTGGTAGCTCAACCATCACAACAGCGTATAAGTGTGGACGAGTGGCGAGCGTTGGAACGGGCTAGTCATGACGTTAAGCACGAGTATATAGATGGGCGCGTTTATGCTATGTCGGGCGGAAGCCTTAATCATTCGCGTATCGGTATAAACGCTTGTTTCGCACTTGAAAATGCACTCCTGGCGGCAGGGAAACGATGCTACGTCTACAACTCGGATGCGGCGGCGCGTATCTCGTCTAAACGTTATACTTATCCTGATGCATCGGTGACATGTAACGAGCAAGACCAGCCGACTGGAAAAAAAGAGATACAATTTCCTCGTCTTATTGTTGAAGTACTTTCAGAGTCCACTGAAGCATATGATAGAGGGAAAAAATTTGGCTATTATCAAGCTTGCCCGCATATTCAAGAGTATGTGCTCATCAACACGGAGTATCAAGCGATAGAAGTTTTTCGTCGCGCATCTCAGTTGTGGACCTATCAAGCCTATGGGCCAGGTGATGAAATAGAGCTAACGAGTCTGGGCATACAGGTGTCATTCGAGGCATTTTATAGAAATTCAGGTGTGCCAGAGGAGACAGATGATCCCGAGGGGGAAGTATAAGTGTATGAAGAGCAATGTCTACGACACCGCTCTTCATACACTTATGTAGATGATTTAATCAACTGCCTCACTGTGCTGAGGCACCTTAGCATATACAGGGGTACACCACTGTTCGCTGTACTCAGGAATCTTGCCGCGCACGACATCAAAGTAGAGGTCCTGTATCTTGCGACCAATAGGGCCGATCTTACCATCACCGATAGCCCGATGATCAACTTCGACCACAGGAGCGATTTGTGCTCCCGTCCCACACAAAAACATTTCGTCCGCGATGTAGAGTTCGGTACGATCTATGCTCTGTTCGCGTGTGACATACCCAAATTCGCGCTGTGCTAGCTTGATAATGGTATCACGTGTTACGCCCAGAAGAATGTTTTCTGTTGAACCAGGAGTAACTAACTCATTATTAAAAACTAGGAAGATATTTTCCGCGCTTCCCTCAGACACGTTGCCTTCATGGGTAAGCATAATCGCCTCATCAAAGCCATTTTGGAGTGCTTCACTTTTGGCGAGGGCCGCGTTGACATACCCACCTGTGACCTTCGCACGAGCAGGAAGCGCGTTATCGTCAAGACGCCGCCAGGATGAAACGCCGCAACGCATCCCCTCCAAAGAAACATAATTTCCCTGTGGCTCTGAGGTCAGAATAAAATGATCTTTGAGGTCATGCAGACGCACACCGAGTATCTCTTCACCCTTGTAGACTACAGGACGTAGATAGACATCCTCACGTTGACCATTGCGCTTCACTAATTCTGTGCTAATATCGATTAACTGGTCAACCGTGTAGGGTAGCGACATTTGTAGGATTTTGCAGGAACGAAGGAGCCGTTCGTAGTGCTCTTTAAGACGGAAGAGATACACCTGCTCATCCTCTGCGTTCCAATAGCCGCGAATACCTTCAAAGCAGCCCGTACCGTAGGCAAAACCGTGTGTGCGTACTGAGATGACGCCACGTTCGGCGGGAATAAACTCACCATTCATAAACAGTTCTTTTGCGTTCATAATGTGTAGGATAAGTGGCGGCGGTGCTACTTATCGCAAACCCTCCTTCTTGTTGGTTAGCGGTATAGAATATAGTATACGACAACAAACGAGGCAATGGGTACAGCCAAAAGGAACAATTCAGCATCCAGCCAACATTCTAATTATCGGTCCTTACAAAATCTTTTTGCCAAGTGCGGAAAGAATAAGCTCGACGGCGAGTTTGGCGGTCGTGTTTTCACTATCAAGAATAGGGTTGACCTCGACAACATCCATTGAGACGAGCCGCTTCGAGGCCGCGACTAACTCCATTGCCAGATGCGCTTCACGATAGCTAAGACCACCCCGTACAGGTGTACCGACGCCAGGTGCTTCGCGTGGGTCAAGCGAGTCCAGGTCCAGACTGAGATGAATAGGATTATCATTCCGGCTTGCGATAGCGATAGCCTCTTTCATCACATCGGTCATACCACGCTGGTCGATATCCGACAGGGTGAAGACGTGAATATTGTGTGTACGCAACAACACTTGCTCTTGTAGATCGAGGTCACGTGCGCCCAGAATAACTATGGTTTCCTTGTTGATCTTTGGTGTCCAACCACCTGCGTTCGTGAGACGGTTATCACCAATGCCAGCAAGGGCGGCCAGAATCATACCGTGAATATTGCCAGATGGTGTTGTTGCATCGGTATTGAAATCCGCGTGGGCATCGACCCAGATAACGCCAATATTCTTATAGACATGTGCGACACCACTCACCGAGCCGAGCGAGATGCTATGATCGCCGCCTAGTAGGAGTGGAAACTCGTGCTCCTCTAGGGCTGTACTGACAAGCGTTGCCAGTTCTTCGGATGCAAAAATAATGGGGTCAAGATATTTGAGATGTGGACTACCCTCTGGTTTGCTCTCAGGTTGGGGAATGGCAAGATTGCCTATATCATGGACGGTGTGTCCAAGCCGTTGTAGTGAATCGCTGAGTCCAGCGTAGCGGATAGCACTTGCTCCCATATCGACGCCGCGCCTGTCCGCGCCTAAATCCATTGGTGCGCCAATGATACGAATGTGCATGTATGTATCCTCCCTGCTCGTCTTTGAACAGTTTCTTTCGCCCTCATTATAGCCTGACAGGAGGGGATTTGTCCATCATAGAATGGGGTTTATGTCCTAATGCGTATGGGAAGACCCTTGCGGTCTCCTATCCCCCTTAACATGTCTATGGTATACTTAGAAATAGGGTATTAATGCCTGAAAAGGAGGCTTGTATTATATGATGGTTTCGACATTAGGTAACGCTGTGTGTGAGGATAAGCAAACAGTGTAAGCTAATATTCCATTATGTCCGGCGACACCTTTCTTGTAAGGGTCACTTGTTTTTCTGCGACATTTTGCCTCTTCACTGCTTCATTTGTGCCTCAACACGTAGATTTTTCCTCTAGCAGAGACGTTTTCTGTCTGCTCCACAGCGTTACCTTTTCCCTTGTTTTTTGTTCCATAAAACATTGCTCGGAGAAGAGTATGCGCAGTCGAGACGCCTCTTTCATTTATATCTTTCTGAGCGGCGCAGTATCGCTCTGTTATTCGATAATTCTTACCGTTGAACTTGTGTACTTAATTAAGGCTGTTAGCTTCGATCCATTGGATTTGGTGCTCATTGGTACTCTACGACAATCTATGTCTTTCGTGTTCCAAATACCAACGGGAGTCCTTGCCGATATATAGTCGTCGCTGGACTGTGGTACTCGGTATTCTTCTCATTGGCATTGGCTATCTCATCGAAGGCACATTTCCTGTGCTTGCTATTGTGTTTGCCGCTCAGGTGTTCTATGGTCTCGGTGCCACACTGATGGACGGTGCGGATGCTGCTTGGATTGCTGATGAGGTTGGTATTGAGAAAGCTGGGTCGCTTTACCTACGGGCTGCACAGGTTGGTTCTATAGCCTCGTTACTCGGTATTGCTCTAAGTGCTGTTCTTGTCAATGTACGTCTCAACTTGCCCCTCGTTGTAGGTGCAAGTCTCTTTATTGCCCTGAGTATAGTTCTGATGCTGGTGATGCCAGAAAGAAATTTCACACCTGCACCACGTGAAAATCGTAGTACTCTCCAACAGGTAGGTCATACACTCCGCCTTAGCGTACACTTGATGCGCCTTCGTCCAGTAATACTCACTATACTAGGTGTTGCTGTACTAATGGGAGCTTTTAGTGCGGGTTTTGACCAGCTCTGGAATTACTATCTGTTACATGATTTCACGTTTCCTGCTTTGGCCGGATTAACATCCGTTACATGGTTTAGTATCATCGAAGCTGGCATTGTGGTAACTAATTTTTGCGGTACCTCAATTGCTACACGATACGTTGATACAAACAAATATCGAACAGTAGTTACAGCTCTGTTCGTTGTGGATAGTATAGCTGTGATAAGCTTGCTCGGATTTGTCCTGGCGCGACAGTTCACGGTAGCTCTTGTCGCGTTCTTTCTGTTTACAACAGTTGGGGGACCACGTCGCTCACTGGAGCAAGTGTGGATAAACTATAATCTCGATGCTCGTATACGAGCGACGATGCTCTCTTTGCGCGGACAAGTGAATGCCATCGCTCAAATCGTCGGTGGTCCTCTGCTAGGACTGATTGCTACGAAGGTAAGTATACGTACCACTCTCCTTGTCGCGGGTAGTATTCTTTCCTGTACGTTGTTTCTCTATATTCGCACACTACGTAATAATAAGCCGCCACAGGCTTTGAGCGAGTCAGAAACAACATCCGCTCCACCCCATCAATAGATAACGCGTTATCCTATTAAACTATAGGGGTTTCACGAAGGAGTCCCGCGATGAGTAGCTTGACCATGCGGCGGGCATCGTAGCGTGGGTCGTTGTCGGCACCAACGCAGAGGTTGCCGATGCCATACATCAGTTCGAGGGCATCGATATCGGCACTGATCTCGCCAGCTTCAGAGGCGGCGGCGAGCAACTGAGCGCAAACGGGCACGAGGCGGTCAAGGAAGTAAGTGTGCATTGCGTCGAAGCCGACGCTGTCGGGTTGCAGCACCGCGGCGAGTCCATGCTTCGTGACCAGGAAATCAACGAAGAGGTTGACCCACTGACCGAGTGCGGCGTGTGGCGAACCACCATTCGCCAGCAAGACCGGACCAGCTTCGGCGCAAGCCTCGACCTGATGGCGGTATACGGCAACAATGAGATCTGCTCGCGTCGGGAAGTGGCGGTAAATCGTCCCCACGCCGACGCCAGCCGCCGCCGCAATGTCACGCACCGGTGCCTCGACACCGGACTTGACGAATACGGCGGCGGCGGCGGAGAGTAATGCCTGCTCATTGCGCTGCGCGTCGGCTCGCTTCTGCCGGACTGGTTGCCCCGCTCCCTCATCGATGGTGGTCATCGCTTCATTCCCTCTCTCAAACACTCGCTTGACAAACGGAACACTGTTCCGTATAATAGTATCGGAACAGTGTTCCGATACTATTATATCATGGAGGAATACAATCTATGAACGAATCAGACAAGGCGGTTACGGACGTGACCATGAGTGCGCACACGACCAGACCGCGTTTCGGGATCGCGACGGCCCCAATGCAGGTCAGCTATCGTGACATTCTGCGGGTCTGGCGGGAGGCGGACACGATCCCGGAGATCGAGCATGCGTGGCTGTTCGATCACCTCATGCCGATTGGCGGTGATCCGAACGGACCGATCTTTGAAGGCTGGACATTGCTCTCAGCCCTCGCTGCACAAACTGAACGACTGCGCCTTGGGCTGCTCGTGACCAGCAACCGCTTCCGCCCACCCGCGATGCTGGCTAAGATCGCTGCAACCGTCGATGTCGTCTCCGGTGGGCGGCTCGACTTTGGCATCGGTGTAGGTTCACGACCAAGCCACCCTGTGGCCCGACGTGAGTACGAGGCATACGGCCTCCCCTTTCACGATACTGCTTATGCGGTCGGGAGCCTCGCTGAAGCGTGTACGGTTATTCGGCGTTTGTGGACCGAGGCCGAACCGTTCGACTTCGACGGCACCTACCTACACCTCACCGGAGCGTTCTGCAACCCCAAACCTGTCCAGCGACCTCATCCGCCAATACTGATAGGTGGACGCTCTACCGCGACGTTACGCATAGTCGCCGAGCATGCCGACCTGTGGAACATCCCCGGCGGCGACATCGATGACGTCGTCAGTCGAAGTGCTCTACTGGACCGCTTCTGCGCCGAGATCGGTCGCGACCCCGCCTCGATCACCCGATCCATCTACCTGTCGGTCTCTTACGACCACCCCGACAACACCCGGAACTCGATCTCTGAAGCTATCGACGCTGGCTTCCAGCACATTGTCCTGGGATTGCCCGCCCCATATCGCGAAAACGTCGCACGATGGGTTGCCAACGAACTTATCAACAAATCGGCCTAGGTCCCGAATGAGCGGTGTTTCTGGGTGGGTGAGTCTCTAACCAACGCCGAGATGCGCGGGAGGCAATCTACGAACCGCTAGACCACTCCCTCTAGCTGTTGGCATTTGTAAGGGACGAAGGCGGCGAGCAACGCCTGCTCGTTGCCCCGCTTCTGCCGGGCTGGTTGCCCCGCTCACTCTACATAATCAAGCTCATAGAGTGCGCTTAACCTCTTTTTTCAATTGGCGTGTATTCTGTTACTTTGGGGCCGATGTACTCGGCGCGGGGACGGATGAGACGATTGTTTGCGTATTGCTCAAGAATGTGGGCGGTCCAGCCTGCCGTGCGGCTACTGGCGAAGATGGGAGTGTCCAGGTCGATGGGGATGCCAAGCGAGTAGTAGACTGAGGCGGAGTAGAAATCGACGTTGGCGTACAGATGCTTGTGCTCCATTACGTACTTCTCAATGATGCGCGACATCTCGTACCAGCGCGTATCGTGGTTACGCTTCCCTAGTTCCTCCGACATAGCGCGTAAATGAGTGGCACGCGGGTCGTCGGTACGATAGACACGGTGTCCAAAGCCCATGATGCGCTCTTTACGTTCTAGTGCATCATGAATGTATGACTCGGTACGCTCAGGTTCGCCGATGCGTAATAGCATCCGAATGACTTGCTCATTCGCGCCACCATGCAGAGGACCAGAGAGCGCACTAATGGCTGCGGTCACGGAGGCATACATATCTGCCTGGGTACCAGCACTAACACGCGCGGCAAAAGTTGACGCATTCAATTCATGATCGGCATGAAGAATTAAGGCCACATCAAGCACATGCGCCGCATAGTCGTCGGGCATTGTGCCTGTCAGCATATAAAGAAAATTTGTGGCGTGATTAGAGTCGTGTAAGGGCGTGATAGGATTGTTGCCATTGCGGATGTTCTCCCAACTTGCTACGATAGTGGGTAGCATCGCGGTGAGTCGTAGGGCGCGTCGATAATTCGCGGGGTCAGATTTGTCTCCCGGTTCGGGATCAAAGGCAGAGAGAGCAGAGACGCAGGTGCGTAAAACGTCCATTGGAGAAGTAGTGGTGGGCAGGAGTCGCATGATAGCGACAAGATGCTCAGGCAGTGTACGTTGAGCAGTGAACTGCTCTTTGACCTCTTCGAGTTGCGCTTGCGTTGGGAGTGTGCCATGCCAGAGCAGATACGCGGTCTCTTCAAACGACGAATGTTGAGCCAGATCGTGGATATCAACACCGAAATAGGTAAGCTTTCCTAGCTTGCCGTCGAGATCACAGATACTTGAGTTTGTTGCGACAACCTCTTCCAGTCCTGCGCCAGTAGGGGTGGACATAAACACTCCTCCGTAAGAATATATGCTTCGTTCTGGGAGGCCAACAGTTTGGTCAACCTCTGCTTCCTCGGCGAAGCAGAACGCGTGGCACACTACCATCGTGTGTGTCTCTTGCGACTATTATAGTCCTGCATGCCAAGTTGTGTCAACGATAAACAGCTAGCCTAGCCCTAAAAAATATGTTACACTGGCGCAAACGGCGAGAGAAGTGAGGCTGGTTTATGAGTAAGGCCATACGAGATGATGAAGAGCAACTCATCGCTCGTAGCCAGCGCGGAGACGTGCATGCATTTAATCAGTTAGTGTTGCACTATCAGCAGACACTGTATAGTGTTGTTTTTCGCATGCTTGGCGACCCGGATACCGCAGCCGATGTGACACAGGATGCCTTTCTCTCGGCTTTCAAGGGTATTGGCACGTATCGCGGTGGCTCCTCGTTCCGCTCGTGGTTGTTGCGCGTTGGCTCAAATATGGCGTATGACTATTGGAGGCGTACAAAACGTAGACCTGCGGAGTCGATAGAGGCACTCACCGAAGATGACGAGGCACATGCCCCTAGCCTACTCAATGCATTGGCAACAACGGGACTAGAAGGCAACCCTGAAGAAACGCTGCTCAATCAGGAACTACAGACGCTGATACAGCGTGGACTGGAAGAGTTGCCGCTTGAACAACGCGAGGCAGTTGTCCTCTGCGATATCGAAGGACTCTCCTATGAAGAGGTGGCGGCAACAACACAGGCATCGCTTGGTACGGTGCGTTCGCGTATTTCACGAGGTCGCGCCCGTCTACGTGGATATTTACAGGAGCACAAGGAACTTTTACCGCGTCGCTATCGTCTTACCAGAGAATGAGTTTTCACACCACACTATCTATTACGGAGTATACGCGTGGCAAAACAAGAGCAACATCTTACAACGGCACGGTTGTCAGCCTTTATTGATGAGCAACTATCACCAGCAGAACAGGCACAGACCGAAGCACACCTGCATACGTGTGCCGCGTGTCAACAGCAACTGACAGAACTACGACAAACTGTCGCGCTTCTACACGCCCTGCCACAGCCCAGGTTGCCGCGCTCTTTTACGCTACCGATAGCCGAGTCTTCCACAGCACCACGCGTCTCAGATGCCGCACGTCCGTTAGCTCCGATTACGCCACTACCACGCCGTAATGCGTGGCCTGCCTATGTTACTGGTGCGGTGAGAGCTGCGAGTACACTCGCGGCAGTGATTGGTATTGTCTTCTTGCTTTCTGGTCTCTTTGGTATGGTCATATCTGTTGGTGGTGGCACTCCTTCTAGTGGGGGAAGTGCCTCCACCGTTGGTACGCCAGGTGGAAATACACCACATGTTGTTACGCAACCGCAAGGAACCAAGTCTCAAGAGGTGACGCCTACACCTACAAAGGGGCCGTCTGTGACAAGCCCTAACAAAAATGAGCAGAAACCG
>JAABUQ010006489.1_pt1 | contig 17701 bp, 16 predicted proteins | sample 5560001 | NCBI WGS metagenome assembly JAABUQ01 (sample SAMN10711888, study PRJNA513371) | rock metagenome | isolation source: Antarctica rocks | place: Antarctica: Victoria Land, Finger Mt nord | collected 2015-12-18
CGACCAACCCCCCTGCCGGCCGCCCGAGCCCGACCCGCCCGATCGGCCGCGACTCCGCGAGCGGCTGAACGGGCGCCTCGGGCTCGATCACGACGGGTCCTCGATCCATCTCCTCCCTCGTGAGAGCCATGATGCCCCCGCGCAAGCCATCCCTCCGGCGGCTCCGGACCCTCTGCGCCGAGGTCCACCCCGACGACGGCTCCGACCCTCGCCTCTTCTTCCGCGAGGGAGGGGCCCGGGGCAAGCGATCCCACAAGGCCCGCCAGCTCTGCCGCCAGGTCGCCGAGACCCTCGATGGCCTCTTCGCCGGCCATCCCGCCGACGCCCTCCGCGACCTGGCCGTCGTCGCCGTGGATCCCGCGCCCGACGCCGCCCACCTCCTCGTCACCGTCACCCCCCGGGCCGGAGGCCCCCCGCCCGACCCCCGGCGAGCCCTCGAACAGCTCGACCGGGCCTCCGGCTGGCTGAGGTCCGAAGTCGCCCGGTCCATCCGGCGGAGGAGGGCCCCCCTGCTGACCTATCGCACCCTCCAGGCGCCCGAGTAGCCGGCATCCCGACACTTCCCGATCCCCGACCGCCGCGTCCCCCGCCGGGCCGGCCCCCGCACCCGCGTCGGGCGGGGCCGGGCCCGGCCCCTCAGGCCCAGGTCGGTCGACCGATCCCGGCGAGGATCGGCCCTCGATCGAGGAATCTCGACGCTTGGGGGCTTGCCAGTCGCCGATCGAGCGAGTGGTATATCCCCAGCGGTCGCGACGACCGGACCGCGTCCGCCCGACCCCGCGACCCGAGCGGTCGAAATCCAGCCTTGGAGGAGGACCCGACCGGGTTTCGACCCGCCCGCCAAGGGCCCCGACCGATCCCGCCCGTGCTTTCGATGCCGAGGATCGATCCGACCCGGTCGAAAAACAGACGACGAGCCGGCGTGGCGGAATGGCAGACGCAGAGGACTTAAAATCCTCCGGGGGGGAACCCCCATGTGGGTTCGACTCCCACCGCCGGCACTTGCGGTCACCGGATCTTCGACGCCGAGACCCGCGATCGACAAGGGGTTCAGGGGCTCTCCCGCTCCCCGTCGCGCGATCGTCTCATGCCGCCCTGTTTGGTCCGGACAGGTCGGCGATATCCTTGGTCGGCCCGAGGACCGGCGCCGGGCCCGATGGGTCAGCCGCTCTTGGGCCCTCGGCCGGCCTCGGCCGGCTTGGCCGCCGCTTCGGAGGCTTTCGAGCTGGCCTCGGCCCGGCCTTCGAGGCCCTTGTCGAGGAAGTCGAGGAAGGTGGCGGGCTCGACCAGGCCGCCGAGGGTCCGGACGATCTTCTCGGCGGGGCCGCTGGGGTCGACGATGACGTAGTTGGGGGCGGTCGACTCGCCGGTCATCTCGATCTCGCGCAAGGCGTTCTTGTCGCCGAGGTCGATCCGCTGGGCCTGGGTGATCGAGCTGATCGGGACGAAGTCGGTGTAGAGGGCGACGGTGACGAAGTCGCCCATCTTGGCCGCAACGTCGGGCCTGGTCATCACCGAGCGCTCCATCTGGCGGCAGTTCGAACAGTTCACGCCGGTGAAGTCGATCAGGACCTTCTTCTTGTCGCGGCGGGCCTCGGCCAAGCCGGCCTCGTAGCTCCAGCCCCAGACGACGCCGTGCTTGGACTTCTCCTGGGTGATGGCGATCTCCGGGTCTGGACTGGTGGCCTTGGTCTCCGAGCCCCGGGGCGGGAGCAGGCCGACGACCAAACGATTGTAGATCCGGCCGGTCGGCGGCTGGCCGAAGAGGGCGGGGGCCAGGTAGAGCGAGAGGAACAGGAACATCATCCCCGAGACGATCCGGACCGGGCCGACCCCGGCTTCGCCCTGGTCGTGGTCGGTCTTGAACAGGCCGAGCAGGTAGACCCCGCAGACCAGGCACATGACGACCCAGATCGTCAGCAACGCCTGCTCGTCGCACCAGGCGGACTCGGGCACGGCGTTGAAGCCCAGCTCCGCCGTGTTCACGAATTTGAACGCCGCGCCGATCTCGACCAGGCCGCCGACGACCTTGACCGTGTTCATCCAGTCGCCGCTCCTGGGGAGCTTCGAGAGCATCCCGGGTGCTAGCGCCAGCACGAAGAAGGGCAAGGCCACGACCGTCGCGAACGTCGCCAGCCCGACCACCGGATAGAAATAGCTGCCGTTGGCGGCGAGCACGAGCAGGCCCCCGACCACCGGGAAGGTGCAGGTGAACGAGGTGATCGTCAGGGTCGATGCCATGAACATCACGCCGATCAGGCCGCCTCGGCCCTCCCCCTGGGCCGAGGCGTTGAGCAGGAAGTTCGGCAGGCGGACCTCGAAGAGCCCCAGCAGGCTGAGCCCGAACAGGAGGAACAAGAGCGCCACGCCCGTGTTCAGCCACGGGTTGTTCGCCAGGTTCGAGAGCGAGGAGGCCCCGAGGAAGACCGAGAACAGCACGCCCAAGCCTGTGAAGATCCCGATGATCGACAGGCAATAGGCGATGGCCAGGCCGGTCGCCTTGCCCTTGTCCTTCTGCCCTTGCTTGACGAAGAAGTTGACCGTGATCGGGATCATCGGCCAGACGCAGGGCATCGCCAGGGCCAGCAGGCCGCCCCCCGCGCAGGCCAGGAGGAAGGCCAAGAACCCCGAGTTGGCCGTCTTCTCGATCTCGCTGACGGCCTTGGGGGCGTCCGCCGTCGAACGTTCGGGCGGACTCGCGGCCTCGGGGGGCTTCGAGGCCGCCACCGGCACGTCGTTCCCCGAGCGGGGCGAGGTCGCCCCGGACCCGGCCGCCTGGCCGCCGGGCAGGACGGCGAACGCGGCGGCGGGGAGGGTCCACTGGCCGGGTCGCTGGCAGACGCTCTTGTCGCAGATCTGGAACCCGGCCTGCACGGCGAGCGACCTCGGGCCGGGCTCGGACCCCGGCGGGACGAGGAGCGGGAGCGTCCAGGTCGCCTCGTCCTCGAAGAACTCGACCGCCTCGATCGTCGGGAAGTTGACGTCTTTCTTGCGGGTCGGCGGCTTCGAACTCGTCCAGTCGCCCCGAGGCGAGAGGCCGCCGAGGTCGAAGGCATCGAGCGCCGTGGGCATCGGGCCGTCGCCGTCCCAGTTCTTGGCATGCTGGAAGATGTGCCAGCCCGGGTCGAGCTTGGCCGTCACCTTGAGGGCGACCTGTTCCCCCGCCTTCGCCTCGGCCGGGACCACCTCCGCGGCGATCCGGATGACCTTGGCCATCGGGATCCGGCTATCCTTCTTGGCCGGGCGGGCCTTGGTGGCCGGCTCCTCGGGCCGGTAGGCGATGAATCGGGCCTTGGGCTCGCCCGACCCCCCGACCACGGTCAATTCGGCGTCGGGCAAGGTCCACTGGCCGGGGAAGCTGCAATTCTGATCCGAGCAGATCATGTAAGCCGCCTGGCAACGCAGCGTCTTCTTGCCGGGCGCGGTCCCCTCGGCGACCTTGAGCCGGATGCTCCAGGTCACGTCGTCCTCGTGGTATTCGAGGAAGGGGATGTCGGGGAAGGCCGGTTCTTTCTTCCGGATCGGGTTCCGGGAGGCCGTCCAATCGCCCTCGAGGTCGAGGCCCGCCGGGTCGAAGAAGTCGAAGTTCGTGTACTTGGGCCCGTCCCCGGCCGGTTCCTTCGAGTACTTGTAGATGTGCCAGGGCGGGGCGAGGCGGGCCGTGACCTTGTAGGTCACCACCTCGCCGACCTTGGCCTTCGACGGGGTCATCGAGGTCGTGAAGACGGCCTCCTTGGGCCGGCTCTGGGCCCGGCTGTCCTTCTTGGCGGGCCTAGCCTCGGCCGCCACCAGGCCGGACCGACCCGGGGCGACGACGGCGGCGAGGATCGCGACCGCCGCGCAGAACGCGAACCGCCGACGATACTGGGAGTCACGCATCACGACCTGCCCTCGGAGGAACCCCGCCGCGCGACCGATCGCCGCGCATCGAATGGTCCATCTTAAGGCCCGGGGATGCCCCGGACAAGCTGGCCAAAGCCACCCGCAAGGTCATTCCAAGGTCGATCCTCCGATCACGACGGCCCCAGGCCCAGCAACCGCGCCCGGACGAGCCCGCCGAAGCCGTCGACGAGCTGGACGACGACGAAGACGACCAGGAGCATCGCCGAGACCTCGCGGTATTGCGTCAGCCGCAAGGCCGCGACGATCTCGAAGCCGATCCCGCCGGCGCCGACCATGCCGACGACCGTCGAGGCCCGGAAGTTGTGCTCCCAGCGATAGAGCGTGTAATCGACCGCGTGGGCCAGGATCTGGGGCGCGACCCCGAAGACGATCACGTGGAGCCTCGACCCGCCGCAGGAGGCGACCGCCTCGGCCATCCCGGGGTCGGCCTTCTCGATCGCCTCGGCGTAGAACTTGCCGAGCATCCCCGTCGAGCAGGCCGCCAGCGCCAGGATGCCCGGCAGCAGGCCGAAGCCGACCGACGCCACGAAGATGATGGCGAGGATCAGCTCGGGGATCGTCCGCAATGCGTTGAAGAGGCCCTTGATCGCCGCGGAGGCCGCCGGGTGGGGCGTCGTGGTCCGGGCCGCGAGGAAGGCCAGGGGGAGCGCGACGAGGGCCGAGAGGGTCGTCGCCATCACGCTCATCACGACCGTCTCGACCAAGGGGCGCCCCAGCCGGGGGATGGCCCTCGGGTCGGGCGGGAGCATCTCGGCGACGATCTCGAAGAGGTTGCGGAGCGACTTGCCCGAGGTCAACGCCTCGCCGCCCGCCCAGCCCGTGTACCCGGCCGACGCGGCGACCAGCGCCACGCCCGCCGCGATCAGGATCGGGCGGGCCGAAGCTCCCGCCCTCCGGCCCGCCTTGGCCCTCGCGTCGGCGAGGAGGCTCACTTGGACTTCTCCAGGTCGATCCCCAGGAGCTTGACCAGGACCCGGATCTCGTCGTAGTCCCCGTCCTGGACCGGCCCGAAGCCGTCGGCCTTCAAGGGGCCCAGGACGGCCGGGTCCTTCAGGTTGGTGAAGGCGGCCTTGATCGCTTGGACGAGCCCAGGGTCGAGGTCGGGGCCCAGGACCCAGGGGTAATTCGGGTAGCGGTCGGACTCGGCGATCACCGCGACCCGGTCGGGCTTGATCGTCCCCTGTTCGACGAGCGAGGCGAAGAGGGAGCGGCTCAGGCCGCCCCCCTGGGCGTTGCCGTTCTGGACGGCGATGGCCACCGCGTCGTGGGCGCCGGCGAAGACCTCCTTGTAGTCGTCGCCGGCCTTCAGGCCGGCCCTGGCCAGCATGCTCTTGGGGATCAGGTGGCTCGACGTCGAGGCCGGGTCGCCGAAGGCGACGGTCTTGCCCCGGAGGTCTTCGACCCGCGCGACGCCCGAGCCGGCCCCGGCGATCAGGACGGCGGTATAAGTGGGCGAGGTCCCCTCCAGCTTCGCGGCGAAGGCGGTCGCGCCGGGCATCCGCCGCTTGAGCAGGACGTTACGACAGCGGCCCGAAATAGCCGACGTCGATCCGCCCGCGTCGCATGGCCTCGATCATCGAGGAATAGTCGGTCGTCACGACCAGCTCGACCTCGCGCCCCAGCGCCGAGGCCAGGTAATCCCGGAGCGGCTGGTTCTTGCGGAGGATCGTCGCCGGCGACTCATCAGGCAACAGCGCGACTTTCAGGGGCCGGCCGGCCGCCGGCCGGCCGCCGCAGCCGGGCAGGAGGGAGGCGGTCAGCAGGGCGGCGTGGGCCAGGGCCGATCGTCGGGTCAAGGGGCCACCTCGGAGGGTTCGGGTTGAGGCCGGCGGTCGCCGTGGATCCGGGCCAGGTCCGCGGGCGTCAGGCGGCCGGGAGGCCCGTCGAAGGCGATCGCGCCGTCGCGGAGGCCGAGGATCCGGTCGGCGACCCGGGTCGCCAGGCCGACGTCGTGGAGGTTGCAAAGGACCGTCGTGCCGCGGTCCCGGTTGATCTCCCGGAGCAGGTCGAGGATCTCGCGGCCCGTGACCGGGTCGAGGCTGGAGACCGGCTCGTCGGCCAGGAGGACGGCCGGGTCGTGCGCCAGGGCCCGGGCGATCCCGACCCGCTGCCTCTGGCCGCCGCTGAGGGTCGAGACCCGATCGTCCCCCTTGGCGGCCAGGCCCACCCGCTCGATCGCGGCCCGAGCGACCCGACGATCTTCCTCCGAGAAGAGGATGCCCCACCTCGATTTCCCGGCGAGCCGGCCCATCAGCACGTTCTGGAGGACGCTCAGGTTGCCGTGGACGTTGACCCCCTGGAAGATGAACCCGACCCGCTTCCGGACCGCCGCCAGGTGCCCGCGATCGAGCCCGATCCCGTCCACGGAGACCGACCCGCCGGAGGGGCGGACCAGCCCGTTGAGACATCGGAGCAGGGTCGACTTCCCGGCGCCGCTGGGCCCGAGCACGACCACGAACTCCCCGCGACCCACCCGGAACGTCAAGCCGCGCAACACCGCCAGGGGCCCGAAAGACTTCGTCAATCGCACCACGTCGATCATCGGATCGCCCGGCATCCGCCGCGAAAGAGCGTCAAGCCATCCATCGTACCCACGGCCGAGGGACTTCGCGCGATCTTCGCCGGAAATCGAGGGGTTAACTCGACCGGCCAGGGGGGTCCGGGAGGCCGCGATCCGGATCTGCTGCTTGACGGGGCCGACGCCGTTGATGACCTCGGTCGCGGGTTGCTCGACGAGGTGGCCTGATTTCGCCCCACGCAACAAACTGCTCGACGCGGGGCGACAAGCGCGGTTCGCGTTGATTTTTGTTAACATCCAAAGCTCGTTCGGAGATTCCGCCGATCACCCACTTGAAACGATGGAATCCGATATGCCATTATATCGATCGTCCACGGTGGATGCGGGCATCGGCCGTCGCCTCCCCCCTGACCTGCTCGATGCCCGGATATACGAGCCGTGGACACCCGCCTTTCGCGATCATGGAAACGATCATGGTCGGCCCGCGAGATGTCGCCAAGCATCGAGGCCGTTCGCTCGCTCAGGATGGGCATTTCCAGTTTCGTCGTTCCCCCCGATCGTTCATGCCCAATCCGACGGTTCGGCATGCCCACCCCAGGAACAGGAAGAAAGCACCCCATGATCAACCGCGCCACGTTCCTCTGCGTGACCCTCGCCTCCGCCCTCTTCGCCAACCGAGCTGACGCGGACTACTCGCTCACCCTGAGCAACCTGAGCCCGGCCGCGCAGACCAACTTCAACGGCACCCAGATCCTCTTCACGATCCCGAATCCGATCCCCCAGACGGGCGCGGACGGGTTTGCCCAGAGCTTCAACATCATCAACGTCGCCGAGCCGGTTGCCTCCGCCGCGGGCTCGGGCACCATCGCCGTCTCCGAGAATTTCTCGCTCGTCGGCACGGGGAACACCGTGGGCAGCCTGAGCGGGACCTTGAATGGGACCTTCACCGTCACGGGTGGCACCAGCAGGTTCGCCTTCACCAACTTCACCAACGTGACCGGCAGTGGCTTCACCGTGGACCAGTTCAACTACTCGCAGCCCTCGCCCGGCTCCACGGCCAACAGCTCCAACTCGGGCAACATCAGCTTCGTCGTCACCCCGACGGGCGCCGTCCCCGAGCCCGCCTCGATCGCCATGCTCGGCCTCGGCCTGGCCGGCGCCGTCACCTTCGCCGCCCGTCGTCGTTCGGCCAAGTAAGCGGATCGCCGTTGTTGACAATGACACCATAGAACGCCCCGGACCTCGGCGTCGCCGAAGTCCGGGGATTTTTCGTTTCTTCCGGCCCGACTCAACCGGCCGAAGGGGTCCGGGGGGGCATCAGGACCCGCTCGACCCAGGTGGTGTCGACCCGGCCTTCGAGGAAGTCGCGGTTGCGGAAGATCCGCCGGTGCAGGGGGGCGGTGGTCTGGATCCCCTCGATGAGCAGCTCGTCGAGGGCCCGCCGCATGGTGGCCATCGCCTCCTCGCGGGTCGGGCCGTGGGCGATCAGCTTGCCGACGAGGGAGTCGTAGTTGGGCGGGACGGTGTAGCCGAGCTGGGCGTGGGAGTCCCAGCGGACCCCGGGGCCGCCGGGAACCCGGAGCGCGGTGATCTTGCCGGGCGAGGGGCGGAAGTCGTGGTCGGGGTCCTCGGAGTTGATCCGGCACTCGAAGGCGTGCCCCCGGGTCGAGATGTCGTCCTGGCCGAAGGGGAGGACCTCGCCCGCGGCGATCCGGATCTGCTGCTTGACGAGGTCGACGCCGGTGATGACCTCGGTGACGGGGTGCTCGACCTGGATCCGGGCGTTGACCTCGATGAAGTAGAAGTTGTTCTCGGGGTCGACCAGGAACTCGCAGGTCCCGGCGTTGACGTAGCCGACCGCCTTGGCCAGCCGGACCGCGGCGTCGCCGAGCCGGGAGCGAACCTTGAGGGGGAGCGAGGGGGCCGGGCCCTCCTCGACGAGCTTCTGATGCCGGCGCTGGAGCGAGCAGTCGCGATCCCAGAGGTGGACGACGTGGCCGTGGGCGTCGGCGAGGATCTGGACCTCGACGTGGCGGGGGCGGTCGACGTACATTTCGAGGTAGATGCTCGGGTTCTTGAACGACGCCTCGGCCTCGTTGCGGGCGGCCTGGAGCGAGGCGACGAGGTTGGACTCGTCGCGGCAGACCCGCATCCCTTTCCCCCCGCCTCCCGCGGCGGCCTTGATCAGGACGGGATAGCCGATCGTCTTGGCCAGCCGGATCGCCTCGGCGTCGTCGCGGACCGGGCCGTCGGAGCCGGGGACGCAGGGGACCTTGGCGGCGGCGGCGACGGCCTTGGCCTCGGTCTTCAGGCCCATCCGGCGGATCGCCTCGTGAGGGGGGCCGATGAACTCGAAGTTGCAGCTCCGGCAGATCTCGGCGAAGTGGGGGTTCTCGCTGAGGAAGCCGTAGCCGGGGTGGATCGCCTGGACGTCGGCGACCTCGGCCGCCGCGATCAGCCGGGGGATGTTCAGGTAGCTGTCGGAGCTGACCGACTTGCCGATGCAGATCGCCCGGTCGGCGAGGGCGAGGTAGGGGGCCTCGCGGTCCGCCTGCGAGTAGACGGCGACGACCTCGACCCCCAACTCCTTGCACGCTCGGATGATCCGCAAGGCGATCTCGCCGCGGTTGGCCACCAGGATTCGCTGGAACATCGACGGGTCTCTGGGGTTCCGGTGGCGCGGGTCGATCGAAGGGCCCGACCGCCGCGGGGTCGCGGGTCGGATCAGGCCGGGGTGATCCGGAAGAGGGGCTGGCCGAACTCGACCGACTGGCCGTTCTTGACCAGGATCTCGGTCACGGTGCCGGCCAGGCCCGAGGGGATGTCGGTGAAGACCTTCATGGCCTCGATGATGCAGACCGTCGAGTCGGGCCGGAGGACGGTCCCGACGCCGACGAAGGCCGGGGCGTCGGGCGAGCTGGACGAGTAATAGGTGCCGACCATCGGGCTCTCGATCATCAGGCCGGCCGGGGCCGCCGGCGCGGGGCTCGGCGGGGACGGGGCGGGCGCGGGCGCCGGGCCCGGGGCGAACGTGGCCCAAGGGGCCGGGGCCATCGGCGCGGGGGCGGGCTCGGCCCCCCGGCGGCGGAGCCGGATCTGGGTCGGCCCCTCGACGAAGTCGATCGCCGTCAGGTCGTACCGCTTCATCATCCGGACGAGCTGGCGGATCGCCCGGACGTCGGGGGTCTCGGGCTCGGGGGCCCCTTCGGTCTTCTCCGGCTCCGGCATGCCTGCTTCGCCTTTCGATTCGATCGGTCGTCGGTCGGTTGGACGGGATGGAGGTCGGGCCGTGGTCGCCGGGCCCGAGGTGGGAGATCGGCCCGAGCGATCAGCGGAGGGCCACGGCGTCGAGCGACTTGGGGACGCGGGTCAGGACCTCGGGGCCGTCGGGGGTGATGAGGACGTCGTCCTCGATCCGGACCCCGCCCCAGTCGGGCAGGTAGATCCCCGGCTCGACCGTGACGACCATGCCGGCCTTGAGCGTGGCGGGGTTGTCGCGGCGGAAATACGGCCCCTCGTGGACTTCCAGGCCGATCCCGTGCCCCAGGCCATGCGTGAAAAAACGGCCGAAACCCGCCTCCTCGATCGCGGAGCGGGCCTCGCCGTCGACCTCACCGGCCTTCGCCCCGGGCCGGAGGGCCGCGATCCCGCGCTCCTGGGCCGCGAGCACGGTCCGGTACACCTTTTCGAACTTCGGAGTGACCTTACCGGTGACCAGGACCCTCGTCAAGTCACTTCGATAAGGCCCCGAGCACGCGCCCCAGTCGATCAGGACGAAGTCGGCGTCGCCCACCCGAGAGTCGGCCAAGGGGCGAGCGTGGGGCAGGGCCGCCCTCGGCCCCACGGCGACGATCGGCGGGAACGACGCGGATTCGGCCCCGCACCGGCGGAGAAACCCCTCCAAGGAGTCGGCCAGCTCCTTCTCGGACTGGCCGGGCTCGATCGACGCCCGGAGCATCGCGAATCCGCGCTCGGCCTGGTCGATCGCCCGGCGGATCGCCTCGATCTCCGAGCGGTCCTTGACCGCCCGGAGCGCCTCGACCCGGCCGGCGACGCCCGACCACTCGACGGCCTTGGCCTTGGCCTTGGCCTTGATGGTGTCGAAGTTCGCCACGGACAAAGCCGCCGGCTCGAAACCGACCTTGGCGTGGTCGAGCTGGGCCAAGACCTCGCCCACGCCTTCAAATAAAGGTTGGCCGACCGGCCGGATGTGGACCTCCAGGCCGGGGCATTCCTGCTCGAGCTGGGTGGCGAACCGACCGTCCGAGATCAGGAGCGTTCGGGCCTTGCCCACGATCAGGACCGACGCCTCGCCCGTGAACCCGGTGAGGTAGCGGACGTTCGGCTCCGAAACCACGAGTAGGGCGTCGATCCCGTCCCCTCGGAACCCCCGCCGGAGCTTCTCCAGCCGCCTGGCGGTCATGTTTTCCTCGCCCATCCCGCGCCACTCGTCCCGAGAAATTCCGATCCGAAGTTGGACCGGCTCATGGTAAAACATAACGGCCCTTCGGCATAGGGAGGCTCACCGGCCCTTTTCGCGATCGACCGGACAGGACACGCGAAGGCCCCGGCCGAGCTTTCGCCCCGGCCGGGGCCTTCGATCGCTGCTCGCGGATTCGGGATCGGGGTCGATCGACTTACCAGCTCGCGCCGTCGTCGCCACCACCGCCACCACCCCAGTCTCCGCCACCACCGCCACCACCGCCACCACCGCCACCCCAGTCGGCACCGCCGCCGCCAGCGTCGGCCCCGGCATCGCCGCCGCCCCAGTCGGCCCCGGCGCCGCCTTCACCCCATTCGGGGGCGGCGGGTTCGGTCGGTACGACGCCCGCGTTGGGGTCATAGGAGGTCTGGTCGGTGGAGCCGGTGTTGTGGCGACCGCCGGAGAACTGGTCGTAGAGCCAGTTGCCGGCCAGGGCGCCGCCGATCCCGCCGAACATGCTGTTCATGAAGCCGCCTCCCCCCGCCGGGGCTCCACCATAGCCGCCGCCGTAGCCGGGGCCACCAGGACCGGGGGGATAACCGGGACCGCCGCCCATCCGGTTGGCGTTGGAGTAGTTGTTTCGGTTGCCGGCGAAGAGGGCTCCGACGACCCGGATCACCAGGAACAAGGCCAGGATGCCGAGGATGATCGAGAACAAGGAACCGACCCCCCATGAAGATTTCCCGGGAACTGCGACGCCCCGGCCGGCACGAGCCGGCTGGGTTCCTCGGCGGAGCGCGGGCTCCGTCGGCTTGAGCGATCCGCCGGCCTCGGTTCGGGCGTCGTCGAGGACGGAACCGATCTTGGCGATGCCCTTGTCGAGCCCCGCGTCGAAGTTCCTCGCCTTGAAGTCCGCCGTGAAGGCGTTGTCGATCGCGGTGAAGCGATCCCGAGGGAGGTATCTGCTGAATCCTCGCGAGGCTTCGCCGAAGATCTTGGCCTCTTTCTTGGCGATCACGATGTAGAGGCCGTGGGCGTTGACCGCCTCGGCGTGGCGGGTGGTCACGTCCTTGATCGGCTCGCCGTCGAGGGTCGAGACCGTCTCGATGGTGACCGGGACTTTGTACTCGCGCTCGACCCGGTCCAGCTCGGTTTGGGCCTTGCGGACCGCCTCGGCGGAGAAGAGCCTGGCCTTGTCCCGGACCTCGGACGCCGCCGCCTGGGCGGCCACCGCGAGCAGGAGGGCGGGCAGGGCGAACCACGATCGGGAGCGTTTCATCGTTCGAGCACCTGGGAAGGTCCGAGGGTCGGGGCCGGCTTGGACGCGGGCCGATCCCCCGGAGTGTGATTCGTCGGCCGCGACCAAATCTCGGGGGATATCGTGGCACAATCCGTGCCGTCGCCGCGACTCGGGCGGATTCACGACGCGAGGATGTCGGCGAACCGGGCGATGGCGACGACCTCATCGCGCCGAACGAGCACCCGGGCCCGGTTCCGGCGGATCCCCAGCCGCTTCGAGTCGTAGACGTAGACCTCGCGGCTGGCCGAGCTGTCGCGGAAGTCGTGGAGGTCGGCGTCGATCACGATGAAGAACAAGGGGTCGACCGCTTCGAGGGTGCCCAGGCAGACGTAGGTGGACCGGAGGTCGAGGACGACGGCCTGGCCGACGAGGGCGGCGACCTCCGAGGGGCTTTCGGGGGGTGTCATGGGGGTCGCCCGGGATTGGGGGAACTTGAGGAAAAACCCTGGGAATTTCGCGGCGCTCCTTCGCCTTGACGGATTGTAGGGCGGTGGCTAACGTCCCGCCACCATGTCACCCCAATACCCAGCCCCCATCGCCGTCCTTGCCGCGCCCGGCTTGCTCTGGCTGGCGACCACCGTCGCCTTCGGCCGGCCCGAGCCCGCCCCGCAAGGGCCCCTCGCGTCCCAGGCGCCGACGTCCGCGGCTTCGGCCTCGGCGGATCGGGTGCTCCTGCTGTCCAACGGCACGGTCGTCCGCGGCGAGATCACCGAGGACGCCGCCGCCGGCGTCTACCGGATCCGCCGCAAGGGGGGGCAGCTCCCCCCTTACCCCAAGACGGCGGTCAAGAAGCTGGCCGACTCGCTGGAGGAGCTCTACCGGTTCCAGGTCCAGGGGCTCCCCCCCGGCGACCCCGACGAGCGGATGAAGCTGGTCAAGTGGTGCCTGATCGTCGGCCTCCAGGCCCAGGCCCGCGAGCAGCTCGAGGCGATCCTGGCGATGAGCCCGGAGGACGCCGAGGCCAAGCGGATGTATTACAACCTCCAGGCCAGCTCCGAGCGGGGCGGCCCGGTCGACCCCGCGCTCCGGCAAACCTCCGGCGAGATGCCCCGGGTCGACGCCCCGGGCAACCTCGACCCCGCGATCGTCAAGCGGGTCCGCCGCGGCTTCGGCCCCAACGTCACCCCGGAGGTCTTCGACCTGCCCCCGGCCGTGGCCGTGAAGCGGGCCAACGAGTTCGCCGAGTACGTCCAGCCGGTCCTCCAGAAGAACTGCGCTGGTTGCCACAACGAGCGGTACCCAGGGGACTTCCAGCTCGTCGAGGTCCGCAGCCGCCGCGATCGGTCGAACCCGGATATTTCGCGGGCCAACCTCGAGGCCACGCTCCGCCTGGTCAACCCCGAGGATCCGGCCAGGAGCGAGCTGCTTTCCGCCGGGCTGGTCCCCCACGGGCCCAACAAGGGGGCGATCTTCCAGGGGCCGGCCGACCCCCAGTACCGGATGGTCGTGACCTGGGTCCGCCTGCTCAAGCCCGCCGGCCGAGGGGCCGCCCCGGCCCCGGCCGCCGCGCCGCCCCTGCCGCCCGCCGGAGGGGTCACCCGGACCGGCTACGAGCCCCCCGCCGCCGAGGGCTTCGGGTCGGGCCGGGCCCCCCGGCCGGGCTCCTCGAACTTGCCCAATCTCGGGGCCTTGCCCGCCCTGCCGGGGACCGAGCTGCTCTCCGCCGCCAGGGCCGACGCCCCCCCGCCCCCCGCCGCGATCCGCAAGCACGACCACCACGAGGAGAGCGCCGACTTCTCCGGCGGCTACCCCGACGCCGCCTTCCCCGTCCCCTTCGCCGCCGGCGGCCCCGCCCCCCAGCGACCCGCCGCCAAGGCACCGGCGAAGGGCCCGAGCCCCAAAGGCCGGACCCCCGCGCCCGCCCCGGTCGCCACCGAAGACGAGGAGCCGGCCCCGGCCCCGTCCGCCCCCGCCGGCACCAGGACCCCCGCCATCCCTATCGGCTCCGACGGCCGGGCCGTGATCGTCGGCGAGACCGACAACCCCAACCGCCTGCCCGGGATGGACCTGCCCATGTACCCCACTCCGCCCAAGGCCGAAGGCGACCCCAAGAAGCCTAAATCCAAGCTCGACCCCGCCGCCCTCGAAAAGCTGATGCGGTCCCGCAACGGCGCCCCTTGAGCCGGGTGATTGACGGAAACCTTGGCCCTGACGTCTCTTGGAAGTCAATCGAGGCCCCGGTCCAATCCGCCGGGGCCTCGATCCCGAACGAACCCAATCGCCCCACCGCTGGCCATCTCGCCCTCCGCCGAACGAACCCAACCGTCCCGGCCTTCGTCGTCCTCCCCGATCCCGAACGAACCCAACCGGCGGCCCGGCCACATCCGGAACGAAGCCACCGTCGCCGGTCGGGGCTCCTCCGTCCCGAACGAAGCCAATCGCCGTCGCCTCCGGCAATGCCTGGTGGTTGGCATGTCCGCTCCCCGGTATCCCTCACTTCTCGACTCACCTCGTGGAGATATTCCGGGATCCATGAGGTCGGTAAACCGCCTTTCTCCCGGATCGACCCCAAGGATCCGCAATCGCACCCGTCCCCGTCGAACATCCGAGAGCGGTTGACCGGCGGTTGCCCCGGCCTATAACGCCCCATCGGAGCATCGCGATGCCGCCATCGCTCCGGCCCCCGGATGGGGGCGGGACCTGGGCGGGCTCCGACAACAGGGCGGGTACTCGATCATGGCCGGACAGTGCGTCTTGATCACCGGGGGCTCGGGCGGGATCGGCTCGGCGCTGGCCCGGCGGCTGGTGGTCCGGGGGGATTCGGTCGTCCTGTTCGGCCGGCGGGCCGAGCCGTTGGAGGCCCTGGCGGACGAGCTCGGCCCGACGTCCCGGGCCGTCGCGGGCGACTCGGGCCGGCCGGAAGACCTGGAGCGGGCCGTGGCCGCCGGGTTGGACCTGGGCGGCGGTCGGCTCGACGGCCTGGCCCATTGCGTGGGCTCGATCCGGCTCAAGCCGCTGCACCTGACCAGCCTGGACGAGTTCCGAGAGACCTTGCACGTCAACCTCGTCACCGCGTTCCTCGCCACCAAGGCGGCCCTGGTCCCGATGCGAGGGCAGGGGGGCGGCTCGATCGTCCTGATGAGCACGGTCGCGGTCGGCCAGGGGTTGAACAACCACGAGACCATCGCGGCGGCCAAGGGGGGGGTCGAAGGGCTGGTCCGGTCGGCGAGCATCACTTATGCTCGCCAGAACGTCCGGGTCAACGCCGTCGCCCCGGCCTTGACCGAGACCCCGCTGTCGGCCCCCTTGCTCCGCAACGACGCGGCCCGGTCCTTCAGCGAGGCGATGCACCCGCTGGGCCGGGTCGGCCGGGCCGACGACGTGGCGGCGGCCGTCGCGTTCCTCCTCGGCCCCGACGCGAGCTGGGTCACCGGCCAGGTCTGGGGCGTCGACGGCGGCCTGGGGGCGGGGCAGGCCCCCCCTCGGCCGGCGGCGAAAGCTTAACTCCCGGACCCATCCCAAGGCCCCCACCGTGAACGCTCGGCTCCTGCTGGCGACCTTCGACAGCATCTACCTCTTCGCCCTGGCCGCCTGGGTGGGCGCGATCCTGTTCTTCTCGTTCGGGGTGGCCCCGATCATTTTTCGGGTCCTGGGGGCGGAGTCGGCCGCGAAGTTCGTCCGGGCCCTCTTCCCCCGCTACTACGCCTGGGGCGTGGTCTCGACGGCCATCGCCCTGCCGGCCCTGGTCTGCGGCCCCTTGAGCTACCCCGAACTCCGGGGGGCGATGGTGGGGGGCCAGGCGGTGCTCCTGATCGTCGGCCTGGGGATCATGCTGTATTGCGGGAACACGCTGACCCCCGCGATCAACGCCGCCCGCGACTCCGGCCCCGACCAGGCCCCCCGGTTCGACCGGCTCCACAAGCGGTCGGTCCGGCTCAACGCGGTGGCCCTCCTGATCGGCCTGACCTTGATCGTCGCCTTCGCGCTCCGCCCCCGGTTGCGGACCGCCGGCCTGATCGAGATGACCCCGCAAGAGCGGTCGAGCTACGACGCCGAGTTCACCCGGGCCCTCGACGAAGTCCTCCAAGGCCGGGCCGGGGGGGCGGAGGGCGGCGCGGCCGACCCTCGATTCCGCTTCGACGCCGCCGCCCGGAAGGAGCTGGAGGACATGGTCGAGGCCAAGCGGCGAAAGGGTGTGACTTCTGATTTTGGCGGATCGGGTCGGTTTCCGCTAAGGTAAGAAACCCACCCTCGCGAGGACCGCCCATGCCGACGCCGCAAGTGACCGACTCGACCGAAGCCGGAGGCCGGGCTTATCAACGGGCCATCGACCACGCCGCCGAGATGCTCCGGGTGGCCCAAGCCTGCCCCGATGAGCAACTCGTCGAGGCTTGCCAGGGGATCGCTCTCGACACAGGCCGGCGGTCCCTGCGCGACTCGCTCCAAGATGCGGCCCAAGCGCGCGTCGACGCCGTCGAAAAAAAGGGGCGGGCGCCCCGACCCTCGATCGCGGCCATGCCGGGGCCGGCAAGGGGAGGCGGCAACGCTCGCTCGTGACGGCTGGGCGGGGGTCCGCGAGCTGGTGGGGCGAGAAACGGCGTCGGTGGCCGACCCCCCCGCCTTCGAGGCGGCCTATCCGGCGGTGGCCAACTACCTGGCCGGGCATCGCGGTCGGTTGAACCGCGCGGCCCGCCTGGGTCGCGGCCAGAGCATCGGCGGCGGCTTGATCGAGGGGACGATCAAGCGATACGTGACCCGTCGTATGAAGAGGCATCATGAGGGCAGGCCGCGCGGTCAATAATCGCCCGAGCCGAGGACCTCGCCACCGTTCCGCGTGCCCAGGGCCTGCCAGACCCCTGGTGGGCCGGTCGCCTGGCCCAGCGTCCCTAGGGGCCAGGATTGGACCGTCTCCTTGACGAACCGCGTCGAGCCGTCGGCCATCAGCACGTTGACCCCGCCCGGATGGAGGCTCGAGGCCGACCATAGCCAAGACGTGGTGACGCTGATCGGGCAACTTTCATGGGCATTTGGCGGGTAGTAGGTCGTGACCAAAGTATCGCCGGTCTCGCCCGCGAACCACCAGCCGGATTGCTCGAAGTAATTGGGATTACCGATCTCCTGGGCCTGGAACGGCCGGAGCGTCGCCACGGCCTTCTCGGCCGCGATCGCGGTCGTCGAGAGACCGTCCGCGATCATGGCAAAGGTTACCGGCGAGACGTCGGTGATGCAGCCGTTGGCCTGACTCGCCCGGCTGGGGTCGACCCGGCAATCCCGTTCGGGTTGCGGGTACGCCGCCAAGACGCCGGAGCCGAGAAAGGCCGCGTAGCTCGTCGCCGTCAGCGGCACGGCGGTGCCGTCCCGATCGACGTGAGCGGACAGGCAATACCCGAGGCGCGGGCTCCCGGACTCGGCGTCGTCGGGGCAAGCGTAGGTGCCGATCGACGCGGTCAGGGCGGTCCGATTCTCGCGAGCGTAGATCGTCAGATCTTGGTTGATCGCGTTGAATAGAGGCCCTTGCTCCACGAAGGGGAGAATCGCGACGAGGAAGCTCCGGTCGGAGAAGAGCGAGAGGCAGAACGGATTCAGGTCGGGGAAGACCGGGTCGCGAACGTATGTC
>JAABUQ010006491.1_pt1 | contig 17696 bp, 14 predicted proteins | sample 5560001 | NCBI WGS metagenome assembly JAABUQ01 (sample SAMN10711888, study PRJNA513371) | rock metagenome | isolation source: Antarctica rocks | place: Antarctica: Victoria Land, Finger Mt nord | collected 2015-12-18
AGATGATCAAAGAAAATTACATCGCCGAGCGCATCGCCGTCGACCATTATCGCGAACTCATCCGTTACTTCGAAAATAGCGACCCTACGACGCGACGGATGCTCGAGAAGATCTTAGAAACCGAAGAAGAGCACGCGAGCGACATGCACGATCTGCTCGTGGCGCACGAAGGGTCGCCGTTTTTGGCGAAGTAGCCTTCGCTCGCGCGCGCAAGGAGCCGCGCGAGTCCGCGTGGGCCGTTTGCGTGCGTTTCGTAGCAGTCGCCCAACGGCAAAGCGGACCACGTTTGCCGGGCCTCTCGATCAGCGAATCATTGAGAAGCTGACCGGAGCAACTTGAGCTTTCGCGGGTCGCTTGACAATGCGAGCGGATGGGAAGCGAGGGGTCATGCTGTGTGCACGAACATTGTGGTCTCTTGAAGGCGCTGAGGTAACGATATGCGTGCAATTTGGTCGTCAGGCGACCCAATACCAGTTGGCGTACAATGCGGTGAAAAGCCCGAGTAACGGCAACATCCACGCGAGGATGATTGTGTGCGTCTGATCGTTGCGACCCCAAATTGCCAGAACGAAAAACATGGGAAAGACCGCTAGAGCGAATCGCGGCGTACTCATGAGGCTCGAACTCGAAAGCGGTACGACGATGCTCATCAAGGCGTACGCCGAGTACGACGGGCGCATTCGCCGCAAGCCGACGACGGCGGTCGTTACGAGAAGCACGGTAAAGGCGAGCTCGATGCACTGACCCGCGATCGTCGGAAGATCGCGCGATGCGATGATCAGATGGAAACTCCGCCATAGCGATGTCCACGGAAAGTCGAGATGACGGTTCCAGTGCGCCTGCACGTGCGTGAAAGCGAGGGGATCGCCGTCGAGAATCCAGAGCAACGCCATGAACGCGACGAGTCCCGCCGGTATCATTGCCGCACCGATCGCGAGGTGACGTCGGACGCCTGCTGACGTCGCGATCGAGGCCCACAGTTCGCGTTCGGGTGACAGAATCTCGACGATATAACAGACGAGAAGCAAGACACCCTCGACGCGCGTCAACGTCGCGAGGCCGCCGAGAAAGCCGGCCGAAAGAAATCTGTTTTCGCGCAACGACCAGAACATTGCGAGCGTCAGAGCTAGAAAAAGCGACTCGCTATAGGCGCTCGAAAGGAAGAACGCCGTCGGAAAAAGCGCTGCGTAGAGCACCACGCGGGCCGCCGTGCTCTCGTCGAATTGTGCTTCTGCGAGCCGGTAAAGAAAGTAAGCTGCTGTCAAGGACGCCGCGTTTGAAATTGCGATGGCGGCCACGAGATCGCTCCCGAAGAGCGCGCCAAATATGCGAACCAAGACGGGATACAGAGGAAAAAAAGCGACGTCGGTGCCGCGATACCCACTTCGCGCGATCTCCAGGTAGTGCACCCCGTCCCAGCGCGCGAACGCGTTAAGTAGAGGATTCATCGATAATATCGGATGATGCGACCCGTGCGTCGGTAAGAACGCGACGCTAAGTGCGATCACCGCCACGACGGGTACTTTCGCGAGCGCACAGATGCCCACGGCGACTCGAGTGGCAACATCGAATCTTGCGATCGCGGCGATCGAGCCGATTGCAAAGAGCGCGCCAGCAACGAATTCTGGTGTGGAGCCGCGATCGCGCCAAACGGTCAGCGCGAGTGCCGGCGATGCGAGCAGCCCCACATAAGCAGGCGCACTCGCGCGCAAAGCGGCGACGAGGTCGATATGCCAACGTTTTTGCGCGACGGCGGCGACGAAAATCCACGTCGCGAACGCGCCGAGAACGCCCACGAGGAGTGACGGTACCAGTGCGAGAGCCGCGATGTACGGCGCGGCATTCGCGTCGACCGCACGCCACGCCATGTAACTCAGCGCTAAACCGCCGCCGCCGACCGCGAGCGTAGCGGTCGTCCCGCACCGCTCGAGCAGAGCGAGAATGATCTCGGAGCGGTAAGCGATCGAAGCGCGCATCGCGCGGCTACGGCATCGACGCCGAAGCCGTCGGTCGAGGCGAAGCCGGCGGCACGGCCGGCGTAATGCCGCTGGTCACGAGGATCGGCGAGGAGAATGGTGAGGACGGTATGCCGGTCGAGACGGCGGCTGGCGACGTCGGCGCCAAAATGGGGCCGACGGCGACCGGGAACGGTCTTGCCGCGATGCGCCCGAGCGACGCAGGCAATGTCCGCACGCGCGCGAGGTCGGGAACGTGAAAGTCCGATTCTGCCGCTACGCCTGCCGCGCGGAGGATCTGCGCGATATAGTCGTACCCTGCGAAGAGACTTCCCGAATTGTAAGCACCGATCGCGCGTCGTAACGCGTACTGCCCGGATCCGAATTGAAGCGTTGCGGCGTGGTATTCGTTTGCGAGGATCATCGCGCCGGCGCGGACGTTAAGACACGGATCGAACGCTTCTCGCGTCGAGAGGCCGAGGCGCACGAGGTTCAGGCTATTGATCTGGCTCAAGCCGAGGTCGACGGAGTGACCGGCCTGCATGAGCTGATTCGCCCATGCGATGGCTTCCGTGACGTCGTGCGGATGAATCGTCGTTCGCGAGCGATTATCGTGAATGACGAGCGGCTCGCCGCCGCTTTCGACCCGCACGATCGCCGTCATCGTTCGTGCTCCGATGTTCGGCGCGCACGCGTGGAGCAACGACGCGAGCGCGATCGGTGCGGCGGCGAGCAACATCAACGTGACGCGCGATACGGGCCAGGCAGCACGATGTCGCGATCGACGACGACCAGGAACGGATAGCCCTTGGGAACGTGCAACGTCGGCGGGATGTTGAGGTCCTTACGCACGATCTCGGTACCGGTCTGCGCGATCGTCGTGCCAACGGCTTGAGATACGGTCTGTCCGGCGGAGGGTGCTTGCAAGACGTTCTGCGATTGGGGTGGCTGCGCGAGTTGCAGTCCCGCAGCGAGAATGCTCGTTAGCAGTGCCGCACCGAAGATCTTGCCGTAGTGATTGTCGACGGTTCCTGCGACGCCCGCGCCGCCTTCGACGTCGGCTCCCGACATGTTGAGCAAATCGATGCTTGTCGTGTCGGGAAAGATTAGGCGTTGCCACGCAACGAGCACGCGCGTCTGACCGTATGACACGTCGTTCTTGTACAGACCGACGAGACGCGAGCCTTTGGGAATGAGCAGATAGCGACCCGTTTTCGAATCGTACACATCCTCGCGCACCTGCGCCGAAAGGAGGCCTTGAAGTTCCGAATCGATTCCAGTGATGAGCGCGGCCGGGATAACCGAACTTGCGACGATTTCGTAGGGCGAGATCGGCGCGAAGCGTTGCGCTTGCAGGAAGTCTTTTGGATTTCCGCCCTGCGGCAGGACGACGTCCGAACCTTGAACCGCATACTGCCCGCTCGGACCGTCGAGGTAATTCGACGAAGCGCGCGCGCCCGATGATGCGGCGGCATCCGCGGTACGGCGACTTTCGAATCCGGTCGCGGTCGCGCGGCCGTTGCCCGAACCGGAGCCGCTCGCGGCTGCGCCATCGCCGACGTTGGAGGCGTCTCGCACTGGCGCGCCCGTGTCACCGTTCCCGGCAAAGGCGACTTGCATCGCGCCTGCGGTGGCTCCGCCGTTCTGTACGCCGTCGGCCTGATTCGTGCTGGTACCGGCTAGGATCGCAGAATGCAAGGCGGCACGAATGCGCTCGCGTCGTGCGTTTTCCGCAGCCAGACGCGCCTGTTCGCGCGCGGCACGATCGGCGGCGGCACGCTGCTCTTCCGGGGATGGCCCGCTCGGAGGGGCCACCGCGGCGGGAGGCGCGGCGACCGGGGCGGCTTGCGCCGCGATTTTCGAATTGTCGGCGTTATCGAGGTTGGGCACGGACGTTGGCTGTAGGTAGAGCGGCGGTGGGGCCGTTGCCGGCGCCGCGGATGGAACGATCGGCTCGTTCTGAGCGAAACGCGGTTCGTTCGTCGACGGAGCCGGTGGCGCGCTTGCAAACGATTCCACGACCGTACGATTGTTCGGATTGGACCGATTCAGTCCGTAGAGGATGGCGATCAGCAAGCCGCAGATGACGAGAAATGCGAGCCCGAACGCGCGGGGTCCGATGCGCGTAACGCCGCTCACCGGCCCGCGGAGGCCTCCTCCGAGTTCGTCCGGCGACGAGGGTACGTTGCGACTCTGCGGCGGTTTGTCAGCCATGATGTGCGCCCTTACTTGTGTCGGATGTAGGTGCGTCGCTCGCCGCGACCGTGTTTTCCCGTACCAGCGTTGAGGACGAGGTCGAAGCCACTTGGGATGCCGTCGACGATGAACGTCAAATCTTTCAGCCGATAATTGACGATCTGATTGGCGCCGTCGGGTGCGACGCCGTAAACGACCGGAAGATCGGTCGGAAGTGCCGCGTATTCGATGAACGAATGCACACCATCGTTGTAAACTTTTTTGGGCATGATCTCGGTCGCGCCCGATACGCGGTAGTTATAGTCGAGCTGGTCCGGCGGCAACGATGGAATTTCGGTAGCCTTGTCCTCGGCTCGCGCTCGCGCAAGTGCGAGCCGCGCCGCGGCGGCGTTCGATTCGTCGTCGGGATATGAGTAGCTCAGGCGAGGTTGCGACGCCTCGGGCGCGCTCGCGAGTCGAAGGTAATAGACACGTTTCGTGGTCGTCACGATGAGATTGGTAGCGAGATTGAGTTCGGTCGGTTTCACCAACACGTGTGGCGTACTGCCACCGGGCCCGCTCTGCGCGGCTGCGATCACCCAACGCAGGGAATCGCCGATCGCGAGATTGAGGACCGTCTCACCAGGCTGAAGCGCGATGTCGCACACGAAGAGAGGACGGCACGTCAAGAGCGGTTCGCTCTTACCCCCAAACGGATAGCGAATCGATCCATCGGGGGCTTCGACGGCTAAGGACGCCGTTGCCGCACCTAGGACCGCTTCTTGTGCTGTGGCGCTGATTGGACCCGCCAGCAAGGCGGCAGCGCAAAGCGCCGCAATTATTTGTGCGCGCATCATAATTTTTGCGTCCAACTGAGCGAAGTGATGTAGAGTCCGAGCGGGTTGCGAAGCACCGTCGATTCGTCCTCGGGCGGTCGGAAGGCGATCGTGAAGGTGCCGTCCCATGTCTGCGTCGCCGTCGTCTTGCCGTGCAGATCGCGAATCGTTTCGGTCCATTGGATTTCATATGACGATTGGCTGATCGGCAAGATCGCATTGATGGCCACCTGATCGGTTTCGTGCTTCGCGCGGTCGAGCGGCGAATGGCCGTCGTTCGGGTACCACTGTTGCAGATACCCGTACGCTGGCGAGTCGACGGCGGCGAGCGCGAAAACCTGCGAGATGCGATCGAGTTCGACGATGCGATCGATTGCGACGCTTCGGGCGTTGACGATCCAATTCGCGAGTTGAGCGCGAACGACGCGTTGGTCGATCGGCGATGCACGGTCGGCGGGCCGTACGGCGATCGCCGTGCCGAGCTTGTCGATCGCCACGACGTACGGCACGAATTTCGATTGACTTCCGACGTAAACGAGGCCGACGATCGCGACGACGAGCGCGACGGCTTCGAGCAACGCGATGAGCCGCCAGTTGTACGCCTGCGAGACGTAACTACCGTATCGTTCGAGCCAGACGCCGCGCGCTTCGGTGTAGGGATCGGCCGGCACCGCATCGCTCTTGCGCGACTTCTCGACTTTCGGTTTCTTCGCCAGCATCTTCATGCTTAGAATCGCGCTCCCAAGCCGGCGTAGGCGCCGGAGTGTCGGAAGTTCACCGGTGCGCCCACTTTCTTTCGGCCGTAATCGCCCGCATACCCGACGTCGAGAAACGCCTGCCCGAACGACGCCGTCAAGCCCGCGCGATACGAGTAGTAGGCGTACGCGAGCCTCGCGCCCGATACGTTGGGATAGTAGAACAGCGACGCGTCGTAGGATAGTCGTCGCTCGAGCACCGGAAGTTTCTCCAGGCCGATTCCGAGACCGCCGACGCGCGGATCTCCGTACGAATTTGCCAAGGTCGCGTATCCGAGCTCGAGATAATATTTCTCCGGGCTCAACTGCACTCCGAGATCGAATGCGAGACTGCGATCGCGCGCGACGAACGCGGGAACGGCCGCCGCCGGACCGCCTCCGATCGGCGAGACGCGTCCAGCATCGTGTGGAAACGCGTACTCGTTAAAGGCGACCCCGAGTTCGAGATTGAGGTCGATGAGACCGAATTCGCTTGCGCTACGAATGGCAAATGATTTTCCAGTCGCGCCGATGTTACCGGGACTTATTGCATCGTAGACGCGCGGCGCAATCGAAACGTCCGCAACGAGATACGTCTCCGGTTGCGGGGTTCCGACCGGTACGGGTGGTCCCGCCGGCACGGTCGCGCGTCCCAATGGGCGCTTCGATGCGAGCGGCTCCGGCGCATTGAGTGAGAGCGGAACGGGCGTTGCGGCGGGAACCGGAATCGATCCCGCCGGCGCGTACCGCACGGCAACGGTCCGTAGCTCCGGATTATACGCGACGTAGCCTCCGAGCGACTCGACGATCACGCGCACCGGCACCAAGACGCTACCGCGCTCGATGATGGGCGGCACGTCGAGTGGACGCGCGTGACCGTCGAGCACGATCTCTGGCCGACCGACGGTTACCGAGACGTCCGCGACGCCCGCTTTGACGAATCGCGCCGTGCGCGTCGCGCCGTCATACGCGACTCGCGCGCCCATCTGTTCGAACATGGATCGCAGTGTTACGTAGATGTTGCCGCCGCGTACGATCGCTGCGAGAAGGCGACCCGTGCGCACTTTATCGGGCTTTGCATAAACGTGGTGATCGTTGAACAGCAAGGGAACTTCGCCCGACGGGGGCGCGCCGAAGTCGAGCAACGGCGCCGCGCGACCGGCCGTCGCGGCCGAGATCGAAAGTACCGCGGTGACCAAAGCGGCCAACACGAAACGCAAGGGACCTCCAAGGGACGGCAGTTCGGGCTTCCGACAAGTACGAATGGCCTGCCAAGTAATCCCTGCGTCGCGTTCTAAAGAGACGGTACGTAGCGTTGGCTTCTCAAGCAGTTTTAAGACGGCTTTAACATCTCATCGCATTGGATGCGACGTAAACATCGGGAGACGCGACAATGCGTAAGATCACGGCTCTTCCACCGGAAACTTTAGGCTCGAGTTTGTCGCGCGCTCGACTCTTGACCGGAGCCTTGAGTATTTCGTGTCTCGGTGCATCTCCGAAGCCGATCCGCCATCGCCCTTACGTGCGGGCCGTCTCCCCGAAGCCGCTTGCGACGGGGCTCGCATTCGTAACGTGCACGGGATCGAACACGATTGCCGTCATCGACCTTGCATCGACGCGCGTCGTACGCCAAATCGCTCTGGACGGTGTCCCATCTCGGATCGTTTACGACGGGAATCGTCGTCGTGTGTACGTGGCGCTCTTTGCGGCCAACGTCGTCGCGGCTCACGATGTCGCGACGGGTCGCATCGTCGGCGCTTTCAAAACCGGTGAAGGTCCGGGCGCGATGGCTCTCTCCGACGACGCGAGCCGACTCTATGTTGCGAACACGATCGCCGGTACCGTGAGCGCCATCGACCTCGATGGCGGCAGAACGGTCGGCACGGCCATCGTCGGCGCGCACCCCGACGATATCGTATTCGACTCGCGGACGAAGCGCCTCGTGCTCGTCAACGGCGGCAGCGGAACGCTCTCGCTCGTTGCGACCAACGACGATCGGCTCGTCGCGACGACGCTTCGCGTCGATCCGTCCGCAACCGCGCTTGCGGCGTCCGCAGACGGCTCGACCGCGTACGTCGCTAACGGCAATGCGGGGACGATCTCCGTCGTCGATCTCGGCGTCCGCCGTGTGGTCGCGACGGTCGATGGTCTCCGGCAGCCACGGTCACTCACGATCGCGGGCGAGCGCCTCATCGTGGCCGAGGCTAAATCGGCGAGCCTCGCCGTCATCGACATCCGTACGGCAGCGATTCTCGAGCGCATTCCGGTTGGCCGGGAACCTCTCGCCGTGCGCGCGAATGTGAGTAGTGACCGATTATTTTGCGTTTCATACGAGTCGGGTTCGTTCGCGATCGTCGACGCGACCCACGCACGCGCAACGCGCTTCACCGATCGCCTCGCCAAGCCGCGCGATGTCGCGATTGCAATTGCAACGTGATCCGGCTGTCGAAGGGATGAATTTGTCCCGCACGTGAATCTTCGCGGAAAGTAAAAAACGCAACGCTGGAGCCGTAAAGAGGTCGTGCTGTGTCACAGGAAATCAAGGGTCCGACCTACCTTTCGTTAGAGACGCCACCCGGGCGCGCGCCGGACGAAAGTCGCCTCGATGGCAATTCTGCCGGCGTCGCGACGCCGTCGAGTCCGGGTAAGGCTGAGTTCCCGGCGACGACGGAAGTTGTTTACGTCAACGGCATCAACACGACGTACGATCGAGAACTTGCGGACGCGACGAAATACGCCGACTTAATTCACGCGCCGGTTCGTTTGATCCATGCGGCAACAAACGGCATGTCCTCCGATCTCGAAACTTGCGCGAGCGAAAAATTTGGCTTCGCGAATAATCCGCCGGAACGCGCCGTCGTCAGCGAAGTGCTCAAGCACGTACACGGCGCGGACTTTCAAGGCGACATTCATTTCATGGCCCATAGTCGCGGTGCACTCGTGCTGCAGCGCGGCCTCGAAATGGTCGAACAGCGGCTGGGTCAAGAACATCTCTCCAAATCCGAGATCAAGGCCGTGATGAGCCATATCAGCGTCGAGACGGTCGGGGGCGCTTCCGTGGGTATGCCATCCGGCGTCCGCTGCGTCAATTACGTGAACGCGCATGACAGCGTCGCGAACGTCTTCGGAATGGGCACGCCGAGCGGGCGCGACATCGCCGAGCTTACCGGCCTCGCCGCGGGGCTCGGTCCGATCGCCGGAACCGTGCTCGAAGCGAAGGTTTTGAGCGATCGAGAGAATGTTCGCCCGAACGGGCCGGTCGTAGCAGTTCCGCCTGTCCATCCTGAACGCCGGGCTTCGCAGTATACCGACTTGCTCGAAAATCACAATATCGATCAATACTTGGCGCATCGCCAGCCATTCGAGCAGACCTACGAACGGTGGCAGCATCACAGTGTCAGCAAAGCGATCGAAGATCTCGGCCAGCGCGGCCATCGACTGCCTCCCGTCACTTCGGTCGAAGGGTGGAACGGGCGCGCGGTCACCGGTACCGTCGTGGCACTCGAATACGGAGACCACGCCATACATATCGGCCGCGGCAAATACATGACGTTCAACGCCGCGCATCGATTCGGGACGGAAGCACCGATACATGGCGAGCAGGTTCGCGTCGGAAAGGACGGGATCGTCGAGCACGACGGCGCCGCCAGTCTTTCTCGTTGATGACGCTCGTGGAGCGAATCGTTACGGGAATGCTCGTCGTTGCGACGTTCGCATCATGCGCGCCGGTCGCGGTCGAAAGCGCACCTGTATTTCCCGTCGCACGTATCGCTCGCCGTCTCGCGACGCCTGGTCCGCTCGTAATTCGACCGCGCGATCTTCGTTCCGATCGAGCGATCCTTCGCGTGTTCACCGCCGCCGGTTTCGCCCGAGCCGGAAGATTCACACCACGATCGCTTGCTGCGAGCTCGCCGTGCGATTATTACGATGAAGCGGAGCGTGGCGCGCGTTGCTTCATCGTCGCACGCCGTGCGCTCGTGCGCAGCCTCGCGACCGAAGAAGTGACGCCGGCGCTCGATCGCTCCGGCGCTTATATCTATCGTTTCGCGTATCGTTCGATTCCGACGACGCAACTCGGCCGCATGCTCGCGTCATCGCACGCGCTCGTGTGTACGAAGTCGACAAACCGCCGGCTCGCGACGTGGGAGGGCGCGCCGACCGAGTCGGTCGGATCGTTTGATATTTCTTCAGGTACGGAAGTACCCGGCACCGATGGCTCACTCAAGGCCACGTGTCCGATGACCCGTGGCCTTGCGGTGCAACCCGCGTTTCGATAGGCGTGATTTAGGTCGTCGATCGGCACGAGGCGAAGTGGAGATCGCCCGCAATCGCGATGGTTTACGGGGCGGGGATGACTTCGATCGCGCCCGATGCGACGCCCAATCCCATCATGAAGGCTGCGGCCTTGCGCCGACTGTTTTCGAGGTCGCGCATGTTTTGCGCAACGTGCGCGTCGTTCATGCGTTGCGCGGTTTGCATGTTAGCAAACGCCTTCGGGTCGTACTTCTGCGCCTGTGCCGCGTCGTAGTTGGCCTGCTCCTGGTCGTGACGGCGGTTGTCGTTCATCCAGCGCGAGGCGTAGGCCTCGCCGTACGTCGGCGCGAGGGCGATGGCCGCCGTGAGGTCGTCGTACGAGTTTTTGAGCTCGCTCTGCTCGTACCGCGCCATCGTGATGGGCGCGCGATGCATCATGTGCGGGCCGATGAGAATCGTCCGAGACTCGGCCCGCAGTTCGAGGAACACCGGATTCTTTGGAGCCGCAGCGACGCCGAGGTCGGCGTCGTGGTACGCCGTTTCAAGCATCCGAATTTGGAGACCGGCATCGCCCGTCGAACGCGCGATTCCGTATACGGCAATGACGTGATGGAAAAGCGCGTTCGTATCCTTCGGATTCGCGTCGACGGCCTTTTGGTAATCCGCCACGGCTTTCTGACAGTGCCCTGCATCTAAATCTGCGTCACCCGCTGCGATCGCGGATGCCGCAGCGACGTCGGACTTCACTTCGGGTTCGTGCGGAAGGCACGAAACCGATGCGAGAACTTCGCCGATGTGAACACCATTGGGATCAAATGTTTTTATGGCAGCTTTCGGTGAGGTCACCGCCGCGCCTACGCCAAGCGTGGGTGTCAGCGTAAAAGCAACGGCGAGGATGCTCGCTGCAATGGGCATCGCGATTCGCGTGTTCATTTGTCTCGTCTCCTCTTAAATTGACCTGAGTGGTATGCGTCTACAATCCGCAGCTCAATGGTGCTGATGATTTTTAGGCGCGTCCGGGATACTATATGTATTCGTTGGCTTGTCTGGATTCCGTGATTGCGCAAAGAGACAGGGATGTACGGAAGTCGGTTTGGGGTGATCGGGAAGTAGCGGCTCGACAAAACGCCACCGCGTACAATCATAGTATTCGTAGCGCATGCGTTGGCCGCCTGGAGCCGTCCACACGTCATACGATAGAATCGCCGGTATCGGAAAACGGAAAGCGCGCGGAAAGTCGGTAGCCGTAACGGCGAGACCGCCAGATGAAACTCATAGTAGCAACGAAGTCGGCGAACAACGCTGAGCGATCAGCCGCGGAGTCGATGGAGCGAAGGGGCGCAACCAAGGGAAAGACGACCACGCCTAGCACGCGCCGGACACAGAATCGGGAAAGCGTGTCACCGGGGCTGGACCGTCTACGGCAATTCGTTCGAAACAATCGGAAAGCTCGTCTCACGGCGCTACTCCATCACGTTGATGTCGCGCTGCTGCGCTGGTCGTATCTCGCGCTAAAGCGAAATGCGGCTGCCGGAGTGGACGGCCGCACGTGGCTCGCGTATGGTGAAGACCTTGAGGAAAACCTCATTGATCTTCACGCCCGCTTGCATCGTGGAGCCTATCGCGCGCTCCCATCTCGGCGACGGATGATTCCAAAGCCTGATGGGCGCGAGCGACCGCTGGGCATCGCGTCTATCGAAGACAAGATCGTCCAGCGGGCGATGGTCGAGGTCCTCAACGTAATTTACGAAGAGGAATTCATCGGCTTTTCATACGGTTTTCGCCCCGGCCGCAGCCAGCACGATGCGCTGGATGCGCTTTGGGTCGGAATTAGCAACACGGCTGTGAACTGGATCGTTGATGCCGACATTCGTTCGTTCTTTGATACGGTCGACCACGACTGGCTGATCCGTTTTCTCGAACATCGAATCGAAGATCGACGTATCCTTGGTCTGATTCGTAAATGGCTTACAGCCGGCGTATTGGAAGGAACGATGCTAACGGCAAGCGAGATCGGAACTCCGCAAGGTGCGGTGATCTCGCCGCTGCTCGCCAACATCGTGCTTCACTACGTCTTCGATCTCTGGGTCCAACAATGGCGTCGTCGTCGCGCACACGGAAACGTGATCGTGGTAAGGTACGCCGATGATCTGGTCGCTGGATTCGAACACGAGGCCGACGCCAGAGCGTTTCTCGACGAACTGCGAATTCGTTTCGAGGCGTTTGGACTCTCGCTTCACCCCGAGAAAACACGCCTAATCGAATTTGGGCGACATGCAGCCAACAACCGCAACGTCCGCAGTTTGGGGAAACCCGAGACATTTACATTTCTCGGCTTCACTCATATCTGCGGTCGATCTCGGCGCGGCAAGTTTCTGCTCATGCGGAAAACGCGTCGCGATCGAATGCGCTCGAAGCTGCAAGCGCTCAAAATCGAACTGCATCGCAGGATGCACGAAACGATCGGCGCACAGGGTCGATGGTTAGCTGGCGTCGTGAGAGGCTATTTCGCCTATCACGCCGTTCCAACCAACTCTCACGCCCTTGCCGCTTTCCGCAATCACATCTTCCGGCTTTGGCACCGCACGTTGCGGCGCCGGAGCCAGAAAGATAAGACCACGCTGGAAACGCTGCGACCTCATGCGGAGCGATGGCTCCCACGACCGCGCATTCTTCATCCGTGGCCTACGATTCGTTTTACCGTCAAATACCCTCGGTGGGAGCCGAGTGCGGGAATCCCGCTCGCTCGGATCTGTGCGGGGGGTGCGCGGTAACGCGCATCCCTACCGCTCTAACAGCTTCGGGCGACGCCCGACCTTCGCTTTCGGCGGCGAGTCTTGGCGGAGATATTTCCGAAGCGTGTTCGGTGAAATACCTAAATCACGGGCCACCGGTTTAATGTGTTCGCCGTCGCGGCGGCATCGTAGACGAATGGACTCCCAATGCTCCATGCTAATCAACCCTCTGGGCGCTCCTCTCGATTTCGTGGTGTGGATAACCAGCGTCTTCGGGAGGGGCGTCTGCTTTATGTGCTCAGGGGTTCAATTCTCAAATGCCGCCAGGGGTTCAAATCTCGCGTGCCGTTTCCACCAGGATAACTTGGAGTTGAATCGCGACGAACGACAAGAGGACGATCAGCGCAACTCCCGAGAGCACCAGCTCGAAGAGCCGATGACCCTCGGCGACCATGTGTGACGTTCCGATCAAACAAACGAAGAACGTCAGGCCCCCGTCGCATACGTTGCCGAGTGTATTGGCTGATGCATTATCTGCGAGGCCTGCCGCTTCGCCGGCGGCGAAGTACAGCGCCGAGGCCCCGATTCCGGCGACGGCGAGCTGGGCTGGTGTACCGTTGTTCGAGCCACCGGCTTGCTGCCCGGCCGACGTGAAACCATTGACGATGTCTTGAAAAAATGTCTGACCGTTCGAGACGAAATACAAAAAGACGCTGCCCAACAACACTTTGAGCGCGACGCCACCGATGAACTCGCCGATGTTATCGCGGAAGAGAATCGCTCCGACGGCGAGTGCAAAAAACTCGAAGATGATGAGGATGGTGTAAAGCTTAAATGCCCAGGCTTGCGCGGTCGGATAAAAAGCCTGAACGAGATCTTTGCCCGAACTCGTCGGGTCGAAGAAACTCTGCGCGAAGGTCGGTCCACCCGCGAACGCTACGATTCCGAGCGACGCGACCGCGAGGAAGAGCAACCGAAAACGCCACGAGCGCAGAAACGCTATTTTCATCGTAACGCGATGACCTTTCCGGAGGCGGAACGTGCGGCGGCGAGTGCCGCACGACGTTCGAAATTCTCGAGCCACAAATCGGCGAGATCGGTGCGCCCGAGAGCGCGCATCCATTCGGCAGGCCAGGTCTGACGGAACTGCCCCATCACTTCGAGCGCGCGTTGCATGCCGTCGACGCCCGCCAACCAAATTGCGGCCGCTTCGCGCTCACCACGTTGATACAGCCACTCCGCCGGCCAATCGTCGCCGAAGAAGTCGACGAGTTGCATGATGGTCGTGAGGTCTTCTTTACCGCTCGCACCGATAAAACTCAACGCGACGGGGCCGAGCCCTAAGTCGAAGAGCCGCTGGCCGTTCGGGCTCGTGTAATAATATTGCCGCTTCGGGATCGCAAATGCCAAGATCTCGATCTGCCGGTCCGTCAACCCAATCTTCCGATAGGCGGCCGATGAATTTTGACTGCGCGCTTCGGGATTCGGCAGAAAGATCTTCGTAAGACACGATTCCATGATTGCGGACGTGATCGGCTTTTCGAGAACGTCGCTCACGCTTTGCGTCGCGAAAATGACGGCGGCGTTTTTCTTACGTAAGGTCTTAAGCCAATCGCGAATCTTCTCCGCGAAGAGTGAGTTGTCGATGAACGTCCACGCTTCGTCGAGCACGAGCAGCGTCGGCCGTCCGTCGAGTCGCTGTTCGATGCGGTGGAAGAGATACAGCAACACCGGCACGACATTGCGGCCGCTACTCGCGCCCGATTCCATGAGATGCTCGAGTTCGAACACCTGGAAGATGTCGTCGTTGAGGCTGTCGGTCTTCGAATCCAGCAATGTTCCAAGTGGCCCGTCGAGCGTGTAGCGATCGAGCGCCGCGCGAAGCGACGGCTCTTGCAACGGGCCGTTGAGAAAATCCGTCATCGTGCGGCTCTCGCTCTCCGCGAGCAACGTGAGCGCATGATAGATGGCCCGCCGACTCGCGGGATTGAGCGTAACGCCTTGCAGCGCGACGAGCGTTTCGATCCACTCGGCCGCCCATGCACGTTCGTTTGGATCGTCGATGCGTGCGAGGGGACAGAATTGCGGACTGCCGTGGTCGCCCATGATGTCGTAGTGCTCGCCTCCCGCTGCGCGGACCAGCGGCATCGCCGAGTATCCCTTGTCGAAGACGAAGACTTGCGTGTTCGGATAGCGGAACTGCGACGCGACGAGCATTCCGAGCAACGTCGATTTGCCCGCACCGGTCGGGCCAAGGATGAGCGTATGCCCGACGTCGCCGACGTGCAAATTGAGTCGAAACGGTGTCGCACCGTTCGTTGCGGCAAAGGCAAGCGGTGGCGAATTTGGCGGATAAAACGGGCATGGACTCGTCGCGGCCCCCAACCAGATCGTCGTGATCGGCAAAAAGTCCGCGAGATTGCGCGTATGGACGAGCGGCTTGCGAACGTTCGCATACCCGTTGCCGGGATCCCCAAAAACGACTCGACCGCGTTGACTTCTTCGATGCGCGCGTTGAACCCGAGATTGAACAGGAGCTTCAAGACTTCGCGCGCATGCTCGTCGGCGATGACGGGATCTTCGTGCGTGATGACGACCGTGCTCGTGTAGTATCCGAAACGCACGACGTCGCCCGAGAGATCGTCGAGCGCGGCCTGTGCATCCTCCGCCATCATCGCCGCGTCGTTGTTAAAGCTCGCCCTGCAAGATGGGATTCTCCGTACCGATCGTGACGTCGAGCATCGCGGCGATCGTCCCGAGCAGATTCTCGGCTTTGGCCGCACCGATGCGTTCGCCCGTGTCGCGCATCCCTTGTGCTATGGGTCGGCAATCCGCATCTCAACGGTGCTGATGATTTTTAGGCGCATCCGGGATACCATATTTACTCGTTGGCTTATCCGGATTCCGTGATTGCGCAAAGAGACAGGGATGTACGGAAGTTGGTTTGGGGTGATCGATAAGTAGCGGCTCGACAAAATGCCATCGCGTACCATCATAGTATTCGTAACGTATGCGTTGGCCGCCCGGAGTCGTCCAAACGTCATACGATAGGATTGCCGGAATCGGAAAACGGAAAGCGCGCGGAAAGTCTGTAGCCGTAACGGCGAGACCGCCCGATGAAACGAACCAATCCGTCTCATCTGCGTATGGTGCATGAGCTTCAAAGACGGACCACGTGCCGTTCGGCGATGTTCGACCTTTGGGAAACACGTACGGCGTCAACGTCGTACCCGCACAAGCTCGAAGCGAAAAACGCTGGGAGCGATCTGAATTGATGTATGAGATTGCTCCGCCGTCCGAGGCTAATTCGAAGTGAGGCATCACGTCCGATGTTGCGCATCCGCTCACGATCGATAATGCGATGACCGCGACGAACGCCGCGGTCCACCGTGTCGGCGTCACGAACGGTCATGACCGAGTGCTCGCGACTGCACGAGATGGAGCGTGCCGTCACGTCCGAGGTCCGTCAACTCTCCCGGTACCGGCCGTGCACCATGCGTCATCGCTGTGTCGAATGTCGCGTACGTACCCTTCCCGGTCGATATGGCATAAGCATCATCGGCCAAGCGCAAGACGATGCCTTGGCGTGGTGTCCCGTCCCATTCGTTCACGCTTCGACGTGGCGGTAGGTGGCCGTGTTGGTGATCGCGGTTATGGTCGGCAATCGCTCGGTCCAGCTTTTCAGCAACGCGCTCGGGGGCGATGGATTCGGCGCGCACTTGTGGTGCCAGCGAGTCGGGCGGCGCGATGATGTGAGCGCCGTTTAACACTCGGCCGAGTGTCGTATGCAGCGTCTTCTCAGCCTCGTGATTCGCGAGCATCTGCGTACGATTGGTTTCATAGCCGACCCACGACGTCGTGGCATCGCTCGTGCCAGCGCGAAATCGATCGACGAGCCCTTCATTCGAGCGAGTCCGTGAAAGCGACTTTCGGTACTCGTTCGCCAGGTCGTCATATGTGCTCGTCCGTTCGGATACGCTCGTCGTCTGCAACGGCACCTTCGTTCCGATCGTTTCGGCGATTTTCGCGGCGGCTTCCGCGAAGGGTACGGCTTCCTCACCGCCGACTTTCCCCGCGACCATGCCGATCGTCTTCGCAATCGTCGCACTGTATTCAAAGACCTGCTGCGTTTCATGCCGATCGTGCGTGTGCGAATCATATCGAACGTCGAAATCCTGATTGAGCCCGTTCTTCACCGCGCCCATCATTTGCGCTAGCGTCGTCGTCGCGTTTGCAGAGGCGTGGGCGGAATCGCCAAATGTCGCGGCGCCGAAATCGTGGCGTAAATCATGGCCGCCATCGCGCTTGCCCTTGAGAACGTCGCCCGCAATCGTACCAAGGGTCTCGCCGATCACACGCTGTGCTTCATTGGCGGTACCGCGCCCATGGGCGTCGTCTGAAGCAGAAAATTGAAATCGCGAATAGCTTTCCATCGTTTCCAAACCTCCGCCCGAACCGGTCGTAAGGCCCTCACCGTCACGTTCCGAATTTTGGCGGAGCAAGGCCGGGAAATTTTGGCGCATCGTGTCGTTGAGCGCATGACGCAAGCCCGTGCGCTCGTCGTTCGCGGCGAGGCTATGGTCGAGTTCGGTCCCGCGCACTGCCGTAAGAAAGGTCGCCGTGCCCGTAAAGAGTTGCGCCGAAATCGATTCCGCGTGGGTATCGGGTCGTCCGATCGCGTGCGATTCGGCGATGCGTTCATTGAGCTTGAGCATGACGCGCGACAACCCGTCGGCACGATATTCGACGTGCCCGTTCGGCGTCGGGAAATCGACGGGCTTCGCGCGTTCCGCGAGGCCCGATGTCGCTCCGATCGCGAAGCGTCCAATTCCGTCGCTGCCTTCGCGGCGCGTGATCGCAGTGAGGTGCGTCTCGATCTCGGTCGTGGTGAGGTTGGCGAGTGAGTTCGCGGCCTGCGCGTGGAGCGCGGCAGCGGTCGCGGGCCGCGCGTTTGCTATCGCCGTTGCCGCCGTGAGGCTCGCGTCGACGAACGCCGAGCGGACCTCG
>JAABUQ010006492.1_pt1 | contig 17696 bp, 20 predicted proteins | sample 5560001 | NCBI WGS metagenome assembly JAABUQ01 (sample SAMN10711888, study PRJNA513371) | rock metagenome | isolation source: Antarctica rocks | place: Antarctica: Victoria Land, Finger Mt nord | collected 2015-12-18
ACACGATGATCCCGTGGGGCGTCGGCCCCTCGGTCGACACGACGGAGCCGGCCGAGGCCGGGCGTCGGATGTGCCGGCGGACGGGAGGATGGTCGGTTGCGAATCACGTTCCATGGCGCGGCCCGGCAAGTCACGGGCAGCGCCCACCTTCTGGAGATCGGTCCCTACCGGATCCTGCTCGACTGCGGCCTGTATGATTCCGATCGGGTCGACCCGCTGAGCCCCAACCGGAGTTTCCACTTCGAGCCCCGCGACCTCGACGCCGTGATCGTCTCGCACGCCCACAACGACCACATCGGCCGCCTCCCCTGCCTGGTCCGGGCCGGCTATCGCGGGCCGATCCACGTCACCCGGGCCACCGCCGACATTACCAGCGTCATGCTCCGCGACAGCGCCCGGATCCAGCGCGAGGATGCCCGCAACGGCTCGTTCCGGTCGTCGAGCAGCGGCAAGGAGCCGCCCAAGGAGCCGATCGAGCCCCTCTTCGAGCTGACCGACGTCGAGTGGGTCGTCGAGCAATTCCACCGCCTGCCCTACGACGAGGCGACCGAGATCCTCCCCGGGGTCAAGCTGACGTACAAGGACGCCGGCCACATCCTGGGCTCGGCGATCTCGATCATCGATTTCGTCGAAGGTGGGCAGGACCGCCGGTTCGTCTTCACCGGCGACCTCGGCCGGCGGAACATGGGCCTGCTGCCCGACCCGACGCCGGTCCGGAACATCGACATCCTCGTCTCCGAGAGCACCTACGGCGCCAAGGAGCTCGACCCCTACGACAAGCTCATCAAGCAGCTCCACGCCATCGTCGCGCGGGCCATCCGGCTCCAGTCCCGGGTGGTGATCCCGGCGTTCAGCCTGGGCCGGACCCAGCGGATGGTGTATTGCCTCCAGGAGCTCTTCGCGGTCCACAAGGTCCGGCCGATCCCGGTCTACGTCGACAGCCCCTTGGCCCTCCGCCTGACCGACATCCACCGCGAGTTCCCCGAGGCCTACACCCCCGACGCCCGCCGGCTGATGGACAAGGACCCGCGCTACTTCGGGTCCAAGTATGTCGATTTCTGCGAGACCTGGGACGACTCGCGCCGGCTCAACTACCAGCCCGGCCCGATGGTCGTGATCGCCTCGTCGGGGATGTGCGAGGCGGGCCGGATCCGCCACCACCTCAAGCATGCCGTGGACAACCCCGACAACGCGATCGTGATCGTCAGCTACCAGGCCGAGAAGACCCTGGGCCGGCAGATCGCCGACGGCGTCGAGCGGGTGATGCTGATGGACCAGTGGCACGAGCTGAACGCCGCGGTCTACGTCCTCGACGGCTTCTCCGGCCACGCCGACCGCAACGACCTGGCCTGGTGGTTCGACCAGACCGGCGGCGGGATCGGCAAAGGCTTCCTCGTCCACGGCGAGCCCGACAGCCTCACCGCCCTGGCCCCGGTCCTCCAGCCCTACGTCGACACCCCGGTCATCATCCCCGAGCGGCACGAATCCTTCGAGGTCTGACCGGAGCCCCGCCCCCCATGTCGGTCATCCCCTACCGGAGCCCCGACGACCCCGCCTTCGTCGTCTTCGACCGGGCCCGCTTCCGCGTCGACCACGCGATCTTCTTCCTCCGGCCCGCCCCCTTGAGGCGGGAGATCGAGGCGATCCTCGGGGCCCGAGCCGGCTGGAACCTCGAAGCCGCCGGCCTCCTCGCCGAGGACAAGCGGCTCCGGGCCTGCCTGGAGTGGCTCGAAACCGTCGCCGAAGCCGGCGACGACGTCGTCGCCCCCCGCCTCGAACACGAGGCCGCCATCGACGTCGTCGCCGGCCCCCTCATCGCCGAAGGGGAATTCGAGCGCGCCGCCTGCCCGGCCTGCGACTCCCTCTACGTCCCCGATCGGATCGCCCGCGAGCCCTGGGAAGCGGCCGAGGATGGTGTCACCGTCCGGGGGCATCGCTCGGTCTGCCCCCAGGGGCACGTCATCCACGCCTCGACCGACCTCGTGGACGTCCCCGACCTCGAAGGTCCCGAAGCCTAGCCGCCGGCCTTCGGGCCGAAGCCGCCGGCCAGGTCGGCGATGAACTGGCCGACCTCGCGGATCAGCTCCCCTTCGGGCCGGCCTTGAGCCCCCTCCAGCCTCCGGACCAAGGCGCTGCCGACGATCAGGCCGTCGGCGACCGGGGCCAGGTCGCGGACCTGATCCGGTGTGCCGATCCCGAAGCCGATGCAGATCGGCAAGTCCGTCCGCGACCGGAGCCACGCCACGTTCGCCGCCAACTCCGGCGGCAGGCTCCGGCGCTCCCCGGTGATCCCCGCGACCGAGACATAATAGATGAAGCCCGTCGTCGATCGGGCGATGGCGAGAGCCCGGTCCCGAGGCGTCGTCGGCGTGATCAACTGGATCAGCTTGAGCCCGGCACCTTCGGCGAGCCTCCCGAGCGACTCCGACTCCTCGACCGGCAAGTCGGGCACGATCAGGCCGTCGAAGCCCGACCCCCGGGCATCCCCGAGGAAGCGGTCGACCCCCCGGCGATGAATGATCGCGAACGAGACCATCGCCACCATCGGCGTCGCGTCATATTTGAATCGGATAGCCCTTATCGCCTCGAAGATCCCGTCGAGCTTGACCCCGCCCCGGAGAGCCCGGTTGTAGCTCGCGGCGATCACCGGCCCGTCGGCGATGGGGTCCGAGTACGGGATGCCGACCTCGATCATGTCCGCCCCCCGCCGGACCATCTCGGCGATCAAGGCGGAGGTGGTCGCGAGGTCCGGATCCCCGGCCGTCAAGAACGGCATCAGGGCCTTCCGGCCCTCGCGAGCCAGGCGGACGAACAGGGCATCGATGCGGTTCATGGGCGTCCGGATGGGCGGGGTCGAGGAGGATCAAGCCGTCTGGCGATACTGCCCGCGCGAAAGGAGTTTGGCGAATGCCACGACGTTCAACGAAACAGGGGTCGCCGGGACCGTGGGCGGCGATCCGAGATCGGATTTGCGGTTGCCGAGCAATAGCCACTTCGCGATCGAAATCCACCCCGTGAGGGTTTCCAGGGCGAGGTATCGCGCGAGCCGCATCGATACCTTCCAGATCGCCATGTTCAATTCGGGCGGTCTGGGGCTAGGATCGAGGAACAGCTCGAAGAATGGCTCGGCGCCAGGCCCGAGGAAGCCGGCGAGATCGACCCCGGGCACCCGCGAGATCGGGCCGATGACGGCCGGCGAGAGCAACGGCGCGTCCTCGATCAATTCTTCGAGGGAATCGAGGAATCGACGACCATCCTGGTCGAGTTCCATGCCGCGATCTTTCAAAGTCGCGGTGAACATATCGCCGATCTTTTCGAGGTCCATCTGAAGGAAGGTGACGCGAACCGAACACCAGTATGCATAGGAAATCGTGGCCGATAATCCGAAGCAGCCGAGAATCAATTGCAAATTCGGGTTCATGTTCCATCCTCGGGTTGGTCAGCCTCGTCGCCCGTTGCCGGCGGTCGCCGGGCCACTTCGCGTTTGAGCCGTCGCCTCGTCTCGATGGCGAGCAAGATCGGCCCGCTCAGTGAGGTGAGAATCGCGAGGCCGAAGACGAGCCAGGCGGGCTTGTCCAGCAACCGGACCGCAGCCCAGGCGACGGTCGCGAGCGAGCCGAAGAACGTCGCGAGGACACCCGAGCCGAGGAAGCGTTGAGTTCTGCCGTTTTCGATGATCCGGAGTTTATCCAGCTCGAAGTTGAGCCGGAGCTTCTCAAGTTTCAACTCATCCGAATCGCCCGCTCTTAGCCTTGCCATTTCAAATTGGCTCTCCCCGGAGCCGGGCGACCTCGTAGGCGTCCTTATCGCCCCGGCCGGAGAGGCAGATCACCAGGTTCTTGCCGGGGCCGAGACGGGCGGCCTCCTTGAAGGCTTGGGCGACGGCGTGGCTGGTCTCCAGCGCGGGGAGGATCCCCTCGCGGCGGGCCATGTGGCCGTAGGCGTCGAGGGCCTCGGCGTCGGTGACGGCCTGGTAGCGGACCCGGCCGGCGTCCTTCCAGTAGCTGTGCTCGGGGCCGACGCCGGGGTAGTCGAGGCCGGCGGAGATCGAGTGGACGTCGTCGGTCTGGCCGTCGTCGTCCTGGAGGACGTAGCTGAAGCTGCCGTGGAGGACCCCGGGCCGCCCTTGGGTCAGGCTGGAGGCGTGGTCGCCCGAGATGGGCCCCCGGCCGCCGGCCTCGGCGCCGATCAGCTCGACGGATTCGTCCTCGATGAACGGGTAGAAGATCCCGGCGGCGTTGGAGCCCCCGCCGACGCAGGCGACGACGGCGTCGGGCAGGCGGCCGGTCCGTTGGAGCATCTGGGCCCGGGTTTCTCGGCCGATGACGGCCTGGAAGTCGCGGACGATCATCGGGAACGGGTGGGGGCCGACCACGCTGCCGATCGTGTAATGGGTCTGCTCGGAGGAGCCCATCCAGTCGCGCATGGCCTCGTTGGTGGCGTCGCGGAGGGTCCGGGAGCCGGAGGTCACGCTCACGACGGTCGCGCCCATCGTCTTCATGTTGAAGACGTTGAGCTTCTGGCGGCGGATGTCTTCCTCGCCCATGTAGATCGTGCATTCGAGGCCGAAGAGGGCGCAGGCGGTGGCCGTGGCCACCCCGTGCTGGCCGGCGCCGGTCTCGGCGATCACCCGGGTCTTGCCCATCCGCTGGGCGATCATGACCTGGCCCAAGGCGTTGTTGATCTTGTGGGCGCCGGTGTGGTTCAGGTCTTCGCGCTTGAGGTAGATCGCGGCCCCGCCGACCATCGCGGTCAGCCGCTCGGCCAGGAAGAGGCGGGAAGGCCGGCCGACGTAGTCGGCCAGCAGGCCGTCGAGCTTGGCGACGAACTCGGGGTCGCGGCGGGCCCGGTCGTACTCGTCGGCCAGCTTGTTGAGGGCATCCATCAAGGTTTCGGGGACGAATCGGCCGCCGAAGGCCCCGAAGCGCCCGAGGGAGTCGGGCAAGGCGGCGTGGGCTCGGCCGGTGTCGGTCGTGGCGGACATGGCGGCGGCGATCCTTCGGTGTCATTGGGGAGGCGGCGATCGGATCATTGTCCCGACCGCTCCTCGCCTCGGTCAAGAGACCGGACCGATCGCCGATCCCGCTTCAATTCGAGGCACCGTCCGAAGCCCCGGCGACGCTCGCCCCGGCCTCGGCCTGATCGCCGTAGAAGGGGAAGAACTGCTGGCCGGCGAGGAAGTCCGCCATCGCCTTGCGGGCCGCGAAAATCTGGTCCTGGAAGAAGGCGAATTGCTCGACGAAATCGCGGCGCCGTTCGGGCGTCCAGGTCGAGATGTCCTGATAGGTCCGCCGACCGGGCTGGCCGTTGGGGAAGCTCCAGAGTCGCTTGATGTTCCGGCCGAGCTCCTCGTCCTCGAACATCAGCTTGCGGGCGTACTGCCGAGCCTTCATCTTCTTGGCGAACGCGATCAGATCGGCGTCGGACCCGTAGCCATCATGATCGTCGATCCACTTCACGATCGAGCCCGTGGTGAGTTCTTGGGCTTGGTCGGCCTCGCAGAGTTCTTTCAGGCTCGCCACGATCTCGGCGGGTCCCATCGGCATGACGCTTCCCCTTCGGCTCTCGACGAGGCTGGCCCGTCGGGTCTCGACGGCCGACCTCCGCTCGCTCCAGCCCTCCAATCTACAAGACGCCTGAACCCGCGTCGACGGTCCACTCCACGTTTGTTCCACCTGTACTTCGGTTCGACCGGCGCGACCGGCAAAGTCGCGCCCGGTCCCGGCCGGTTGACGGTCGCCAAGGGGCGGGTTAGCTTCGGGTCGTTCCCCAACCGGAAAGACTTGAGGATGCCTCCATGCCGCGCACCACCGTCCTGGCCGCCTGCGCCGCCCTCGTGCTGGTCGGCGCCTCGCCCGACCCCGAGGAGGGCTTCATCGCGCTGTTCAACGGGGTCGACCTCCAGGGTTGGAAGGTCCCCGAGGGGGACAACGGCCACTGGAAGGTCGCGGGCGGCGTGATCGACTACGACGCCCGGAGCGAGGCCAAGGGCTCGAAGAACCTGGTCTCGGAGCGCGAGTACGGCAACTTCGTGCTCAAGCTCGACTGGCGGATCAAGGCGACCCCCTTCATCAACCGAGGGATCCCCTACATCCTGCCCGACGGCAGCCATGCCCGGGGGGTGGACGGCAAGGAACTCAGGCTGGAGCTGCCCGACAGCGACTCGGGCGTCTACCTCCGCGACCTCGAGACGGGCAAGAGCCAGGTGAATATCTGGTGCTGGCCGATCGGCTCGGGCGAGGTCTACGGCTACCGGACCGACCCCGAGATGTCGCCCGAGGTCCGGGCCGGCGTCACCCCCAAGCACCAGGCGGACCGGCCGGTCGGCGAGTGGAACTCGTTCGCGATCACGCTCGTCGAGGATCGCCTGACGGTGGTCCTCAACGGGATCACCGTGATCGAGGGCGCCCAGTTGCCCGGGATCCCCGAGCGCGGGCCGATCGCGTTCCAGCACCACGGCGGGTTCAAGGACGGCGCCTATTTCGGCAACCCCAGCCTGGTCCAGTTCCGCAACGTCCGGATCAAGCCTCTCAAGGATGAGTAACGCCCGATGGGCGTCTATCGGCGGCGGACCGCCAGATTTCATCGACGTATCCGACGGAACGGCCACTTCGAAATCTTTGGAAAACCTGCTTGCTTGGACGACCCTGGACGCGGTGGATTCGCCGATGAGGTGTGGCTTCGGAGCACGAAAGATCCACCTTGCAAAGGCTCCATCCCCCATGACCAAGAGATCGATCTTATTCCTGGCCGGTTCGATCCTCCTGGTCTTCGCGGGGATCGCGCGGTGGCGGAGCAACCAGCCCGAGACGCCCGGTCGGCTCGTCCCCGAGAACGCATCGATCGTCTGGCATGGGCCGAGCCAACCCGGACAAGGGAAAGGCCAAGATCCGGTTCGCGCTCGATAACGTGGGCCGGACTCCGGTCCGGATCATCTCGACGATCCCGGGCTGCGGGTGCATGACTCCGTCGTTCGACCCGGCACCTACCCCGCCGGGAGGGCGGACTTATCTCGATGCGGAAGCGTCCTACTTCCCGGTCGGCGAGCGGCGAGTCCCGATCGTGGTGGATACGGACTCGACCACCGTGCCGAGATTCGAGCTGTCAATCCTCCTCATCGGTGGCGGCACCCCTCCTTTCCTGCTGAAGGCGGATGGCAATCTCAGCTACCTGGGCGGGTTCGATCCCCATGAGACGCAGGACCTGCTCGTCCACGCCATCGAGCCGGAAGGTCGATCGAAAACGCCGACCTTCCAGGGCGTCCCGAATTTCCTCCAGATCGAACCGGGCGAGGTCACGCAGGTCCCGTATGTGCTCCCCGGCACATTCAACCGCTCGTACAAGTTCCGAGTCAGGTTTACCTCGCCTCCGCCCGAAAATCCCTGCCAGGGCGAGTTCTTCGTCGTCGATCCTTGGAATCCGGCGCGGAAAGATCCTGTCAAGTTCCTGGCGACCTTCACGCCGCCCGTGCGATCGGTCCCCGCTCTCGTCTTGCTGAGAGCAACACCGAGCGACGGTGCGCCCACGCGCCGATTTTCGATCGTTTCCAAGACGCCGCTCGAAGACACCAGGGCGAACGCCGAGGGTGGCGGGGGCTCAATCGTGCGGATCTCGCCCGATCGCATCGGTGGCCCCTCGAAGGCAGCCAGATTTGAAGTGAGCCTGGACCCGTCCTACTCTCTCCCCACCGAGAAGGCCGAGTTTCAGGTGGTCGTCACCTGGTCCGGAGGTGGTCGCCTTTCCGTGCCGGTGGTCGTGATCCGATGAATTCCACATGGGGGACCGCGATGCGACAAGCTCATGGACCGCGACGGCGGGGGTTGCCGCTGATCGAGTTGCTCGTGGTCGCCGCGATCCTCTCGATCCTGATCGGGTTGTTGCTCCCGGCGGTCCAGTCGGCCCGCGAGGCGGCCCGGCGGGCTCGCTGCCGCGACAACCTCCGCCAACTGGCGTTGGCGTTGCACGGCTTCGAGGGCTCGAATGGGGGCTTCCCGCCGATCTCCTACTCGGTGCTCGTCGATCAAGATCAGGGCAAACACGTCTCTTCACCGCATGATTACTCGATCCAGGTGATGTTGCTTCCGTATCTCGAACAGGTCCCGCTCGCCAACGGCCTCAACCTCGCGCTCACGACCAATGACCGCCCGCCGGGCAACCCCGGGAACACGACGGCCGCCGGCGCCACGGTCGCGACGTTCCTTTGCCCGTCGGACCCCTTCGCCGGCGTATCGCCCGGTGGATCGACATCCTACCGGGCCAACGTCGGGACGTGCGTCGCTTGCACCGGCCAGCAATCCTGGGATGGCTGTTTCTTGGTGAGGATCGGCCCGACGGCCGCGATCACCGACGGCCTCTCGAACACCCTGGCCTTCTCCGAGAAGCCGGTCGGGACCGAGGGGGGCCTCGGCCCGTACTCGCCCTTTCGCGACTGGTTCGAATACCCGCCCGGCTACGCGGCCAACCCGTCGAGCGACGCTTGGGCGGTGATCTGCGCCGATTCGGACGAATCGGTCCGGTACTACGCGCGGGGCGAGCTCCTGCCCTCGGGTCGGTCGTGGCAAACCGCGGGGGCAATCTTCACGGCGTTCTTCACCAGCGTCCCCCCCGGTTCGACCGTCCCCGATTGCGGGACGTTGAGTGGCGGCGGTCAAGGGATCTTCGCGGCGCGGAGCTACCATCGCGGCGGCGTGAACGCCGCGATGGCCGACGGGTCGGTCCGGTGGGTCGGCACCGGGATCGTGGCCCCGGTCTGGCGTGCCCTAGGTACGCGAGCCGGGAACGAAGTCGTCGCGGAGTGAACCCGCAGCGAACGGTTCGAGTTTTATCGAGGGGATCGTCAAATGAGCACGCGAGCGACCTGGAAGAGCCTCCTGCCCTGGCCCGCGTTCGGGTTGGCCCTGACCATCATCGGCCTGGCGATCTTCCACGCCCGAGCCCAATATCCTGGCATGCGCAGCACCGGGACTTGCCGGGACACCGGGAGCGCGGCCTGCTTCGCCTGCGATCCCGACAACTTCCGGTGCATCAACGGGGAAAAGGCGCCCTCCGGGTACACGGCCGATCAGACCTGCGACCAGAAGAGTAACTTCTCCTGCTCGACCGCATCCTACGATTGCGGCACGGCGGTTGATTGCCGGACCAACAACTCCGTCGATAGTTGTGGTCCCGGCGTGGGTTGCTCCAACGGTGTCCTCACGATGTGACCGGGACAGAAGCCGCCCGCTCCGCCCTCGTCACGATCGGGCTTTCGTGGCCGGCGAGGCGAGGCACGATCGGGCGGCCCCTCCATTCGTTGGGCCACCGGAATTCGTTTCGAGTCTCCGATTGGATTCGTCCGGGGAGGATTTGGCCATGCCCGATCGCCAATCGCTGAACGCCGACCGCTTGCACCAGGAGATGAGTTCCTGGCACTCCATCGAGATCAACGTCCACCAGGACAAGACCCCGCAAAATGTCCCCGCCAGGTTCCGAGATCCCTTCGTGAAGGTCGACGAACATTACATCGAAACCGCAGTCGGCGAGCGGTTGTTCGACCAGGCGATCACCTCGCGCTCTGGCAAGGTGAAGCGTCATGTCAACTACTCCGACGGGGAACGCTGCGCGAACCTCTTCTATTGACGCCTCGGGTTCGAAGCAGCGTCAGATCGACATCGTCAACCAATTTGGCGACGAGCATCAGCTCGGATCGACGTATCGGCCGGAACCGCTCTACTTCTATTTCGTCGGCAAGGCCCCGATCCACGAGGCGCTCCGCGGCGCCCGGCCGCTCGGCGATGGGCGGGCGATGGACCGTGCCTGCGACCTGTACCTCTTCCCGAACACGAAGTTGGCCGAGGCGCCGCTCGACGCGGTGTATTACCTCGACCAAGAAACCTCGACGCCGCTGAAGGTCGAATACTACTTGGCCGGCCAGGATCGGACTGCCGCGAAGCCGATCCGGATCTGGGAGGCCAAGACCCTCGATCGGATCGAAGGTGATCGCTATTTTCCGCTCCGATCCGAGGGGCGTTTCTTCACGGAAACCCCCTCGGGGATGGCGCCAGCCGGGACCAATACGATCATCGTCGACGCGATCCACTACGACCGCGAATTCGGCCCGAAGACGTTCTGGCCGACCTACGAGCCCGGCGTCCTGGTCAACGACGCGCTCAAGAAGACGACCGCCCGGGTTCCCGGGCCCGTGGCGACACCCAAACCCGCCCTCGCGGCGGGATCGACCGGGAAGACGGCCGAGGCCGCGCGGGCGGTCCCGCCGTGGTCTTGGGATGCCGCGGCCTCGCCGGCCGCCCTGGGGCTGGGGGCGCTCCTGATCGTGGTGGCCCTCGCGCTCGGCCGACGTCGGCGACGTTGAGCCCGGCGACGGGGCCGACGCGAGCGGCAAGCCGCGCTCGCGGCTCGCGGCCGCCGCGCTCGCGGCCCTCCATCCCCTTCCCCCGGCCGGGCGATCCGGGGTAGCTTGGATGCAGATCCGAGGAAGGCGGGCGGCCCCAGGAGCATCCACCGACTCTTATGTGCGGCATCGCCGGCTTCGTGAATCGGGACGGCGAGGCCGCGGACCCGGCCGTCCTGGCCCGGATGACGGCGACCCTCGCCCACCGGGGTCCCGATGGCGACGGCCATTGGGTCGAAGGGCCGGTCGCCCTCGGGCATCGCCGGCTCTCGATCATTGACGTCGGCAACGGCGCCCAGCCGATGGCCAACGAGGACGGGGTGGTCCGGGTCACCTACAACGGCGAGGTCTACAACGAGCCGGCGCTTCGGGCCGAACTCCTCGCCCTCGGCCATGCTTATCGGACGAATTGCGACACCGAGAGCCTGGTCCATCTCTACGAGGAGCGCGGGGTCGAGTTCGCCGGCTGGCTCAACGGGATGTTCGCCCTGGCGATCTGGGATGCTCCCCGCCGCCGGCTGGTCCTGGCCCGCGACCGGATGGGCCAGAAGCCGCTCTACTATTGCGAGACGGCCGCCGGGTCGCTGGTCTTCGGCTCCGAGGCCAAGGCCCTGCTCGCCCATCCCGAGGTCCCTCGGCGGCTCGACCGTGGGGGGCTCGGCCGGTACCTGTTCTACGAGTACGTCCCCGGCCCGGACTCGATCTGGGAAGGGATCCGCAAGCTCCCGCCCGGCCACGTCCTGGTCCGCGAGGGGGGCGCGACGACGGTCCGGCCCTTCTGGACCTCGCCGGGCCCGGCACCTGACTCGCCACCCTTCGCCGAGGCGGCCGAGCGGTTCTGGGGCGACTTCCGCGACGTGGTCGGCCGGACCCGGCGGTCCGACGTCCCGCTGGGCGTGTTCCTCTCGGGCGGGATCGACTCGTCGAGCGTGGCCGCCGCGTTGGCGGAGTTGCAGCCGGCTCGATCGATCCGGACGTTCTCGATCGGCTTCGAGGATCCGAGCTTCGACGAGTCGGCCCACGCCCGGGCCGTCGCCCGGCACCTGGGGACGGACCACCGCGAGCGGACGTTCTCGGCCGGGTCGGTGATGGACCTCCTGCCCGAAGTCTCGGCCTGGCTCGACGAGCCGTTCGGCGACGCCTCGGTCCTGCCGACGCACCTGCTCAGCCGGTTCGCCCGCGAAGAAGTCACCGTCGTCCTCGGCGGCGACGGGGCCGACGAACTGCTGGCGGGCTATCCCACGTTCCAGGCCGAGCGGGCCTCGCGGCTGTTCCGGAGGCTCCCGGGAGTCGCTCGGACCTTGGCGACGGCGGCGGTCGGGCGGATGCCGGTCGACCACGGCAACATCAGCCTCGACTTCCGGCTCAAGCAGTTCCTCCGGGGGGCGAGCGACCCGCCCCCCCTGGCCCACCAGCGCTGGCTGGGGTCGTTCACCGGGCCCGAGATCGCCCGGGTCCTGGTCGACCCGCCGCCGATCGACGTCGAAGCCGAGCACCTCGCCCGAGCCGGGCGGCTGGCCCCCGGCCTCGACGGGTTGACCCGGTCGCTCCGGCTCTACCAGGATACGTACCTGCCCGACGACATCCTGACCAAGGTCGACCGGGCGAGCATGGCCTGCGGCCTGGAGGTCCGGGCCCCGTTCCTCGACGCCGGGCTCGTCGACTCGATCGCCGGGCTGCCGGCCTCCTACAAGTATGGCAAGGGGCGGACCAAGCGACTCCTCAAGCAGGCCGCCTCGAAGCGGCTGCCGGCGTCGATCCTGGCGCGGCCGAAGAAGGGCTTCGGGATCCCCGTGGCCCGCTGGCTCCGGGGGCCCTTGGGGCCGTTGATGGATTCGCTGCTCGACCCGAGTCGGCTCGCCCGGCAAGGGCTGTTCCGGCCCGAGGAGGTGGCCCGGAGGGTGGCCGAGCACCGATCCGGGGTCCGCGACCACCGCAAGCCGCTCTGGACGCTCCTGATGTTCCAGCTCTGGCACGACCGCTGGCTGGCCTGACCTCGGGGCGACCCGAAAGGGGATCCATCCGGATGCGTATCCTGGTCGTCTCCGACATCCACGCCAACCACGCCGCGCTCGCGGCGATCGACGAGCCGCACGACTTCTGCGTCTGCCTCGGCGACCTCGTCGACTACGGCCCCGACCCGCTCGAATGCGTCCGCTGGGCCATGAAGCACGCCCGCCACTCGATCCGGGGGAACCACGACCACGGCGCCGCCCAGCGGGTCTCGGTCCACGGGGAGACCGGCTTCCGCTACCTCACCCGCGTCACCCGCCCCTTCGTCTGGGACGCCCTCGGGCCCGAGGAGCGCCGCTACCTCCTCCAACTCCCCCTCACCTGCCGGTTCAACGTCGCCGGCCGGCGCTTCCTCCTGGTCCACGGGACCCCCCGCGACCCCCTCGACGAGTACGTGATGCGCGACCCGGAGATCTGGGCCAAGCGGGTCCAGGACTGCCAGGCGGACATCGTCCTGGTCGGCCATTCGCACGTCCAGTTCAACCTCAAGGTCGGCCATTCCGTCGTCATCAACCCCGGGAGCGTCGGCAACCCCCGCGACGGCGACCCCCGCGCCGCCTACGCGGTCATCGACGGCAACAAGGTCGAGCTGAAGCGGGTCGAGTACCCCGTCGAGGAGACGATCGCCCGCATCGAGGCCTCCCCCCTGCCCCCCCGAGCCCGGGAAATGCTCGCCGAAGCGTACCGGCTGGGCCGGATCTCCCGGGCCCTCTCCCGCCCGGGCGAGCCCGACGCCGAGGACGATCCTTGAAACCGTCTCGGACCTGGGAGTGGCGGGCGACGCCCCGTTCGGGGATGCTTTGAGCCGGCTCCGGCGGAACGACCCGGCCCAATGAACGAGGCGAAGCGGATCGATGAGCATCTTCGGCACCCACGGTTGGTCGGCGGTCGGGCTGGTGGTCGGGGGGTTGGTGCTGGCCTTGGGGGCGTGGGTCTGGGCCCTCCCCTGGATCGTCCAGCCGTTCGTCCGCCTGGTCCTGACCGTCCGGTACAACCTCCGGCGGATCGACCTGGAGAACCTGCCCAAGTCCGGCCCGGTCCTGCTGGTATCGAACCACGTCTCCTGGTTCGACGGCTTCTTCCTGGCCGCCGCCCTCCCCAGGCGCGGGACCGCCCTGGTCAACGCCGGGATGTTCCAGCTGCCCGTGATCGGCTTCCTCGCCCGCCGCTCCGGCCTGATCCCGATCCCCCACAGCGGCCCGAGGGCCCAGCGGGCGGCGATCGAGACGGCCCGCCAGGCGCTCGACGCCGGCAAGGTCCTGGGGATCTTCCCCGAAGGCCAGCTCACCCGGAACGGCCTGACCGCCCCGTTCCACCGGGGGGTCGAGCTGGTCCTCTCCGGCCGCGACGAGGTCCCGGTCGTCCCGGTCTTCCTCGACAACGTCTGGGGGAGCATCTTCAGCTTCTCCGGCGGCAAATTCTTCCGGAAGCGCCCCAAAGGCTGGCGGAGGACGATCGTGATCGCCTTCGGCTCGCCGCTCAAAGGCCCGTTGACCATCTTCCAGGTCCGTCAGGCGGTCCTCGCCGCGGGCGTCCGGGCGTTCGAGTCGAGGCCCGGCGGAGTCCCGCCCCTCGACACCATCGACCCCGCCTTGCCCCACTTCGACCACCCGACCCTCGGCCCCCTGACCGGCTCGACCGCCGACGTCACCCTCGACAACTCGACCCAGGTCGGCCACAAGGACGGCACGGTCGGCCTGCCCCTGCCCGGAGTCGCGATCCGGGCCGTCGATGAAGCGGGGAAGTCCCGACCCGCCGAGGCGGAAGGGGTGCTTCAGGCGCTCTTGCCCGGTCGTGCCGGTTGGGTTGGCCTTGGCAATCGCGGCCAGGTGGGCCGAGATGGCTTCATCACCCTAACCGGGACGGCGCCGGCGCCAAACGAACCCAAACCCGCCGGGCCCGAGGTCACTCCGACCCCTTCTCCTTGACGACCGCCGGAGCCCCCGCGACCGCCTTGGTCGGGGTGGTGGTCGTCGCCTTCGAGGTCGCTCCCGCCCTGGCCTTGGCCTTCTTGGCCGCTTTGTAAGGAGTCGGAGCCGGGCGGGTGGTCGAAGCTTGGGCGGCCTTGGCGGCTTCGGGGTGCTTCTTGAGGTAATCCTGGTTGGCCTTCTGCTGCTTGGCGAGCTGGGCCATGTACTGCTGCTGTTGCTGCATCATCAGCTTTTCGGCCCGGATCTCCTGGGCGGCGGAAGGGTCGCCGCCGGCCGCCATCATCTCCTGCATGCTGAAGGAGCCGAACGGCGTGTTGACGTTGCCCGACCGGTGCCGCTGGGCCTCGGCCTTCGAGGGGGCCAGGGCAAGGACCGCCAAGATCGCGAACAAGCCCACCATCGCCTTCATCGTCGTCGCCCCCGCAATAGGTCGTTCATCGAGCCCCGAAGTCCGCCCCGCTCGGGGACGGCCTGCACTCCCCATTGAACCGGTCGATCCGCCCCGGGTAGCGACCCGACCGGAGACCAAAGGCGCCGGAAAAAACGAACCCAACGCCCGCCCTCCCCAGGATCGACATCCCGAGACCCGTCCTCCCCCTCGGCGAAACGAACCCAATGGCCCCCGGAGCCTCCCTGCGCGAAACGGACCCAACGACCTGTGGAAGACCGCCCGGCGCGAAACGGACCCAACGATCCCGGACCGTTCGGGATTTGTTCGATGGTCTCCTGGTGTACCCGGGCTGATACTGGACGATGAAGGATGTCGGACGCTGCCTGACCGGCCATCGGCTGCCTCGGTACGATCATTGAGGATCGGGGTCGGATCGTCCGCGGCGGCGCCCGCGACCGAGCAAAGGGTTCGCCACGGGTCCACCCGTCATATTCCGCCGATCGGGGTCCGATCGATCAGCGTTTTCGGGGAATTCCGAAGGATCGGATGACCCGAAGGACGTGGGTGTGGGCGATGTTCCAGGCCAGGTTCAGGCCGGTGGCCAGCGTCCGCCCCAGTTCGAGCGGATCGCGACCGTGCTCGTTCGGCTGCACGACCGGCTTCTCGCCGATCCACCATCCCGTGGCGGCGACCATCTCTCGACGCTTCAGGACGATCACGAAGCTTTGGCCGGCAATCCCGGCGTCAAACTCCTTGAGCCGGTCCATGAGATCGTCAGAAGGAGAACAGATGATCAACCGGTCGCCAACCAGCTTGTAAATTCCTCGGGTCGTCCTGTTCCTTCCCGTCCCGACCGGGCGGCGGATCGGGTCGATTTCCTTGGGGGTTTTGTCGGGATCGAGCTTGAACGCGACCCAACCATCCTTCGCCGGGTTGTAATGTGTGAATTTCGTTCCTTGGATGGTCCAGGTGGGATAATCGTCCGGCTGTAATGGATCTTTCAGGTCGCTGGTTTGCCCGTGGAACTGACCGGACACGAGCTTCCATTCCCCTTCGAGCTTCTTCGCCTCGGCCGAGGCGGGGTCATCCGCCCAAGCTGATTGGAACAGACCGGACCCTGCGAGCAAGATCAAGGCCCGGATTGGACGCATCGGATGGGCTCCTCTTTTGAATACGTTCCGCTTTGGCTCGAGCCAAAGGGCACGCCCGCTTGAACACCCGGCCGTCCGGCCCGAGACCGGCCGTGGGTCAGGCGAGGTTCGAGGAGGAAGCGGCGAGAAGCCGCGGTACCTCGGATTCCGCCACCGCCACGGGCACGAATCGGGCGGCGGGATAAAGATAGTCTTCGCCCGAGTCGTCGACGACCCGCAGCAGGTCTTCGGAGGCCGCCGCGTCGTCGGGCAATAATCGGTACAGCATGCCCACGGAAAGGTCGTCGCAACCGTCATTGGCCACGCAGACGGCGAACCTCGGCTGGGTCGTGGTTTCGTGCATGAGATCAGTCCAGGAGTCGTTTGATCTTCATCTTTCGCCTGCCGACGCCGTGGGCCTCGTACCAGTGGATTTCCGCGCGACGGATGCTGTCGTTGGCCAGGCGAACCGTGGCCGTGCCTTTGAGCTTCCGCCAACGACGGCCTCCATACCGGGCCTTGAGGTCGGCGTTCTCGCGGATCCAGAGATTGACCGCGATCGTCTCGATGTCGGATGGATCGCCGATTAGCTCGAAGTCCAGCCTCGCAACGCTACCGCGCCGGACCAGGCGCGGCAAGGGGTGCCCTGGACCTCATCGGGTCGAGGGGCCGGCCAAGTTCAAAGCCCGCCGCCGAGGAGGTCCCGGGTGGTGGGCAGGTACTTCTCGGGCGAGGCGGTGTTGACCAGGACCACGCGGTCGCCGGGGTGGATCATCCCGAGGTCGGCGAGTTGGGGCATCGCGGCGAGGGTGGCGGCCCCCTCGGGCGACCAGGCGAACCGGCGGTCGGCCCACTCGGCCCGGATGGTGTCCCGGATGGCGGCATCGGGGACGGCGAGGGCGCAGCCGCCGGACTCGCGGATGATCCGCAGGACGTTGATGTGTCCGACGTTGCGGGCCACGTTGAGGCCGGTGGCGAACGTCCGCCCGGCCTCGAGCGGGGTGATGTCGGCGGCGCCGGCGAGGAAGGCCCGGACGATCGGGGCGGTGGCGTCGGACTGGATCGAGACCATCCTCGGCCGCTTGGAGGAGACCAGGCCGAGGGCCTCGAGCTCGTCGAACGCCTTGGCCATGCCGACCACGCCGGTCCCGCCGCCGGTCGGGTAGAGGATCACGTCGGGCAGGCTCCAGGTCCGCGAGGCGAGGCGAGCCCCCCGGGGCTCGGCCATCTCCAGGCCCAGGGTCTTCTTGCCCTCGGTCCGCCAGCCGGGCTCCTGGAACGTCGCGACGCTGAAGTATCCCCGGGGGACGTAATGCTCGCGGACCCTCGCCGCGCAATCGACGATCGTGCCTTCGACCAGGTCGAGCGTGACCCGGTCGGGGTGCAACCGGGCCAGGGCGGCGACGTTGCCGAGGACGGGCCGGTCGGTGTCGGGCGACATCACCACGGCCACCTCGATCCCGGCCGCGACGGCGTAGGTGGCCAGCGAGTCCCCCGCGTTCCCCTGCGTCGGCACCGCGAGCCTGGTCAATCCCAAGGCCCGGGCCATCGACGCGGTCATCGCCATCCCCCGGTCCTTGAACGAGAGCGTCGGGTTGGCACCGAAGCCGGGGTGAGGCCGCCCCTCGTCCTTGACCTCGAACCGGGCCCCCAGCCGCTCGGCCCAGGGATGGGGGTAATCGAGGTGCGGCGTGTACCCTTCGCCCAAGGCGACGACCGACCGGCGATCCTCCGGGTCCGCCACGTCGAGCGGCAGCAGGCCGCCGAACCGCCAGAGGTCGAGCCTCGACGGATCCCAGCCGCCGTCCGGCCCCCGCTCGGATCGGAGCCGATCGATGTCC
>JAABUQ010006493.1_pt1 | contig 17693 bp, 19 predicted proteins | sample 5560001 | NCBI WGS metagenome assembly JAABUQ01 (sample SAMN10711888, study PRJNA513371) | rock metagenome | isolation source: Antarctica rocks | place: Antarctica: Victoria Land, Finger Mt nord | collected 2015-12-18
CGCTGTGATCGGCTTCGGAGGGGAACCAGGAGGCTTTGCCCAGCTGCGGTCCGCGCCGGCCGATACGCATGTCAGCCCGAGCGCGCCCTGCAGGACGAAGCGACGTCCGATTATCGTCTTTCCAGCCATTGTACTCGCCATCTCTGGTTTCCCCATAATTGTTTCTTATTGTTGACGAGGCGTACGACGTCGATCGGCATCGTAACTGCCGAAGCGTGCCGTTGCCCGCATGTCGGAAGACGATCGCGCTTCACAACAAAACCATCATGCGCGTGCTTGCAGGTTCGGCATAGCTATTTATCGTGGTCGGCGCCGTATACGTTCCGGACAGCAGGATCAGCATCTCCCGCCGCGACGTGAACGTTTCAATCTTTTACTGCTTCACGAATCGAGGTCTCGATGACCCGTGCGGACACGGCGTCGCCGATCGAGGTGGACGAGGCGAGCTCCGGCCGCCTGCTCGCGGTCAACGTGCGCGAGCTCTTTTTCGTACCGCAGGCGGTAGCCCGACACATGATGGCGAGGGGATGTTGCGGGTCAATCATCGACTTGGCCTCGCAGTCTAGTGGTCAAAATCACACGCTTGGTACCCGCCAGAGGAGCGGCATAAATCGACCGAAGTCGGCCGATACGATCAGGTTTCGCTGCTCCCGATTCCGGTCGTTCAACCGAGCTGGAAGCTCCCGGAAGCGTTCCCAGCGTCCACTTGCCTCGGCGCGGCGCTCAGCTTCCCAATTGGGGGAGAGGATGAACGGGGAACGTCGGAAAGATGGAGGGATCGCCGCCCGCACGCTGCGACCGGGGCAGCCAAAGCGACAAGTTCAGGCTCGTCCTGTCGAACAACGAGCGAACGGCGATCTGGCTAGGGAAACGGCTTGCAAGCGACTCCGCATGTTCGAGAGCAGCCAACGATCGGGAGGCGCGTTCCGCTTCATTGCTCCCCGACAGTTGCGTCGCTACCGTCAGAAGGCCGATCTGCCGTGCGTCCGGCTGGATCAGCAGCCAGACGCTGGCACGCCCCCCTTCCCGGGCTGCGTCGCGGATGGCCGGCCAAGCCGCTTCCAAAGCCGTCATGGCTGTTTCCGCCTCATAGGCGAAACGTTCGAAGCGGCTCACGTAGTGCGTGGCCAGAGGCGTGAAGTCGTGGGCGCCGACGACGTGCCAGGCGCGCTTGTCGATATTGCTGAAGAAGGGACGGTTCCAGAACTTGGTGCCGGGCTCGAACTCCAGTTCCTCGGACGTGAACCTCATATAGTCGAGAACATCGTCCCACGTCTCGAACAGGTAGCGGCCGCCGATCTGGTGGGCGCCGGTCGCAGGATCGAAGCGCAGGGGGACGTATTTGCTGCGCATGCCGCGACGGACGTCCATGCGGCGGCGATCGGTATCGACCTTGGAGACAAGGCGAGGAAGCGGGATGTCCGCGGCGACGTCGAAGTCGGCGATGAACGCCGCCTGACATGCGATCGGACCGGTTTCGTAGCCTGCTACATTCATTGCGCTTCCTCGTAGGTCTTTTCGCGAAGGCCGGTGCCGCTGCCGCCCGATCCTATGCATCATGGAGGGCCGCATTAGGCGTCGCTTCGCATCCGGGAGAATACCGCTCTACAATCCCCACCATAGGCTGGTTATCGGGGAAATTGGTTCCCCACAGTCGGGACGACGGGGGGTAATACTTGCAGGAGAAGGTGGACCTAGGCGCCATCAGGGCCTTTGTGGCAGTGGCACAGGCGGGTGGGTTTTCGTCAGGCGCGAGAGCAGTGGAGCTGACGCGGTCGGCGGCGGGCAAGGCGCTGGTGCGCCTGGAAGAGCGGCTCGGAACGCGGCTGCTCCACCGCACGACGCGCAGCGTCGCGCTTACCGCCGATGGACAGGCCTTCTATGAACGTTGCCGCCAGATCCTGACCGATTTGGAGGAGGCTGAGGCGGAGATTCGCCAGAATTCTCCGGAGCCGCGAGGATTGCTGCGCCTGACCGTGCCGGACAGCTTCGGTCGCCAGCATGTTCTCCCGATCCTCGGTGCCTATCTGAAGGCCTGGCCGGCGCTGGTGGCGGAGGTGAGCATCACCGATCGTGTCGCGGACCTGGTGGAGGAGGGGTACGACCTCGCGGTGCGCTGCGGCGGGCCGCTGCAGGACACGCGCCTGATCGCGCGCGTCATCGCCCGTTCGCACGCGGTGCTCTGCGCCGCGCCCGCTTATCTGGCCAACCGCGGCGAGCCGCTTACGGCTGACGACCTCCTGCCGCACAGCCGCATCACCCTCGGCGATCGAAACGGCGCACGCCCCTGGCTGTTGATACCACCCCATCGTGACACCCTGCGCATTACCGCTGCGGGGCGGTTGCATCTGGATAGCGGAGAGGCGGTGCGGCAGGCCGTGTTGGCCGGTTTCGGCGTCGCCTACCTGCCGATTTTTCTGGTCGGCTCTGACATCGCCGCTGGACGTCTCCGCGTTCTTCTTGCTGACCATAAAACCGAAGAGGTGATCGTGCGCGCCCTCTATCCCAGCCGTCGCCATCTCTCCAGCAAGGTCAGAATGCTGGTTGATCGCCTCGCAACGGAGCTGAACGATCTCGAAGATTGAGCTTGGCGAAGGTCATGCGAACACTGGGCCTTCCTGCGAGTCCGCTTTCGGCACGACCATACCTGGAAGCAGCCGTTCCGTTTTCCACCAGACCCGGTCGCTCGCGATTGATCGCCCACAGGTACAAAGCGTGTGATTTTGACCACTAGCCGGCGCTTCGAAGGGCCCTCATCGGTTCATGCCACGACCAGGGCGGTCATCAGCATCACCCGGTCGGCGGCGCTGGCGCGGCTCAGCCAGGACGCTGCGCGACGGGCGGCACAGGACCGGAGCATCCTTGGCCCGCTGCAATATGTGTTGCGCGATCGCCCGTAAGCTCTTAAGCGACCCTCCACTGACACGTCGCTCCGCGAAGGCTCGCGCGGCGGCGCGTCATCCATTGGCCTCGCCACAGGGGCCGGATCGCTGGGGTAGGACGCATGTTCGACAGCCTGTCGGGCAAGATGACGGAGGTATTCGACCGCCTGCGCTCACGCGGCGCGCTGTCGGAGGCGGATATCTCCGAGGCGCTGCGCGAGGTGCGGCTGGCGATGCTCGACTCCGACGTCGCCCTGCCGGTGGTCAAGGACTTCATCAACCGGGTGCGCGAGCGCGCCCTCGGGGCGGAGGTGCTGGACAGCATCTCGCCCGGCCAGGCGGTCGCCAAGATCGTCAACGACGCCCTCGTCGAGGCGCTCGGCGGAGCCGGCGCGGTGCCGCTGAACCTGAATGCAGCCGCACCGATCCCGATCCTGATGGTCGGGCTGCAGGGCTCCGGCAAGACCACCACGTCAGGCAAGCTGGCGCTGCGCCTGGGCGGCCGCGAGCGCCGTCGCGTGCTGCTGGCGAGCCTGGACACGCAGCGTCCGGCGGCACAGCTGCAGCTCGCCCAGCTCGCCACGCAGGCCGGGGTGCCCTCGCTGCCGATCGTGGCGGGGCAGACGCCGGTGCAGATCGCGATACGCGCGATGGAGACCGGGCGTCGCGAAGGCTTCGACATCGTCATCCTCGACACCGCCGGACGGCTCTCGATCGATGAGGCGCTGATGGAGGAGGTGCGTCAGATACGCGCCGCCACCAACCCGGCCGAGACGCTTCTGGTGGTCGACGCGATGACCGGCCAGGACGCGGTCAATACCGCGCGCGCCTTCAACGAGGCGGTCGGCGTCACCGGCATCGTCATGACGCGCATGGACGGCGACGCCCGCGGCGGTGCCGCGCTGTCGATGCGACACGTGACGGGTGCGCCGATCAAGCTGACCGGATCCGGCGAGAAGCTCGATGCGCTCGAGGAATTCCATCCCGAGCGCGTCGCCGGGCGCATCCTGGGGCTGGGCGACCTGGCCGGGCTGGTCGAGCGCGCCTCCGATACGCTCGACCAGGAGGAGAGCGAGCAGCTCGCCCGCAAGATGCTGCGCGGCAAGTTCGATCTCGACGACTATGCCGCCCAGATCAGGCAGATCAGCAAGATGGGCTCGATCTCGGGCATCCTCGACATGCTGCCGGGCATGGGCCAGGTGAAGAGCCAGCTCGCCGGCAAGGATCTCGACACCTCGGTCCTGAAGCGCCACACGGCGATCATCTCGTCGATGACCAAGGTCGAGCGTCGCACTCCCGAGATCATCAAGGCGAGCCGCAAGAAGCGCATCGCGGCCGGCTCGGGGGCCACCGTGCAGGAGGTCAACCGCCTGCTCAAGCAGTTCGACGACATGTCCACGATGATGAAGCGCATCAACAAGATCGGCGCCAAGGGCCTGATGCGCCAGGGCCTGTCTGCCATCATGCCGAAGGGGATGGGAGCGCAACAACGCGGCCCCAACCAGCGTCCTCACTGACCCCAGCGTCCTCAATGACCAACGACAACGGAGCCTGATTTCTTCATGAGCCTCAAGATCCGCCTCGCCCGCGCTGGCGCCAAGAAGCGTCCGTACTACCACATCGTCGTCGCCGACAGCCGCTCGCCGCGCGACGGCCGCTTCATCGAGCGCGTCGGCAGCTACAACCCGATGCTCCCAGCCGAGCACGAGGACCGCGTGCGCCTGGTCGGCGAGCGCATCAGCTACTGGCTGTCCGAAGGCGCGCTGGCCACCGACCGCGTCGCGCGCTTTCTCGGCAATGCCGGGCTGACGCCGAAGCCGGTGTTCCGCGAGCAGACCAAGCAGTCCGTGCCGAAGAAGAAGGCGCAGGAGCGCGCCGCCGCCAACGCCGGCGCCGGCGCCGGCGCCGCGGCCTAGGTATAGCCGGCTGGCGATGGGCGGGCAACGTATCCTGATGGGCGTGATCGGGCGGCCGCACGGCGTGCGCGGGCTGGTGCGCGTGCACAGCTACGCCGCGGTGCCGTCCGATCTCACCGCCTACGGCGCGCTGCATGACGATCGCGGCCAGCTCTGGACCGTACGCTGGCACGGCGACGGCATCGCCGAGCTGACCGACGCGCAGGGCCAGGCGCTGCGCGACCGCGACGCCGCCCAAGCGCTGGTCAACCGGCGGCTCTACGTCGATCGCGACCGGCTGCCCGATCCGGACGAGGAGGAGTTCTACCTCGCCGACCTGGTCGGGCTGTCCGCGCGCGAGCGGATCGAGGGCATGGAGCGTCCGATGGGCACCGTGCTCGCGGTGCACGACTACGGCGCCGGCACCAGCCTGGAGATCGGCCATGTCGGGCGCAGCGTGATGCTGCCCTTCACCCGCGCCTGCGTGCCGGAGATCGACCTCGCTGCCGGACGCCTGCTGATCGTGCTGCCGGACGAGATCGAGCTGCCAGGGGAACCGCCGGCCGAGCTGTCGCCATGAAAGGGTGGGCGCCATGAGCTGGCGCGCGACCGTGCTGAGCCTGTTCCCGGAGATGTTCCCGGGGCCGCTCGGCCTCTCGCTGGCCGGACGCGCGTTGCGGCAAGGCACCTGGTCGCTGGACGCGCACGACCTGCGCGCGCATGGCATCGGCCGTCACCGCGCCGTCGACGACACCCCGTTCGGCGGCGGCGCCGGCATGGTGCTGCGCGCCGACGTGGTGCAGGCTGCGGTCGCGGCGCACGCCCCACCCGACGGGCGGCGGCCGCTGCTCTACCCGACGCCGCGTGGCCGCCGGCTGGTGCAGGACGATTTGCGTCGCTACGCGGCAGGTCCTGGCATCGTGCTGCTGTGCGGCCGCTACGAGGGCATCGACGAGCGCGCGCTTGAGGCGCTCGACATCGAGCAGGTCTCGATCGGCGACTACGTGCTGTCCGGCGGCGAGCCGGCCGCGCTGGTGTTGCTGGACGGCATCGTGCGGCTGCTGCCAGGCGTGATGGGCAGCGAGGACAGCGCCCTGGAGGAGAGCTTCTCCGCCGGGCTGCTCGAATATCCCCATTATACCAGGCCCGCCGAGTGGCAGGGCCGCGCGGTGCCGGAGGCGCTGCTTTCCGGCAACCACGCCGCCATCGCCGCCTGGCGCCGTGCCGCCGCCGAGCGCGACACCCGCGCGCGTCGGCCCGATCTCTGGGAGCTGCACCGCTCCCGTGCCTCCAGCGCCTTGCCGATCGCGGCAGGGCCGCGTAACTGACCCAATTCGAGAAGGACCGCGACCATGAACATCATCCAGCAGTACGAGGCCGAGCAGATCGCCCGCCTCACCGCGACCCGCCCGGTGCCGGAGTTCGCACCCGGCGACACCGTGCGCGTCATGGTGCGCGTGGTCGAGGGCGAGCGCGCCCGCGTGCAGGCCTATGAGGGCGTGGTGATCGCGCGCTCCAACAAGGCGCTGAACAGCAACTTCACGGTGCGCAAGATCTCTTACGGCGAGGGCGTCGAGCGCGTGTTTCCGCTTTACGCGCCGACCATCGCCGAGATCGTGGTGGTGCGGCGCGGCGATGTGCGTCGCGCGAAGCTGTATTACCTGCGCGGTCGCCGCGGCAAGTCGGCGCGCATCGCCGAGCGCGCGCGCGAGGTCGCACCCGCCGCCGCAGAATAGGCGCCCACGGCCTGCAGGATCGGGGCCTGCCCTGCGGGGGGCTCATGGCCCCCGGAGTAAGTTCGATGTCCGGACATACGGTTTCGCCAAGCACCCTGTTCGACAAGATCTGGCGCAGCCACGTCGTCGAGCAGCTCGATGACGGCACCGCGCTGCTCTACATCGACCGCCACCTGGTGCATGAGGTGACCAGCCCGCAGGCCTTCGAGGGACTGCGCCTGAGCGGACGCCGGGTGCGTCGGCCGGACGCGACCATCGCGGTGGCCGACCACAACGTGCCGACCAGCGACCGCAGCCAGGCGATCGAGGAGGCCGAGAGCCGGCTGCAGATCGAGACGCTGGAGCGCAACGTCGCCGAGTTCGGCGTGCCGTACTTCCCGCTGCTCTCGGCACAGCAGGGCATCGTGCACATCATCGGGCCGGAGCAGGGGCTCTCGCTGCCGGGCATGACCATCGTCTGCGGCGACAGCCATACCTCCACGCACGGTGCCCTGGGGGCGCTGGCGTTCGGTATCGGCACCTCCGAGGTCGAGCACGTGCTGGCGACGCAGACCCTGATGCAGCGGCCGGCGGCGAACATGCGCGTCAGCGTCGAGGGCGATCTCGCACCCGGCGTCACTGCCAAGGACGTGATGCTGGCGATCATCGGCCGCATCGGCACCGCGGGCGGCACCGGTCACGTCATCGAGTTCGCCGGCTCGGCGATACGCGGCCTCGACATGGCCGGCCGCATGACGATCTGCAACATGTCGATCGAGGCCGGCGCGCGTGCGGGCCTAGTCGCCCCGGACGACACCACGTTCGCCTACCTGCAGCACCGTCCGTTCGCACCGGAGGGCGAGGCGTGGGACCGTGCCATCGAATACTGGCGCACGCTGGCCTCGGATCCGGGTGCGACCTACGACCGCGAGGTGTCGCTCGATGCCGCCGAGATCGTGCCGCTGGTCACCTGGGGCACCAGCCCTGAGGACGTGCTGCCGATCACCGGCTTGGTGCCCGACCCGGCACAGGCTACGGACGAAGACCGGCGCGCCCGGATGCAGCGCATGCTCGACTACATGGGCCTCGCCGCCGGCCAGCGCCTGTCCGAGGTCACGATCGACGTGGTGTTCATCGGCTCCTGCACCAACGGCCGCATCGAGGACATGCGCGCCGCGGCAGGGGTAGCCGCCGGACGCCATGTCGCCGACGGCGTGCGCGCCATGGTGGTGCCCGGCTCGGGCATGGTGAAGCAGCAGGCGGAGCGGGAAGGGCTGGACCGCATCTTCCTCGACGCCGGCTTCGAGTGGCGCGAGGCGGGCTGCTCGATGTGCCTGGGCATGAACCCGGATAAGCTCGCACCCGGGCAGCGCTGCGCCTCGACCTCGAACCGCAACTTCGAGGGGCGGCAGGGACCGGGCGGGCGCACGCACCTGCTCTCGCCGGCGATGGCGGCGGCGGCGGCGATCACCGGGCACCTGACCGACGTGCGGGAGCTGGCCTGAGCATGGATCCCTTCACTATCCTGACCGCGGTCGCGGCGTCGTTGCCGGAAGCCAACATCGACACCGACAAGATCATCCCGGCGCGCTTCCTCAAGACCATCAAGCGCTCCGGCCTCGGCACGAACCTGTTCGACGCGCTTCGCTACGAGAATGGGGTGGAGCGGCCCGGTTTCGTGCTCAACCAGGCGCCGTTCCGGCACGCGGGTATCCTGATCGCGCACGAGAACTTCGGCTGCGGCTCGTCGCGCGAGCACGCGCCGTGGGCGCTGCTGGATTTCGGCATACGATGCGTGATCGCGCCCTCGTTCGCCGACATCTTCCATAATAACTGTTTCAAGAACGGCATGCTGCCGATCACGCTGCCGCGCGAGACCTGTGACCTGCTCATGCGCGACACCGCCATGGGCGGCAATGCGCGCCTGACCATCGACCTGGAACGGCAGCTGGTGTTGCGTCCGGACGGCGAGGAAATCCCCTTTGCGGTCGATCCGTGGCGCAAGCACCTGCTGTTGGAAGGTCTCGACGATATCGGCCAGACCTTGCAGCGCACCACGTCGATCGAGCGCTTCGAGCAGCAACGCGCCGAAGCACAACCCTGGATGCCGGCGATCTCGGTCGACTTACCTTAAAGCGCGATCGCTCGAGGTTGGTTCAACCTCAAAGGTAAATCGCCCTCGCCAAATGGAGAAGCTGGATCATGATCGGGTCCTGACACGATCATGGTTTAGAGCGTGATCACCCCAGGTTGATCACGCTCTAGATAATTTTGACGAGCAAGTTCATGCCTTTAGCTTGAACAAGCGGTTCAAGCTAAAGGCATCTTGCTCTAGTTGCCACGCCTCGGAGACCGATGATGCCGTCCAACAAGAAGCTGCTCGTGCTGCCCGGTGACGGCATCGGACCGGAAGTGATGCGCGAAGTGGGCCGCGTGGTCGGCTGGCTGTCGCGCCGGCGCGGCATCAGCTTCGACGTCAGCGAGGACCTGGTCGGCGGCGCCTCGATCGAGGCGCACGGCGTGCCGATACGCGACGAGGTGGTGCAGGCGGCACGCGAGGCGGATGCGGTGCTGTTCGGCGCCGTCGGCGGTCCGCAATGGGACCATGTCGGCTTCGAGCGCAGGCCGGAGCAGGCCATCCTGACGTTGCGCAAGCAACTCGGCCTGTTCGCCAACCTGCGTCCCGCGCTGGTGCTGAATCCGCTGGTGGACGCGAGCACGCTGAAACCCGAATTGGTGCGCGGCCTCGACATCATGATCGTGCGCGAGACCGTGGGCGGGATCTATTTCGGCGAGCCCCGCGGCGTGGAGACGCTGCCCGACGGTGGCCGGCGCGGCGTCAACACCGAGGTCTACACCACGTTCGAGATCGAACGGGTGTCGCGGGTGGCGTTCGACCTGGCCCGCAAGCGGCGCGGCAGCGTCTGCTCGGTTGAAAAGAGCAACGTGATGGAGAGCGGCCTGCTGTGGCGCGAGGTGGTCACCGAACTCGCCGCGCGCGAGTATCCCGACGTGAAGCTCACGCACATGCTGGCCGACAACTGCGCCATGCAGCTGGTGCGGGAGCCGCGCCAGTTCGACGTCATCGTCACCGGCAACCTGTTCGGCGACCTGCTGTCGGACCTGACAGCGATGCTGACCGGCAGCCTGGGCATGCTGCCCTCGGCGACGCTGGGCACGGTGGACGCGGCCGGTCGGCGACCGGCGCTGTACGAGCCGATCCATGGCAGTGCGCCCGACATCGCCGGCCGCGGGCTGGCCAACCCGCTCGCGCAGATCCTGAGCTTCGCGATGCTGCTGCGCTACTCGCTCGATCTCGAGGACGAGGCGCGCACCATCGAGGATGCCTGCACGCGGGTGCTCGCCAGCGGCCTGCGCACCGCGGACATCATGAGCCCCGGCATGGCACGGGTCGGCACGCAGGTCATGGGCGAGGCGGTGCAGCGCGAGCTGGAGAAGCTGGATTAAGCCGGACCGGATCGCGCGGCACGGTTCTTTAGTCCGATTTTATGCGTCTTGCCGCCGGTTCACATGGCGTCTTTACGGGATTCGCGGCGAAGCTTCGTACAGCCGGTCACGCTTGGTAATCCGGCCAGGAGTTCTTCGATGTCCGAGACCCTTCGCGACCAACGCGTTTGACACGCCCAATCTATCATCATGCCGCAGCCCACCTCGACGGCGTTGCTGGGGGAGAGCGGCGACCTCGCGGGATTGCGCGTGCTGGTGCTGGGCAACGCCGTCTCGGAGACCATGTGTGCGCTGATGCACACGGAATGCCGTCGCGCCGAGACGCGCTCGCCCGGTTGTCAGACCGAGGCGCGCTCAACCGACCTGGTGCTGGTGCCGCATCTGACCCGCGAGAACGTCGACCGGGTGATCAGCCAAGCTACGCACGCCTTGTGCCACCACGGCCGCGTCGTCGTGGCGCTGCCGGGACATGGGCGCGACCTGATCGCCCACTGCGCCATGATGCTGATCGGTGCTGGTTTCGACCTGCCGACCCTGCGTGGGGAAGCCGAGCAGAGGACGTTGTGCGCCGTGCGCGGCGAGCATCCCAACCAAGCCTGATCGTCATGCCTACCGCGCCGTGCCGCCGGTTACGTGCCGGACCTCGACGAGGTGCCTGGCCACGTCGGTCACGCCGCGTAGCACGGTGACTTCGAGCACGCGATCGCGCCTGCCGCGCAATCGGCGCCAGCCTTCGTAACTGTGCAGCCGCATCGATGCGAACGTCGAGAGGCCGCGCCGTGCCGGCCGCCGCAAGGTGGCGCCCGAGTTGATCGGCGACAACTCGACATGTTCGAAGCATTGCCGGGCGACGCTCAGCGTGTCGAGCACCAGCACCACCCGCTCGCGATCCCGGTTGAGCCTGGCGCCGAGCAGCCGGGAGAGCCCCTCTTCATCCGCCCAGAAGAAGACGCGGCGGTTCAGGAGGCGCAGCCAGTCCCGAGGCGTCAGCTTGTCGTCCAGGCAGGCCGATAATGCCGCCACGCTGAGCGGCAAGTTGTCGTTGATCGTCGCGCAGCCGTGGATGGGATGCGACAGCACCACGCTCGATGACCTGCGCGCGCACTCGATGCGCGGGCGATCCCCGGCCGCGGTCTCGAACAGCGACAGCAGGCCACTCGCCGGCAACAGCCCGTGCCGCATTATGCTCGGAAGAGCCTCGGGATCGGTGACGTGGTAGAGGTGCGGATGCCGCTCGGCGAGCTCTTCGGGAGACATGAAAGGCTTCTGACAGCGAAGTTATACCGGCGGCCCTCTGGGCTGACCGGTATGCACGTGGGGTTGGCGGGGCGGCCGCGTGCAAAATACGACTCTGATACCGGTCGCCCGATAGGGCGGCTGGTATTAGGTCTTCCGATAGCTACGGGCAGGGGTCAATGCCTCGGCAATCGACTGCGAGCGGTGTTCAGCGGCGTGTGGCGCCAGCCCAATGACGATCGAAGGCAGGATGAGCGGACTCTGCTCGTGCGGTAGGATCAGCGTGAGATCGACTGCCGCCACGTCCAGCGTCGCGACCATGCGATCACACCCTGGCGAAAGCATGTGGCTCACGTTCGGTTGCGTAACGAAATTCGTCGTGGTCGACGCCCTGTAATCTTCAGTCACGCCCAGCAACAATCCTGACTCAGGATGGCACTGCCGGACCGTGGCAGGAGGGTCAACGAATTTGAAAGAGGAGTAGATTTGGACGGCGATTGCCACCAGGCAATTCCATGCCACGATCAGCATACGTGGAGCGGGCGAAGGGATTCGAACCCTCGACCCCAACCTTGGCAACTTCTGCCAGCCCGATCTTCCGACACCTTAGATCATCGCCATCTTGCTCGCAAATCACTAATCTTGCTTGTCTTTCCGGGGATCAGGAGCTACGACTGAATTTGCTAGAACTCGCCTGAGTTGGGCATTTTCTGCTTACCCCATGCTTACCCGATGTGTAGGCTTGAGTCGGGTAAGCAAATTGGTCGTGGAGGATCGGGGCATGCCGAAGCTCACCAAACGGGTCGTCGACACCCTGCGGCCTGCCGCCGACCGGGACGTTGTCACTTGGGACAGCGAGTTGCGCGGTTTCGGCGTGCGGGTGAAGCCGAGCGGCGCCAGGTCATACCTCATCCAGTATCGGAACGCGGACGGCCGAAGCTGCCGCCTTACGCTCGGTAAGGCCGGCACGCTCACACCGGAAGAGGCGCGAACCCTGGCTCGCGGCAAGCTCGCCGATGTCGCGAAGGGTGCCGATCCGGTGGCCGAGAAGCGAGCGGCCTGTGGTGCGCCGACGGTGGCCGAGATTTGCGACTGGTATCTCGCGAAGGCCCAGGCCGGCCGTATTCTCGGCCGCAAGGGCCGCCCGATCAAAGCCTCCACGCTGGCACTCGACAAGAGCCGGATCGAGACGCATGTGAAGCCGCTAATCGGTGCCCGGCGCGTCCGGACGCTCACGATGGCGGACCTGGAGGGGTTTCAAGCTGATATCGTCGCCGGGAAAACGGCAAAGCCGCGGACCGGCCCTCGCGGCGGCACGACGACCGGAGGCGCTGGTGTCGCCGGCCGTACCGCCGGGATGCTGCACACGATTTTCGCGCACGCGAAGCGTTTGAACGAGATCGAAGCCAATCCGGCCGAAGGGCAGCGCAAGTTCACAGCGCCGAAGAAAGCAAAGCGGCGGCTGAGCCTCGACGAGATTGCTCGGCTAGGCTCGGCAATGCGCGAGGCGGCCGCGGACCATGAGAATGCGACCGGCATCGGTGCCATCCGCGTCCTCCTCTACACCGGGTTCCGACGCATGGAGGGCCTCGGCCTTGAACGCACCTGGGTTCGCTCCCGGGAGGGCGCCGTCTATTTCCCAGACACGAAGAGCGATTTCCAAATCCGCGCCGTTGGCCAAGCGGCGGTCGCAGCAATCAAGGCGCAACCCGTGCGCAATGGCTCGAAATACGTCTTTCCGGCCGATACCGGCGATGGCCACTTCATCGGTGTCGTTCGCGTTCTCCAGCGAGTCTGCAATCGGGCCAACCTGATGGGCGTCACCCCGCACACATTGCGGCACACCTTCGCCAGCGTCGCGGGAGACCTTGGCTTTTCCGAGCTGACCATCGCCGGCCTCCTCGGACACGCGCCACGAGGTGTTACACAGCACTACATCTATCTGGATGCTGCCCTGGTGGTGGCCGCCAATCAGGTCGCGGTTGAGATCGCCCGAGCACTCGATGAGACCGCGCCAAGATGGGCGAGGCCTGCACGCCCAGTGAAACAGGTCGAGTTAGCCGCGTAGGCAGCCGGCCTGAGTGGACCGCCACGCTTTGCCCTCCGAAGGCTGTCAAGCCGTCAAGTTCACTGAGCAATCTTAATAGCTTAGGCGCGATTTTCGTAAGAGGGGCAAAGGTCCGGGCGGGATCAAAATGATATTGCTTCGAACCGCGCCTTGGCACCTACAGAATGGCAGAAATCTGCGGCCATCGTTCCCATTTTGGTCCTATGCTGCACCTGCGTGCCCGGGGTTTTGCCCCTACTACGGGTTTTCCGGTTTTCGCCCCTGGTCCGGGGTATTGCAACCGCATTGCAACCAAACGGCGGCCAGTGGTGTCTCTGCTGAGCGAAGTCGGGCGTGTTCCGGCGTAGATTACTACGCGGGTGCTCGCTGACGGAGCGGAGGGCGGACAGCGCCAAATCCGTCAGTAGAGGACGAAACCGGCTTCCGGGCAGAGCTGCTGGAGCAGATCGTAGTGATCACGGTCGCTCGTCAGCACCGCCAGCCCGGCCTTCGCGGCTGTGAGAAGGATCAGCGCGTCGTTCAGCACTTCCTTACGCTGGTGCGGCTGAAACCCTTGGGTTCGCGCGAGCGTCCCCGCCACGACGCCCGCGTCTGTCCAGACCTGGGCATCCGGGGTCAGTAGCCGGGTGGCCGGAATCGCACCCAAAACCTCGGCGTACACGGCGCGGGTCTCTTTCCATCCGGGATGCGTCGGATCGCCGTTCGCCACACCCGTTGCGATCTCTCCGACACAAACGGAGCAATGAAACAGGATCGTTCGATCGAGGAGCGCATCGACCCCAGGCGGAAGGCGGCCCGCCGCGTCGTGAATGTAGACGTTGGTATCCGCCACGAGCGCGACCGCTCCCAAGGTGGGCAGGTCGGCAACCGAGGTCAGGTCGCTCTCTGGCCTGGTGGCAAACTGCCGAAGGCGCTTCTCTGGCTTGCGTCGCCGGATCGAGGCGTCGAGATCAGTATTCAAGCTGATGGTCGGAGCCGAGACGCCCTCGCGTTCGTCGCATGGCGCTCACCACCGGGTCAGGCTGAGCGAGCAGCGCCAGGGCGAGAAGACCCAACTCTGTCGTAGATCTGACGCCGGCCTCCCGCTTCGCGGCCTCGATCAGCGCCGGGGGCGCACGAAAGCTGACGTGTTCACTCTTTTCGCCTTCGAGCAAACCCGCTGCGCGCGCCTCCTCGAGCACGGTAGCATGAGCGAACGCTTGGGACGGCGCCTTCAGCGCGCCGCGCGCGAGCTGGCGCGCCACCGCTGCCGAGCGCGCCGCGGTTCCCGACTCTTGTGTCTTCGGTGCAGCCATGATTGCACTCCTATCTGTGTGCGCAACATAGCTCCGTGCGTCACACAAGTCGAGTCGAGACGCGTGGTTGGCAGCCCATCGAGAGGATGACCGAAGCGGACCTTTCGAGGGTGCCTAAGAGTCAGGTCCCCGTTGCCGTCTAGCTAGGCTGTGCCTCAGGGCGGGCTGCCCGGGGCGGACGTTCCGAACCGCCGCTCCGAGTCACCCCACGACGGTGATAATATCGGTGCAATCGTCCGCGCCCGCAACCGCGCCTGCTGATGGCGAGTTTTCGGTTGGTCCCTCCTATCATTCGTTTTTGAAAAAGTGAAGCCTTGGCGGGCCTTGTCGAAAAATCAGGCTTTGCTAAGGTCGCGAGGGGTGCCGAAATGGACGATCAGTCGGGACAAGGCGAGGAGCAGGTGGCACAGAAAATCGCCACCGTTTCGGGGGCGGTGCTGGCCACGTTCTTCAATGAACTCGCGAAGGTTGACCAGCTTGGTGAGATAGCAGCTAACCTACGAAAGCTGGTGCTTGACGACGGCATACTTGCTGAACCGGCTATTCGTGCTGTCATCTTTCCGGATGCGCCATGATCCGGATCGAGAAGATTCAGATCACGAAGTTTCGCGGGATCATTGACCTTGAGTTGGAACTCAGCGGCGAGAACTTCGCAGCGTGCGGTCCCAACGGCACCGGCAAGAGCGGCATTGTCGACGCGATCGAGTTTGCCCTCACCGGCAGCATCTCGCGGCTATCCGGCCGGGGCACCGGTGGGCTGTCGGTCAAACAACATGGTCCGCACGTCGATTACCGGAACAAACCGGAGCAGTCCTCGGTCCAGCTCGACGTCTTCTTTCCATCGCTAGGCGGCAAGAAAGCCTCGATCATGCGGACGGTGAAAGCGGCGAGCGCACCGATCATCACGCCTGCCGACCCCGATGTGTTGTCAGCGCTGGATGAGGTTCGGCTTCACCCTGAGTTCGTGCTGTCCCGGCGCGAACTCATTCGCTACGTCATCGCTGAACTTGGTGACCGCTCGAAGGAAGTTCAGGCGCTACTCCGACTCGACGATGTCGAGAAGCTGCGAACGGTCCTCCAGAAGATCGCTAACGCCTACAATAGGGAACTCGCGCCGCTGGAGCGTGCCGAGAAGGACGCCACGGCCTCGCTTCTCACGGCTCTGCAGCTATCCCAGCTTACGAAGGGCGGCGTTCTTGAGGCTGCAAATACGCGGCGAGCTGCGCTCGGCCTGGCTCGTCTAATGGACCTTACGGCTACCACGTCGCTGACGGATGGATTGGAGAGCACGGCAGGCACGGCCACAGCCCAAGCTGTGCCGAAGGCGCAAGCCGCCGCCGACGTAGCTGCCTTGAGGGCGGCCTTGGAAGTGCTGGTCGCGCCAAATTTCGCGGCGGCCAATGCCGATCTTGTTCCGCTGGTGAAGGTGCTCGCTAAAGATCCAGCAAGCGCCGACGGCGTGAAGCGGGAGGCGCTGCTCAACGCTGCCCTGGAAATGTACGATGACGAGCGGTGCCCCGTCTGCGACACGGAGTTCGATCCCGAACGATTCACAAGTCACCTCAAGGCCAAGCTCGCGCATCTCGATGAGGTCGCAGCCAAACGGAAGTCGTTGGCGACGCAGGTGGCACCGATCATTACCGCGATTCACGCGGCCGGCTCGGCACTCGCGACCTTCATACCGTACGGTGCGCAGTTCAAGCCACCCATGGATGTGAAAGCATTGCTCGACTTCAAGACGACGTTAGGAGGGCGCTACAAACAGCTCGACAATCTGCTGCCTCTCGCAGACACCGCGGCCATCTTGGAAGTAAGCTATTCGGCTCCTGACGTCGCTACTAAGCTGGCTGAACTCGATACGGCTTTAACGAGGCTTCCGGACCCGAGTTCACAGGATGCCGCCAAGGCCTTCCTCACCATCGCCCAGGAACGCCTGGCCCAGTATCGCAACGCAAGACAAAAGCATCTGTCCGGGAAGGCTCGAGCGGAGCGTGCAGCGAAGGTCTATGAAGTCTTCGGCGCGACAACAACCAAGGCGCTGGAAGATATCTACAAGAAGGTCCAAGACACTTTCTCGGAACTATACCGTGAGATAAATCGCGACGACGAGAGCGTTTTTACAGCGAAGCTGATCCCCTCTCTCGGCAAGCTTGGCTTTCATGTGGACTTTTATGGCCGGGGTGACTTCCCGCCTGGTGCCTATCATAGCGAGGGGCACCAGGACGGTATGGGCCTCTGCCTATATCTCGCCCTGATGAGCCACCTGCTGGGCGACGGATTCACCTTCGCGGTCCTGGACGACGTGTTGATGTCGGTCGATCGCGGTCACCGCCGCGAGGTTTGCACGCTCCTCAAGACCCGATTTCCAAATACGCAATTCATATTCACGACCCACGATGAAGTGTGGCTTCGACACATGCAATCCGAAGCGATCATCAAGAAAAAGAACTGCGCCCACTTCAAGACCTGGAGTGTCGATGTCGGTCCCGCGGAATGGACCAAAGACGGCGTTTGGGAAGAGATCGGTGCGCACGTTGCTAAGAACGAGATTAGTGTCGCCGGGGGTCTGCTGCGTCGGTACCTCGAATACCTTGCCGGCGAGGCGAGCCACCGTCTGCGGGGAAAGGTCGAATATAAAGGCGATGGACAATTTGTGTTCGGCGACCTCATCACGGGGGCGACGGCAGCCATGAGCGATGCGTTCAAAAAAGCGAAGAACGCAGCGACCTCCTGGGGGCAGACGGATTTGATGAAGGCGATTGGGGTGCGTCAGGCCGCGTTCGATGCCGCTAAATCGGCCGCCAATGTCGATCAATGGCAGATTAACACAAGCATCCACCATAACCCGTGGGCCGATCTCGACAAGAATGACTTCACCCCCGTCGTCGTCGCCTATAAGGAATTTACGGGCCGGTTTTCATGCCCGAACTGCCATGCCATGCTTTCGGCGACGCCAGAATTCGGGACGAAGCTCGGCCTTCGCTGTGATTGCGGGAGCTCTAACCTTGAGCTATGCTGGAATTTGGGTGACGCGGTGATCAGGCGGCGCTCTGTGCTGGCATGCTGGTGACCTCGACGCCGTTGGTGAAGGTGACGCCCTGGACGACCTTGGGCAACTGGTTTTCGCCCTTCAG